>Ga0184626_10000639_pt1 | contig 11267 bp, 8 predicted proteins | sample PLM3_60_b1_FD_133142 | JGI IMG/M metagenome (GOLD analysis project Ga0184626, IMG submission 133142) | Groundwater sediment microbial communities from an aquifer in East River, Colorado, USA - PLM3_60_b1 | ecosystem: Environmental > Terrestrial > Soil > Riparian zone | place: USA: East River... | reverse complement strand
CTGTGTACGACAACGGTGTCAGTTCGAGCAGCTCATAGGTGGCTTTTTCTCTTTCCGTTGTAAAGCTGGACGCACCGAGCACGAGTGCGATCAGTCCCAGCAGAATCGAAATCGTGATGATGAAGGAAAACAATGTGATTCTTGCATTTCCGGCAAGTGTCAGAGGATTGAACCCGGTTCCCGTGCTGCTGCCCACCGCAATCAGCGCGACCGTCGCGAGGATCGCGATATAAGCGGGAACAAGAAAGAAGATTTTACGGGAGCGAACTTCCTCTCGAAGCTCTTTGATCAGCAGCGGATTTTCACGCAGAAACTTCACGAAACTTCTCCCTTTGTTATTCTCATAAACAGGTCTTCCAAATTCTGGCTGACCGGTTGAAATGAGGTGATGCGGAAACCTGCGCTGACCAGGCTGGAAAGCAGCGTTGCGGCATCTTCCAAATTCTGGCTGCAACCAAACTGTAAATATCCGTCTGATTGCTCCAGCTGCGTGATTCCTTGCGCGCGCAGGAACGTTTCGATTTGCGGGAGCGGATCGATGGATGTGAGGCGGTAAGGTTTTAAAAGAGTGATTCCGGATTCGATATCCGAAATCAATCCCGATACGATCAGGCGTCCCTTTTCGATGATTCCGATGGAGGTGCAGAAATCGGAAAGCTCTGAAAGAATGTGCGATGAAATCAGGATTGTCTTTTTCATTTTTTTCAGTTCTTTTAGCAATTCCCGGATCTCGACCCGTGCGCGTGGATCGAGACCAGATGCGGGTTCATCCAGAAGCAGAATTGCCGGATCGTGCAAAAGTGTTTTTGCAAGACAAAGACGCTGTTTCATGCCGCGCGAGAGGGCTTCCACCACATCATATTTTTTTGCAGTCAGATCTGTCAGCTCCAGTACATCATCGATCAATGCAGAACGCTTTTGCGGTGGAATCCGGTAAGCAGCCCCAAAAAAATCCAGGTACTCCCACACAGCAAGATCGGGATACACGCCAAAGGAATCCGGCATGTAGCCGATTTTGCTTCGGACTTCACGCGGTTCCTCTTCAGGATTCATTCCGGCAATGCGTATAGATCCGCTTGTGGGAACCAGCAGAGTGGCGAGCATCTTGATGGTGGTGGTCTTTCCAGCGCCGTTCGGACCGATAAAGCCGAAGATTTCCCCTTCTGCGATATTCAAAGTCAGATTATCCACAGCCTTCAGATTGCCATACAGTTTGGTGACTTGCCGTAATTCAATCATCGCATCACGCCTTCGCCAAGTGCCGGTGTCCATCCATGCACTGGCCCCGCATCCTTTGTTTCCACGTAGACAGCGATGTATTTTGTACATACAGTCGAACGGGTTGTTCCATTGATAACAAGTTCGCCTTTGCTGTTATCAATTCTGGCAAAGAAGAAATGCGGATTCGCGTAGGACAGATTATAAAGATCGAGAAGATCCCGAAGTTGCGGCTCGGCAAATGGAACAGCAGACGAACTATTCAGCCGCAGCGAAAAGGATCGTGAAGCGCCAGCCGGGATCAGCCCAAGTGACACTGCATTTCTCATATCGTAGAGGAAGAAACTTTCCTGAAGCGGCTGGTCATTCAGGTTGGTCACCTGTCCGCGAATTTGATCTCCATGTACCTCGATCCGGACATCAATTTCAGTCGAAGGAGGACCTGATGCTATGCCGTCAAACGTTCGGAATGTCCAGTTTTTCAGCGTTTCGCCTACCAATTTTCGCGGCAGATCCTCAGAAAACTGGTATGGCTCCGGCTGATAGGTAAAGGACTCAAAGGCAAACTTTCGTAGAAAACTGTTTTCAGGTACCGCCTGAAACTCAAATGTTCCTGAATTCCCCGCGGCCATGCCGTAAACCTGATATGTAGTTTGAGTTTGCAGCAGCGGAAACACTTCTTCCACGACTGCTTGAGTGATTCTGGTTTCAGCGGAATGACGGAGCCTACTGTAGCCAAAAGATGCTGCGGAAAAAATCAGAATGATTGCAGGAAAGGTAATCCAGAGAAGCGAATTCTTTTTCAAAACTTTGAGAGCAAAAAACTGGAATGGACCGATCGCGCAAAGATAAACAAAAAAGAACAGCGAGAACCATTTCGCATCCGGCAAACGAAGTCCAGGCACGTCGTACAAGAATTTTTGGATGCGCGCATTTTCCTCCAAACGCTTGCGAAAAGGTTTTGAAAATACAGGCGGACTCGATGAGGTTACGTGGACCAGGTCATTCCAGAAATTTGCAAAGACGATGCTTAGATTTTCCGGAAGGCGGCTGTAGTCAAAACTGAAATAGATAATGTTTCCTTTGAAGAATGGAGATGATGTAATGAGACTGGCGCCGTCCGGGGCCACAACAAGCTGTCTATCGCAGGGACGCGTGGCTAATGTTTGTGCGGGAATTGCAAAGGCAGGGAATTCTTCTGCAGATCGGGAGGCCCATTTACTGATCAGAAAACTGCCGTTTGAGACCCGGTTCAAATCGGGAGAGATACCTGGAACATTCTCGCGTAGATGGGGATCCTGTAACACCGCAGCCGAAGTAGCGGCAGAAAAAATGAGCACATTTCCCGAAGCTGCATATTGAACAACGGCGTTCCAGAATTGCGGCCTCAGCTGGGCAGGAGAAAGCGATCCGATCGCAATCGCATCTGCGGAAGAATACGCGATCCATTCGGACGGCAGCGCGCCGCTTTTCATATAGGCAACAAAAGTTTTTCCTCCCCAGGGATTCTGCTGGCCATTCAAAAACTGGTGGCTGTAGGTGTCGTCAGAAAGCACGAGCACCAGGTTATCCTGATAGTTCAACATGCGTATATCGATTCGCTGTTGACCTACGACTCGCCCTTTTTGATCCACAATCCGGATAGAAATCGGCTCGAAATAACTGGAATGGTAGTAGATCATCTCGACCCGCTTTTCTGAACCTCCCGCCAGATCCAGCGATTTGCGGAAAATCGTTTCACCTTTGAGTAATTCCAATGCTCCCTGGAAGTCATTCCCGTTGTTTTGCAGCGACAGGACAACCGGGGCCCATCGCTCCGCGCGCACGTAACCATCCAGTCCGGCTGTGACCGCTGCGATCCGGATCGACCCTGCGCAAATCGATGAAATGCCCAGCGTGATCATCAGACAAACTATCAAAGAGCGAATTCGGGTCATTTTGATTTGGCGGGCTCTCCGAGATGCCTGCCCTTTTCCTTGATGTATTGAACGACGAGATCTAGTTCGCGATCTGAAATCTTTGCCGGTGGCATCGTGCCATCTGCCTTTTGTGAGCGTGGATCCAGAGTGTACGTACGAAAATACGCTTCATCCTTCTTGTCGAAAATCGAGGTAAGATCCGGACCCTTCGTCCCGCCTTCTCCGTTCAGTTTGTGACATTTTATGCATTCCCCCTCGTAAACAGCCTGTCCGGTGGCGTATTCAGGACGTTTGCAGGAGGTGAAACTGACCATTAAGAGAAGGACGACGCAACGGTACATTCGTTCTTACCACAGAAATTGTACCATTCTCACGAATTTAGAGTTGCCGGGGGCTGAATGCTAATTAGCTTTGGAGCGGCGGGCGTCCCTGCCCGCCGGAACGGATCTTCCACTTGTTGCGGGCACGGAGGCCCGAGGCTCCGAGGTTCCCATAGCGGGAAAGCGCTCCCAACTCCGCGTTATGCTATCCTTGATTCATGTCTTGGAAAAGTGGAGGGTTGTTGCTGGCTGCGGGTCTTTTATGCGCCGTCTCGCTGATTCTCGGAGTCATGATCGGAAGCAATATGACCTCGGCGAGTGATCCAAAAGTCGAAACAACGCCCGATCTGCTGGCATTTTCCAATTCTTTTGCTGAGATTGCCGAACGTGTGAATCCCTCGGTGGTAAACATTACCTGCACGGAAAAAGATTCAGTTGTATTGGATGAGCCGGTGGTGAACCAAGAGTATGATCCGCATCACCATTTTGGTTTTGGTTCCGGCGTGATCATTGAAGCAGATGGTTACATCCTGACCAGCAATCATGTGATTGAGGCCGCCACCAAAATCGATGTGAAGCTGTCTAACAATCAAAAGTATGAAGCGAAAGTTGTTGGACAGGATACCGAAACAGATCTCGCTCTGATCCGCGTGGAATCGAAGGAACCGCTGCATGCTGCCATACTTGGTGATTCGGACGGCGTTCGACCGGGCCAGTGGGTCATGGCGATCGGCAACCCGTTTGTGTACGACCACACCGTGACTGTTGGCGTCATCAGCGCGCTTCATCGAAAACTGGGAACAACAATTTATGACAACTTCATTCAAACCGACGCTGCCATCAATTTTGGAAACTCCGGCGGACCTCTTTTAAACATCAAAGGTGAAGTAATTGGAATCAATACGCTGATCAGTTCACAGGGAACCGGGATCGGGTTCTCCATCCCGATTAATACCGCAAAAGAAATTATTCCTGAGTTGAAAAGGAAGGGAAAAATTAGCCGCGGATATCTGGGACTCGTGCCTCAGGATGTCACTCCGGAGTTGCAGAAATCTCTGGAGCTTGCGCAAAGTAATGGAGTGCTCGTAGCTTCCATCCAGTCAGGAAGTCCAGCCGATAAGGCGGGACTGCAGCGGTACGATCTAATTTTGGAGTTGAACGGGCAACCCCTTGAATCAGAAGATCAATTTCGAAGACTGATTGCAGACACTCCTCCTGGAAAAAAAATGTTGTTGAAAGTGCTTCGCGATAAGAAAATACTTGTGATAGAAGCGCTGGTGATCGAGCGCCCTTCTAGTCAATCTGGACCTTCCGAAAAAACGCGTCCGGAATAATTGCTTCCTGCGGTTCTTCCGCCTATATTCTAAATGTCCTGTTTAGGGGACGCTTAATGCCAAAGCCAAAAATTCTCGTCATCGATGACGTCGCCGACATTCAAGAAACCTTGAAAATGATTCTTGAATATGAGGGCTACCGCTATCTCTCTGCGCTGACAGGAGAGGAAGGACTTAGCACGATCGAGGAGGAACGACCAGACGTCATTTTTCTTGACATCAAAATGCCACGAATGGATGGCAACGAAGTATTTGAAACTTTGCGCAAGCGGGGACTTGTTTCGCCAGTGATCATGATTTCAGGTCATGGAAGCGTCAGCACGGCGGTTGATTTTATCAAGCGCGGCGCGTTCGATTTTCTTGAAAAGCCGCTGGAACGGGAAAAACTGCTTGTTGTCGTTCGCAATGCGATCGAAAAGAAACGGCTAACGGAAGAATATAGGGAGCTCAAGCTTCAATATGAGGAAAAGTTCAGGATGGTTGGCGACAGCGATACGATGAAGAAGCTGCGGGACGCGATCCTGCGGGCAGCCCCGAGCAATTCTACGGTCCTGATTCGCGGAGAAAGCGGCACGGGCAAAGAACTGATTGCCCGTGCGATTTTCAAGAACAGTTCTCGCGGAGATAAACCGTTCATCAAGGTCAATTGTGCGGCAATCCCGGAAGAATTGATCGAAAGTGAGCTGTTCGGTCATGAAAAAGGATCCTTTACCGGCGCTGTGGACAAGAAGATTGGAAAATTTGAACAAGCCGATGGCGGAACGATCTTTCTGGATGAAGTTGGCGACATGAGTCACCGGACGCAAGCCAAAGTGTTGCGCGTTCTGGAACAGGGCGAACTGGAAAAGGTTGGCGGATCGAAACTCGTGGTTGTAAATGTGCGGGTCATTGCCGCTACGAATCAACAGTTGGAAGAGGAGATCGAGGAAGGAAGATTTCGGACGGATTTATTTTTCCGTTTGAATGTTATTCCCGTGTACGCTCCACCTCTGCGGGAGCGTAAGTCGGATATCCCTGTTCTGGTAAAATATCTGGCTGAGAACTACTGCGCGGAAAATAATTTTCCGTTAAAGACGTTTTCTCCTGAAGTTCTGGATCGTTTTCAATCCATGACGTGGAAGGGGAACATTCGTGAGCTACGGAATGTTGTGGAGAGGTTGATCCTGATGAGTCCGGACAATGTCATCACACCCCGGGATGTGGAATCGATTCTTCCCGGGTCGACCGGTACGGGCCAGAAAGATCTTGACCTTTCATTGTCGCAGTTGGAAACTCTCAAGGACTTCAAGGAAACCGCGGAAAAATTGTTTTTGCTGGAGAAGTTAAAACAAAATAACTGGAATATTGCCCAAACAGCGAAGAAAATTAGGACGCCGAGAAGTAATCTATATAAGAAACTGGAACAATATAATATCGCGATTAAGAAGGAAGGAGTAGTTTGAAAGTTGAAAGGTTCAAGGGTTCTAAAGTTTAAGGGTCACACATTTGAACTTTTGAACTCTTTAACTTTCAAGTTTTGCCGGAGCCGGGGAGATGATCGCTTCCGTCGTAAGACGGGAGAGGAAAGTCCGAACTCCGCAGGGCAGTGTGGTTCCTAACGGGAACCGGGAGTAATCTCAGGGAAAGTGCCACAGAAAAAACACCGCTTGTTCCGTTTTGCGGAGCGAGTAAGGGTGAAATGGTGCGGTAAGAGCGCACCGCTTCTCTGGTGACAGGGAAGGCATGGCAAACCCCACACGGAGCAAGATCAAATATGGTAACGTTGAAGTGGCCCGCTTCATTCACTGTTTCGGCGGTGTGGTTACCGGGTAGATCGCTCGACGTGTCCGGTGACGGACCACGCAGATGAATGATCATCGTCTTTCCTTAGCGGAAGGAAACAGAATTCGGCTTATGATCCGTGCTCCGGCAATACTGATTGGGGGACACTGCCATCTATGGCGCTGAAAGCAAGTTCGCAGTTGTTGATTGCGGTCCGGCTGCTCAGTACAAACGAACATTTTGCTGCCCGTCTCAATATTTTTCTGGAATCCGGAAAGATCTGCCTGTACTGCCGCGGTCCGCAGATCCTGTTGGTGGAACTGGGTGATCTCTTTCCGGCATCCTGGCTCAGCAAGATGACGATGAGCGAGGTAGCGATGAAACTTCGTACCTCGGCAAACTCGGATGAAAAGATCCAGGCATTCAAAGCCATCACAGAAAAGCAGGAGTTAAGAAGAATTTTTTCTGAAGTGGTTCAGAAACATCTTTCGCAGTTTTTTGTTGCCGAGTTGAAAAAATGCGAATTGAAACCCGATCACTTCATCATGGCGCCGTTTGTAATGACACTCGCCACGCTTCTTTATGATTGTGCGCAACCATTTCTGAAGAACCTGAACCTGGATGATTTGATTTCAGAAGGAGAAATTGTTTTTCATCTGGCGCCTGATTATCTGGAAAAGTCCACACGTGTGCGGATTAGCCTTCAGGAAGGATATCTTTTGTCGCGGCTGGAGCGAGGCCATACACTAAACGAAATTCTTTCAACGGTGCCTGGAAATGAGGATGATACACGAAAAAGCCTTGCGCTGCTCTGGGCTTTCGGAATCATCGATTCCCCGCATTTGGGGCAGTTGCTTCCCAAGCTCCAGACTCCTAAAGACGCGACGGGCGCTCCAGCCGAGGTGACGGCGGAAAAGGCACAGGATCCATTTCGAGATCAAGCCGAGATGATTGAACAGACCTACCAGTCACTAGCCAGGAAGGATTACTACACACTGCTTTCTCTTTCGGCAAAAGCGGAAGTCACTGATGTCAAGTCTGCCTATTACAAGCTCGCCCGCAAATTTCACCCGGACCGGTTTTATGGCTTGGATGATCCGATCTTGAAGGAAAAAGTAGATGTCATTTTTTCCGCGATCAATGTGGCTTACGAAACACTGAAGAACGCGAAGACACGGCAGTTGTATGATAACGCCACGATTGAAGATCGACGGATTACTACAGCCACAATTGCCTCCGAGGTTTCTGATGTCAAACGGGGTGCGGCAACAAAAGTAGCTGAGGATTATTTTCGCAGCGCTCAAAAGGCTTTTTCTGCAAAAAAGTATTTCGAATCCGTCCAGTTTTTGAGATCGGCGACGCAGATCGCTCCGGAAAATGCAAAGTACTGGACGCAACTTGGCATTTCTCTTTCCAAGAGTGATCAGTGGCGAAAAGAAGCAGAGGATAGTTTCAACCGTGCTGTCGAATTGGAACCTTCCGACCCGGAGAATCATCTGTACCTGGCATTTCTTTACAAAAATTCAGGTCTCAGACTGCGGGCCAGAAAATGCTTTATGACTGTTCTGGACCTGGATCCAAAAAACGATGTAGCAATGGTGCAGCTCAAGGCGTTGGAGGAAGACAAGGAACAAGCGCAGAAGAAGGGGATTCGGGGAATCTTTAAAAAGAAGTAAAAGATCAAATATCAAAAATCAAATATCAAATAAACATAATTTGTCCGGAGCTGCGGGCCTCCGTGCCCGCAGGAAGCGCGTTGTACGGTTCAGGCGGGCAGGGACGCCGCCTCTTTTTTAATTATGTTTATTTGATTTTTGATGTTTGACTTTTAATATTTACTCATCTCCGAGTTCTTTTCGCCACCGCCCATCCAACTCGGACAATGACTCGCCGTATGCGTCTTGAAATGCCTCATCCAGATCTGATCCTTTTCCCAGGTTTTCCAACAATTCGTTCATCTGGTACGCGGGGTAATGGTTGATGAGAAACTCTGTAAAGGAAAGCGATTGCGCATAAAGGACAGCGGCAACTGCTGAATTTTCGCCTGTAAAACCGCCCGTCAAATCAGATATCGAAGGCAGCTGTTTCCGTAGAATTAATTGCGACAGCGCTTCCATTCCGTCAGGACCTAGGGTCTTACCTTCGGAATTCTGTGCCAGGCCTTCCTGAAGCCACACTGGACAATTCTCCGCAGTCTTGAAGCGCACAAAGGAATGTGTCAGTTCGTGGATAAGAACTTCACGAAGGTCATTTGTGATCGTATCGATTCCCTTCATAGGCAGCTTGATCTTACCGTCGTTTACTCCACCTGCCCAGTAAGGCATATCGGTTACACGGAAGAATTGCTGTCTTGGATAAAGCACTACTACAAACGGGGTAGAGGGATAAGCCTCGAAACGGCCACCGAGTTGCTGGTACGTGTCTTCCAGAAAATTGGAAATTTCATTTACGAGAAGGGCATCGACTGTGCCACCATCGTACCGGATCATAAAATGGCGTGTGGATGTGTTTTCGTATTCGCTGGAAGCGATGCTTTCCTTTTTCAACCGGTCGAGTTTTCCTTTAATCGCAGGATCGTGTTCAATCGAGTAGGATTTGCGCCAGTAGGCCAGCGCTTCAGTGAGGTCTTCTTTCCTCCACGCAATCTCACCAAGATAGTTGAGGGCTTCGGTTTCGTTTGGTTGGGTCTTTAAAACTTCATTGAAATAAAACTCTGCATTCCAGTCATCTTGAAGGACAAAATAAATCTCTGCAAGATTCAAGGCAGTCTTGCGGTGAGGTGTGAGTTTGTAAGCTTTCTTGAAGTACTCCAGAGATCCAGAGAAGTCCTTTTTCTGGACCAATTCCAGACCTTTTCTAGTGTAAGACTCGGAGAGGGCTATCTTTGCAGCAGGATCGTTGACGCTTTTGTTTTCGAGACCTGCCAGCTCCCCCTGGGCAACAGGATGGCTGTTCTGCTGCTGCTTTTGTAATGAAGCCGGTATCTCAGGTTCTATTTTTTTTGCTACCGCAGTTTTCTCAATGGACGCTACCATCGATTTTGGAATCCCGACAATTCCTTTCCCGATCCTGTATTTGACTTCCTTTCCTTCTTCCCATGCCGCATCGCACTCGATTTGTCTTCCCTTCTTCAGATGAACGATGTCCGCTTCAAGCAGCGATGCACCCAAACAGCAAATCAAGATTGCCGCGGCAACTCGTACGCGGTTTGTAACGCCCGCGAGACTGTCCAAAAACACTTTCATATCTATTTCCAGATCTTGCGCACGGAGACGGCCTGCGCCGGTGAGGCCTGCTGAAGAAAAACCTGTGGCAGGTCTTTCGTCGCAGACTGCGCGCTCTGTTCGGATCCGTATAATCCGTACAGAATCCGATAACACGATTGTCCCTGGTAGCGCAGTGGAAGGATCAGAAACTTTTGAATATCCGGCACCGACTGCAATGCCTCTCGCACTGTTTTCTCCTGACAGGCAATCATCAACTGGATTGTAAACTTTGATTTCTGGTTTGCTGTCTCCTCCTTCCAGACAAAAGCGGCCTGTGGAATCTTACCGGATTGTAATAGAGTCAAAGCTGCCGATGCATCCGGTTCCAGCCTGGAATTGCCCGTCGAAGTTTGAGCATTTGTATTGCCGGCAGGAATCATTGTAACACCTTCTTTTGTCCCGGAAGTTGCAGCTTCCGGTTTTGCAGATGTTTGTTCGACCGGTATTGCTTCAACCGGTTTGAGCTCGGCACTTGAATCCCGATGAACCAACAGGTTTTGGCGTTTGCCCCCAAACCAGCGATATGCTGCGGAAACGGCAACGAGCACCAGTAGTGCGACTAACGCGGTGGTTCGCCAGGAAAGCCAACTGGATTCCACACCATCACGAGCTTCTTCCTCTTCTGTTGGAAAGCCTCCAGAAAGAAAGATGCGCGGAGGTTCGCGATACTCGGGCTCCCGTGCGACTTCGATCGGTTTCACCGGACTGGCTGATTCCACACTGGTTGATTGAACACCGGGTGATTCTTCCGACTCCTGAACGGGAGGCTCTTCGTTTTCGCGTTCCGAGATGGCTGGCGGCGATTCTACCGGAGACGCTATTTCTTCAGGTTCTTTATGCAGATCCTCAACTGTAGGAATCTGCATAACCTCACCCAGTGAAACGTCTTCCTCAGATGCAGATGTCGTTTCGGTGAATTCCTGCATGGGGACGTCCGGGGTGACAGATTTTTGTGTTACCGGCTGTTCCGGTTCTTCCAGAACCATCTGGAGCGGAGCGCGTTTTGCGAGACCGAGATATTGGAGAGCGACTGCGACTTTGCAGACTTCAAAGGTATCGATTCCAGCAAGGTGTGCGATCTCATCCAGAGTTCGTTTGCCGTCTATCCGGGAGATCACTGTATCAGCGCTCAGTCCATAGCGCGAATACTTCTCATGAAAATCGGAGGACAGAATGTAAATTGCTTCGGGAGATTCAATATGTTCAAGAATCCACCGGCGATCCTGGCTGTTCAGGATCCCTTCAAAGATTACCTGTGGAACCGGAAGATTCAGCTTGATGATTTCTTTCGGCAGGCTGCCTGCAAGAACCTGATAATTTCCCTCGGTCAAAAACAATAGATGATGGATGATCCCTTCGACTTGCGTCCTGGCGCCCCATAAAAGATCGCGCGGGCTCAAATAGCCGAGTTCAACGAGAGTTTTTCCCAACGAAACATTCGGCTTCAGT
>Ga0184626_10000636_pt1 | contig 11286 bp, 10 predicted proteins | sample PLM3_60_b1_FD_133142 | JGI IMG/M metagenome (GOLD analysis project Ga0184626, IMG submission 133142) | Groundwater sediment microbial communities from an aquifer in East River, Colorado, USA - PLM3_60_b1 | ecosystem: Environmental > Terrestrial > Soil > Riparian zone | place: USA: East River... | reverse complement strand
GCTGGCTGGTGTGTTGATGGTGACCGCTATCCGCATGAACGAGTGGCCTTCGATCAGGTTTATGTTTGGCAAACGTTTCAAAACGGACATGATTGCCTTCACGATCACCATGCTCGCAACAGTAATATTGGATTTAACGCAAGCCATTTTGATCGGCACATTTCTTGCAGGCGCGGTCTTCCTCAACAAGATCGCCAGCATTGACATTGAAGTTCAGGAAGTGGATATCGAACGACTCAAACAAAAGGGGATCGAGACCGAAGGTAAATGCAAACATGTGCGCGTGGCATTTCTGACGGGGCCGTTATTTTTCGCGGCGACAGGTCAATTCAATGAAGCATTCCAAAATCTTGGCGATACGCATGCATTGATACTCTCCATGCGCGGCGTCTCGCTCATTGACACTGCCGGCCTGGAAGCCATCCATCGTCTGCATGAGCGACTGCATAAGCAAGACGGTATATTGATGTTCGCGGGAGTCCATGACAATGCTCGGCAAATGATGGAACGCGGGGGACTGGTCGAAGCCATAGGCGAGGAAAACTTCTTTTGGTCCAGCGACCAGGCCATCGTCGAGGCAGAGAGGCGGGGATGTAAGTTTTGTGCATAACAGAAGCTGCTCAAGCCGTCGTCCCATGCGACACTTGCGCCTGATTTGCTAAGCAAATCGGGCGTTCTGTGCAGTGCAGGTGAGCATCCTGTAGACGGCGGCGGTGACGCCGCCTCCAGCATTATTTGTCGAGGCGCCGCAGCTACGGACTAATGTCCCCCGCCCGACGCGAGTCTTAAGCGTATAATCCACATATTCGGAGGTGCCTCATGCCCATCCATCAAACTGCTTACTTCGTCGTTCGCGATGACGCGCTTGAAGCTTGCCAGCAGGTCATTCGCGAATTTGTGGATTACGTCCGCGCGAACGAGCCAGAAACCTTGCTCTGCACATCTTTACAGGAAAAAGAAAACCCAAATCATTTTTTGCACTATTTCATCTTCCGCGATGAAAACGCGCGCCAACTTCATTCCAACTCTGAAGTGGTGAATCGCTTTACCAGTATTCTCTATCCCAATCTCGTCGCGCCTGTTGAGTTCACAGAATTCGAAATCTTCGCAACTACTTCCTGATACAGGCTTCAGCCCAAGCGCCCGAAGCCAGGTGACTGTCACCTAATGATTTCAATAGGATAAAATAGCTCTGTAAGAAATAGACTCTTGCAGAGTTTGTTTTTTACAGGGTGCCGCATAATTATGTAAACTTGAGTTTGGATTTTGGCTTACAAGCCATTCAAAAATTTTACTTATTAATGAGACAAGCGGAAATTCCAGGCTCCATCACTGAAAAGGAAAACTATATGACTAAAATTCTCAACTGGGGATTGCTTTCCACTGCGCGCATTAACCGTGCCTTGATCCCACCATTACAAGTTTCAAAACGAAATCACCTCCTCGCGGTGGGTTCACGTTCGCAAGAGTCGGCGGATAAGTACGCGCGTGAACGGAAGATCCCGCGTGCACATGGTTCTTATGAAGCCCTGCTCGCAGACCCTGAAATCGATGTCATTTACAATTCGCTTCCAAACCACTTGCACGCCGAGTGGACGATCAAAGCTGTCGAAGCGGGCAAGCACGTCCTGTGCGAAAAGCCGCTGGCATTGAATGTGGATGAAGTGGATGCGGTCAAAGTCGCTGCTCAAAAACATGGACGTATTGTTGCCGAGGCTTTCATGTACCGGCATCACCCACAGACGCTCAAGGTACAGGAAATCGTCAAGAGTGGTCCACTTGGGGCTGTGAAACTGATCCGCGGTTCTTTTAGTTTTGTTATCTCCCGCAAAGACGATATTCGTCTGCTTGACCCCGCCATGGGCGGCGGAAGCATTTGGGATATTGGATGTTATCCCATCAGTTATGCGCGCACGGCCCTCGCGGAGAATCCGCTGGAAGTTTTTGGCTGGCAGGTTACGGGTGAGACAGGAATCGACGAGACCTTCATCGGGCAGATGCGATTCGCAAATGAAGTCCACGCGCAATTTGATTGCAGCTTTGTCATCCCGTTCCATTCATTCATGGAGATTGTCGGAAGCGAGGCGACATTAAATATCCCAAAGCCTTTCAAGCCTGAGATAAACGAGAAGATCTTTATCACGCGCGACGATAAGACTGAGACCATAAAAGTGAAAGGGCAGGAGTTGTATATTGGCGAGGTGGAGGATATGGCAGATGCGATTTTGCTTGGTAAGGCTCCGCGTATTTCGCTGGACGATTCTCGTGCCAATGTTGCGGCAATTTTTGCATTACTTGAATCTGCACGCCTCAACAAACCAGTGAAATTATAGGCTTTGGAGGTTCTTAAAACTTCCGAAGTGTCTCGCAACTAGACAATCCCGCATCCCTCGGCTAAACTTACGCCAATCTTTTTTGGAGGACCCGAATGGATTTTCATAGTACTGACGATTCTGTGACGCGTCGTATCCATGCCATTATGGATCGCGTTTCACTGGCCAAAGATCATGACCTGTATTTTTACAACCAGCCTATTGAGGAGATCCTGCCTGGGATGAAGGTGCGCGTACGTGGGCGCGAGATGGGGATGTATGCTTCTTACAGTTATTTGGGCCTGGTCAACCATCCGCGCATCAATGAAGCCGCGAGGAAAGCTGTGGATAAGTTCGGCACAGGTACACATGGTGTGCGCTCGCTGGCTGGCACGCTGACGATCCATACGGAACTGGAAGAAACCATTGCAAACTTCAAACATGCCGAAGGTGCTGTCACGTATTCATCAGGCTATGCCACGAACTTGACTGTTGTCTCAACGCTGATGGGACGCGGCGATTACGTATTTTCCGATAAATTGAACCACGCCTCCATTGTGGACGGCTGTTTGATGTCTGGTGCGGAGTTTCGCCGCTTTCGTCACAACGACATGGAACATCTCGAGGGCCTGCTCAAAAATGCGCCTGCAGATGTTGCCAAACTTGTAATTGCTGATTCGGTTTTTAGCATGGACGGCGATATTATTGATCTGCCAAAGATGCTTGAGTTGACCAGGAAATATAACGCATGGCTGATGATAGACGAAGCGCATTCCATCGGTGTGCTGGGTGCAACAGGCACAGGCATTGAGGAGCATTTTGGTCTCGGGGATGTGATCGATATCAAGATGGGCACGTTGAGCAAGACCATTCCATCTGTTGGCGGATATATTGCCGCGAAGAAAGAGATCATCACCTATCTGCGACATGCCAGCCGCGCGTATATCTTCTCCGCTGCATTGCCGCCTGCTCAAGCCGCGGCCGCCAACGAAGCCTTCAAAGTAATTCTTGATGAACCTGAACGGATCGAAAAACTGAACCTGAACACGAAACAATTCATTGGCGGGCTTAAAAGCATGGGCTTCGACACAATGCTGACCGAAACAGCCATTGTCCCCGTCTTGTGCGGTGACGATGAAACTGCCTTTAGGATGACGCGCGAAGCGCAACACAACGACGTGTTTGTGCTGCCTGTCGTTTCACCTGCCGTACCAGAAGGCCTGGCCCGCCTGCGCGCCACTGTCACTGCCGCGCATGACCCAAGCGAGATCGAACGCGCCATGGATATCATTGGCGAAGCTGGGAAGAAGTTGGGGATTATTAAGTAGGGAAGAAAGAAAAGAGATTAGAGACTGGAGATTGTTTCAGCGCGCGGGTCATGGACTTGCACGCTTTTTGTTTAATTGTTTCCTGTGTCAAAGATCCTTAACGCGAAGACGCAAAGAAATTCTTAGCGTCTTCGCGTCTTCGCGTTAAAGCTTTTGTGGAGTGGATGATGAGCGGAGACTCTTGAACAGCATCAGTCATGCCTAAAAGAGACCGGTCTCTCTCGAAACCTGGTCTCCTTCATCTTTTTCTTTTACTTCTCACTATGAAAAACCTAGGCGAGCTTGACGAGTTGCGGCCTTGAATTTTGTACGCGCTTGATCTGCCCGCGCGCCTCAAGGTCTAATTTCACTGTCGTTACATACCACATCACCGAGCCTTCAAAATTACCATTCACCTGCTTTTCAACAGCACGCGATAAATCCATAAAAGTCATTTCTCTCTTTGCGTGCAACGTGGCTAATATTGCCTTGCGAATAATTTCATATTTTTCCTTGCTAATGTTCACCCCCTTTTTCTTTTCGGGGTGAAGCGTGCGGATTATGTCTTTCATTTCAAACCTCCTGTTTCATTTGTTTTGCCACAATTTCTGCCACATCCATCACTTGCATCTCGCCTCCGTCCGCTTTCGACGATTCGCTTAACATCGTCATACAGAACGGACATCCCACAGCCAAAGTATTCGCGCCAGTGGATTTTGCCTCTGCGAAGCGCGTGGCGTTCACGCGTGCTGAGCCTTGCTCCTCCTCCTTCCACATCTGCGCGCCGCCCGCGCCACAACAGAAGGATTTGGCTGAATTGCGCGGCATTTCGATGACTTCCATTCCTGCAGATTTTAGATCTTCGCGCGGCGCGTCGAACACTTTATTGTGCCGACCCAAATAGCATGGGTCATGATAAGTGATCTTCATCATGTCGCCATCCAGCTTCATTTGGATCTTTCCCGCACCCACCAGTTCATTGATCAGCTGTGTATGATGGATCACGGTGAAATTCCCACCAAAGTCAGGATACTCATTTTTGATCGTATGCAAACAATGCGGGCAGGTGGTCACGATCCGGAATGAGCCGGATGACCCCGCCTTTACCTCATTGAGTATTTCAACATTCTGAGTAGCCAGCCCAAAGAAAATATCTTCACGTCCTGCGCGGCGCGCTGAGTCGCCGTTGCAGGATTCATTTCGCCCGAGCACGGCGTAATTGACTCTTGCAGTGTTCAATATCTTCGCAAAGGCCTGAGCAGTTTTTTGGGCACGTGCATCCGTTGCAGGCGCACATCCAACCCACCAAAGGATCTCGGGTTCGGGATTCTTTTCAATGGTCTGAACGTCAAATCCTTCAGCCCACTTCATGCGATCTGCCTGTGAAACATTCCATGGGTTGGCATTGCGCTCCATTCCCTTGAACGCTGTTTCCAATTGCTTCGGGAATCTGCTTTCCATCAGCGTGAGATTGCGGCGGATATCCAAAATATCGCGCATCGGTTCATTGCCAACTGGGCAAATATCCACACATGCACCGCAGGATGTGCAAGCCCACACGGCTTCTTCAGAGATCATATTCAGCATGGGCACCTCCACGCCGTCATCATAATTCAGGTGATAGCGTTTATTGATCTCGAGCGCGGCAGGGGAAAGCACCTTGCCCGTGTTATACGCCGGGCAAACTTCCTGACAGCGAAAGCATTGGATGCAAGCGTAACTGTCCATGATCTGTTCCCAGCCCAGATTCTTCATCTGCGCCGCGCCGAATTGTTCGATCGATTGATCATCCAGATTGATGTAATTCAGCTGCCCAATGGATTTTCTTTCAGGCTTCAATGCAAAATTAAGGGGAGCAAGGAATATGTGAATATGCTTTGAATATGTGAAATATGGCAGGAACGCGACAACCGCGCCAATGGAAAACCAAAACGCGACATGTTCGGCAACTTCCATGTAGGTTTGAGGCATATGCAGATTTATCAGGAAACGTGCAAAGGTTGATATAAAAGGTTGCCATGGATCCAAGGGTGGATCAACAAAATAATAAATGCCAGCATGTGGCAACGCCAAATGGAAAGATTCTCCCAACAACCTCATCAGGTTATGTGTAAAGAAGGTTGCGGTGACGATGGCTGAATCACGCAGGATGCCCGTGCGCGCTTTCGGGTGAAGCAATGTCGTCGCGCGTGTGGTCAGAGTCGCAGGTCTCAGGATGTAGCGGCGGAAGGCGAGCGATGCCAATCCAACGAGAATGCCTACGCCCAGAAAGTCTGCCAGCAGTCTGTAAACGTCCCCAAATAAGCCGGTGTTCTCCAATAGTTTGAAACCCGTGTAGGCGTAAATCAAATCTGCAACATTAACCAATAAATAAATGAAAAACCCCCAACCAACAAACGCGTGGAGAATACTGGGTCCCAGCCTAAAACGAAAAACAGGCTGGAAGAATATCACCTTGGCAATGAGTTCCCCAATCCGTTTCCATGCCAGCGACCAATCTACTTTGCCCTGTCCACTGGAGATATTTTTGGTGATACGTTGCACGCCGCGATATGTGTAATAGAGTGACACGACTGTTGCGATTGCGAAGAGGATTTTTTCAATGGGAGTGAGCATGTTACTCCGACGGTTCCTCTCTGTTGGGGAGAGGGGTTGGGGATAAGGGAAGAGTATGCGTTTAGTTTAGCACAGAAAATAAAAGCGGAAGCTCAAGGCTCCGCTATTTGTCAATCACAGTTATTTATGAAGTGACTGCTTTCTTTCGTCACCTGCTTATATCGTTCACGTAATCAACCGCTCCCGCGCATGCAGGCGTCAAATGTATGGAGAGATTCTCCCAGGTTAATTCCTGTTTATCTGCAAGAGTTACTTCGATCGCATCGCCCAAACAGCCCGGCCCGGCATTGTAATTTACAAGTGTGAACTTCCACAAGTCTTCATAGGTAGCGGATGCGCCTGCTGTGCCGCCTGTGATGTTCTCCACCAGTTGACCTGCCTGTTCACAATTCGCGAGCAATGTATGAGCGAAGACTCCGATGCTGAAATTTGCGCGATCCAGATCAATGCCCAAGGGGCAATCTTCACAGTTTGCGTTCACCGCGTCGATGAGTGCCAGCCGCACATAGGATTGCTGTTCATCATCCAAACCCAGGTAGCCCTTACTGCATTCCCCCGCATCCATCACGAGCGGACAGAACTGATGAAAGAAGGGAGGATTCCACAATAAAGTGGTATCCGCTCCAAGCTCCGTAAGTTGACCGAGTCCTATATCGCTTTTCAAGGTTGCGCCAGGCCAGAATTGGCTTTCCGTCGCAAAAATGTTTTTCAGCAAATGTGCGGGCACTCCTGAATCCTGTGCCACATTCAGGATAATACTATCGAACTGATTCTGCCATTGAGTGACCGCTCCGCGCGCGGCATCCATTCCACAGGCGGACGCGCCGCCGTCCTCCAACAGGCCGTTGTTTGGGCACGAACTTGCATCCACGGCTCCCTGGCGGATCAGGTTCGCAGCTAAATAGTTATATGGCACATCTGTGCCAAGCTTCTCGCTTTCAGTGGGCGTACTGATCCATTCGGGCGGGCCGCCAATGGGTGGTAATATTCCCCAAGCCTGCACACAGCTTGCAACTGGCACGCCAGCCCATTGAGTACTCAGCACATCCACATACCAGAAGGCGCGGTCCGGGTTGCCCTCATCTGCCAGCGCAACACGGACGAGCGCGTTGTATACTTCACTGCTATCCCCATAACTTGAATATGCCCAGAACTGAAGCACGAGTCCATCTTCACCCGTGACAGGAAGTTGTAATCTGCAAACAGGGCCGCAGGTGAAAGATTGTCCCCCATATAATCCCTCGATACCAATGATGGCCTGGTCTGGCAGAGGCTCAATGCCGGTTAAAACCAAAATGGGTTCCACCTCACAAATGCTCGTAGAGGACGTATAAACTGGGCTGCAATTTTCCAGGGTAACTTGGACAATGGGCGGCGGAAGTTTTGTAGAGACCTCTTTTTGCGCGGGTTCGCTATCTACCAGAACGAGATAAAAACCTTTACAAAGGTCCGGGTTGACTTCCGTACATGGCTTCTGCGTTATCCATTTATCGTAAATTTCTTCGCCGCAATCCACGTAAATATCCCCGGGTGTTGGCAAGCCCTCATGGTCTACCTGAATCTTGCATTCGACATCTTTCTCACCCCAACGGATCATCCACCAGTAATATATTGTGTAATCAACAGTAATGACGGAATACCGGTCGGGTCCGGGCGGAGCTTGGGCGGGCGCGGCCAACCCAGCGGAGGAGGACGCAAATGCGCTTCCTGCCAGAATCAGCAGGAGTGCCAGCATCCACAGCAGAATTTTATTATCACCAGCCCAGATCTTGCTTACCCAACGCATAAGAAGGTAGTCCGCTCACATTATAGCGGACTACCTTCCATTAGGGCCGTTTTTTGCGTCCCCTTTTGGTTACAGATTTGGTTTGAGGTTTCGCCGGTTTCTTTTTTGGCTGCTTTAGTTCCATTTTGACAACCGGTTTATCCATTTCTTCGAGCATTGCCATATCCCGATTCAGATTGCGATTGCGCAGGTAAAGGCTGGCAACGTAAAGCCCCATCACTATGAAGGCGACTACGTAACCAGCGATCATATAACTTGAAGTATCCGGTGTGGGTTCCTGAAAAAACATTCTTTCTCCTGTAAATAATTTGGCTGAATTGAGCAGAATTTAACCAGCAACTTTTAACTTCAACTGCTCAACCTGCTCCTGTAAATCTCCCAGACGGATGCGGTTCCAGAAGAGGTCGATGAAGATGACCGTGAAGGCGAATAAAGCGAAGAAGAAAACACCAAGCATATCAGCTGTCATACTGAAGCCTCCCTCTGCATTCACGTTCGATCCGCCGATAACGACAGGGTGAATTGTGCGAAACAAACGGATCGCAAAAAAGGTGATCGGCGCGCTGATTCCACCCAGTAACGCGTACACAGCTCCGAAACGTGCACGGCGGTCTGGATCATCAATTCCCTGGCGCAGCATGAAATAGGCGATGTAAATTAACTCGGTGATCGTGGCTGTAGTGAGACGTGGATCCCATGTCCACCACGTATTCCACGCAGGGCGCGCCCAAATGGAGCCAAGCACAATGGTGATGAAGAAGAATACCAAACTGACCTCAATTGCCGCCACTTGAATGCGGTCCCATTTCAGGTCCTTTGTAACCAGATAGATCACGCTCAGAACGGCTGAAAATATGAAGCCCAGCAGTGCAGTCCATGCAGTACCCACATGGAAGTAAAAGACGCGTTGCACATCTCCCATCACAAGTTCTGTGGGCGCAACGACAAGTGCCAGATAGGCTGCAATGCCTAATACAAGGATAGAAATAACATCGAGTATCTTTAGTGTCATAGGTTTAGGTCGCATCGTGATTCCTTTTTTTTCTTTCCTTTTGAGAAAGGGTGGGTGGCGGAAATTTATTCTTCAACAACAATATCAAATACCATGAATGCCACTGCAATAAAAATAACATCATAAGCAATCAGTAGATTAATGGGCAGGAGAATATCTGTCAACTCAGAATTACTCAGAAATCCTCCACTCGCTTTGACTGCGGCCAGCAACACGGAAAAAGCAACCGGGAAGAGCAGGATCGGAAGCAGAACATCGCGTGTACGTGTTTGCACAGACATGGCCGCCAGCAATGTGCCGACGGCAGTGTATCCGATTGAGCCGAGCAGGATCACCAGCAATAACCCGGGCTGGAACAGGTTGGTGTTGTAAAGGACACTATAAATCGGCAGCACGAACACTTCCACAAGCAGCATAAAGGCCAGATTGCTGATGAATTTTCCAAAGTAGATCGCAGAGCGGTCCACGGGAGCAAGCAGTAGACCATCCATACAGCCGCGGTCTTTTTCGATTGACATGGAGCGGTTGAGTCCCAGTGTCCCTGCGAAGGCGAACGTAGCCCAGAGCACACCAGCAGTCACAGATTGACGCGTCTTTATATCCAGCTCCAATGCAAAATTGAAGATGAGGATCACAAGTAACGAGAAGACCAGCATGGACGAAACCAGTTCGAGCGAACGAAATTCTGCGCGCAGATCCTTCCATACAATGGCAAGAATCGCTCGAAGAAAGAATGGAGTTGGCTGGGAATGATCATCCATGGATTGATGCGTTCTATTATTATGCAAGGAGAGCCTGCTTATAAAATGTAAACAGATCGCTTTTCTTTAATTGTCGTCGCGTTGTAGACGCTGCGATGACTCCACGCGACAGGATATCGAAGCGAGTGGCGAGCTCTTCGGCGCGGGAAAGATCATGTGAGGTCATCACGACTGTGCGTCCCTGCGCGGCGACAGTTTTCAAGACATCATCCAGCATGGACGAGGCATCCTGATCCAGCCCGGTGTAGGGTTCATCAAAGAGCATCACATCCGGGTCATGCAGAACTGCACGCCCAATAGCAAGGCGCTGTTGCATACCGCGTGAAAACGTGCGGACAAGATCGCGGCGACGGTTCTCAAGCCCTGTCATTTCGAGAACTTCTGTAATTCGTAATTCGTAATTGTTAATTCCATACAGGCGCGCGTAGAAGCGCAGGTTTTCTTCGGCACTTAGCTCCCCGTAAAGCAGGGGAAGATGTGAGACTACACCCAGCCTGGCGCGTACTTCCGCCGCTTGCTGTGGCAGTTTATAACCCGCAATATGAACTTCACCCAAAGACGGACGAGATAACGATGCAAGTATGCGTAAAAAAGTCGTCTTGCCGGCACCGTTCGGGCCGAGCAACGCCACAAATTCACCCCTCTGAACTTCGAAGTCCACGCCTCGCAGGATGGTCTTCAATCCGAATCGCTTGACAAGTTTTTTAACGCTGATCATGGTTTAGGAAAAGAGAAGAGATTAGCGAAATGTTTTGCACAAATTCCAAATTACCATTTACGGTTTTCCTAGATCTTCCATCTCGTTCCTCAGCCTCTCCTTCAACTCAGCGCGTCGCTTGTGATACGCACCGTAGGGAATCTTCTTTGCATTTTTCAAATCGTCCAGCGCGATGATCGCATCCATTACATCTTCAGGCGTTTCGAACGCGTCGTCCTGCCCATCTTCGTCGCTGTCCGCATCTTCCCTGGTGCGGAAACGGTCGCCCATGTATAACCACGCCCCTGCGATAATGAGTGCAATGCCCAGCGCGCCTGCACCGATCAAAAGGTTATTATTCGTGGTCGGTTCAGAGGTCGCCGTGGATGCAGATGCATCTCTTGGCGCGCCTGAAAGCGTGAACGTAAGTGTATCGCCTGCGTTCAAGCCACCTGTTGCATACATTTGGAAATTGAGATCATTAACCGCCTGCGCGCCATGATCGGTCAACTGAGCGCCGTCCGCTTTCACACCTTCTGTCACGTAAACAGCCAGATTGGTAACGGGCACCGTAAAGAGTTGCGAGACTTCCACTTCGCTATTTTTTACCAATGTCGAGAATACAATTAATCCATAAGGTTGTTCGTTTGGAGCGAACGCGAGCGTGTTGCCATTGGCTGTGAATGGCTGGCTATCCTGCATTGGTTCGTAGCCAAGCACCTGCGCGCCTTCAGGCACTTTAATGAACGGGATTTCCACTCCGTCCTTCGACTCCTCCACCACGATCTTGTCCGT
>Ga0184626_10000635_pt1 | contig 11294 bp, 11 predicted proteins | sample PLM3_60_b1_FD_133142 | JGI IMG/M metagenome (GOLD analysis project Ga0184626, IMG submission 133142) | Groundwater sediment microbial communities from an aquifer in East River, Colorado, USA - PLM3_60_b1 | ecosystem: Environmental > Terrestrial > Soil > Riparian zone | place: USA: East River... | reverse complement strand
CGATCGTGGTTGGCGCACACTACGATCATTTGGGGATGGGGATCGAAGGGTCGCTGGCTCCAAAGTGGGGAGTGGTACACAACGGCGCCGATGACAATGCATCGGGAGTTGCCGGTCTTCTGGAGCTGGCCCGCGCCTTTTCGAAGAAATCGCTGAAGCGGAATTTGCTCTTTGTAGCCTTTAGCGGAGAGGAACTTGGCGTGCTTGGATCAAGCTTTTTTGTAAAAAGCCCGGTCATTCCGTTGAAACACATGATCGCCATGGAAAACATGGACATGATCGGCCGGCTACGAAATCAGAAGCTGGTGGTAGGCGGTGTGGGGACCTCGCCCGCGTGGAAGGAGATTTTGACAGATGCAAATCAGGAGCAGTTGGATTTGAAACTCCAGGAAGACGGATACGGTCCAAGCGACCATACGATGTTTTACTCCAAGAACATCCCGGTGCTGTTCTACTTTACCGGACAGCATGCCGAGTATCACAAACCGGATGATGATCCAGCGACTCTGGAATATCCCGGTCTGGCAGAAGTGGTTCGCTATGTGGCTCGAGTTACTAATAACATAGTAGAACGCAGCGAGGCGCCCGCATTTGCGCGCGTAAGAGGGGGCCAGCAGGAGACAGCCGGTCGCGGTTTTCGCGTATATCTCGGCACGATTCCTGACTACACGGAGGAAGTGAAAGGGGTCAAACTTTCCGGAGTGCGCGCGGATAGTCCTGCGGAAAAAGCCGGACTGAAGGCGGGAGATGTGATCGTTCAGTTCGGCGACCGGAAAATCGAGAACATCTACGATTACACCTTCGCCTTGCAAGAGCACAAGGCGGGTGAAACTGTCTCAATCGTCGTCCATCGTGACGGACAAGCGGTTACGGTGCAGGCTACACTGGGAAAGCGATCCGGGGGAGAGTGATGGGACGCCGTGTCTTGATTACCGGATGTTCGGGATATCTTGCGCAAAGGTTGATTGAAGAATGCCGGCAGGATCCGCAAATCGAGTGGCTCGGTGGAATGGATGTACGGTCGCCAAAAGACACCGAAGGCTGGCATTTCTTTCAAATGGACGTGCGTTCGCCGGAGATCGCATCGTTGTTGCAGGAACATCAGATCGATACATTGGTGCATCTGGCGTGGGTATTTAATCCAACTCATCAGCCTGAATTGGAATTTGAAGTGGATGTTGTCGGAAGCCGAAATGTCTTTGAGGCAGCTGCAACTGCGCATACACCGTATGTAATTTATTTGAGCAGTACCACGGCTTATGGTCCGCATGCGGACAATCCGCCGCTATTTGATGAGTCATATCCGCGCCGCGGACATTCCGGTTATCTGTATGCGAAGTACAAAGCGGAAGTGGACCATAACGTGTTGGAATTTCGCGAGCGGCATTCTGACATTCGCATGTTTATCATCCGCGCTTGCATTGTACTCGGTCCAAACACGAGTAATATCGTGACGAAAATGACCGAAATGCCTGTGATGGTTGGAATCCTGGGTTACGATCCGCCGATGCAGTTCGTACACGAAGACGATATCAAACGGCTTCTTGCATGGGCTGTGCAAAAAGAACCGGTCGGTGTGTTTAATGTGGCCGGCCGGGAAACCATTCTATTCAGCCGTCTTGTGCAAAACCTCCATAGAAAAGCTGCCTGGCTTCCTGCGTGGCTGGTGTATCCCTTGCTTGGATTGCTCTGGAAGCTCCATCTTCTTCCGTTTCCTCCATCGATCCTGGATTTTATCCGCTATCCATGGGTTGCAGATACAAGCGCCTTCCGCTCGGCCTGTGATTTTGCAATTCAGTATTCTTCCGAGGATGCGTTGATGGCGTATGCGCGTGCGCGTTGGCCGGAAAAGATAGAGGATAGAGGATAGAGGATTGAGGATGGATAATGTTGCCATCCTCAATCCTCCATCTTCCATTCTCTTTCGCTTCGTGTCTTTGTGGTTAATCCTATGCGTTCCGGACGGGAATCGCCGGCATGAGTGGTCCGGGATCTTCGTCCTCATCATAGAGTACGTGCTCCAGAAAGAGACCGGATGCGGGTGCAGTATGCGCTGCTACCGAATAAGAGTGAAGTTTCGGCGGAAGTGATCGAGATTGCACCAGCGTCTCAAATTCTGCCGGTGACAGTTTACCAAATCCAACTTCCACAAGGGTACCGGTAATCCGCCGCACCATTTTCCACAAAAAGTGCGATGCAGCAATTCGAAGGAGGATCAAGTCGCCATGCATACCGATCTCGGCGCGTTCTAAAACTACAATCGTTGATTTTTCTTTCCCGCGTTGATCGCAGAAGCGCTCAAAATTGTGCCGTCCGATCAGGAATGATGCGGCTTCACGCATCCGGTCCACATGAAGTGATTCCGTGATCCACCACACAAATGGCTTTGCAAACGCGGATCGCCGCCTGGAAATCTGATACAGGTAATAGCGGAGAACAGCATCATGACGAGGATGGAAATCTGCAGGCGCTTCTTCGGCGCTTAGGATATTGATGTCTTTTGGCAAGAGTTTGTTCAGATTGTTTACGAGCGTCCGCGTGGGGACGAAGCGCTGGCTTTTGATGCGCGCCACCTGTGCCAGTGCATGAACGCCTGCATCTGTTCGGCCGGCGCCATCTATTTGCACATTCTGTCCCAGGATCGTTTTGGCTGCCTTTCGGATTTCTCCGGCAATCGTGCGCGAGTTTTCTTGTTCTTGCCAGCCGGAGTAACGGCTGCCATCGTACTCCAGAATCAACTTCCAGTTAGGCAATTTTGTAAGTGTAGAAATTATCGGCGGGCATGGAAGCCCTCCGCTCCGGATCAGGATTCTTGTTGTTTTTCAGCGAGCATGTGATCAATGAAAGTTTTGAGCAGCAATCGCTCAGCAAGATAATGATTATCAAACTGAAGACCGATTCCACAGATCGTTCCTTCGGGTCCGACGATCTTGCTGCACCAAACGATTCTTGCTCCGATCTTCAAAGGATATTTTGAGACCGGCAGATGAAAGAGAATTTCGACGTCCACATGAGCCGGTAAGAAGTCCACCGTTTTGATAAACATTCCATCAATGGAAATATTTAGCACAGTCCCCAGATATTCTCTATCATTTCTGGTTATGTATGCCGGGATCATCACGGGAATACGGACAGAGGTTCGCATCTCTGGGCCTGATTTGGCTGCGGAAGACGACTTGGCTACTGTATGTATTCTGTCCATGGATGAACCTCCAACCCCTGGTCAGCAATAAGCGTACCATTTGTCTACGCAAACACTATCCTCGTGATTTTATTTGGACTGGCGGCTGCAAGCTTGATATTTGAGCACTCCAGGAAACCGATGCTTAATTATTGAACACGCTTCGCCGGCGGCTTTACACCGGTCTCGTCCAGATGTCTTCCAGTCACGCATGGCATATCATTTGCTGTATACGGCGTGCAAGGAGGCAGAAATGAGACAGAGTACCCCGGAAGAACAGGAATGGAAAGCGCAGATAAGCTCCAAAATCTCCCATGAATTTCGTACGCCAATGAGCACGATTCTTTCTTCTGCCGAATTATTGGAAATATATGGGGACCGCCTGGATGAAGCCAAGCGATTGGAACACCTGAAGCGGATTCAGGACGCTGTTCTTCATATGACAAAGATTCTCAATACAATTTTCGATAGCAGTGTAGAGCCATGAAGAAAATCCTGGTGATCGAAGACGAGCCCACCGTACGATCTAATCTATTAGAGCTTTTAAGTGCGGAAGGTTTTGAAACCAGCGCTGCCGCCGACGGTCTTGCAGGGTTGGCTCTGGCGCTGAGTATTCATCCCGATCTGATTCTTTCTGACGTAATGATTCCCGAACTGGACGGGTACGGCGTCTTGTCTGCTGTCCGCCAGGATCCGAAGACCGCTTCTACACCTTTCATTTTTCTCACAGCAAGAACGGACCGCTCAGATCTCCGCCAGGGAATGAATCTTGGCGCGGATGACTATCTCACAAAGCCGTTTACGCGTGCCGATCTCATGAGTGCGATTCAAACACGTTTGAAGAAACAGGATGCCGTTGTCGAGCGATATACAGCCGAACTCAAACAGGCGGAGCAGAAATTGGATCAACTGGCGCACTACGACAGCGTTACCGGTCTTCCAAATCGCCTGCTTTTGCGGTCGCGATTGCAGCAGCGCTTAAATCAGGATGCCGGCGGCAAGCAAACGGCCGGTCTTTTGTACATCGGCCTCGATCGTTTCGACCGGATCATCGACTCTCTGGGATCAGTCTTTGGTGATGTCCTGATCAAGTTTGTTGCCGACCGGCTTGTAAAGTGTGCGGGAAGCGATGTGAATATTGTGGCACGTATGGAGAAAGCTGAATTTGCGGTTGTCATGATCGATGTGGAAACGCAGGAGCAAATCGTACAAATGGCCGAATCGATCCGCCAGGCCATATCCCACCCGTTTCATCTGGAAAGCAAACAAGTGTTTCTAACTGCCAGCATCGGTATGACGATGGATCTCACAGGTCAGATCGATGTGGAAGAGCTGGTCCGCGATGCGAAAACAGCCATGGATCATGTCCGCCAGACCGGGAGTGATCAATCTTGCTTCTACGATGACGCGACCTTCAGATCCACCGCTGATGAATTGGCTCTGGAAGCTGATTTGCGCTACGCGCTCGAACGAGATCAGCTTGAAGTGCACTACCAGCCGCAGGTCGATTTGAAGACAGGAAGAATTCTTGGATCGGAGGCGTTGCTGCGGTGGCGTCATCCGGAACGAGGATTGATCCCACCGGCAGAATTTATTCCGCTTGCGGAAGACAACGGTTTGATCGTTCCGATCGGAGAATGGGTCGTAAAAACCGCCTGCGAGCAGACAAAACGATGGCAACAGCTTGGCCAGCCGGATCTGCGTGTTGCTGTAAATCTCTCCCCGCGCCAGTTCAATCAGCCGGATCTTGCGGAAAAACTGACCGGGATTTTAGAGGAAACGGAATTTGAGCCTGATTGTCTGGAACTGGAAATCACCGAAGGCACGTTGATGCGGAACGTCGAATCGGCATCAGCCATCATTCAGAAACTCAAATCCGCAGGCGTTCAAATTTCCATCGATGATTTCGGGACCGGTTACTCCTCGCTCAGCTATCTGAAAAGTTTTCCTTTCGATTCCCTGAAGATTGATCGCAGTTTTATCCGGAATCTGACAGAAGATCCGAAAACTCCCGCGATCACTGCTTCCATTATTCAGATGGCTCACGCGCTCCAGCTTCAGGTCGTTGCTGAGGGCGTTGAATCCACCGGTGAATTGTCTTTCTTGTGTCTGCATCACTGTGACTCACTTCAGGGATATCTATTCAGCCGGCCTGTGATTGCGCACGAATTCGAAAAACTTCTGGTTTCGGGGAAACGGCTGGATACAGGCATGGAATGGAGCGTTTCGAAGGAGAATCCATATGTATAAGCAGGGAACGGAAACCGTCACAAACCGTTCGTTTCAAATTCCAAAAATCAGTGTTCCGATTGTGTGCTCTACGGTACAGGGCGAGAGAGTACCCGGCGAAATTTTTCTGGATGTAGTGAGCGCATCAGAATACAGCAGCCAGCAGCTTCTTGATTTCTTTAACAACGAATCGCTCTTTTTTCCACTGCGGCCCGGCCCGGATGCGCGGCCCATGCTGATTTCGAAAGAGTCTATCGTTCAAGTGGAAGTGGTCGGCGTGCTGCAGCGATTCTTAACGGAAACTTCCGTTGTGCTGGCGCAGAAAAAAGAGGCGGATCTCCATCTGCGGATGCTTGGCACGCGAAGGGTCAGTGTCCTTCTTACGATGCCCGAAGAATATTGCAGAGTTGTGGATCTTCTAAATCTCGGACACACGTTTTGTTGCGCTATTTCGGGACAGGAATTTGTTCTTCTAAATGTCCATCATATTTACAAGGTGGAAGAGGTAAGTCATGGCCAGGCTGGATAATTTCTTGCGTTACGCTACAACGATGGGCGCATCCGATCTTCACATCAGTGTGGGTGTTCCGCCGATGATGCGACATCATGGCGAGCTCAAGCCTCTCAAGACGAATGCGTTGCAGGGAAAAGATACCGTAGCACTCATCGGCGAAATCCTGACCCAGGAACACCAGGAGGAATTCAGCGCCAAACTGGAGCTGGATTTTTGTTATGAATCTCCGAGCATTGGAAGTTTTCGGGCGAATGTATTGAAAACCCGAAACGGAGTTGATGCGGTATTTCGTGTGATTCCTACGGAGATTAGAACTCTGGATGAGCTTGGTTTCTCGCGTGTGGTGAAGGACCTGACACACTTCCATCATGGCCTGATTCTGGTAACGGGATCGGTCGGCAGCGGCAAGTCCACCACTCTGGCTGCGATGATTGATTACATCAACAGTCAGCGCAAACTTCATATCCTGACTGTCGAAGATCCGATCGAATTTGTGCATCAAAATAAGTTATCCAATGTGAATCAGCGTGAAGTCAAACAGCATACCGAGACGTTTTCGTCGGCGTTGCGCGCTGCGCTGCGTGAAGATCCGGACGTGATCCTGGTCGGTGAGATGCGCGATCTGGAAACCATTTCGATGGCGATTACCGCCGCCGAAACGGGACATCTGGTGCTCGGCACACTCCATACGAGGAACGCCAGCAAGACGGTCGATCGTGTGATTGATGTCTTCCCTGCAAACCAGCAAAACCAGGTCCGGCTCATGCTTTCCGAATCGCTGCGCGGCGTGATCAGCCAGCAGCTTTGCCCGCGCGCGGATGGACAGGGAAGAGCGATGGCGTACGAAGTCATGGTGGGAACCCCTGCCATTGCCAATCTCATCCGCGAAGCCAAGACGTTTCAAATCCCTTCGCTTATGCAGATGGGATTGAAGGAAGGGATGATGTTGATGGATCAATGTCTGGCAAAACTCGTTACGTCGGGTGTAGTCACTTATGACGAAGCGCTGTTCCGGGCCGAGAATCGAAAGATGATTCCAAAACCACAGGCGGCCGCTTAAGATGGAGAAATTTCCATGGCAATGATAGACGCGTATCTAACCAAAATTCATGAATGTGCAGCTTCCGATCTGCATCTGGTTGCAGGCGCGCCCCCTAAGCTTCGAATTCGCGGCGAGCTGGATGCGATTCCGGATGAGCCGTTGCTGACGCAGGAACGTCTCACGGAGCTGCTACTGGAACTGCTGGATCCAAAGCAAAAGAAGACTTTTCTGGATCACCAGGACCTGGATTTTGCGTACAGCTTGAAAGGGCTGGCGCGATTCCGGTGCAACTACTTTGCTCAAAAGCGCGGTTACGGCGCAGTATTCCGCATTATTCCTGAAAAGATAAAATCTCTTGAAGAGTTGAATCTTCCGGCATCTGTCGACAAGCTTGTGCAATTCAAGAAAGGATTGATTCTGGTAACCGGTCCAACCGGAAGCGGCAAATCCACAACTCTGGCTGCCGTGATTGATAAGATCAACTCGACTCAAAGCAGACATATTCTGACCATCGAAGATCCGATCGAATTTGTGCACAGCAACAAGAAAGCATTGATCCGGCAACGAGAGGTGGGTGCCGACACGCGGAGTTTTGCAAATGCGCTTCGCGCCGCATTGCGCGAAGATATCGATGTAGTACTGGTCGGCGAAATGCGCGATCTGGAAACGATCGCGCTGGCAATTACCCTTGCGGAAACCGGCGCACTTGTTTTCGGCACGTTGCATACAAGCAGCGCGGCAAAGACGATTGACCGCATCATCGATGTGTTTCCGGTCGAACAACAGGAACAAATTCGAGTCATGCTGGCCGATTCGTTACGCGCGATTGTTGCCCAGCAGCTGGTTCCCACAAAAGATGGAAAAGGACGCGTAGCAGTGCTCGAAACTCTATTCTCTTCTCCCGCGATCGCAAACGTGATCCGCGAAGCAAAAACCCAGCAGATCATGTCGCTCATCCAAGCGGGAGGCGCAGAAGGAATGCAGACTCTCGATGCGGCCATGATGGACCTGATTCAAAAGGAGCAGATCGGCGCGGAAGAAGCTTATATGAGAGCCGTAGAAAAGAAACTGTTTGAGCCGTTGCTTCTGCAGGCATTGATGGAAGCCGCTTCCAACGGACAGTCGGGTAGAATTTCCGCGATGATCAAAGAGGGAGTTTCGGTGGATTCGCGCGATGTAAATTCAGCGACGCCATTGATTCTTGCTGCTGCGGGCGGACACATCGAAGTTGCCCGGTTGCTGATTGAGAACAACGCGGATGTCAATGCAGCCGATAGCTCCGGGATGACGGCACTCATGCGCGCGGTGCAAAAAGAAAAGATTGAAATCGTTCAGATCCTCATCGCTTCGGGCGTGGATGTCCAAATGAAAAACAATGGAGGCCACACTGCGTTGATGATTGCCGGCGGAACAGGCGATGCGATGTGCAGTCAGGCATTGATCGCTGCAGGAGCAGATGTCAATGCGAAGGACAACCTTGGATCGACGGTTCTGATTCGCGCTGCGATGGGTGGTCATCAAAAAGTGGTTGAACTCTTGCTCAAGGCCAAAGCGCAATTGGATATCCAGGACAAATCAGATCGCACGGCTTTGCTTCATGCGGTGGAAAAGGGATTTGCGGCGATTGCATCTACGCTGTTGCAAGCGGGCGCCGATCCCAACGCCAGTGCCAAGGGAGGCATCACACCGTTGATGTACGCTGCCCGCCTGGACGCATCTCTTGTCCGGTTCTTGTTGCAATACGGCGTCAGTGTGAATGCCCAGACCGATGAAGGAAACAGTGCGCTTTTGTTTGCGTCCAAGAAAGGAAACGCAGAGTCCGTCCAGGCCCTCATTGCCGCCGGAGCCGATGTCAATTCCAAAAACAAGGAAGGCTTCACGCCGCTCCTTTGCGCAGCCAGGACAAGTGCCGAATCAGTACGCGCGCTGCTGGCTGCGGGCGCCGATCCGCAGATCAAAGCACCCAACGGGTATACCCCGCTTCGCTGGGCCGAAGAAGCCAATCAGACCGAGATCATAGCGGTGCTCAAAGAAGGCGGCGTCACGCAACAAGCGACCAGTAATCCGTAACGCCGGCTGTAGCAGTAGCGCGGGCTGAGGCTGTTAAAATGTGGTGCGGACGTCCCGTCCGCTGAGGAAGCTATGTGCACTTTCGTCACTGGCGGACGGGACGCCCGCACCACCAGCATCGGTCAGAGCTATTCAGCGAATTGTGCGTAATTGTTTGGCATAATCTGCCCATCCGCCTAATTTTTCAGCACTTTGCTAAAGACCCCGGATGCTTGTTTATTCGCAAGCTCGACGATGATGACGTGGAAACTGATCTGGCGTCTTCTTTGCTTTTGTTCAAGCCGGACGAAGACAGAAATGACTATTGGAGAAGAAAAATTGTCGGCGCCTTCTGACGCCTCAAGGGACTTCTTTTTCGTGGATGAGAACCTGCCGGACATCGTGTTTACGCTGGATCTCGACGGCAAGTTTCTTTATGTCAATCGCGCCATCGCAACTCTTCTTGGTTATGAGCAGAAGGAGATCGTGGGAGAGTCCTTTCTGGAACTGTTTGCTATTGATAGAGACAGAAAAAGTTTTCGCCGCTATTTGGATAACGTAGAGTCGGAACTGAACTATCGCGGAGTAGCGTCTCTTCAAAGCAGTCTGGGGATCGAAGCTGACTTTGGAATCAACTGCACTTTTATGGATGGAGATCACGTATACGGCGTGGTGAAAAGAGATAGTCTGATATCGAACTTCGATCGAGTGGAGGAGCTCGCCAACTATTCCGAAGAAGCAGAGAATGAACCGCTTCCGTTGCGTTTGGATCATTTCCGAATCGTCACACTGCTTGGCGTGGGCGCGATGGGCCGCGTGTATCAGGCAGTTGATGAAGAATTGGATCGACCCGTCGCAATCAAAGTTCTTTGCACTTCCGATCATGATGATCTGGAACGATTCCGTCGCGAAGCCAGAATTCTCGCAAACATTTCACATCCAAATATTGCGCCAATCTACTACTTCAGCGGTCTGGAAGGCGCGCCTTTCTTTTGCATGGAATACCTGCCCGGCGGCTCGCTGCAGGATCTGCTGAAAAAACGCGGAACTCTCGAACCCGGCACCGCCGTCTCTTATACGCTTCAGGTCGCACTCGCGTTGAATGAAGCTCTGAATAAGCAGGTCCTACATATGGATGTGAAACCATCGAACATCATGCTGGCAGAGAATGATGAAGTGAAGGTGGTAGATTTTGGATTGGCTCGAACCAGCTCAGAAATGCACAACGACATTGTAGGAACGCCCTACTACATTGCGCCGGAACACATTCAAACTGGAGTAGCGGACTATCGCTGCGACATCTATTCTCTTGGAATCTCTTTTCTGCAGATGCTGTATGGATTTGTTCCTTTTGCCGGACGAACAGTAGAAGAGACGTTTCAAAAGGCGCTGCATCAAGAGCTTCCACCGTATGAAATTCTAGATCCGGCCGTTCCAAAAGAACTTTATGACATCGTCGTCCGGATGACCGCTAGAAATCCGGATAACCGGTACTCATCCTACTCCAGTCTCATTCAGGATTTACAAAATGTGCATGTTTGACAATCACATGAGCCATTTCATAGAATCCGTTTAACGCCTTGAAACATGATAAGTACGAGCCCTTAGCTCCCATCTTGTTGGGGGTTGCCCACGAATTTCGGAACCCCATCCAGGGAATCATGGCGTCGCTTGCGGTTCTTCGTTCCCGGCTGGAAAACGACGAAAGCGCAAAACCTTTTCTCGATATGATCCAGCAGGACAGCTCCAGGATCAATGACCTGATCACTCAAATGCTCGAACTGGCTCATCCGATCCTGTCGAATCGGGAGCCGTATTCGATTACAGGACTTGTGGAAGAAGCGATGCGTATGGTAGAAGACCAGAGAAGAGAGCGGCACGCGGTCATTGAGCTGACTCCAACAACATCCAACTCCTCCTCACGGGTGGATGGCCAGATGCTGTGCAAAGCCTTCTGCGCCCTTCTTCACAACGCCATCGAATCCAGGGAAGCCAAATCCCGGGTTGAACTTTTTGTGCAGGAAACACCGGAAGAATTCACCGTACGCATTCGTGATGATGGGGAAGGAATTCCAAAAGAAAATCACAAGAAGATCTTTGAACCTTTTTTCAGCACGCGACGCAGGAAGGCAGGTCTGGGACTTTGCTTTGCGGATCGAGTGATCCACGCCCATGGAGGCCAGATTCAGGTACACTCAAATCCAGGGGAGGGGACGGAAGTTACAATCCGTTTGCCGATTGTGTCATGAAAGAAAAAGCAAGAATTCTCATTATCGATG
>Ga0184626_10000634_pt1 | contig 11309 bp, 7 predicted proteins | sample PLM3_60_b1_FD_133142 | JGI IMG/M metagenome (GOLD analysis project Ga0184626, IMG submission 133142) | Groundwater sediment microbial communities from an aquifer in East River, Colorado, USA - PLM3_60_b1 | ecosystem: Environmental > Terrestrial > Soil > Riparian zone | place: USA: East River... | reverse complement strand
TAACTATCTTCGTTGGCCGGATCAACTTGCCTGAGTAGCTGACATACTTTGATTCTTTCGTTTTCCAATTCTTCAGTCGTCGCATAGGCTATGGACGAGTCCATAACTTCGGGAACACAAATGTATCGCAAGAAGAATCGAAGGCGATCGGGTTTAAACGCCGACAACCGCTCTCGCAGATCGGATGGCCTGCTGAGCCCAATCTCTGCGAGAAATCGATCGTAGGCAATATAGACGGAGTCGACATCTCCGCCCCTGGCCCCTTCACGTTTGTGAATGTAGTATAAAATCGGCAAGGCCGGGTCGGAGACTGAGCGCAGTGATGGAGTCTCCTCACACCGTTGCACCAGCGCGGAAACCTCTGTCGGAGCTAGCAGATTATCCTGAGAGATGTAAGTATCGACGAGTAATTCAATGCAACGATCAATCTCGCCCAGCTCAAGTAAGCACTTGTAAAGACCAACAGCCGCGTCCATTCGGACCATCGGTGCGGCGGGAGCGAGTTTTGAAAGTTCCGTATAGATCTGTACGGCTTCACCATAACGTTGACACTGTTCAAGGACGAGAGCTTCGTACTTCAATCGTCGTTCCGGAGGTAACGGCAATGAAAGCGGTCGAGGGTCACGGTTAGATATCTGCTGCAGAATGTCTCGGAATAGGTTCGTGGTGGAACTGGCCGGCGTTACTGACGCGAACTGGTTAATAAATTCGAGTGATTGGGATGGGGAATCTAGTGTGAGCGCCAAGCGTGGTGTGAGTACCGATGAGTTGGATAAGCCGAAGCGCTGACTATTCAGTGGATGCTGCGGAAGACGGTGCTCAAGATAGAAGGCGAACAGCTCGCCACCGATGCGCAGATGATCAAGGCGATATGCAACCTTGACAATTTGCTGGAGCGATTCCTCGGCGTCTCGACCTCGATTCAAGACGCGTCGAATGAGTGTCGCTATCTCGCGCGGTAACGGAGCAAACTCTTCAACTTCGAATGGCTTGTCACACGAATGCAAACTGGAACGCGCCCAGAGTTCGTAGGGCGCAAAAGCCCACGGGTCCTCTTTCATCACTTGAATGCTGCCGTCTGCCGCAATGCGGTAGTTACCGAGCGTATATTCGTCGATTGCTGGTAACAAACCATTATTGAGCTGGCACCACTGGTCGGCGGGAGGTGTTTCGCCCGCGAGAATGCTGATTGCGAGTAGCCGCGGATCGTCTATTGCTGTCCTGAGCCGGGTGGCTAAGAAGCCAGCGAACATACGCAGATCCGCGGAGAACGGCGCAGAGACAATGATTTGGAGCAAGCGGATCAGAAATATGTACCGGTCAACAATCGAAGCGCGTCCATCTTCGGCGAGAGCAGACGCAAGCGTTACTTCGTCAAAGGAATGGGTGCCATGAAGATCGAGCTTCAGTCGCAAATAAGACAAGAAATCACGATCTACATGTGGAGTCGTCTCTGCACGAGACAAGTAATTGGAAATAGCGGCATCGTAACTCGCCGCTGACAAAGATGCTTCCTCCCGTAGACTTGAAAAGTAAGCGAAAATTTTTACTATTCCGGATGAGGCCTGAAAGATTTCAGCGAGCTTACCGCGGTTACCCGAAATACCTTCCCTTAGATCAGCGAGGAGCAATTCCGACTGAACGGTCCATAAAGACCATCCAAGCGATCCGGTCAACTCGGCGATGGCTGCTCGCGCGGCCCCAAAGTCGCCGACGAGCAAATGTCTCTCGATACACGCAGAAGCCTGTAGAAAGACGTTCAGCTGCTTTGAAAAGTGAAGGAGAATTTCTGTAGTCCAAACTAGTTCGCGCTTCAACGAGCCTGTGGAGCGTAAGGGAGTATGCGCGCAGAGACCGGAAAGGGTTTGGGGAAACGCGTTACCCAACAGCAATAAACGGGATCCCGGAATTAGTAAAGCTACTCGCGTTACGTCTGCGAACGTATTCGGCGAGCCACTCTTGAGGAGAAAAAGTAAATCCCGATGTTTTGCCTTTGGGTCATATAGCGACCGCACGTACGAACGACCCCCGCTTGGAAGGGTAGTGGAAGATTTGCTGCGTCGTTTTCTTCTGCGTGCTGATGCCACAAATTTACTTTGGGTTTTGCTTATTCATCGTATCGTTGAAAGTTGCAGGTAAGATTAACCTAAGTCTATTTCCCAAGCAATTCCCATACATTGAGCATCAGGATTCGATGGGGTTTGGGAAATGAAAGGGGGCCACTCGCCAAAGTCAGCCTTTGACGAATCAACAAAGATAATCACGTCCTCAAGCCGGAAACCACGCGGTGATGATCAAGCAAGGACAATCGATACCTGACCGTGTTCTTTGCGAGTCGGCCTGACGGTGATCTCAACGTCTTGGCCGAGCGCAATTAAAAAGTCCATTAGTCGTTCGACAGAAAAATTGCCGGAACGGTTACGCATCAAGGCCGAAACGTGGGGCTGCTTGATGCCGAGAATTGCGCCTGCTTCTATCTGTGTGAGGCCGCGACTCTTAATGATGCGGTAGATCTGCAGAGTCAGATGGGCCTTGAGCCGCTCCCGTTCGGGATTGGCAAACCGATATCGGTAAACACGTTGCCGTTGCTTTTTTCGAAGGTCATCCGTCTTTGTTTTTTAGTCGCCATGGTTAATTGCCCCAGAAGTTGGATTTGACTTAACAGCCAACGTCTATTCCACTATCGACAGCGTGATTTGCGATATGTCTTTGGGAAATATCCTTTTTTGTCTGAGCAATACTAGGCGGTTCTTTCCCTCAAACGAAACTTCTCCTGAGAGTATTTTGCCATCACGTGTTTGAATTTCCACATCTTGAACCCTTTTCAGAGGAATATCTCCTGTAACCTGAAGGACTAACGCGCCCGCACTGAAATCAAACGTGAGTGTTCCGACGTCTTTATCTTCAGTCGTTCTAACTGATACCGCGGCCTTAGCGCGCGATTCAGTATCCGCTGCGAGAGCGTAAGTGGCTGCGGGTTCTTTCACGTGAGCGATACTGGCATGAAGTACTATTTTCGAAACCGCACTTTGGGCTTTTGGAATCCCGGCGGCCTTGGGTTCAACTGCTAATCGGAAACCCACAGCGTCGAGGACAGTGGACAAACTGAAAAACTCCGGATTCCCTTTCGTTGAAAGCATCCGGTAAAGACTTTCCCTATTGAGCGAAGTAGATGCCGCGAGTTTGCCGATTCCACCGTACGAATCAACGACGTCTCTCAGAGCCAGAAGAAAAACCTCAGTCTCTCCGTCTTCTAGAGCGGCGTTCAAATATTCCGCTGCTTCCGTAGGATCTTTGAGCGATTCGATAAGATTATTTTGATAACTTTTACTTTTAGCCATTGTGAACTCCTACTTCTTGTAGTCCTCCCAATACTCGATAGCTCGCTTTATGTCCTCACTTTGTGAACTTTTATCCCCACCACAAAGCAGAACAACCAACTTCGCTCCAACCTGGCCGAAGTAAACTCGATACCCGGGTCCATAATCAATTTTGAGTTCCAAAACGCCACCACCTACTGGTTCACAGTTACCCAAGTTTCCCAATCGTACTCGACCAATCCGCGTACGAATTTTAGCTCTTGCCCGCTGGTCCCGGAGCGAAGTCATCCACTCTTCGAAAGGACAACTACCGTCAGGACGAATATAGCTCTCGACCTGTCTCTCTGAGACCTCCATAATCATACTGTAGTTTTAAAGCTACAGGGTGTCAAGAACAAATTTTTCAGTGTCTCTTCAGTGTCTCTAAGGAGGAAGACCATGGGGGTCTATCATCGGACTTCGATGACTCGACTTTCTGTCTTGCCGCTATCCAATCCCTGATGCCGGATATCACGGGGTCGTGGCCGGATATCTAAACAATCTTTCAATCAATCGTTTGACCGCACAACTCGTCTAGTCACCAATGCGCGCGGCTGGTCGGTTTAGTCCAACCCCTTTTATCCCTCAATTGCTGCGGCCAGCATCTTCTGGGGTTGCGCAAGTAAAGCGGAATCTGGTAAGCGGGTTCAGGACCTGCCGAAATCGAAAGGCTCATTGGGAGAGGTCTCATGAAGAACAAAATCAGTGTCGCCATCTTGCTAGTGGCGCTATCTGTTCCCATTTCTCTCCAGGCCCAGTACACCAAGCCTGTCTACATTTCACTTCCGGGCCCGGGCAATATCCAGCATCTCGCCTACGTCGTGGGGAAGGAAAAGAAATTCTACGAAGAGATGGGCATTGCCAACGCTCAAATCGTTGTCTTACGCGGCAATGCGATCAACGTCCAGGCTCTCGTTTCCGGGACCGTCCATTTTTCCTCGGCGTTTGGTCCAGCCATGCAGACGATGTTCCGCGGTGAACAGCTAAGGATTCTGGTACAGATCTTTAACCAGGTGCCGTTCGGGCTGATCACGCGCCCGGAAATCAAGCGTCTAGAAGATCTAAAAGGAACCAAGATAGCCGTTACCTTCGGTGGCTCCACCTACAGTTTACTCCAGGCCCTTTTCGCTAAACACGGTTTGCCGCAGAACTTTGCCGACTACATCAGTATCCCGGACAATCCAGGCAAGATCCTCGCGCTGCAGCAAGGACGCGTGGTCGCTGCGTTCATGTCGCCGCCGACGGATCAGCCGCTGTTGAAAGCGGGGTTTAAACGTTTGGTTTACGGCGGCGATGAGTTCAAAGATGTTCCATTCAGCGCGGTGTTGGCCACCGCGAAGACGATCAAAGAAGAGCCGGACTTGACGGAGCGCATGGTGAAAGCAGTCGTCAAGTCTCTTTACTGGATCCGTGCCAATCGCGAGGGGAGCATCGACATCATCATGAAGCACGGCAGGATGGATCAGCGGGAAATTGCCGCTTCGCTTTATGACCTCATGCGCGATGCTTTTATTCCGGCTTTGGATCCCGAGGGAGTGATGAAGCGGGCGGAAATTGAGATTGTTCTCTTGAAAGAGCGGCCTAACTTCAAGCCCGAGCAATTCATCGACGACCGCTTTTACAAGGCGGCGCTGAAGGCGCTGGCGGGCGAACCGGGCGCAAAAAAATAAATAAGGAGAAACTCATGGAAGCCAAGAGCCGTAGCCTCGAGGACATCAAGAACGATATCGGACGCCGCGCCGGGCGGGTCAATCCTTTCGAACGAGTCGATCGGCAAGAAGTCGAGGGACTGCTCGGGCGCTTAACAAGTCTCGATCCGGATTTGTGGGGCAGCGAGTGGGGCAAGTTCAGCGCACGTCACGAAGCCAATGCCGAAGAGCTGGCAAAACTAGGCAAAAAAGAGGCGGGGGAATCCTACTACCAAGCCTACGAATACTATCGTATCGGCCGCTATCCCGTCCCCAGCAGTCCGGAAAAAATGAACTGCTATCAGGGGGCGCTAAGAAGTTTTGGGAAAGCCGCGCCTTATCTCGATCCGCCGCTGGGGCGCATCGAGATTCCATTCGAGGGTAAGAAAGTCGTTGGCTATCTGCAGATCCCGCGGGGCGTCAATCGGCCGCCGGTGGTGATGCACTGGGGCGGCGTCGATGGTTGGAAGGAAGATCGCAGAGCCAATAGTGAAGTGTTTCACAAAGAAGGATTGGCGACCTTCACCATCGATATGCCCGGCGCCGGCGAGAACCCATTTCTCGGGCAAGAGCCACGCGCCGAACGAACCTTCTCGGCGGCCATCGACTATCTGGAAACCCGCAACGATATCGACGGCAAGCGCATCGCGGTTATGGGTGGGAGCTTCGGCGGATACTGGGCGACAAAAGTTGCTTACGTGGAAGCGAAGCGGCTCAGAGGAGCTGTCAATTGGGGTGCAGGATGCCATCGGACGTTTCAAGAGGAATGGCTCCGGCCGGCGCTTACTGAGACGGCTTCTCAATACCTCATGGGGCCGGCCAGCCTGCTGGACGCGCGATCATACATCTTCGGCGTCAAGACTCTGGAAGAGGTTCTAAAAATTGCCCCAAGTCTTTCATTGGTGACCCAAGGGATTATCGACCAGCCATCCGCGCCGCTGCTCTGCATCAACGGCAAAGAAGACGACCAGCATCCAATCAGCGATTTTTATTTGCTCGCTGAACATGGCAGCCCGAAAGACATTCGCATCATCGCGGGCGCAGGCCACATGGGACGCAAACCAGGGCAGTCGAGCGACGAAGTTCAGCAGATCGTTACGACTTGGCTCAAACAAAAACTTTCATAGGAGAAACAGATGGCTCGAATTGCGACTATACAGAAGAAGGAAGATTTGGCGCCTGAGCATCAACCCGTCTACGATTCTATTGCAGCGAGCCGGGGTGTTGTGGGCGGTCCCTTCCTGGGGTTGTTACACAGTCCCGAACTTGCGCAGCGAACGGCTCATTTGGGCAGTTACGTGCGATTTGAATCGAGCCTCGATCACAAACTGATCGAGTTGGCCGCGCTAGCGACCGCGCGGGAGCTGGAATGCAAGCACGAGTGGATCGCGCACGTAAACCACGCGCAGAAGGCCGGCATTCCGATCGAAACCATTCGGGCTATTCATCAAAAGAAAGGGCCGGAGCATTTCTCCTCCGAAGATGCACAGGTTATTAGCTACGTCCAGGAACTGTTGCGTGCGCATCGGGCGAGCGAAGCGACTTTTCAGGCACTCTACGGTCGGTTGGGCGAAAAGGGTCTCGTCGAATTAACCGCCACCATAGGCTATTACGCAATGGTGGCGTGTACCTTGAATGCGTTCGACCTGGTGACGGCAACGGGCGCTGAGGAGTTTAAGATCGGATAGTGTTGGCGACAAGGTTGTTGGCGCTACAAAATCTTGCAATTCTCTCAGACGAGGAATAAGGAACCAAAAAAGGAGCGAGACCCAATATGGCTTACGATGTGGTGATCAAAGATGGCCGGATTTACGACGGCAGCGGCCTGCCTTCGTTTACAGGCGATGTGGCAATCAACGGGACTGAGATCGTCGAAGTTGGGCGGATCAATGGCAGCGCTCGCCGGGTCATCAATGCCGACGGGCTTGCGGTGGCGCCGGGTTTTATCGACTTCCACACCCACATGGATGCCCAGCTTCTTTGGGATCCTCTCGCCACCTCCTCGTGCTTCCATGGAGTCACCACTCTGATTCCAGGGAATTGCGGACTGTCCCTCGCCCCTTGCCGTCCGGAAGACCGCGACCACCTGATTGGTAGCTTTGTTCGGGTCGAGGCGATGCCCTCTCAGGTGTTAAAACAGGCGGTAAAATGGGAATGGCAAAGCTTTCCCGAATATCTTGCGCGGCTGCGGCAAAAGCTCGGAGTCAACGTCGCGTCCCTGATCGGACACTGCGCCCTCAGGCAGTTTGTCATGGGCGAGGAATCTTCAGAGCGAGCCGCGACTCCCACCGAAATCGAGCAAATGAAGGATCTTCTCCGCGAGGGGATGCGCGCCGGCGCCATCGGTTTTTCGACGAACCAAAATCGCCGCCACATGCGCGAGGATGGCAGGCCGATTGCCAGCCGGCTGGCAACAGATGAGGAGATTATTGAGCTTGCCGGTGTGCTGGGAGAGCTCAATCGCGGATCGGTGCAGATATCGCGCGGAACCTTGGGCATCGCCCGTCCAGCCGAGCAAGATGTTGATCTCTTTCACCGTATCGCGGCGACTTCGGGCCGGCCGGTCATATGGCAGAGTATTGCCCATCGATACAGTGCCCCTGAGCTCTGGCGAAAACTCCTCGATTTGGCCCAGGAGTCCCTGTCTAGAGGAGCGCCTTCCTATCCGCTATGCAACGCCCGTCTTTTTAATGGGTGCTTCACGCTCAAGAACGCCCAGACCTTCGATGACCTGCCGAGCTGGAAGCAGGTCATGTTCCTTCCGCTAGAGCAGCGAGCCGAGCTTTTCCGCGATCCGGAAGTCCGGCGCAAACTCCGCTTCGAGGCGGTGGAAGATACGCGACCGACCAATTTCTCCCGACGCTGGGATCAAATCTTTTTGATCAAGGCCGCGCTACCAAAGCATAGGCACTTTGATGGCAAGAGCATAGCGGAGATCGCCGGAACGCAGAACAAGGACGTGATCGATGCCTTTTTCGACATCGCCCTTGAAGAAAATCTGGAAACCTTGTTTCAAGTTTCAGGCAGCAGAGACGAACTCGCGACTGCGGAGATTCTCAGAAGCCCCTTTACCCTAGTGGGCCAGTCAGATGCCGGCGCGCATTTGATTTATCACGCAGGCTACGGATACGCGACGCGATTTCTGGGCTATTGGATTAGAGAAAATAAGGTGATGGGCTTGGAAGAAGGCATCCGCAAGCTCACCTTCATGGTTGCCTCGCTCTTCGGTCTCTACGACCGAGGCCTGATTCGCCCGAGAATGGCAGCCGACCTGGTTCTTTTTGATCCGGAAACCGTCCGCGAATGCGAGCCTGAAATGGTGAATGACTTGCCCGGAGGAGAGAAGCGGCTCGTTCAACGGGCTTTAGGAGTTAAAATGACAATCGTGAATGGCGAGGTTTTGGTGCAAGACGGTGAGCATACCGGTGTCTTCCCCGGCCGAGTGCTGGGAAACGGGAAGATAGCGAACGGTTCTTTGAGCTTCTAGTATCAAGTTTATCGTTTCTGGTTAACTCGAAACCGGGAACTCGAAACCTTGCTAGGGCAGCAGGTATAAAGACCTATATCCTGATTTCGGAATTCATCAGCCAATTTGTTGCAGATCATAGAAGCTCACGATTGGAGTCTTTGGCTCCTCACACCTGTTCTGCTGTCGTGCTGACATAGAAAAAAACCTTTACTCGCCACTAAACAATCCTCGCTATGGCTAAAAAACGTCCCGCCCACAAGAGAGGGAGCGCACCTAACCTCGCGGTGGAGCAAACACAGGAGAGACAGCAATTCCTGTTTCGAATATTTATAACGGTGCTGCTTTTGTTAGTCTATGGATTCTATCTTGCTCATCAAGTCAACTTAACTGTTGGAGACCTCGGACGTCATTTGAAGAATGGCCAGTTGTTTATCGAAAATGGGTTGATACCGAAGATCAACCTTTATTCCTACGCGTATCCCGACTATCCTTTCATCAATCATCACTGGGGCAGCGGCGTCCTCTTTTACTTGATCCAACGATTAGCCGGTTTCTCAGGATTGTCCCTTGCTTTCATCGTCATAAGTATGGTCACGCTTTTGATCTTCTTGAACGTGGCCACGAAGTATGCGTCTTTTACAATAGCCGCGCCGATAGCCGTGATCGTCCTTCCGGTTTTGATCACTCGGTATGAGGTGAGACCCGAGTTATTCAGCTATTTGTTTTGCGGTCTATTTCTCCAAATACTGTGGGATTACAAATCCGGTAAGCTCGGCTTCCGCTGGCTTTTTCTGTTGCCAATCCTGGAAATATTTTGGGTCAACCTCCACATTTACTTTTTTATCGGCGTTCTGTTGATTGCGGTCTATCTCTTCGAATTGCTGGTTGTCTTTCTCACTCACAACAAACAGCAGAACACGCGTGACCAGGTCAAGGGGCTGGCGGTTATTTTGCTTGTGACCCTTTTGGCCACCTGTCTCAATCCAGCCGGGATATCGGGTGCGATCTATCCTTTTCTCATATTCAACGAATATGGCGCGCCAGTTATTGAAAACTATTCGGTGGGGGCTGTTTTACGGGCGGGTTATGACTTTCTCCCGCTCATCTACTTTGGAATTGTTTTTGGATTGGTCTGTCTGAGCTGGTTGTATGCGCTTACAAGAAACCGCTCAAGTTTTTCTCTGGGTAACTTTCTGTTGAGCGTATTTTTTTTCGCCATGGCATGGTCAGCGATTCGAAATTTCGCACTGTCTGCCTACTTTGCTTTGCCCATTGCTGCAGTTAATCTAAAAAATCTTCTAGGTGACCAGGGCAAAGCAAGTTCATCACCCTCAATTCTTAAGGTCTCCGCCAGCCTGGCTGTCATTTCACTTGTATTAATCGTCATTAAACCAGCTTATTTCGTAAGCAGTAACCGAGGACGCGTAGGAATCGGGTTGGAAGAAGCGAATAGCGCGGCTGCTGACTTCTTTCTGAAAGAAAAAATTCAGGGGCCGATTTTTAACAATTTTAATGTCGGTCCCTATCTCATCTACCATTTATATCCGGGTCAACGAGTTTTCATTGACAATCGTGCGGAAGCTTATCCTGCGGCCTTTTTTAGTGATGTCTATTTTCCCATTCAGGCGGATGAGGCGAAATGGGCAAATATCAGTCACCACTATGGCTTCAACGTTATTGTTTTTAACTATCGGGAGCGCTCGGTGCGGAGTGAACAATTTATCATCCGGCGCGTACTCGATCCTATGTGGGCCCCGGTTTTTTTCGATAGACATATTATTATTCTAGCGAAGAGAGATGGACCGAATCAATCGATCGTGGCAAAATATGAACTGCCGAAGGAAAGCGTGTTGGTAAGGTCCAACTGATCCCAATCTATCGCGCCGTGATTTTATAGACCGTGCTTAAATCATTGTTGAATGCATTCGAAAACATCATCTCTTTAATAGTGGGTTGGCCGCAGAACCTGGCCACCGAGAAGGATGTTGAACGGCAAAAACGATATGCGACGACCTATCTGCCATGATCTTCGTTTTGCTCGCCAGCTGCAGTAAGGACTGTAAGGTCACCTCAACGACTCGGCTATAATCGTTGCGCGCCACACATCAGTTGACATGTCGCCGGACTGTTCGATACTCTCCGCCAGCAGATGAAAGAACGAAAGGAACGACTGGTATGAAGTTACAAGGACAGGTCGCCGTTATAACCGGGGCGGGGAGAAATATCGGCAAGGCCATGGCGAAGTTATTTGCGGCAGAGGGTGCCAAGATCGCGGTTATCGAAATGCACGAAGGGCGCGGCCAGGCGGTGGTCGATGAAATCAGTAAGACCAGCCAAGAGGCAATGCTCGTGTTGTGCGACGTCGCGAACTCGGGCGACGTGCAAGCAATGGTAAACCAGGTCGTCGCCCGCTTCGGCGGCATCGATATTCTCGTTAATAACGCCGCCCTGACGGACCACGCCAACATCTTTGAAAGCACGGAAGAGGAATTTGATAAAGTTATCGCCGTCAGCCTCAAAGGACCTTATCTCGTGACGAAGTATGTCGCGGCGCAAATGGCGAAGCAGAACAGAGGCGGGAAGATCGTCAATTTTGGCTCAACCTCGGGTCTAATTGGACGGGCCGATGGCATTGCCTATGCCGCGGCCAAAGCCGGTGTGATTAATATTACGAGGGCGATGGCGGTGCAGTTGTCCCCCTATAAGATTCGGGTCAATTGTGTCGTGCCGAATCGTTCCGGCTCCCCCGTTGGGTTCGATGATGATGTAACTGGGAGCCGGACTTTTGAGAAT
>Ga0184626_10000632_pt1 | contig 11311 bp, 10 predicted proteins | sample PLM3_60_b1_FD_133142 | JGI IMG/M metagenome (GOLD analysis project Ga0184626, IMG submission 133142) | Groundwater sediment microbial communities from an aquifer in East River, Colorado, USA - PLM3_60_b1 | ecosystem: Environmental > Terrestrial > Soil > Riparian zone | place: USA: East River... | reverse complement strand
GGTAAGTTTCCAGCTGAGTTCTTTGTTCTGGCGGGCCTCCTCCTTCTAGTGTCGTTTTTCTCGGAAAAAGACGGGCTGTATTATCCTTTCTTGTTTCTCTCTTTCTGCGTTTCCATGCATTTCCTGATCCACGATGAAGTGCCTCGAAACGGAATCTGGAATTCACTTGCCATCCATCTGCCTCCGGTGCTTGTTCTGGGAGCGAGCTCGGTAGCTATGCTCCTGGGACACTGGTATCTGGTTGCCCCAAAGCTGTCGATTTCCTATTTGAAATTGGTTACGGCAGGCTTGATCGCGGCGTTGCTGATACGGTCCGGATTCTTTGGAGCTACCTTGATGAATCACTGGGCAGGGTTGTCGAACAGCCATTTTTTTGAAATCTACGGAATCTTCCTCCTGCAGCGCATCTTTCTCGGTTTGCTGCTCACACTGGTCCTTTCGGTGCTGACTTATTTTTGCGTTCGGATCCGCTCCACCCAATCCGCTACAGGGATCCTGTATGTTGTGGTTGTCTTTTGTTTGATCGGCGAATTGATCGGAGCGTATCTTCATCAAAAAACGGGCCTTTTGTTTTGAGTACAAGCTCGTTGGTTCGTCGTTTCCCATATTTATCCCTTCGTGCCTTCGTGTCTTTGTGGTTTTCCTAATGGAATTGGAATTCCTGTGTTCTGATTGCGGACGTCGAAACGAGCTTGAGCCGGAATCATCTCAGGCAGAAATCCAGTGTGCCTCCTGCGGGAGGAGTTTTGGTTCTATGCCGGCGTTTGCAGATGAGAAGTTGGGGCTGCGCAACTGCGCGATTTGCGGATGCAGAGATCTTTATATTCAGAAGGATTTCAACCGGACAATCGGTTGTGCGATTGTCGCAGTGGGAGCTGTGCTTGCGCCGTTTACGAAACTGATCAGTTTGTTGATCTGTGCGTTGATCGATCTTTTACTCTATCAATTCTTGCCGGTGATCACGATCTGTTACCGCTGTAAAAGCATCTATCGTGGATTTGCGCGCAATCCGCAGCATGAAGGATTTAATCTGGGAATCAATGATAGATATCGGAGCATGGAGCAAGGTAAGTGACGCGCTGGAGTTTGTACATTCGCGATACATTCGACAAATATAGTGGCTATTGTAGACACCGCCGGCAGGGATGCCGGCGGTCTGTTATGCCAGCCGGAGGCTGGCGCGCATCTATTGCAACTCGATATGAGCGCCGGCTTTTAGCCCGGCTTTTAGCCGGCATAAATGTCCGCCGGCATTCTGCCGGCTTGGCGAGCTGGAAGCCGAGGCTGTTGAAAAAGTCGGGGATGGCATTTCTAGTGGTGCGGGGCGTCCCGCCCGCCAGTGACGAAGGTGCACATAGCTTCTTTAGCGGACGGGATGTCCGCACCACATTTTTCAACAGCCTCAGGCTGCGCTCCGTGGGCCGAAATTGGATTTTGCAGGAGTTTTTGTATAAACTGAAATTCACATGATCGAAAACAATCGAATGGACCTCTCGATTGTGGTTCCCGTCTACAATGAAGAGGAAAGTGTTGCGGATCTGATCAGTTCCATTACCCAGGCAATGCAGGGTTATATCGATAACTACGAAATCCTGCTCGTGGACGACGGAAGCACCGATCACTCCTTTGCCATTCTGAAAGACCTGGCCAAACGGGACCCTCATATCCGTGTGATCAGATTTGGAATCAACTTTGGCCAAACGGCCGCGTTGTCAGCTGGTTTTCACCATGCCAAAGGAAAAATCCTGATCACAATGGATGCGGATATGCAAAACGACCCCACGGACATCCCGCTGCTAATCGACCGTATCAACGAAGGTTTTGATGTTGTCAGCGGGTGGCGAAAAAACCGTTTTGACCGGTTCTTTACACGCAAGCTTCCTTCCATGATGGCCAATCGGCTGATTTCCTATATTACCGGTCTTCAACTGAACGATTACGGATGTACGTTAAAGGCCTATCGCCGCGAGATTATCCGTCATATTGACCTGTATGGAGAAATGCACCGATTTATTCCAGCGCTGGCACGCTGGGCCGGCGCAAGCGTTACAGAAGTGGTGGTAAAACATCACCCGCGCAAGAAAGGGAAATCGAAATATGGGATTTCCAGAACACTGCGTGTCTTACTCGATTTGTTTGTTGTAAAGTTTCTGATGACCTATTCCACCCAACCGATTCAGATTTTTGGCGGCATGGGACTGCTTTGTTTCTTCCTTTCTTTGTTCATGCTTGCAGTCGTTGTGGGTCTTCGAATTTTTGCCGGTGTGGATATGAGCGGCAATCCGCTCCTGGGTGCGTCGTTCACAGGGATCATACTTTCGGTGATTCTGATCCTTCTGGGTTTGAATGCGGAAATGCAGGCACGTACGTATCATGAATCACAGCGTAAACCGATTTATGTGGTGCGGGACATGATCCATTATCCGGAAATCGAATCCCTCACCGAGGTGAATGAAGGCGAATTTCCGCTGACTCGAAACTGAGATGGTTCTTTTCCTATCTTCTTCCTTCTTGCGCCGAATTAAACTAATCTGGAAACCGGATCTGAAAGCCTTCTTGATCGGACAAAGAAATCTGTTTTTTTTCACACCGGATATTGCGCTCGAAACCGAGGATCTGTCGCCTGAAACCATTGACCGTCTTCTTGCTGAGCGTCAATTTGAGGAAAACTGGGAGCTTCTCGGTTTTCTTGCTCCGGATAGCCTTCCTTCAGTTCCGGGATATGCTCTGGTCAAAACTGGAAGCTTGCCAGAAACAAAAGATTGGAACGCAAGTGTTTATCTTTCCACAGATAGCGGATTGGAACTGAGATCACTCGAAATCAAACAGACAAAGAACGGATGATCCATGGAGGAACGCTTTGATCCTTCGCAGCGAAAGATCATTCTGAATCTTGCACGTGATGCGATTCGGAACCGTCTGGAATCAAAAATAGATGTATTTTCGCCTCCCCATGAATTCTTAAATATTCCTGCAGCCACCTTTGTTACGATCCGCATTAGCGGAGAGCTTCGCGGGTGCATCGGTACCACAGAGGCGACCAGACCACTGGGAGAGACAATTATCTCCTGCGCTGTCTCAGCTGCCTTTCGTGACCCTCGCTTTCCACCGCTTCGTTCGGAAGAGTACCCGCAAATCGATCTGGAAGTTTCGGTCTTGTCTTTGTTTCGGCGGATTCAAGCTGTGGAACAAATTGAGGTTGGTAAACATGGTCTCGTTCTGTCTCTTGGCCATCACCGCGGTTTATTGCTGCCACAGGTAGCGGCGGAGCAGGGCTGGGATCGGGATACTTTCATACAATACACATGCCGCAAAGCGGGTCTTACCCCAAATGCATGGAAGAATCCAGAAACAATCATCGAAATCTTTACCGCTGAAGTTTTTGGTGAAATGGACCAGGAAACGATCGCCCCTGTACCACATTAGACGCAGGATAGGATTTCACCACAGAGGCACAGAGGACACAGAGAAGAAAAGGCAGTCGCCGGACGCCGTAGGCGTCCCCGATGAAAAAAGAATGCGAAAAAATAAAGAAGAGGAACTGTGTCTTTTGGAGTTACTTAGAACTCGCTTTATTTTTTCGCATTCTTTTTTCATCGGGCCCCAAGGGCCGGCGGCTGCTTGGCGCTCTTGGCGTCCTGGTATGTTGAGTCAGTTCCCTCTTTCTTTCTAAAAGAGGGAACTGTGCAGCTAAAGAAGATACTCATGATTTCAGCTTTGATCGATTCAGGGCACAGAGCACACAGCTCCTCAATTTTAACATTTCTATCATTTTTGTCTGGTAAGATTTCACTGCTGCGGAAGAAGATGTTGGGCGTCCTAAGGCGTGACCTTGTCGCCAAGATTATCGCTTCCGAAATGAAGTGTAATTCGAAGGGTATCTTGCGCTATGAGCGCGTATTTACCAGACAGAAGATCACTTCAAAGATTCCCGGAAGTTGTCTGCAGCCAAAATAACTAAAGGATGGGATGAAGATGAAAACGATTTTTGTAGGAGGTGACGTTAGCAAAGGTTATGTGGACTTCGAATTTGTTAACGAAGCCGGAAGTTGTTTGGAACCGGGCGGACGTTTCGATGATACGCCGCAGGGACATCGCATCATGCAGGAATTGATTGCTCAGATGAGCCGAAAACATGGGCCTCTAAGTTTTGTGGTGGGCTTGGAATCTTCCGGTGGTTTGGAACGCAACTGGTTGAAATTGTTTCGCGACCTGCGAAATAGCTTTCCAATAGAGGTTCTCTTGCTGAATCCTCTTGCCGTCAAAAAATACCTGGAACGTGATTTGCACCGAAATGTGAATGACCGTATCAGCGCGCGGGGAATAGCCCAGTATCTCCGGGTGGCAAGGCGGCCCCAGGAAGTGGAGTTTGAGCCGCAGATGGAAGGCCCCCGCACGTTGTACCGCTGTCTTTCAAACGCCATTGGTCGAAGGGCCGAGATTCAGTGTGAGCTACAAAGCCTTCTGCCTCGGGTTCAACCCAATCTGGTTCAATTCTGTCGTGATGGCCTCCCAGAGTGGGTTCTTCATGTTCTGATCAGCTATCCAGTTGCTTCCTCATTGGCACGAGCACGTAAAGCAAAACTGATTCAAATCCCGTATGTTACCGCTGAGCGAGCCGACGCGCTCATAGCCCAAGCCGCGGAAAGTGTCGCTTCTCAATGTGATCAGCAAACCGCAAACACTATCCGTTTTCTGGCCGAAGAGATCACGCGAAACAATGAGATCATCCAACGACTAAAAGCAGATTTGTGTGAATCCATGAAAACCGATCAAGCCGTACAAATCATGGACAGCATACCGGGTATCGGACTCTGGACTGCAGTGTGTCTTCGCTTAGAATTCGGAAACTTCGAGCGCTTTTACTCTGCAGATGCAGCCGTAGCCTTTGCCGGCTTGGATCCGCGTGTCCATCAAAGTGGCGATTCCGAGCATCATCTCGGAATCAGTCACCGCGGCCGCAAGCAAATCAGAGCTGCTCTCTATATGCCCACGCTGGCTGCCATCCGTACCAATCCCGTCATCCGCGACTTCTATGTCAGGTTACTGGCTGCGGGCAAACCTGAACTCGTCTGCATCGTCGCTTGCATGCGTAAATTGATCCTCTTAGCTTACGCATGTTGCATCACAGAAAAAACTTTCGATCCAGATTATGCAAAGAAAAAATTGAGCAACTCTCAGCCGAAAAGTTCCATCGTATCTTCTAAATCGAAGCAACTTTCCCTAAAAGCGCCCGTCTCCAGACGGGAAGCAAAAAAAAGAAAAGCGGCTGCCTTGCCACAAAACGGGTATCACTCGTTTAAGCGTGGTCCTGGAGCCGCTTCAATAAATTCTAACCCAAATGGCCAGACTCGTTAAACTACCGCTTGACTCTCAACAGAGTATCTTGGCGGTTCTCTGTAATTAATCCTCTTTTCTTCGTGTCTTTGTGCCTTTGTGGTGAAATTCTAAAATCTGGAGAGCCGGAATCGTTGGATGCCGTGGCGCGTATTTCCATCAATACAGAGATCAGCAAGGATCTCCCCGATCACAGGCGCGAACTTAAATCCATGACCGGAAAAGCCGGCGGCAATCAATAGATCCGGTTGTGCAGGATGGAAGTCCAGAATGAAGTCCTCATCTGGAGTGAGCGCGTACATACAAATTTTTCCATCCAGAACTTCTGACGTCATATCCGGCAGATATTCGCGCACAAACTCTTGCATATCGAATGCGTCCTCAAGATGAAATATTCGATCAGCCTGATCAGGTGTGGTTTGCGGGCCGAGCGAGTTGTGATTGGCGATTTTGACTCCTGGATGATTTTGAATTGGAAAGCCGTAGAGGACTCCAGCCTTTACTTCAGCTAAAAAAATAGGGAACTGTCCAATGGCAAACGGCTCAATTGCTTTCGGACGCAACCAGGCAACTGTCTTTCGTTTTACGACGATCGGCAAATGCAGATCTGCAAGGATCCGAGAAGTCCAGGAACCCGCGCATACTACGATACGGTCTGCGTGATATGCATTCTTGTTTGTAATGATCCTGTTTTCATTGATCTGTTCAACCGTCTCGCCCGTAAGAAGCATCGCGCCATGCTGTGTTGCTTGTTCGCAATGCAATCGGATGCAGGGTTCGACTTCTAAAAAACCGGCGCGTGGATCATAACAACCGGTCCAGGAATCCGGAATGCGGAATTGCGGAAAGCGCTTCCTGATTTCAGGCGCCGTTAGCTGCTCGTTAGGGAGATGATGGACCGTGCATGCAAGAACGGCATCTTTTACAAGAAAGCCGTTCTCCGGTCCAAGTACAACTCCGCCTGTTCGATGAAGCAGCTTTGTTCCCGTCTGATTTTCCAACTCGAGCCAGAGATCATCCGCGCGCAAAACAAGGGGCACATAGTCCGGAGATTCGTGGTAGGCGTGGCGTATGATTCGCGTTTGTCCGCTGTGACTCCCCATCTCATGCACAATTCCAAATTGCTCGAAGGCGATCACACGCTTCCCGCGACGCGAGAGATGATATGCGGCTGCGCTTCCCATCGTGCCTGCGCCAACAATGGCAACATCGTATGTGTGAGTCATATCTCCACTGTCCTTGGAGCGGCGGGCGTCCCTGCCCGCCGTTCAGTAAAATGATACCCATACTTGCGGGCACGGAGGCCCGCGTCTCCAAAAATGCGAAAGCAGGCAGGACGTCCGTACTCCATCTTTTCACAGCCTTCCCCGGCAGGCAATACACGACTGCGTGCTAAGATATTTGTTTCATCCCAAGTGGAGACTTACCATGCAAGATTTTGAAAAACTCGGAGTTTTTTATCTTGGCCGGGAATACGATCCGGCAAACAAGATGCCGAAAGAAGATCTAATTCTTTATGACTCAAAAGATCTGGTGACCCATGCGGTATGTGTCGGGATGACCGGCAGCGGAAAAACCGGACTCTGTATCGGGTTGCTGGAAGAAGCGGCCATTGATGGAATTCCTTCGATCGTGATTGATCCCAAAGGCGATCTGTCCAATTTACTCTTGCAATTTCCCGATTTGCGCGCTGAAGACTTTGCTCCCTGGATCAATCAGGATGATGCCCGGAACAAAGGAATGTCTCCAGAACAATATGCGCAGGAACAGGCTGATTTGTGGAAGAAAGGACTTGCGTCGTGGAATGAAGATGGCGCGCGGATTGCCAAACTTAAAGCATCGGCCGAGTTTGCGATTTACACACCCGGAAGCAATGCGGGGTTGTCTGTTTCGATCTTAAAATCTTTCGCAGCGCCTGATCGCACAATCGTGGAGGACAACGAATTACTGCGCGAGCGGATCACGGCAACTTCTACGAGTCTGCTTGGAATGCTGGGTCTGGAAGCCAATCCATTGCAAAGCCGCGAGCACATTTTGCTATCTACAATATTCGATTCGGCGTGGCGACAGGGTCTGGATCTGGATCTTGCAAAGTTGATTGAGCAGGTCCAGACACCTCCGGTGAACCGGATCGGGGTGTTGGATCTGGAGACGTTTTATCCAGCAAAGGAACGATTTGCGTTTGCGATGTCGATCAACAATTTACTTGCCGCGCCGGGGTTCGATCTATGGCTACAAGGGGAAGCGCTTGATGTAGGACGCTTGCTGCATACGCCGCAAGGAAAGCCGCGAGTATCTGTGTTTTCGATTGCGCATTTGAACGACAGCGAACGGATGTTTTTCGTTTCGCTTCTTCTCACGCAAATTCTGGCCTGGGTGAGAACACAGCCCGGAACCAGCAGTCTGCGAGCAATCGTGTACATGGATGAAATCTTTGGATATTTTCCTCCCGTTGCCAATCCGCCGTCCAAGGCGCCACTTCTGACTCTGCTCAAACAGGCGCGTGCATTTGGAATCGGAATCGTATTGGCTACCCAGAATCCTGTGGATCTGGATTACAAAGGACTCGCGAATGCCGGAACCTGGTTTATCGGAAGATTGCAGACCGAACGGGACAAAGCCCGCCTTCTGGATGGACTGGAAGGAGTGGGCGCCGGATCTCCCGACCGTCAGAAAATGGATTCGATTCTTTCTTCCTTGTCCAGTCGCGTGTTTTTGTTAAACAATGTCCATGATGAGGAGCCCGTGGTGTTTGAAACACGGTGGGTTTTATCCTACTTGAGGGGTCCAATGACCCGCAATGAGATCAAGGCTTTGATGGACCGCCAGCGCCCTGTATCTACTACTGAATTAGATGAGACACGACCTCTGCTACAGGCGGCGGCGCCTGCTGGCGTTACGGGTAGAACACGCCCCGTGCTTGCACCCGATGTGGCACAATATTTTCTTCCGATTCGCAACGCGCAACCACCCGGATCGGTTCTCTTGTATGGTCCGAGACTTCTGGGATGTGGCAAGGTCTACTATGCCGATGCGAAAATCGGGATTGCGTTTGAGCAGCCGGTCGCTCTGTTGGCCCGTTTCCCGGGAAGGACGGGAACTGTACTCTGGGAATCCGGAGAGGATTGCAAGATTGACGACTCGGATCTGGACAAATTTCCAGATGTGGAAGCGAGCTATCAGGGGTTACCATCCGAGGCTGGAATTGCAAAGAGCTATCCTGTCTGGACACGTTCCTTTTCCGAATGGCTGTATCGCACTCAGACTGCGCGATTGTTGAAGAGCGAGGCTTCCCAACTGGTATCGCAACCGGGCGAGGTGGAACGTGACTTCCGGATCCGGTTGCAACAATCTGCCCGCGAGCAACGGGACCGGCTTGTGGAGCGTCTGCGCCAAAAGTATGCGCCAAAGATCGTCTCTTTGCAGGAACGAATTCGTCGCGCCGAACAGTCTGTCGAACGCGAACAGGAACAGGCCAAACAACAGAAAATGCAAACGGCAATTTCATTCGGAACGACCATCCTGGGGGCTTTGTTTGGCCGAAAGCGTCTCAGCACATCCACTCTAGGACGCGCCACAACGGCAGCGCGGGGTGTGGGCCGCACGATGAAGGAATCGGAAGATATTGATCGCGCGCAGGAAACCGTAACAGTTCTGCAAAAGCAGGTTTCAGAAATCCAGGAACAACTTCGACTCGAAACGGAAGAAGTAGTTCGCGCGGTCGATCCTCAAACAGAAGTCCTGCAACATGTAGAGATCCGGCCAAAAAAATCAAATGTGACGGTTCGACTCGTCGCGCTCGTATGGACTCCGTACTGGCAGGACTCGCAAGGCAATCTTACCCCTGCGTGGTGAAAGCGGGCTCTTTCGCGCAAAGACGCAAAGACAGCAAAGCGTTAGAAAAGGATTACTTTGCGTGCTTTGCGCCTTTGCGAGAAATCCCACTACCTTCGCGTTATTCGGACAATGAACAGAACCAGGATAGCCCCGAGAATGGAAACAATCCAGCCCGGGCGAACAAAGCCGATAGTAGCATTGTGCTGAAAAATCAGCCGGCTTAGAAATCCTCCAATAATAGCGCCGGCAATACCAACCAATGACGTTGCAAAAAGTCCCATCGGATCACGACCGGGCAACAGAAGTCTCGCAATCAATCCGACAATCAAACCAACAAGCAGCCAACTAAGTATTTCAAACAACATCGGTAACCTCCTGAACTTCCTTGAATATATTAACCACGAAGGCACAAAGGCACGAAGGAACTAAAGTTATTCTTTGTGCCTTTGTGTCTTTGTGGTTAATCTTCTCATAACAAGTCCATCAGTTGCTGGGCTAGAATCGGTGCTTTATCATCATGCTTCAAATAACAATATACATCCACAGTTTGCTCCTTGATCCATTTCGACCACTGCTTGAGCTCTTCTTGTGTATAGTCTTCTTTCCGTAATCTCATGTAGATGAACGTGCCGGTAATTTCACGGACCGGTTCCTGATCCTCCCCTTCCACTACAGCCAGCGCACTTTGATGCTCTTTGAGCAAGGCATAAGTTTCCGCATCAAACCAGGATTCGTGCCTGAATTCAAAAGCGAGACGCGCGCGCGATGCATATTGAGAGAGAAAAGTCGCCAGAGACGCAGCATCCTTCTTCGCATAGGGTGGTAGCTGAACCAGGATCGTTCCAAGCTTCTCCTTCATGACGGCGGCGACTTCAAGAAATCGTTCCATTTCTTCATCCGTATTCTTAAGCCGCTTCATGTGTGTGATCTTCTGGTTTAGCTTTAGCGTAAAAGAAAAATCTGCCGGGACCTCCCCATACCATGCCGCGATGTTCTGTTCGGTAGGAATTCTGTAGAAAGTATTGTTGATTTCCGTGGTCTTGAAGTGTTGTGCGTAGAAGCTCAGATACTGTTTGGCAGGAAGTTCTTTTGGATAGAATGCGCCTTTCCATTCTTTATAGGAAAAGCCGGAAGTGCCGATGAAGATCATAAAAATAGGGGCGCACGCCGTGCGCCCCTATGGAGAAAGACTAGAAGTCGAAACGCGCTTCGAAATTCACGGAGCGCTTGATGATGTCGCCGAAGATGTGCTGCTGGATCTGTTCATTTGTCAGGTTGTTAATCTTGATCGATGTTGTCACTCTGCCGTCCAGCCAGCGATAGCCAAAAGCCGCGTTTACCTGGGTAAACGCATCGGTTGGACCGAAGAAACGAGAATCCAGAACATCGGTCCAGAATGCGTCGCTCTGGTAGTTTACAGAAGCGCTACCCAGCCATTTGCGCGTGTCGAAATTTACACCCACGTTAAAACGATGATTGGGTGGGTAGATTAATTCGTTGAAGGGGAAATCCGCGCCATCGTTGTTTTCCAGAATTTCGGGGTCCTTCTGGTAAGAATAATTGACAAAGAAGCTTGCCCAGTTGTTTACGATCTGATCGAGCGAAGCTTCAAAACCCTGCTGGCGCAACGGACCCAGGTTCAAGTAGGTAAACAAAAGCGGGAGCGTGTTGGGTGGCACAGCCTGCGGCGGGAAAGGCCAGTTTGGCGGTGGATTCTGAGCGCTGTAGAACAAGAACGGAACGAAGTTGATATTGTCGTCCGTATCGTTGACATAATAGCTCAAGCTAACCGTTGAACGTCCATTGAATTCCCCGGTGTATCCGACTTCATACGCTGTCAATGATTCTTGCACCAGATCCTGGTTCCCTTTCGCGCCAGTCGGGAAAAAGAACAGCGGGGGAAGTAAAACTGCATTGACGATCACTACGTCCAGGAAGTTGTTGATCTGCGATGGCGACCTGAATGCCCGGTTGTAGGATGCCCGGATGGAGTGTTCTTGCGCGGGTTTGAACATGAAGGTAACGCGCGGCGAGAAGACAGGATCATCGATGACGCTGAACTTGTCAATACGTCCACCTACTACCAACCGGAACTTGTCGGTAAAAAATTCATCTTGAATATAACCGCCAACTTCGT
>Ga0184626_10000631_pt1 | contig 11315 bp, 9 predicted proteins | sample PLM3_60_b1_FD_133142 | JGI IMG/M metagenome (GOLD analysis project Ga0184626, IMG submission 133142) | Groundwater sediment microbial communities from an aquifer in East River, Colorado, USA - PLM3_60_b1 | ecosystem: Environmental > Terrestrial > Soil > Riparian zone | place: USA: East River... | reverse complement strand
GGCGTCCTCGGCACCCCGGTCGAGGTCATCGAGAACCTGTCGCCGCTGATCATCGAGCGGAAGTGCCTGCGCGACGACTCGGGCGGCCCGGGGAAATACCGCGGTGGCCTGGGCCAGACCATCGCCTTCCGCGTGCGCACGCGCGAGCCGTTCGCCGCCTCGATCCTCTGCGATCGCACGGTGCATCCGGCCGCCGGATTCCGCGGCGGCGGGCCGGGCGCGCGGGGCGCGGTGTTGATCGACGGCGTGGCGCCGGCGAATCCAAAGGCCGAGCAGCTCGTGCCCCCTGGCGCGCTCGTAGAGGTTCGACTCCCGGGGGGCGGCGGCTATGGGCTGCCGGCCGAGCGCGATCCGGAGCTGATCGCGCGCGATCTGCTCGAAGGCTACGTACGCGGCGCCTGACGGGCGCCTCCACTCTCCGCATCGCACAGGAGCTGGACCCCGGTAGCTGTGCGGTGCGCCCAGCTACTGAACGGTCGGCGGGAGTGCGGCACATTTCAGGCGCATTCGCCCAGCTCTTAGCGCAGAGTGCCCAGTGCGGTGTGCGCTCGCCTCCTTGGCGCCTCTCCAGACTGTCTTGAGATCGAGATGTTTGGCGCAACCGTGCGCCTTGGCGCGCGATCGGCTGGATTCTCCTTGGGCTGGTCTTCACGCCCAACACCGCGCATGCGGATATCACCTACATCTACGACCGGCTCGGCCGATTGATCGGCGTCGTGGACCCGGCCTGCGATACCGCGGTGTATCAGTACGACGCCGTGGGCCATCTCACCGGCCTCTTCGACAGAGCTCGGCCCTGGTGTCCATCATCGACTTCACCCCGGCCAGCGGGCCGGTCGGCACGACAGTGTCAATCTTCGGCACCGGGTTCAGTCCGACGCCGAGCGAAAACACCGTCGCCTCAACGCGGGGAGGGGGAAGTTCCCAAGACAAAGGGGACGAAGACAAATCCCTCAATGCTACGCTCGAGAGAGCATGAGGTCTGATTCGGACGGAACCTTGCACTGGGCGCTTCCCGTCGCACTCGCGCTGATCGCTGCCATCGTCTTCTCACCGTCGCTGTTCAACGGGTTCGTGGAGTGGGACGACCAGGTCCTCTTCCTCGAGAACACGAACTATCGCGGTCTCGGCTGGACGCAGATCCGGTGGATGTTCACGACGACGCTGTGGGGGCATTGGGTGCCTGTCACATGGCTCACGCACGGGCTCGATTACGTCCTTTGGGGCATGAACCCGATGGGCTATCACGGACTGAACGTGCTCCTGCACGCGATCAACACGGCGCTCTTCTACCTCGTCGCACTGCGGCTCCTCGTCGCGGCGGGTTTCACGGGTCGGACGCTTACGGCGTCGGCAACGACGGCCGCGCTCTTCTTCGGGCTCCATCCGCTTCGCGCCGAGTCCGTCGCGTGGGCGACCGAGCGCCGCGACGTGCTCGCGGGCCTATTCTTCTTGCTGACGGTGATCCTGTACCTCGACGCTCTCAACGCAGAGGCCGCACGCCGCACGTGGCGCTTGCGTGCGTCGATCGTCTGCTATGTGCTCGCCTTCCTCTCGAAGTCAACGGTGATGACGCTGCCGCTCGTGCTCGTCCTATTCGACTTCTACCCGCTTCGGCGCCTTGAGCTCCGGTGGGCCCTCTGGCGCGAGAAGCTACCATATTTCTTGATCGCGTTCGCTGGCGGGGCTATCGCGTGGTACGCGCAGAAAGGGTTGGGGTTCAACCCGGCTCGCCCGCTCGTCGCGGCTTATGACCTCTGGATCTACGTCTGGCGGACCGCCGTCCCCTTCAAGCTCTCGCCACTCTACGAGCTCCCAGCACGGATCTCGATTACCGACCCGCGGTTTCTCATGCCGCTCATCTTCGTCGTTGCAGTCCCCCTTCTCCTCATCGTTCTCACTCGCTGGTGGCCAGCGGGACTTGCGCTCTGGCTGTACTACGCGCTGGTCATCGCGCCGGTGAGCGGAGTCGTCAGCACGGGGATCCAGGTCGCTGCTGACCGCTATACCTATCTCGCGTGCCTTGGCTGGGCCCTTCTCGTGGGAAGCGGCGTCGGGTTAGTGCTCCGCGCGCGGGCGCGCGGCCAACTCGCGTCGCGGCTCGTGCACCTAGCACTCGGCGTGGCCTCGCTATGGCTGGTCGGGCTCGCTGTCCTCACGTGGCAGCAGGTGCAGATCTGGCAGAGCACTGAGACGCTGTGGAGCTTCGCCGTCGACGCCGAGCCCACCTGTTCCCTCTGCCAGGGTAATGTTGGCGCTGCGCTCGTGAACCAGGGGCACCTCGCTCTGGCGCTCGAGCGGTTCGAGCGTGCACGTACGCTCCGTCCGGACATGTTGATACACCACAAGCATGTAGGTCTCACGCTGCTGGCCCTGGGGCGACCAGCGGAGGCGGTCGAGCCTTTGCGTTTTGTGCTCGAGCAGAGTCCAAAGGACCTCGAAGCCATGAACGCGCTCGGTGCCGCGGTGGCGACGCTCGGTCAGCTCGACGAGGCGCGCCGCCTGTTCCAGCGTGCGATCCAGTTGAAGCCCGACGATCCCATGGTGCGATCGAACCTCGGCAGGCTCGATTCGCAATCGCCGAAAACGGCCGTTTCAGTCAGGACGAGATAGCCCCCCTCGTCGACCGGAGGTGTGCCCGTCTTCTCCCCGTACGAAGGGGTGAAGAGGGTAGCGGCCCCTCTCGATGATTGCCGCTCCTGGTCCCATAGGATGTTGGACCAGCGCCTTAGAACAACACCCGGACTCGAAATCCCAGCGGGGCCGAGGCTGTTGCCGTCGGAACGTTGCGCCCCCCCCCCGCAACCACGTTGGACACGGGATTAGCGCGCAGCGCGCTGGCCCCGTTTCCATCTCTGCTACCGTTTTGCTACCGCTGCACCGCGTCACGCGCCGCGCTCACGCGGAGTGACCTCTCTCCGGCCCTTCCCGAACACCAGCCGATCGAGCTTCCAGGCTTCCGCCTCGTGGATCTCGGGCATCAGATGCCCGTAGCGGTCGAGCGCCAGGGTTGCCTCAGTCCAACGCCGTCGCGTCGCTCGATGTTCTCTCGCGATCGAAGCCCGCCGATTCGTGGCGTCGCGTGACGGCGGCGACCGTGTACCGGCTGGTCCGCGAAGGCGACGAGCTGACGAGCGCGGACATCGAAGTCGCATCAACCGCCGACCGGTACTGGCTGGTGAAGATCGATCAGCGCGGCGGCGGGATCGGCGGCAGGCCTCCCGGGCTGAGCGCGGGCTGGGTGCCGCACCGCTTCGTGCTCGCCTCGCGCGGCACCGGACCGTTCCAGCTCGCCTACGGGAGCCGCGATGCGAAGGCGCCGGCCTTTCCGATCGCGACGCTGGGCCAGATTACAAGGGCGAGGAGGAGCTCGAGCTCAGGCGGGCGGAGACCGGCGTGGCTTCATCCGGTGTCGCCATCGGCGTGGCCCGGGCGGCGGACCCCCAGCAACGCGGCGGCGAAGCGGCCAGGCGCGAGCGCGTTGACTGGAGACGCTGGACGCTCTGTGGGAGCCTCGTGCTGGGCGTCGTGGTGCTCGGCAGAATGGCGCTCGGGCTGGCCCCACAGATATCCAAGGCGGCGTGATTGTCGCCTCCCTCCAGCGCCGCTCGGGGCTCACTACCTAATCACCCGTGCCGACAACGCCACGACCGTGACCGAGAGCGACGAGACCAACAACTGTCTCGCGTCGGACTCCACGGTACAGGGGACCGCACCCTAGCCATGAAGCACGCGGCTACATCGCGCTCAAGAGCCGACCGAATCCGCTGATCGACTCACGCACACCGGCCAGGCGGAGCGCCCGCCAGAGCGAGGCCTGGTTCGACGAGACGACGGGCTTGCCCAGGTCTCGTTCGAGCACCTCGATGACTCCGATAGTCGGGAGCCCGGTGCCGCTCAGAAGGACGGCGTCGGCATCCGGCGTGTCGGCCTCGCGGGCGAGTCGGTAGGCGCGCTCTTCACTTTCGTCGTAGATGTTCTCGACGCCGGCCAGCCGCCGATAGCCGACGATTTCGAACCCCGCCGCCTCCCAGTAGGCTTTCCCGAGCGCGCTGATCGACTCCGGATAGGGTGTCCCGAGGGCGAGCTTCTTGACGCGCAGATGGTGGAGCGCCGCCAGAATCGCCTGGGCCGCCGTGAGGGCGCGGGTGCCCGTGAGAGACGCGATGCGATCCGAGAGGGTTTGCTCGCCCTTGAACCCGTTGGCGTAGCTCGCTGTAGTGAACGCGAGCACCACGACCGCCGGGTTCACGGCCGCGAGCGTCCCCGCTGGCCCGGGGAGAGACTCGACGTAGGCGCGCGTCCTGTCCTCCATCCCCGCGGGTGCGCCGGGCGCGCGGGCGGATGCGGCCGAATCGAGGCGCGCGAAGTGGATCGATACACCCGTGGGCGCCATGCGATAGAGCTCGGGCTCAACCGTGGGATTCCCCGGGGGCACGAGCACGCCGATACGGGTTCGCCAACCGAGCATTCGCCTGTGATACTCGCCCAACACTGCCCCAACCGCTAGTGCTCATCGAGCGCATCTCCCCCCCGGGTGCCACCCGAATCATTGTTTGTAGCCGCTCAGCGCCCACGCTATCTCTTGATAGTGAGACGTGTTCGGCCCTGGGCGCAGACGCTCAGCGCCCTCGGCCTCCTCGCTCTGCTCGCCGCCTGCGGGATGTCGCACGGAGCTCGGGCGGCGCTCGACGAGGGACTGAAGGCTGGGGAGCAAGGTGCCCTCCGCGAGGCCCTGGAGCACTTCCGCTACGCAACGAGGCTCGCTCCGGACTCGGCCCCAGCGGAGCTCGCGCTGGGGCAGGCCGCAGAAGTCCTCGGCGAGTCTGACGAAGCGCTGGTCGCCTACCAGGCGGCGGCCCGGCGGGCCCCCTCGACGACGACCTGGCTTCGCCTGGGCGAGCTGGCTGACCGGATGGGGCACGTGGACCTGGCAATCCTGTCGCTCGAGGGAGCGTACGGCCCGTGGCGTGAGCAAGCCTGGCGCGGGCTCAAGGTCGGCGCGACGACGCTCGCCGCGTGCGTGCCGAAGGCCTGGCCGAGCATCTCTGCGGTGTGGGGCCAGCGACTCCAGCGCTACGACGAGGCGCTGGGCGCCTACAGCCGGGCGCTCGCCATGAATCCAGCGGACGCCGACGCTCACGCGAACGTCGGTTGGATCCTCCTCAAGGTCGGCCGGCAGGCGGAAGGCCTTCGCGAGCTTCAAGTCGCGGGGCGCCTCGATCCGAATCTCGAGCAGGCGCCGAACTACCTCGACGCGCAGTTCGGGCGCGACGCCCGTCAGGGCCCGACGCCGTTCGGCGTCCGATGACGACTCAAGCCATGAGAGCCCTCGCGTCCGCGATCGCCCTGATGTTCTGCACCGCGCTCGGCGCGGCCGCTCAGGAGCGGCCCGCGCCGGCCGCGCCGTCGAGCGATCTGGACCGCGCCCAGGCGGCGTTCCAGGCCGGCCGCCACGCCGAGGCGCTGGCCTCGGCGCGGCGAGCGGCCGACGCCGCGCCCACGTCGGTGCGGGCGTTGACCGCACGCGCGGGCATGGCCGAGTTCATGGGCGAGTTCGACGAGGCACAGACCTTCTACGATCGGGCCGCAGGCCTGGCACCCGACGATGCCGACACGATCTACCGCACGGCGTCGTTCACGGTGCGCGTGGGCGAATACGATCGGGCCCTCACCCAGCTCGACCGCCTGCTGGCCCTGCATCCACGCCACGTGCGCTGGCTCTTCCAGTGGGCGCCGACCCGCTTCCAGGCTGCGCTCCTGCGCGATCACCCGTCGCTCGAGAGGATCGTGCAGATCAAGCTCGACATCTTGACCGAAAAGGGCGACCTCGAGCAGGCCCGGCGGCTAGCGCGCGCCTACGCGATCGTACAGCCGGGTCAGAACTACTGCGCGCAGGCGCGCGAGCGGGCGGGCGCCGAGCGCGACGAGGTCTTCAAAGCGTTCCGGCTCGCCACGCTCGGGCAGCCCGACGCCGCCGATTGCATCTGGTGGTACGGCCAGTGGCTGTCCGACGAGGGATACGTGCGCCTGGGACGGCTCATGGTCATCGAGGGCTCGCGCGCCACGGCCTCGGCCGCGAACAAGGAGTCCGGCGCGCGCTACGTCCGCATTCGCCTCGGTGGCAACCGCGAGGTCCCGAAGCGCGCCGAGCAGCTCTTCGTCATCGCTCGCCAGCGCTATCTTCGCGACGGCGACATCAACGGTGCGTCGCGGCTGTTCGACGAGTCGATCCGCCTGGCGCCGGCGTTTGCGCGCCCGTACAACTACCGCGCGATGATCGCCGCCGACCTGGGGGATCGCGAGGGCGCCATGGCCTGGCTCCAGCGCGCTCTCCGGGCCGATCCCGACTCGTGGCGGACCCACCGCAATCTCGGCAGGTTATTCGAAACGCTAGAGCGATATCCCGAGGCGGAGATGCACCTGCGAAAGACTGTCCAGCTCTTCGGCGACGACGCCGGGGGACGCCTGGCGCTCGCGCGCGTGCTCTACGCGCAGGGCAAGTACGACGATTTCGCAAAGGAGGCGCGCGCTGCCGTCGCCTTCCTCGCCAACTGGCGGGCGCCGGTGCCCGAGGTGCGCGACTTTCTCGCGAAGTTCGATCGCTGGGGACCGGGCGCGGCGCTGCCGCCGGCGCCCGACCCACACGTCATCATGGGATGGAACTATGACTGACCGTACCGCGGTTGTCCTGCTGCTGGGCGTGGCGCTCGCTCTCGCCCCGGCAACGATCGCTGCCGGGACGTACCGCTCGGTCGACGAGCAAGGCAACGTCACCTACTCCGATCGCCCGCCGCAGCCGGAGGAGACGCGCGCGCCGGCGCCTGAGGCCACCCCGGTGCCCGAAGTGAAGGCGCCCGACGCCAGGCCGGCGCTCGGGGCGAAGGCGCGCGACGTAAAAGCGCCCGCGCCGCCGACGGCGATCGCGAGAACGGGCCCGACGAAGGTCGACGAGCTGCTGGAGTTGTCCGGCGCGCGGGCTCAGCTCGTGGGGCTTCTGAGCGGGCTCGCCGGCGAGCTGCGGCCGGCCTCGGGGAAAATGAGCGCCAAGGACCAGGTCTCCGTCGATCGGATTCTGCGACAGACGCTCCGCCACGAGGCGGTCTATGCGCTCGTACGCGACGCATTTCTCCTCCATGTCGACCGGACGAATCTCGAAGCGACGGCCGCGTGGCTCCGCTCACCCCTGGCGCGCAAGATCGTCGCCCTCGAAATCGCCTCCTCAGAGCCGGGCACGGAGCAGAAAGTCGCCACCTACGCCGCCACGATCAAGACGAGCCCGCCGACGGATCGCCGCGTCGAGCTGCTCCAGCGGCTGGATTGGGCGACGGCCGCCACCGAGATCTCGGCCGACCTCGTCGCGGCGGCCTCGCGCGGCATCACGATGGCCGTGTCCGCGGCCGGGCCGGCCGAGCAGCAGCTCCGGCCGGGCCAGATCGAGGACCGGGTCGCGCAGGTCCGGGCGCGGGCGAATAGAGTTCTGCGCGAGGCGCACATGGCGTCGACGCTGTACGCGTACCGCGGGCTCGAGGACGAGGAGCTGGCGGCGTACGTGCTCTTCTCGGCGTCCGACGCCGGGCGCTGGTACAACAGCGCCATGCGCAAGGCGATGGTGAGTGCGCTGGGCCGGGCGGTCGAGCAGACGGCTGCCGAGCTGGTGCGGGCCGTGCCGCTCGACCGCTGGGCGCGCGCCGCGACGCTTGCGCCGCAGCCGGTGAAGTGATGGCGGCCACGTGCCCTCGCTGCAGCGCGCCCGCCGTCGAGCGCGACAAGTGCGCTCGGTGCGGCGTCGTCGCCTCGGTGTACGCCGCGGCCCTCGAGAAGATGCGCCGCCCGCCGACGCTGCCGTCGGCCCCTCCCGTCGTGGCTCGGGCGGGCGCACCGCCAGCCGCCGCGCCCGCCAGGGCCGTGGCCATAGCATCCGCGCCGCCGCGGCCGGTCACGAACGGGTCCGCGCCGTCGGCGACAGCAGCATCCACGTCCGCAATCACGGCCCCGAGCCGCCGCCGGAAGCTCACGTTCCATGGCTCGGGCGGGACCCTTTTCGGCATCTATGTCGTGAACGTCCTGCTGACCATCGCCACCCTGGGCTGGTACCGGTTCTGGGGCAAGGTCAGGGTGCGCCGCTTCATGCTGAGCCAGACCGGGTTCGAGGGCGACCGCTTCGCCTATCACGGCACGGGCAAGGAGCTGCTGCTCGGGTTCTTGAAAGCCGTCATGTTCGTAGGCATGCCGATCACGGTGCTGGGCATCGCGGCCGAGCTCTCTCACGACAAGATGATCCACGGCGCCACCCGGTTCTTCACTTCGCTCCTCGTCTTCCTGTTCATCCCCATCGCCATGGTCGGGGCGCGACGTTACCGCCTGAGCCGCACCTCGTGGCGCGGAATCCGCTTCTCGTTCCGTGGCCGGGCATCGGTGTTCACCAAGCTCTTCGTGGCGGGATCGATGCTGAGCATGCTGACGCTCTCGCTCTACTACCCCTTCTTCCAGGCGCGCCAGCAGCGCTTTATGGTCTCGCATTCGCACTTCGGCCCCCGGCCATTCCGATTCGACGGCCGCGGGCGTGATCTGTTCGGCGCGTACGTCCTGACCCTGCTGCTGTTCCTGCCTACGCTCGGGCTCTACTGGTTCTGGTTCCAGGCGAAGAAAACCCGCTACTTCTGGGAGCACACCTACTTCGAGACCGCGCGCTTCCGCTGTAGCGTCACGGGCCGGAAGCTCATGAACCTGACTCTAGGAAATCTGGTCGTGCTCGTGGTCACCCTCGGCCTTGCCTGGCCCTGGGTGCTCCTGCGCAGCGCGCGGTTCGCGTTCGCGTACCTCACCATCGACGGCCCGCTCGACCTGGCCGGGATCGTCCAGGAGCCCCAGCTCGCCACGGCCACGGGGGACGCGCTCTCGAGCCTCCTGGGCGCCGACGTCGACCTCGCATAGCGCCGGCCCGATGTCTGGCGCGTTCACGGGCCACTACCTCGACGGCCGTAGCGCGGCGCGCCGTCAGGCGTCGATCCGCCTGACCCCGACGGGGCTCGAGATCACGCTCGAGGGCGGCGCCAGCCTGTGGTGGCCTCTCAGGGAGGTACGCCAGACCCAGGGGTTCTACGCCGGCGAGCAGATCCGCCTCGAGCGCGGCGGGCCGCTCCCCGAGACTCTCCTGGTCGACGATCCCGGCTTCCTCGGGGCGCTGCACGCCGCCGCGCCGGCCCTCGGGCGGCGTTTCCACGACCCGCGCCGGCGACGCGCGCGGGTTCTCTTCACGATCGTGGCCGCCGTCACGGCCGTCGCCGCCGGCACGGTCCTGTACGTGTGGGGCATCCCCGCGGCGGCGGGCCTGCTCGCCGCCCGCGTGCCCGTGTCATGGGAGGAGCGGCTCGGACAGGCGGCCGTGGACCAGCTCACGGCGTCGAGGCGGCGCTGCGTGGATCCCGAGCGCGAAGCGGCCATCGGCGCGATCGTCAAGAGACTGCTTGACCCGGTGCCGCGGGTCCCCTACACGTTCCGCGTGACCGTGCTCGACGATCGGACGGTGAACGCGTTCGCCGTCCCGGGCGGCCAGGTCGTCCTCCTCCGCGGGCTGGTCGAGCGCCTACGGACGCCGGAGGAGCTAGCCGGAGTGCTCGCGCACGAGATCCAGCACGTGCTCCAGCGCCACGCGACGCGTCTTCTGCTGCAGCATGCCTCCACCGGCCTCCTGCTGGTCGCCGTGTCGGGCGACATGACCGCGGTGATGGCCTACGGGATCGAGAGCGCGCGCGTGCTGGGCACACTGAGCTACAGCCGTCAGCTCGAGAGCGAAGCGGACGTCGAAGGGTTGCGCATGCTGCTGGCCGCAGACATCGATCCACGGGGGATGATCGCCTTCTTCGAGACGCTGCGCGCCGGGGAGCGAGGCCTGCCGTCCTCGGCGCGTTACCTCGATTCGCACCCGCTCGCCGCGGAGCGGGTCGAGAGCCTCAAGCGCCTGGCGGCATCCATTTCACACCGATCCCGACCGCTGCTGCCGGACCGGGAATGGAACGACGTGAGGCGGATCTGCGGCAGCTAGCGGCGGGGGGCGTCGCCGAGGGCCACGACGACGAGGGAGCCGTACGCATCGACCGGACGAACGCCCCGTCCGTACCCCGCCACATGGTCGCAGAGCCAGCCGACGCAGGGTGTACGGGAGTCGATCTCGCTCTTGATCGCGGACCACTCTTCGGCGGCGGCGCGGCCGAGCGCCTGATGGCGCGCGTTCGACTCGATCACGAGGACCAGCCGCGCGCCGTCGCCCTCGAGCCGCTTGAGGGCCGTCCGCGTCGCTTCGACCGACCCCTGGATGAGGGTCTCGGGGTCCAGCGCCGAGCGCGCCTCGAAGCCTTCGGCGTAACCAAGCCCGGTCGAGTAGGCGGCCTCGAGGCACGCGGCGCTAGCAAGCGGCTCGCTGGATGAGGCGCCGTACACTACGGGCGACGAGAGGACGCTGCAGACCGTCCGCATCTTGGGCCCCATCAGAACGCGCCACGGTTGCAGGAAGGCCTCGGCGGGCGTTCCAAAGCCAGGCTTCACGAACGCGAGGCCGAGGCCCCGCGGATACCGCATCCTGAACGGCCAGCCGGCGAGGATGAGCCGAGCCGCTCCTTGCCCCGCCTCGGTCAGATCGCGGCCGCCCGCGGCGGCGACACCGCTCACGGCCCCCTCGCTGTTGGTCAGGCAGACGACGAGAGCCCCGGCCGTGACAGCGCCGTTGTGAGTGAGGATCGCGGAGGTAGCGCCACCGGCGACGCCGACGGGTCCGAGCACGCCCCGGATCATCGGGACGACGTCCTGGGCGGGCACGCCCGCGGTGACGAGGAGCACGAGATCAGGTGAGGTCCCGTGGAGTCCTGAGCGCGCCATTGCGGTCGCGCGCACGGCGGCCCAGATCGCGTCCTGATGCGAGGCGAATCCGATACCGATCTGGAGAGTCTTCGACGCGGTTTCGACAGGGATGGTCGCGTACATGGCCCCAAGGATTTGCACCATGGGTGCCAACCAAAAGGGGTTGAAAGATCAGGGCTTTCTCTGACGAATGACGGAGGTGGGTGTCAGTTCGGCAACCGTGTGCCTTTTTAGAGCATGCCGTACTCCTTGAGACGCCGGTAGATCGTCCGGCGAGAGATGCCGAGAGCGCTCGCGGCCGCCTCCTTGTCGTCTTTGTAGAAGGCGAGCGCGCGCAGGATGAGGTCCTTTTCAACGTCGGCGAGGCGGGGAACCGTGCCGCCCTGTGGAACGGACGCCGAGGGCACCGACGCGGTGCCGAGGACCGGAAGATCAGCGAGCGTGATCTGCTCGCG
>Ga0184626_10000630_pt1 | contig 11324 bp, 8 predicted proteins | sample PLM3_60_b1_FD_133142 | JGI IMG/M metagenome (GOLD analysis project Ga0184626, IMG submission 133142) | Groundwater sediment microbial communities from an aquifer in East River, Colorado, USA - PLM3_60_b1 | ecosystem: Environmental > Terrestrial > Soil > Riparian zone | place: USA: East River... | reverse complement strand
GTTATGCCCTAAGGGATTTCGAAAGCAAAATCAGGGTGGCCCTGATAGCGACACATAAGTTGTTCAAAGTAGGTTTTTCTCGCGTAGGCTTTTACCACACGAAAAACAAGCAACAAGGAGGCTTACATGGCGGAGGCACACGGAGAACTGGAATCTGAAGAGAAGGTCGCCCCATACGATCAATTCAACCTTTGAGATTCCGCAGGATAGTTTCCCAGCCGCGGGAATGCCGGACGTCGGCAAATAATTTTTCGATCAGTTAAAGTTTGGAGGACTACCGTGAATGCTAAGAGCGTTGACTCGATGCTGCGGCGATCGCCGTGGGCTGCGCCGATCCTGGCTGCCTGTTTTCTGTTAGCGACCGGTGTGGATTGCTCGATGAGCCTGGCGCAGCCTACGGGATCCGCGCGAATCGACTATGGGATGTCCGAACGGCTAGGACGCGAGGTCGCCCCGGTGCCAAGCACACCTTGGCGTTCCCCCGATCTTCGCGGGTATACGAGTGTGCTGAAATCGGCCGAGCCTTCAGCTATTGATCTGCAGAAGCGCTACGAACTTGTCGAGCTAATCGACCTCGCCCAGCGGCTGAACCCAGACACTCGTGTTGCCTGGGAGGCGGCACGCCAGGCAGCGATCGCCGTTGGACTGGTTGAAAGTGAGTACTTCCCGGTGCTCACACTCTCGGCGCTTGGGGGTTATCAGAGTGAGGCTTTTCCCGCGCCCTTTAATGTCGCACCCAGCGGATTCTTTCGCGCGAACCTCGAGCAAGTCATCCCCACATTGAATCTGCGTTGGCTGCTCCTCGACTTCGGGCGTCGGGGGAACACCTTGGACGCGGCCAAAGAGCGCCTGCTTGCAGCCAACCTCGGCTTCAACCGCAAGCATCAAGAGGTCATTTTACGTGTCCAACGCGCATTTTTCGGGCTGACTAGCCTTCGAGCAAAAATCGCGGTTGCCCAGAGCTCTGTCGATTCGGCCCGCGCCGTCCGGGAGTCGGCGGAAGCGCAATTGCGTAACGGACTAGCGACTTTCCCGGAGGTCTCACTCGCGCGGCAGCAGGAAGCGCAGGCCGCCTTCGATCTGGAGGACGTGCTTGCGTCCGAACGTGACGCACAGGTAGCGCTAGCGGAAAGCATCGGCATCCCGCCTACGATACCGGTCCAGGTCTCTGACTTCTCGGCGCTGCCCCCGCCCGCAGCACTAGAGGACTCGGTGGATAAGGTAATCGACCAGGCGCTCGACAGACGACCGGACCTGATCGCCAAGGTAGCGGCGCTCCGCGGAAAGGAGGCCGAGGTGCGCCGCGCCCGCGCAGCCCATTTCCCAACACTCTCCCTTGTGTCCAATGTCAACACGCTCGCTGGCCGGGTCAAAATCACCGGAGGAAATCAGCCGACGGGGTGGTTCAGTGCCGCCGAGCCGAGCTACGGCGCAGGGCTTGCTTTTCAGTGGCACCTCTACGAGGGCGGAGCCATCGAGCGACGGGTGGAACTGGCCGAGGCGGAGCGCCGGGCCGCCGAAGCAGAGGTGACTGCCGCCCGCGACCGGGCTATTCGGGACGTGTGGAAGGCATACACGGATGTCCGGCTCGCCGTACGCCGCCTCGACGTTGCGGCGGCGCTGGTGGACGCTTCCCAGAGTTCCTACGAGGCCACCCTGGAATCGTACCGTCGAGGTCTCGAGACGCTGACTAATCTATTGGCCGCTCGCCGCGAGCTGAGCCGCGCCCGGTTCGTCGAGCTGGACACCAAGGTCCAGCTGCTCAATGCTTCGGCGGTGCTTGCGTTTACCACGGGGGAGCCTCCGCATGGACCTTAGTCCAGGACAAGTTTTGGAGTTTAACCCTTTTGCAAAAAGAGAAGATTTTTGCGTGGAATGATGGGCGCTTGAAATGTTCGACAGAATCACTTCAAGAAAGCTTCTCCCGCCAAGGCGCCAAGAGCGCAAAGAAAATTATTTTTCATTTTCCGAACTTGGCGTGCTTTGCGTCTTTGCGAGAGGCATCTCTTTTCCGATGCTGCCAGCGCAATGTTCTACGGAGAACTTCAAATATGTTTGGCTAGAAATTAGGTGATTGCTATGGGACCGCAGATCAATATTATCGGTTCGTTCTTCCCGTCCTGGATGCTCTGCGCTTTGATCGGCATTGGGGTGGCTCTGCTCGGACGGTGGCTTTTTGTCCGGACGGGACTCGATCCTTATGTAGGCCCGCCACCGCTGATTTACTCGAGTCTTGCCATTTTCGTCACTCTCGTACTCTGGGTGGCTTTCTTCAGGGGTTAACTCTATGGCTGAAAAACATGTTCCATCAGAGCCGGGTGCCCGCCGCGTCATTGGCCGATTGCTCGGCGCAGGAATTGTCAGCGCCGCAGCCATCGCCGTGGTTGTGACGTTACTCCAGTCGGAGACGAGGCCGCAGACAGACGATGCCACGGTTCGCGCCAACTTCGTGGGTATCGCCCCGCAAGTCAATGGTCATATCGTCGAGCTGCACGTGCGCGACAACCAGCAGGTGAAGGAAGGCGATCTTCTCTTCCTGATCGATCCGCGACCATACGAGATCGCGCTGGAGCGCGCCCGCGCGACGCTGGCCCTCACCCGTAAAGAAGTCGATGGCCTGAAAAACGGCGCCGCGACTGCTGTGGCCGGCGTTTCCAAGGCCGAGGCCCAGCTCAACGCCTCCGCCGCTGATGTCACGCGCGGGGAGATGGATCCGGTTGTCGCCGACGCCGAGATCGCCCGGCTGGAGGCGCAGTTCCAGCATGCCGACGAGCACTTGAAACGACTCGAGCCGCTGCTGCCGCAGCAATTCGTCACCGCAGACCGCGTGGAGCAAGCCCGCACCCAGCGGGTGTCGGCTCTCGCCGCGCTCAATGAGGCGCGGGCGCGCAAAAGCGCGGCAGTAGCCGCGTTGGCGTCCACCCGCGCTCAACATCTTGCCACCGATGCGGCCTTGCAGCAGGCTCGCAGCGAGCGGGCGCGCGCCCAAGACGCCATCGGCCAGTACGAGGGTATCAATGCTAGGGTAGCAGTTGCTGAAGCGGCCGTACACGCGGCGGAGTTAGATCTCAGTTACTGCCGTGTGCGTGCGCCGTTCACGGGCCTGGTAGTCAACATGAACATATCAAACGGAGCCTTCGCCCGGGCCGGTGTCGAGGTGTTCACCTTGGTGGATACGCGCACCTGGTACGTAGTCGCCAACTTCCGCGAGACGCAGCTTCGTCACATCCCCTCGGGTGCGCCGGTTGATGTTTATCTGCAGTCGCAACCCGGCAAGCACTTCCGGGGCACCGTCGTTGGGCTCGGTTGGGCGGTGCTGCCGGAGAACGGAACAAGCGTCGGGGGCCTGCCGCGCGTCGAGCGCTCTCTCGACTGGATACGTCTCGCGGCGCGCTTTCCTGTCCGTATAAAAGTGGAGAATCCAGACGACTCCTTTCGCATCGGCGCTTCGGCGGTAGCAACTGTGCAAGGCAGCTCGCGCACTGTCGGCGAATGAGTCCCTCAGCCCTCCTCGACTTTCTGCGCCGCGAGCTGGCACCAACTCCCGGCAGAGGCAGCGCGACGTTCCGTCTCACTCTCGCTTGCCTGGCAGCCACAATCCCTATTTTGACCCACCGGATTCCTCATGCCCTAATCGTCATGATCGTCATGTATCTGATCACGCAAGAGGACACGGCCGCCACGCTCATCGGATCGATCCTGGCCGTGGTAGGGGTCACCATCGGTCTGGGCCTAGCCCTTCTCGTCTGGGAAATTGCATTGGATATCGTGTGGCTGCGTCTCTGCTTCATCGCCGTGTTTCTCTTCGGCGGACTATTCCTTACGCGTGTTCTGACGATTGGCGCGCTCGGCTCCGCCATCGGACTTCCAGCTGCCCTCGTCATGATCGTTCCGGATATATTTCCACCGCAGCCCGAGGCGATGGTCGAGTTCGTTCTCTGGATCTGGTGGTGCGTGATCCTCGGACTCTTGGTTAATGCCGGCGTGCAGCTCCTGCTGTCTCGGGGAGACCCATTGATGCTGCTCCGGCGCGAGCTAGACACGAGGCTTCAAGCCGTTGAGCAGTGTCTTCGTCGCCTTGCCGGCAACGACGCAACGGAACCGCCGATCCCCTCGTTGGCTTTTCTCGCAATCGCGGGCATGTCCCGGCCTCTTGCACTCCTCAAAACCGCAGCGCTCATCCACTCGTGGGCCCGTACTCGCCATGAGGAGCTGGCTGCGCTCACCACATTGGTGGACCGGTTGGTTACCGATGCAATAGCGCTCCAGGCACTCGCATCTCGCGCGGCTGAAGAGATTCAGCACGAGCGGCTACTGAACGTTGCAGCGGGTTGCGAGAGGATACGGCGGGCGTTTGAGGAACTGCGCTTGCCATCGCGCAACGAGTGGATAGCGCTTGCGGCCGAGCAGACTTCGGGCACGATGTCCCCACTCACCGACATGGAGCGTACGCTCGACGAGATCGCGCTGACCGTGCCCCGGCGCGCAGAGGATTCAATACAACCTCGTGCCGTTCCCGCTGAGAAGCGGAGCCTATTTCTGCCGGATGTCTTTGATAATCCCGAATATGTCCGGTTCGCGATCAAGGGCTCACTGGCGGCGCTGATCTGCTACGTGGTTTTCATCGGGTTCGATTATCCCGGCATCTATACATCCGTGATCACCTGCTTCGTCGTGTCGTTGTCGACCATCGGGGCCAGTAATCAAAAGGGCATCCTCCGCTTCGGCGGCGCCGCTGTCGGCGGCGGCATGGGTCTGGTAGCCCTGGTCTACCTGTTTCCGAACGTGGAGACTATCGGGGGGTTCTGGCTTATCTTTGGTGCCGGGACCGCCGTCGCCGCGTGGGTGAACTTCGGCACTCCGCGGATCTCCTACGGCGGCTACCAGATCGGCCTCGCTTTCTACAAAGCTGTCCTACAGGGTTTTGGCCCGGCCCTCAGCGCCACAGTCGTCCGCGATCGCCTGATCGGCGTATTCTTCGGCCTAATAGTGTTCGGCGTCGTAGAGCATCTGCTCTGGCCCGTGCGCGCCCAAGACGCGCTGCGCGCGCGCCTGGTGGAGATAATGCACTTGCTGGCGGAGCTGGCCCGCGCGGAAGCGAGCAGCGCGACGCCTGCAGTGACCGGCAACGAAGTGGATTCGTGGCGTCGACGGATCTCGCAGAAAGTGGAGGACGTCCAGGGGCTCATCGAGTCGTCCAAGTTTGAGTCGGGTGATTTCAAACTAAGTGAGATCCAGAAGCTTACCGGTGATGCTCAGATCATCTTCATACTGTTGCTCTCGCTCGCTCGCCAGAGGCGTGATGTCACGCACCCGAATGTGGTTCAGGCAGCCGCGGTCGAGCTCGATAAAGCCATGGCGACGGCCTTAGAGGCCTTAGCAACGCGCGCAGCTGGTGGCACCGAACCGGCGGTTCCAGAGCTTGAGGATACCTTAAATGCTTTTGAGCGCTCCATGACCGCTACGGATGCGCTCGATAAAGAGGCCGCCGCTCACTTTGGCGGGCGACTGGCCCTCTATCGCACACTCGTCGCCGCCATCAAGCGGCTTTCCTCGGAATTCCTGAATACATGGCAGGACGGGCACCGCAGCCTCTCCTCGAACGGGGAGACGTTTTTTGAGCCGAGGAACTCGATTCTATAAGGGTCCATGTTGAAGGAGAGGACTCCGCCGAAAAGGTAGAGCGCGGTCTCAGGCCGCTAAACCTTGACCCGCTATTGAGTGACGCTGCAATGAACGAAGTCATTGAGGATCGAGCCGGCGGCATCGGTGGGCGAGGTGGCGTGTACCTCCGACGACGTTACATGGTTTTATTCTACTCGTTGCTGCTTACCATGGTGGCCGTTCCGGCGTCGGGAGTCCTGGGAATGACCCCGCTTTCATTGAATTATTCCTGGCTGCCAATCTGCTTATTGCGGTGATCCCGCTTGGAACAAAAAAAGCCCGGTGAGTTCTCTTGGCTGTCTTGATGATCTTATGGGTGGCAAGGCTGGCGGCGGCTTGGCTTGAGCATCCAGTTCTGTCCGCGGCGAATCCCCTAACTCCTCATACCTCCCTTTCACGTGTAATAGGTAAGGGGTCAGGGGTAAGGCGATGGGGTGAAGCGAAAATGAGGGTAAAAAGAAATGAGGTAAACCAGTGAACAACAAAGAGATCAAAGCTTTCATAAAACAAGCGAGGAAATTGGCCAAGCCTTTCCGTGTGACAGACGACAGCTTCCGCCTCAAGGACATTGATCCCGACGACACGTTGGATTTGACAGCTGAGGACAAACCGCAAGCTAAGGAAGCGCTCGCCATGGGCGTCTCCGTGCTCGCGGAGCTGCAGAACATGCTGTACGCACAGGACCAGTGGGCGGTGCTGCTGATCTTTCAGGCGATGGACGCCGCCGGGAAGGACGGCGTCATCAAGCACGTCATGTCCGGCGTCAACCCGCAGGGCTGCCAGGTCTATTCCTTCAAGGCGCCATCGGACGAAGAGCTCGATCACGATTTCATGTGGCGTTGCGTCAAGCGCCTGCCGGAACGCGGCCGCATCGGCATTTTCAATCGCAGCTATTACGAGGAGACGCTTGTGGTGCGGGTGCATCGGGAGTTTCTTGAGAGGCAAAAGCTGCCGCCGGAATTAGTCACGAAGCACATCTGGGACGAGCGCTTCCAGGATATTCGGCACTTTGAGCGCTACCTCACCCGCAATGGCGTTGTCATTCGCAAGTTCTTCCTGCACGTTTCGAAGAAGGAGCAAAAAAAGCGGTTTCTCGAGCGCATCGAGGAACCGGAGAAACACTGGAAATTCTCGGCCGCCGACATCAGAGAGCGGCAGTACTGGGACGATTACATGAAAGCTTACGAGGACATGATTCAAAACACGGCGACCAAGCATGCTCCATGGTACGTGGTGCCCGCCGACAACAAATGGTTCACCCGTGTCGTCGTCGCCGCAGCGGTGATCGAGGCGCTGGCTTCTCTGGACTTACATTACCCCGAGGTGAGCAAGGAAAAGTTAAAGGAGTTGGCGGCGGCAAAGAAGACTTTGCTGGCGGGCAAATGATCGGCACAGTGACAAGATGTTCGATCTCGATCTAGCACTCCGTTTTGGTGCCGCGCTCGGTCTCGGCCTGCTTCTCGGCCTCGAGCGCGAACGAAAACGCGACGCTGAGCTGCTGTTCGGCGGGGTCCGCACCTTCGCCCTCATCGCACTGCTAGGGGCGGTCGGCGCTTTCTTGGAGCGCGAGCTGGATCAAGGATGGCTCGTGCTCGCCGCTTTCGTTGCGGTCAGCGCCCTGGTGGTCGTGTCGTACGCTATGACAGCGGCGCGTGGCGAGCTGGGAATCACGACGGAAGTCACCGCGCTACTCGCCTTTATTGTCGGCGCTTTGTGTGGATGGGATAAGGTCGCGGTGGCAAGCGTCGCAACGGTGGTTTGCCTGCTACTCCTTACCCTGAAGGACTACTTACATCGCCTGGCGCGACGCGTCGAGCTCGCCGACGTGGAGGCAACTCTAAAGTTTGCCGTTATCAGTGTGATCATTTTGCCGCTCCTACCCAATGAGACGTTTGGCCCGCCGCCCGTGGATGTCATCAATCCGTACAAGATCTGGTTGATGGTAGTCCTGATCGCGGGGCTGAACTTCGTGGGCTATGTGCTTGTCAAAGTGCTTGGAAATGAGCACGGGCTCGTCGTCACGGGCGTCCTTGGGGGCCTCGTGTCGAGCACGGCGGTCACGCTGAGCTTCGCGCAGCGCAGCCGGCAGGAGCCGGCGATGTCGTCGGCATTCGTACTTGCGATCGTAGTCTCCTGGACGATCATGTTTTTGCGGGTGGTGGTGCTGGTGGGGATGGTGAACCGCTCATTGGCAGATGTCCTCGTCCTGTCGCTTGGTTTGATGGCGACGACGGGCCTGCTCGTATCGCTAGTGCTTTGGCGGCGGACTCGCTCCCACGAGACGGGAGTAGTGACCGCTGGGGCGAACCCTTTTGAGCTCGGAGAGGCGATCAAGTTTGGGTTACTCTTCGGAGTCGTGATGGTCGTGGCCAAGGCCGCTGAGGCTTATCTCGGCGAGACGGGACTCTACCTCGCGGGAGCCGTGGCCGGTCTCACCGACGTGGATGCCATCTCCCTCTCGATGGCGAACCTCGCTACGGCAAATCCGGAGAGCCTAAAGGTTGCGGCGCGTACTATTGTCATTGCCGTCCTCTCGAATACGCTGCTGAAGACCGGAATGGCCGTTTTTTTGGGCGCGCCGGCCCTGCGCCGTACCATCTTGTTGACCACGTTACCGTTGTTGATCGCGGCGGCGGTCGGGACCATGGTCGTGGGCCGCGGCGGCTAGGTTTCATGCCAAATCAAGTTAGGTCCTCAACTCGAAACGGCAATTGTGGACAAGCTGAAGTGAACATCTCTCAAGCGAAAAAGGACCATGGAGGAAGGGCGCGAGCATGATAATGAAACTGTCAAATCGTCTATTCCGAACACTAGCAGTGGCCACGGCGCTTACTTTGGCCGCCTGTGCATCAACGGAACTCGTTAATCAATGGAGTAATCCCGCATATACGTCACCCTCGTTCAAGAAGGTCATGGTAATCGGCGTGACCAAACAGTCGGGCATACGGCGTACCTTCGAAGACGAATTCGTGGCGCAGCTCAAAGCGGCCGGCGTTAACGCCGTTCCGAGTTACCTGTATATCCCACAGGATGGTCCCGTAGGAGAGGCCGTTCTCAAACAAGCGCTCAAAGAAACCGGTGCCGACGCAGTAATGATTACGCGCCTTGTCCGTGTCCAGAAAAAGAGGGAGATCGCGCCGGGCTACTATCCGCCTGATCCCGCGATGGCTGTTCACCCTTTGTATACCACTGCTTGGAACGAATATTACGAGCCCCCGATCGTTTACCAGTCGGAGGTCTATACCTCCGAGACCAGCTTATACGATACGTTCAAGAACCAGGTGGTGTGGAGGGGCACGGCTCAGACAGAAACGACAGGTAGTAACCTCAGTCAGGAAATCAAAAACTACGCCGAGATCGTAATCAGCGCGCTGAAAGATAAGAAGCTCATCTAGCCTCGGATTATCCACAGCGGAGTGACCGGAGAGGGAGCCTCTGTGCCTAGAGAGGGGCTGCAAACTGCCTAAGAGAAGTTAGGCTTCACCTCCGGATCAGAAGTAACGACGATCAGCAGTCCCCTAGAGGCTACCGAGCGGCGATTGAACTGCGATACTCGGTTATTCCGAAAATTGAAAAACCCCGTTCACCCTCCGACGGGCTTAGAACCCGTCCTGAGTCTATCGAAGGAGCGAACGGATGATGGCCTGCAATCCTTGGTGATTTTCCGTTCATGCTGAGCCTGTCGAAACATGGAAATTACTTTTTCGGCATTGCGCGAGCGGCTTCGTCCGCTATTATAATCAAGAGGAGAACGCTATGCCGGAAACACTATCCAAGGAACAGGTGAAGCTGATGGATGCTTATTGGCGCGCAGCCAACTATCTGTCGGTGGGCCAAATTTATCTTTACGATAATCCGCTGCTGAAGAAGCCACTGAGCGAGGAGCACATCAAGCCGCGGCTGTTGGGTCATTGGGGTACCACGCCGGGCTTGAACTTTATTTACGTTCATCTCAACCGGGTTATTAAGGCGCATGATCTGGACATGATTTATATCACGGGGCCGGGACATGGTGGACCGGGGCTGGTGGCCAACGCCTACCTTGAGGGGACGTATAGCGAGGTCTATCCGAATATTTCACAAGACGAAGAGGGAATGAAAAAGCTGTTCAAGCAATTCTCCTTTCCCGGCGGTATCCCCAGCCACGTGGCGCCCGAGACGCCCGGCTCGATTCATGAAGGCGGTGAGCTGGGTTATGCTCTTTCACACGCCTATGGAGCGGCCTTCGATAATCCCGATTTAATCGTCGCCTGCGTCGTCGGCGATGGCGAGGCGGAAACCGGGCCGCTGGCCACAAGCTGGCATTCGAATAAGTTTCTCAATCCGATCACCGACGGAGCGGTACTGCCGATTCTGCACCTCAATGGCTATAAGATTGCTAATCCCACTGTATTGGCGCGCATCAGTCACGAGGAGCTAGAGCAGCTCTTTCGCGGCTACGGTTACACGCCCTATTTTGTCGAAGGGGATGAACCGGAGAAGATGCACCAACTCATGGCGGCCACGCTCGATCGAGTTTTCTCCGAGATCGAACAAATTCAGACCGATTCTCGCAACGGGGAAATTGGGAGAATAAATCGCCCTCGCTGGCCAATGATTGTTCTGCGCACGCCCAAGGGCTGGACCTGTCCAAAGGAAATCGACGGCAAGCGCACCGAGGGTTACTGGCGCGCCCACCAAGTACCGATGGGCGAGATGCACGAAAACCCTGCCCACGTGAAGATCCTCGAGCGGTGGATGAAAGGCTATAAGCCGGAGGAGCTGTTCGACGAGAACGGCAAACTGATCGCCGAGCTGTTCGAGCTGCGGCCGAAGGGCGAGCGGCGAATGAGCGCCAATCCGCACACGAATGGTGGCCTCCTGCTCAAAGACCTGCGCCTGCCCGACTTCCGCGATTATGCGGTTGAGGTTTCGAGCCCTGGGGGCGTAGATGCCGAGGCCACCCGTATCATGGGACAATTCCTACGCGACGTCATGAAACTTAACTTGGTAAACAAGAACTTTCGGCTCTTCAGTCCGGACGAGAACAATTCGAATCGCTGGCAAGACATTCTAGAGGTTACCAACCGCGCCTGGGTGGCGGAGCGCTATCCCTATGACGATCACTTGGCTCCCAATGGCCGGGTCATGGAGATGCTCAGCGAACATCAGTGCCAGGGCTGGTTGGAGGGCTATCTGCTGACCGGGCGACACGGCTTTTTCTCTTGCTATGAAGCATTCATTCATATCATTGACTCGATGTTCAATCAGCACTCCAAATGGCTCAAAGTGAGTAACGAGATTACCTGGCGCCGGCCGATCGCTTCGCTCAACTATCTACTCTCCTCCCACGTCTGGCGGCAGGACCACAACGGTTTTAGCCACCAAGATCCCGGCTTCATCGATCATGTGGTCAACAAGAAGGCTGAGGTTGTGCGGGTCTATCTACCCCCCGACGCTAACTGTCTGCTCTCGGTAACGGATCACTGCCTCCGTAGTCGCAACTATGTAAACGTCATTATTGCCGGCAAACAGCCCGCTCCGCAGTGGCTGAATATGGACGAGGCAATAAGGCACTGTACGGCCGGCATCGGCATTTGGGAGTGGGCGAGCAACGACCGCGGCGGTGAGCCTGACGTGGTCATGGCCTGTTGTGGTGACGTGCCGACACTGGAGACTCT
>Ga0184626_10000629_pt1 | contig 11327 bp, 12 predicted proteins | sample PLM3_60_b1_FD_133142 | JGI IMG/M metagenome (GOLD analysis project Ga0184626, IMG submission 133142) | Groundwater sediment microbial communities from an aquifer in East River, Colorado, USA - PLM3_60_b1 | ecosystem: Environmental > Terrestrial > Soil > Riparian zone | place: USA: East River... | reverse complement strand
TCGAAACGACAGGAAGGCTTTGGGATTTTGCGCGTTGTCTTCAACTACGCCTGGATCTTCGGAACGGCTCTGGGCGGACTGATAGCTGCGCGCTCATTCCTGGCATTATTCGTCATTGACGCGGTTCTCAGCACGATCGTCGCGGTCATCCTGTACCGTTATCTGCCTGAGACCAAACCCCTGTCCCATATAGAGGCGAAGAAGGATGAATCCTTCTTTAAGACAATTGCAGGTTATCGAATCGTCCTGCGTGATCTCGCCTTTGTGGGTTTTATTCTGACGGGAATGATCGTGCTGATCGTTTATCAGCAGCAATACAGTTCCCTGCCCGTCTACCTGCGGGATGTTCACAATATTGACACCCGAAGTTACGGCGTGATGTTATCCATTACAGGGCTTGAGGTCGTGATCTTTCAATTTTGGATCAGCCGCAAGATCCGCAAGTACTCACCCTTCCTGATGATGATGCTGAGCGCCCTTTTCCTGACGATTGGGTTTGGCATGATCGGTTTCGTACGAGGCCTTCCTCTTTTCCTGCTTGCAGTCATCATCATCACGGTTGGCGAAATGCTCTTCTTCCCTACCAGCCAGGTGTTGGCCGCCAATTTCTCTCCTGAAGACATGCGCGGCCGCTATATGGCAGTCTTTGGCCTGGTCTGGGCAATTCCTGCCACAGTAGGTCCCGCTGCGGCAGGCCTCATCCTCGATAACTACAACCCAAATCTGTTGTGGTATATCGGCGGCGCCTTGTGCACAGTCGCGGCGCTGGGATTCTACGCGTTGCATACATGGCTGGGCGCGCAGAAGCGATTTGGCCCGGCGCAAGAGGATGCACAAGAGCAACAGAACATCCCAGCTTCACAGTGAGATACTTCATCCTTACAAGTTTGTCAGGCCGCGTATTTTGAACCAATAGGTGTTACATTGAACTCGGCATTAGTAAACAATGTGTTTATCATTTGGGGGAAACGGCGGATGTTCCATAGGGAGCGTCCATTAGTACCCAGGCCCATTTGCTCTAAAACAGCTCGACAAAAAGTAAAGGAAAATATAATGAATAAGAGAGAAATTGTACAAGCCCTCATGGATTCCATCCAGAAGGGTGACTTCGTCAACGCTAAGTCCATGCTCGCAGATGATTTTCAATTCAGCGGCCCGATTCCCGAACCCATCAACAGAGAAGCCTGGCTCGGAATGAGTGCCAGCCTGAAGACCGCCTTCCCAAATTTGGACTATCATTTCAATGTCATCGGCGCAGAGGGTGATATTGTAAAGACCACTTCACAATTGAGCGGGACCCACACTGGCTCTTTTGACCTGACGAATATGAATATGGGCGTGATTCCCGCCACGGACAAAAGATTTTCCGCCAAGGTCGAAAAAACAAAGGTGACCGTCAAGGATAACAAGGTCACTTCCTGGGCTATTGAGCCCACTGACGGTGCTGGCCTGAGTGCCATCCTCGATCAACTCGGCGTCAAACTGCCGACCGTTTAATCGTCCGCGTGCTCGAATTGCGGACATTGGATATGCAATCGAAAATTGCCTGCCGATGTTGTGTACTCTCCCAACCGCCGATCGTAATATGGGAGGCGGCTGTTTTATCTGCCGGTAATACCGGAGAAAGTAGTTTTTAATATGGAAGCCAAAATATATGTAGGAAACCTTGCCAGATCCACCAGCCAGGCCGACTTGAATAATTTATTCACACAAGCCGGGCAGGTCATATCTGTCGATGTAATTAAAGACCGCAAAAGCGGCGAGTCGAAGGGTTTTGCCTTCATCACCATGAGCGCACAAAGCGAAGCGGACAAGGCCATCAGCATGTTCAACGCTTATGCCCTGGGTGACCTAGCGTTGACAGTGAACATGGCCAAGCCGAGGGAACAACGCGGCTTCGACACGAAAAATTGAGACCATTGACTTGAACCAACTGGCCCCGCCTCACGGCGGGGTTTTTTGATTTACAAGACATTTTGCGAAAGTCACTTTGCCACAGATAATTCTGTGCGCTTGACCAGTCTTTTACAACTGAGAACACGGAGTCCACAGAGTTTTTTTAAAGGTTTTCTCCATGATCTTTGTGATCTCTGTGGTCAAGGGTTTACAGCCTATACTTTTAGTGCACCCATATTACCTTGACATTCCTGAATGCCATTGGTAAACTAGAAATCAGTAATTCATTTCAAAGAAAGGAGACGCGTTTTATGTTCAAATCAGTATCGGTGCTTGTTCGCGATCATCATGTGGGCGCGTCTCTGCATAGCAGTTAAGCCAGTTTTCAACTTCGGACTTTCTGCCACGGACGTACCCATGTCCGTGGCATTTTTATTTAATATATAAAGCCGCGTCTCTTCGCTTGCACACTAAACGAACAGACGTCCGCTTGTTCTGCATCTCCCACCAGCCACGGAAAATTTCGTGGCTGGTTTTATTTTTGATAAGAAAGGAAAAAATCCTATGTCTGCCCAAGTCGTTAAAGTCTTTCCCCTAAGTGGCCTCCTCTATGCCTGTGCAATTCAAAACAGGCGTTCATCGCAAAACCTTTTTCACATAATCCGTGCACCTTTCCCGGCAAATCAAAAGCCGCCAGGCAGCACGATAACAGGAAACTCTAACAATGAATTCAAACGACAAGGACGACATAGGCGTCGTCTTTCGAAAAACACGTGGACATTACACCGTCCACGCCAACGGGCGAGAACTCGATTGCGAACTCTCGTCCCTTATCCATAAACAACTGATCTACCCCACCGCCGATCCCACCTCCCTGCGGCACAAAGTGCAGGCAGTTCGTGAGATCGAACATGTGGACCCCATTGCCATCGGCGACCGCATCCGTTATTTGGATGTGGGACAAAGCCGCGGCATCATTACCGAGGTCCTGCCTCGCCTCTCAAAACTCTCGCGTCCTGCCACTGTTCCCGGTCAACACGCCTTCGAACAGGTCATCGCTTCCAATGTGGACCTGATCCTGCCGGTGTTTGCTGTGGCGGATCCCACACCCAAATGGGGGCTGCTGGATCGTTATCTCGTTTCGGCAGAATCATCGGACCTGCAAGCCGTGATCGTCATTACAAAGATTGATCTGGCCTGGAAGAACAAGGAGTTCGATTCAGAGCTTGAGGCATATCGCCGTGCGGGTTACCGCATCCAACCCGTTAGCGCGACCACAGGCGAGGGCATCGCAGAACTCAAGCAGATCCTGCAGGGTCGCATGTCTGTGCTGGTGGGAAAATCTGGTGTGGGAAAGACCTCTTTGTTGAACGCCATCCAGCCCGGGCTTGGTCTGCGCGTTAAAGCAGTGGGCCAGGGTGAGCAGGGCAAGGGCTGTCATACCACCACACATCTCGAAATGTTCGAACTGGAATTCGGCGGCTGGCTGGTGGATACACCTGGCATGCGCGAATTTGGTCTATGGGAGATCGCTGGTGCAGAGCTGGCATACTTGTTCCCTGAGATGGCGAATTATGTTGGGCAATGCAAGTTTGGTTTGAGTTGTCAGCATGACCGCGAACCTGGCTGCGCCATTCGCGGTGCAGTCCTGTCTGGCGATGTCAGCCCGCATCGCTACAAGAGTTATATGAACTTGCGCGGGGAGCTATGAAACACATAGCTGCCTCTTTCGGAGATTTCAGATGTGCGCATTGCCGTAACATCGTCTCTGCCGCGCATGTGCTCTCTGGCGTCAATAACCGCAACCACTGTCCGTATTGTATGTGGTCGTGTCACCTGGATCTATTTTCCGCGGGAGATCGTCTGTCTGCATGCAGGGGGCAGATGAAGCCTATAGGGTTGACAATGAAAAAGGGCAGGAACAAGTATCGGCTTGGGTCAAGAGGCGAGTTGATGCTCATCCACGAATGCACGGAATGTGGATCCCTGTCTATCAATCGCATCGCGGCTGATGATGACGCTGAATCCATTTTGGACGTTTTCAAAGCGTCGCTGCAAAATAGTTATCAGCTCCGTGCCCGCAGCGAAGCAAATGGGATCGCAATGCTGAACGCAGAGGATAGCGAAATGGTGCGCATACAACTGTTCGGGCAAAATGCGGAAATGCACGTATTGGCCTGGAGCGAATAAGTTCCGTTGAAACCCCTCGCTCTGAATGGAGCGAGGGGTTGTCAGATTCCACATGCTATAATCAAATTATTCAACGTTCGGGACTCAGCTTTTGGAGGGTACGCTGTAGAGCCGAAATTCCTGCAATCAAATCCTCACTTTCAATTGGAGATTTTGCCCTATAATTTATGTGAATATTGGTTCATCAAACATAGAGAGCCTTATGAAAGACTTCGATTCGCACAACCCCTTCCTGCGCGTGGATATGCTGACTGGTTGCAATAATCTGGTCAGTTTTTCCAAGTCGCTTGAGGATAACTTTGATAATACAATATTTGAGCGCAGCTCGCTCATTGTAGTGGACCTGCATCAACTGCGCGACATTAATCGCACAAAAGGTTTTGACCATGGGGATAGACTCCTGCGCTGGCTGGGGATCGCCATCAAGGATGAGACCGAAACGGCCGTCTATCGAATTTCCGGGGGAAATTTTGCAGCCATGCTCATTGGAGGAAAGCACAAAACGCATGAAGCCACGGCCCGGAAACTGTTTGACCGTTTGAACAATGAAGCCAAAGAACTGGAAGTGGATACGCCAGTGGTGCGCATGGCACTGATCCATTTCCCTGATAGCGCGCCGCTCAACCCATCCGTGGTGTGGAAAAATCTAAACGAAAAACTAGAACTGACCAGTGCCGAAGAGCCCTTTCAGGTCTTTCACGCCAACACTTCCGAAGCAGATATTGCCACACTGCGTGCCATTGACCTGATGGCAAAGAGGATCGAAACGCTTGGCGGCACACTTCAATACACATTCAAGCTCGCATATACAGACCCGGTGAGCAATGCGCCGAACATGCTTGCCATCCAGCGCAGGCTTGATCTAGCCCTGAGCGAAGCCATCCTCGAACATAAGCATCTTAGCCTGTGCTTAATAGATGGGGATAATCTCAAGCATTACAATAAACATGGCTACGCTGCCGGAGATGATGTCATACGTAAAATAACAAGTACCCTGAGCGCGGCACTGCGCCCCAATGACTTTCTGGGCCGCTGGCGCATGGGCGATGAATTCATTATCATATTGCCTTCAACAAGTGTTGAACAGGCCAGTGCGGTTGCAGAAAGACTTTGTGCCTCCATTGAGTCTGCATCCCAAGGATGGCTGTATTACACCACAATCTCCATTGGCATTGCGTACTATCCAAAACATGGCGACACAGCCAATAAACTTCTCGAAGCCGCAGAGCGCGCCCTGGAATTGGCAAAGATGGGCGGCAAGAACAGAGTCATTGTTGCGCAATGAGCGCGGCGTGGGCGGGAGTTCAAATCATAAAATAATTTTTGACTTGACAAAACAAGTAAGAATTGTAAAATAACGGCGTCATTGTTCATATCTCATGATCAACTTCAACTATTGCTCCTGTCCATGGCGGGGTTCATAGCCACTGCCTGAGACACCTCCCCATTAAGCAGTCAACGACTCAGGACAGTGAAATGACCCCCGCGCATCCATATACCTGCGCAGGACCGTTCGCTGTCCTTTTGTTTCCATGTTGACTGCTTTTGCTTTAAAACACATCTCCATACTTTGAAAAAGGAAAATAAATCATGTCATACGTTCACCCTGAATATTTGGTAGATACTGAATGGCTCGCCGCACACCTGAACGATGCAGATATCCGCATTATCGAATCGGATGAAGATCCGCTGCTCTACCCGATCGGCCACATCCCTGGCGCAGTACAAGTGGATTGGTTCAGCACATTACAGCATCCATTGCGCCGCGATTTTCTCACCAAAGAAAAGTTCGAGGAAGTGGCATCCAACCTTGGGATCACCAACGATACAACCGTTGTGTTTTATGGAGATAAGTCCAATTGGTTCGCGTGCTACGCCTTGTGGCTGTTCCAGTATTATGGACATAAGAATGTGAAGATCTTAAACGGTGGACGCGCCAAATGGGAACAGGAGAAACGCGAATTCGTAAAAGATATTCCCTCTTATAAAAAAACAACCTATAAGGCGAAAGATGCTGATAAATCCATCCGTGCCTTCCGCGAGGAAGTGCAAAAGCAAAGCAGTTCGAAGAAGCCGCTTGTGGATGTCCGTTCTCCGAAGGAATATTCCGGTGAACTGATCTCGATGCCGAACTATCCACAGGAAGGCGCGCAGCGAGGCGGGCACATCCCTGGTGCTGTAAGCATTCCGTGGTCACAGGCAGTCAACGAATCGGATAGCACGTTCAAGACTCCCGAGGAACTGCGCGCGCTTTATGAGGGCAAAGGCATTAAGTCTAACGAAGAGGTCATCGCCTACTGTCGTATTGGTGAACGTTCATCGTTAACCTGGTTCGTGCTGAAATACCTGCTGGGGTATCCAAACGTGAAGAACTATGATGGTTCATGGACTGAATGGGGCAACCTCGTCGACGCGCCGATCGAAAAATAAATTTTCTGCCACACACCTGCCCTGGCGTGCGGTGCCAGGGGAGACCACAGAGTTTTTTGAGATTTTTTCTCAGATTCTCTGTGTACTCTGTGGCTAATTATCATGACAAACCTGCCTCCCAAACTTCAAGAAATCGTAGATGACTTCGCCAGCATGACACGCGAGGAAAAACTGGAAACATTGATCGCCTACGCCGAGTCCTTCCCACCTTTACCTGATTGGCTTACGGAAGCACGCGACAAAATGGAGGCCGTACCCGAATGCATGACGCCCGTCCGTCTCTTCGCAGAAAAACAGCCTGATAACGGGATCATATTTCGCTTCGACATCCCGCCTCAATCCCCGACCGTGCGCGGACTCGCCGCCATCCTGGCCAATGGACTCAACGGCTTGAAGGCTGAAGAGATCCTCACGGTTCCCGCAGATTTCTTTCTACCGATGAAATTGGACGAAGCCATCTCGCATCAACGCATCAATGGCTTTATGGGGGTCCTGGCTCACATGAAACATGCCGCGCTCGAATCGATGAACGGAAAATAATACGAGGGAGAATCACGAGTTAGCCTGGCTTTATAGAAATTGATAGTTTCTCTGTAGACTTTGATAGCATCGCAGGCGTATTCTTTATCCAAGTTCCTAAAGGAGGTACTGTGATGAAAACAATATCGATCTTTCTTGCGCTGGTCAACTCACTGCTGGCTGGTTTGTTGATCGCATACAGCTTGTCTGGCAGTGAGATCCGTCAGGCTGCTGTATGGTGGTCATTGACCAAAGTTCTGGCCGGACTCTCAGTCATTGTGATTGGTGCGCTGATGTGGTTCGGAACCATCGGGAGCATCAAGCCCGGTCTCATGGCGCTGGGCAGTTTGTGTCTGGTGGCATTGGGCGCAGCAACAGTGGTGTGGACTCTTCACCTCGCAGTCGTCACCGGAGACATGGAATATTATATGATCATGTACGGGGGAAGCCTGATGATGCAGGGCGCGGCGGCCCAATTCGGGTACCCGGGCGAGTCCAAAAATATAACGGCATCATAGTCTTGAAGCCCCGCCATCAGGCGGGGTCTTTCTTTGCCTCAATAATTCGTCCAATTCCTATGCCGATAGCGTGCAATGCATTTGGATTACAATTCATTGGCAGATGATAGAATCACCAGCCCGGCAAGGGCACAAAGGAGGTGGTCATGGCGAGAATCCTATACATCGAAGACAATCAGGATAATATTACCCTGGTCGAAAGGATCGTCACTTCGCGCGGACATGAATTCATGTCCGCAAATAATGCTGAAACGGGATTGGAAATGGCTTTCAATATTCAGCCTGATCTCATCCTGCTGGATCTGGGCCTGCCAGATGCAGACGGGCAAACCCTATCCGTGTGGCTGCGAAATGACCCAACATTGGAATCCATTCCCATTATTGTGCTCACCGCCTGGCCTGAGGAAGTGGTCCGACACACAGTTGAGGCCTACAACCTGGACGGGTATTTATGCAAGCCATTCACCCTGGCTCAATTGGTGCAAACGATTGACAATGTACTGAACAAAAAATCCTCATGACCATCGAACTCATTCCAGCTGAACGGTTCAGCTTGCAGGAATTAACTGACCTTTATAACCAGACCCGGGTGGATTACATGGTGCCCATGCCAATGAATGCCAGTCGCCTCGGAGATTATGTCCATGACTTTGACATTGACCTTGCCAGGTCCTGTGTAGCGCGCGCGGCGGACGGTGAGGCTCTTGGCTTGTGCATGTTGGGAGTGCGCCAGGATCAGGCATGGATCACCCGCCTGGGAGTCCTGCCTGCCGCGCGGCGCAGCGGCGTCGGCCTGGCATTGATGGATTGCATGCTGGAAAATGCAAGGGTTCTGGGTATAGTAGAGACTCAACTGGAAGTGATCAAGAATAACCTGCCCGCCTACAACTTGTTTTTGGGCAAGCACTTTATTGAGACAGGTGAATATCTGGTCATGCGCCGCGCGCCGCATCTTTCATCCCAGCCGTTGCACGGAAATATTGATTGGCTGGACACTGACCAGGCTTTGGAAGCCCAGCAATCCTATCCGCATCATCTAACGTGGATCAATGCCCCTGAGTCCATGCGAAACGCGCGCGATGTCGAAGGCTTGCACCTGACATTACCAGATGGTAGTGCGGGCTGGCTGGTATATCGCAACACAAAATTTACTCTCAGGTCAACGCTCAGCCACCTGATCATCCACACGGAGCAAGGCGACCCAAATGAAGTTGGCACCCAACTTTTGTTAAACCTTCACATCCATTACCCTCATCATGATACCTATGCGGAGAACATTCATAAAGAGGATGCGCATCTGCCTGCCTTCCAAACCCTGGGTTATTTCGAAAACTTTTTACGCATCGAAATGATGCGTTCATCAAATATATAAATGCTGAAAAGATCAAAAGCTGCTTGATCCAAAATATTTGAGTTCACACTGTATAATTCCTTTTCTGATTAATAGGTTCTAATAAAGAACATTTGCAAAAATTTAGTGAGTATGTTAAACTTAAGACTAGTTATGCCCAGCCTGCCCCCCTCAGGCTGGGCATAACTACTTTAAGGCGATTAATTTCCGTGTCGATTTTTAGTACAATGAGAATATGAAAAACAAAAACTTGTACTTTTTGATTTTATTTATTGTGACGACTCTCGCCTGCAGTCTCAGCACTGGGCTTCCAACCGCCTCTCCCACACCGCTAGTTGCGGATACATCAACTGGCATTCCCGCCACTGAGACCTTTACCCCCATCCCCACAACACAAACATCAACCGCCGTAACTCTTCCCACAGATACACCCGCGCCAATAGCATCCCCTTTGGGGACAGAAACATCCGTCCCAAGTGTGGCAAGTTTAAAAGCCAAAGTGACGGCTGAAAAGTTGAGTTGTCGTTATGGGCCTGGCGCAGAATATCTTTATCTCTACGCATTGAATCAAACGGCAAACATAAAATTAATCGGGCGCACCGATGCAAATAACTGGGTTTGGGTGGATGGCACGAACAAATGCTGGGTCAATGCAAAGTTCATTGAGATCGCTGGCGATCCGATGAGTCTTCCCATTGTCTATCCGGGTCTCGCAAAACTTCCCGTTTCACCTTATTATCCGGGGCCGGATTGGGCAAAAGCAACACGCGAGGGCAACAGTGTTGAGATCACATGGGAGGCTGTGCCAATCAGCCCGGGAAAGTATGCGGACGAATTCATGCATCAATATATTATCGAAGTCTGGCGCTGTGAAAGCGGTGAGATCATCTTTGAAACCCTCGGCACAAATTTCCCATTTATTACCGTTGGCAATGACGAAGCGGGATGCAATGTCCCATCCTATGGATTTGTCTGGGTGCAGGAAAAGCACGGCTACGGAGGGCCCGTGGAAATCCCTTGGCCCGCTCCGTAAAACTTTAAAATCAACTCTAGGACAACTAAGTCATCGAGTCTTTTGAAAAGGCCCTTAAAACTCTGTGATCTCTGTGGCAAAAGAATTTAAGAATCCCGCTAAACGCGGGATTTTTGTTTAAAGATCCAAGAGTGGATATTGACATATTGAAAGTTAAGTTGTAATATACGAGCAAATAGCAATCAAAAGTAAACATTTTCAATTCAATTCTTGTAATTATTCATTCCGAAATCAATAAAAGGAGATCGAGATGTCTGACTTTGCAATTGATGCAACCCAGCTTGTCAAAAAATTCCCTGCCCGCCCAGGAACAGGCAATAAAACTGAATCGGCCTCTGCACCGCGGCGCAGACGCTGGCCTTTTGGCAAGCGCGAACCGAAAGCCATGTTCACCGCCGTCAATGGCGTTGATTTGCAGATCAAGCGCGGCGAGATCTTCGGGTTGCTGGGGCCGAACGGGGCTGGCAAATCCACCACCATTCGCATGTTATGCACATTGCTCGAGCCCACCAGTGGCACAGCACACATCAACGGCTTTGAACTCGTCAAACAGGCCAACGATGTGCGCCGCAGTCTAGGCACATTGCTGGCAGGCGAACGAAGCATCTATTGGAAGCTGACCGGCCGAGAAAATCTGGAATATTTCGCAGCGTTGTATCACATCCCGGCAACGGTCGCCCGGCAACGAGTCGAAGAATTGATCGAACGCATGGAGCTCAAGGATCGCGCCAACGAACTCGTCGAAAAATATTCAACCGGCATGCGCCAGCGAGTCGCCATTGCGAAAACCTTGCTTGCCCGCCCACCCATTCTCCTTTTGGATGAACCCACGCTCGGGCTGGACCCTCAAGCGGCGCGCCGTTTAAGAGAGCTGATTGCCGAACTGAAGCAGGAGGGCCACACCATTCTGCTGACAACGCATTATATGGAGGAAGCGGACCAACTCTCGGACCGCATCGGAATTATTGATACAGGCCGGATCATTGCGCTCGATACGCCCGAGGGACTCAAACAACGCATTGAGCAAAAGGAAGTGATCCGTCTTGAGGTGGCCGGCTGGCACGAAGAGATTGCAGATAAACTCAAAAGCATCGCTGGGATTGAGAATTTGATCTCGCGCCAACAAGCTGAAGCGGATGTGTGGGAGGTGAACATGCAGGCACACAATAGCCGCGCCGCCCTGCCGCGCATCGTGGAACATATCAGCGGTAACGGCACGCGTTTGGTCAACATGAATATCGTCAAGCCATCGCTTGAGGACGTATTCATCCACCTTACCGGCAAGGCATTACGCGATTAAACGGAGGCAGGCATGAGATCCGAAATGAGCATTTTTTCATCCATGGGGAAACCTGGATTTTTGTCGGAGGTCCAGGCTTTTATCGCCATT
>Ga0184626_10000627_pt1 | contig 11331 bp, 12 predicted proteins | sample PLM3_60_b1_FD_133142 | JGI IMG/M metagenome (GOLD analysis project Ga0184626, IMG submission 133142) | Groundwater sediment microbial communities from an aquifer in East River, Colorado, USA - PLM3_60_b1 | ecosystem: Environmental > Terrestrial > Soil > Riparian zone | place: USA: East River... | reverse complement strand
GGTTCCCGGAACATCGCCATCGGGCCCGGCGACGGTGAGCCCCGGAACGATCGGCATGCTGCCGAAGAAGAAGGCGATCCCCGTGGGTACGATCCCCGTGCGTACGATCCCCTCCGAAATGCAGTGCGAAAGCCCGGACCATCCGCTGCAGGTGACGCAGGCCGATCTTGCCGCCGTGCGCTCCATCGCGCTTCGCCTGTCGAGCGCGCTGGAGAACGATGAGCCCAAGCAATGCAATCTGGCGCGTTGGAACTACTACGTGGACGCGCTGCGCGGCCTCGGGAGCAAGTAACCCATGAGTCGGCGTGCGCGCGCTTGGCTCGTCGCCCTGTGGCTGCTCTGCGGTACGGTGGCCGTGGAGTCGCCGGCCGCTCAACCTTCAGCACCGCCAGCGCCACCCGCGGAGGCGGCAGTCGCGCCGTACACCGACGTCCTGCCAGGCCCGCCGCTGGATCAGGACGAGGTCAACCAACACAACGCTCGCGTGGAGATCGCGGCTAGCAATCTCGACCTTGACTTTCGGCACTGGTCGATTGGCTTCAATAAGAGCAGCTTCGAGTGGCACTTCCTTTCGACCAAGATCATCTTCTTCGTGGTGATCGCCATCGTGATCTCGGGGCTTGTCCTCACTTGGATTCAGTTCCTGCGCGACGACCACGTCCGCATCGGGGGGCGCGAGGTGGAGAAGGAGGAGACCAAGTCGGCCGCAGGCCCGCCGGCAGCACCCGAGGTAGTCGCGGAGACGAGCGACCTGAGCACGGTGAAGATCTCGACGTCCGGGGTCGAGGTGAGCTCGCGAGTGCTCGGACTGCTTGTTCTTGCGTTTTCGCTCGGATTCTTCTATCTCTATCTGCAGTTCGTCTACCCGATGGAGGAGCTGCGGACGCTGGCGCCGACCCGGGCCGAGGAAGCGGCGAAGCAGCCGCGGGCCGATGCCACCGCCGCCAAAGCGAAGGCGGCCGCGTCCCCGGCGGAGACGGTTGCGCCCGAAGGGAAATGACAAGCGCTGGTGGCGGATGTCGCTCACCAAAACATCGTGATCGGTGATCGGATCCGAGCGCCCCGTGAACGCCTCTTCATGAGAGCCCCTACCCAACGCGGCGGAGGGGCACCGATGACATCATGAGCACGTCCGAAATCGACGACAATCGCAGGTCAATGGAGGCACCATGCCACTACTACGCACGCTTCTCGTGCTTCTGACCACCGTCGCGATTTTCGGGCTCGCTGCGCCCGTCGGTGCCGTCTCGCTGACCGATTTCGCAAATGTTAAATTGCGCGGTGACCGGGTCCAATTTCGCGGCGACATCGTTGGTTCAGAAGACATCAGCGGGGTGGCCGTCGTGGGCGATCTTCTTGCAATCGTGTCCGACGAAGTGAAAGACCCGACGCTGGTGCAAGTCATGAGGAAAGAAGGCATGGCCTATCGAGTCATCGCCAATGTTGAAGTGCCGGCGGAAGGTGAGATCGACCTCGAGGCTGTCGCTGCCGACGCGAACATGATCTACGTAACCGGTTCGCATGCCTGGACCCGCAAGATCAAGAACGGTGCCATCGATGGCCCGGAACGTAAGAAGTCGCGCGAGCAGTTTTTCCGATTCAGGCTCGATGCAAATGGCAACGTGGGTCCCGTGGAAGGTCCGAAGTCGCTCAGGTCCGCAATCAAAGCGCATCCCGTCCTGAACGGCTTCCTGGAAATCGCTAGCAAGGAGAACGGAATCGACATCGAGGGCCTTGCCGTCAAGGATGGTCGGCTGTACTTCGGCTTTCGCGGACCGGTTCTTCGAGACGGATGGGTTCCGATCCTCGTAACAACTTGGGAGGATCCCGAATCCGCGGACGTGGTGTACGTCCAACTCGATGGCCGCGGTATCAGGGATATCGCAGCGGTCAAGGACGGCTTTTTAATCCTGGCCGGGCCGATCGGCGATGGTGACATCTCGTATCGCGTGTATTTCTGGAATGGGTCCGATCAATTGTCAAGTAGCACCGATGCTGCAAAACCGCGACGAATGGCCGAGTTTTCGGATTTGGGAGATGGCAAGCCTGAGGGACTTGCGGTCCTCAACGCGCAAGGCAAGCGCTATCAGGTGTTGGTCATATGCGACGGCTTGCCCGAAGGCGGTGCCGCGCGGTGGACGCTTTCCCGGCCCTGACACCGGGAGCGGCCATTAGGATCCTCCGAGGGACCCAAGGATACGTGGAAACGTCTCCATGACCGCCGCGACTTGTACCGGCGAGGATCACAATCGATCCCCGGAGGTGCACCGCCTTCGCATGATCAATGGCCTGCTTCGCGGCGTGCGCGATCGGGTCGCGCCGTCCGCATCAGCGCTTCCCTGCGCGAGCCTTCTTTGCCGATGCGGACGACCTGCCGGGCCCCTTGGGCTCGACGATCGGATACCGGTGCGGATGGTCGAACCGGCCAGAAGGCACTTTGCCGGTGGCCTTCTCGAAATAGTCGTGCCAATACTTGGCGGCGCTCCAGATCGCCTCCGGGCAGGAGGCGCGCGATTCGAGACCGGGAGTCAAGTCGAAGCTCGCCGCCGCGAACACCGTCTCCAGCATGCATGCAGACGGTATTCCGTAGTTCTCGTGCAGCGGATTGGACGTGCGCGTCACCCCCCACGCAAAGGCGAGCCAACGCAGCACATGCTCCAACGCGTCGAGCGTCGAGCGCGCCCGCTTAAACGTCTCAAGGCGCTTCGCAATTTCGGCGTGGGGGACCGGCAATGCGATCAGCGCAATGTTCGGAAAATTGTCCACGCTGTCGAAATCGGAGAGGGGACGGATGATCACGCCGTTCTCGCGCGCCGGAAACGCCGCACCCCCGGGTTGCGAGAGCGGCACATGGACCGTAAGCGCAGCGCTGAACGATGCGCCTTGCGGCTCAATGAGGATGACGTCGGACCAGTACGAGGGCAGCATGTCGCGGCGCAGATGCGACTGTGCGACACGGAGCCGGAACGACACCGTGTCGGAGCCGCCGAGCAACGCAATGTAAGTCCAGTCGTCCGGCTTCTGGTTTGCCATGGCCTTTGCCGTGGACATGTCCATTGCCGCACGCTCGATCCACTGGCTGTTGGTCTCGCCGCTGGTGTGCAGATACTCGTGAAATTCGCGATTGGCCTGGGTGCTGCCGGAACGCGCTTGTCTTAGCATGGATGTGGCCTTCTTGATCGCTGCCTATTGAATCCTGAGCTCAAAGGTCTGTGTCGTCGACGACCGAGAAATTACCTTGTCGGAGTTGATGCCGTAGTAGCTCACCTTGAAGTTCACGCCGCCTCCAGCGCGCGAGAACGACATGATCGCGATCTGGTCGCCGCGTTGTTGGTAGCCCGCGCCATGCTCAGGATCGCACTGAAGCTGGAAGCGGCCGCGCGTACCGAATCGGTCAGGCACGTTCGCGGGAATGCCATGACGAGGCCATGGCTCGGACTTGCCGAAAAGGCCCTTGACCTCGTTCAGCATCTCCTTGCCCTTGTCGAGCAAAGGCACTCGGATCAGTCGCGACGGGGAGGTTATGACCTCATACAGCAGCATGCGGCTCGTGCGGAGATCGAATCCCTGCGCAACCCGGCCCCAATGGACGTCACCGGTCACATACACGACCGGAATGTTCTCGTCGGCAAGTCGATCGAGCTCCGGCACGATTTCCCGGTCGAACTGTGCGAAGTTGCTCATTTCGGCATCGACGCTGCGCTTCTTGGAGTCCGTCTCGCGATTGACGAACAGCGCCTGGCCCGATGCCAGCATGCCGAACGCGGGGCGGCCTGCTTGCTTTGCCTGGATAAGGTCGCCCACCCACTGCCTGAGTATCGCGAGAGTCGCGGCCGGAACGAGATTGTTAAATTGGTCGTCGCGCAAGCATCGCATGTCGACCACGAGGATCTTAAGGGGGTCCACATCGATGCGCTGCGCACCGCCGGCGGAGCCCCCGCCCAGCTGATAATCCTCGTAAAGGGCAAGGGCGGTGATTGTCCACTGCGCGCGGCCTTGCGGCGTCCAGGTGTTCGGAAGCTGGGTCTGCTCGAAGGGGTAGTTGTTCCAGAATTCGTGATCGTCCGCGACGCATACGACTGGGGCCGTCGAAAGGACGGAACCCAGCCCGCCCGATCCCAGCTGAGCCGAGGCCCAATTGCGGCGGTACTTGTCGCCGAGCTTGCGGGCGACCCCGGCCGTGTTCGCCGGCAAGTCTTCGAACAGCGGCAGATCGCCGTAGATTTGATCGCCAAGCATCAGCGTCAGATGCGGCCGCAGCATGATTTGGGACACCATCGTGCCGAGAAGTCCACTTGAGTCCTCGGGCTGGTAGTAGCAGGAACACAGGAGGATATTGAAGCTGCCGTCGAGCATCGGCGGAACGGCCGTGGGAAGCGTACGCGTCGGCAGCGCAACCCGTTCGTCGCCGGCGATGATGACGACGCGATAAGGCCGATCCGGCTCCACTCGCCGAATCGCGAAGATACCGCGATGGTTGACCGGCTTGCCGTTGGGCCCTGTCATCGAATCACGAATCGCCTTCACGGGCGCCACCACCACCGGTGCCACAGGGGCTTCGTTCAACTCGATGGACACCGGCGGTGGATTCTCCGTGTCGAAAAACCCCACCCATATCTGGAGCGTTCCGGGCGCGCCGACCTGCGCATAGGCAGTGAGCATCATGCGTTGCCTACCAATTCATCGATGCATGCTGATGGATGACTCAACAGCCCCCAGGGCTTTGTGATCAAGTGCAGCTGAGCCCGTTTCTTGTCGCAATCCGGCATCACGTGCATGTCGGCACGCGCGAAATTCTCGCGCACCTTGGCGATCTCTGCGACGAGGAGAAACACTGCGGTCTTGCTGTTCGCCTCGATCACTCCGCGTCCGCATAGTCCTTCTTGCCGCTCGCAGCGCGCGTGGCGCGCGACTAGTCATGGAGCTGCAACTCGTGCACGAACAAAGCGATGCCGCACCGGTCATCAAGGCCAGCGTGCGCGGCAGACGGAGCGGGAGAGTTTCGCTGGCGCACGACGTCTCTCCCCAAAGACCCGGCCAATCGAACGCGAACGATGCACATTTTAGATGCTACCGTTCCTAGTTGACAGTAGAAACCGGCCGTGCGCAAGAGCGCGGGAAGGCAAATATTCGACAAATCGGGAGGCCCGTCTCGAACGGCCGCGAGCACAGCTTTGGCATCTTGAGGGTAACTGCACCGGACTTCATGTCAAGGACCATACGGTCATATCACGCCTACAACAATCGCGCGGAGGCGATCACCGCTGCTCATCTTTGCGGCTGATCATTGGAGACACGGTGCACCATGGATGGATTGTCGAAGGATGTGGCAATGGGCACTCCCCGGTAGCCAGTGAAGCGCCGGGTCGGCTGCAGGAATAGCCGAGCGGAGATCAACACCTCAGAGTCCTCGGAAGGTCCGATTCCAGCTCGCTCGCTGGGGCCCCGCCTCGGCACCACTGGGGGGTGCCTCAGCGAGATCTCGCTGGTGGACTGTCGGGCAATGATGCACTGCTGCGGCCCGTGAAACCAACTGTACCTGGGCGTCAAATCCGCTCGCGCCATTTCCTACGTCACCTGCTTCGCAAGGCAGAACGCTTGGCGCCGAAGCACCCGCTATCCCGGCCCTCCTTGCTGTTTGAGCAGCTCGACAACGCGCTGCGCTACTTGCTCAATGAGTTCGTCACGGAGGGGATCAGGCTTGAACTCCTTCTCCACCTTCAACCCCTCGGGTTTCACCAATTCCTTGATGACTTCCTTTTCAACTTTAACCTGTTCGGTCTTGACCCACTCAGGCTTAAAGTGCTCAGGCTTGAAGTGCTCGGGCTTGAACTGCTCGGGCTTCAGTTGCTCGGGCTTCAGTTGCTCGGGCTTCAGTTGCTCGGGTTTGAAGTGCTCTGGTTTGAAGTGCTCGGGCTTCAGTTGCTCGGGTTTGAAGTGCTCTGGTTTGAAGTGCTCGGGCTTGTGAATTTCCTTGGCAATTTCCTTCTCCGCCTTGACCCATTCTCCCCATTGCAGGGCGAGGTATTCATTAATCTTTAACGAACCCACAGGGGCATTGAAGTCGATTGGGGTAGGGCGGCTTCCTTTGTCAATCATGGGTTGCTTCGATTGCTCGGTCATGGTGCTGCTCCTAAGTTGTGCGCGCTCACGCGAATACGTTTGATTCGTGGACCTGATGCTGACCTAAGTAGTCCACGATCGCGCGGGTGATGTGTTGGCCGCTGCGACGCTCGTAAAAGGTAAACTGGGGAAATGGATTGCACTCCAGTGCTACCAGGCGTCCACCAGGGCTTTCCTTGAAGTCAATTCCACTTACCACCAAGCCGAGTTGCTTCGTAAAGGCGACACACTTCTCAAGGATTTCAGCGGGGAGTGTGGCCGATTCCGTGACAATGCTTTCGCCGTCGATCAGCGCGCCGCGGCGGTAATCTTCGTCTTTCGATACCAAGCGCGTTACAAAGGTTTGATCGTGGAGGATGTGAACGCGGTAGTCGACGCCAGCAACATACTCCTGGAAGAGCGTCGGGCAATGCGGGAGAAACTCGAATCGTCGGAAGTGTTCCGGCCGGAGCACTTGCGCCAGGGTTAGCATATTGCTTACTCCCTTGAATATGACCTGACGCTCGCACTCTTCATAAAACCGACGGGCTTCCGCCGGTACGTTAGTTACAAGCGAGCGTGGCACGTCGAAGTTGGCCTCGGCGAGCAACTGAATCTGATACGGCTTCGAGTAGTTGGAGTACGCATTGGTTGGTTTATTGATGACTGGACAGTCGGTGGACAGAAGCATTTGGTTCAGTTGGAACTGCAGCAAATTCATGCGACTAATCTTTGTTTGATCGAGCGTGCGAACGATTGCATGTCGCACGAACATTGCGCCGACCGGGTTTTTGGTTCCCGTACCTTCGATGCGGTATGTTGTACGGCCATAAGCGGACTCGCGGTGAACCGCGTACCTTTCCGGCTGGTCCTCGTCAATCGTTGAAAACGGGTATCCTGCTTCTCGAAGCGTCGAGAGAAGCGTGGGGTATACCTTGTCAACGCTTGAACCGATCACGAGGATCATGAAAGTCTTTGAACCAATTGGGATTCGATTTTGTCAACCGTATCGAATGGTTCATCTTCGAGCATTGGCATCGGTTCGACATAGTGGATGACCATCACTCCGGTGTCTTCAAAGTCGAGGCGGCAAAAGGTAATTCCGGTCTCTTGCTGCCAATGAGCGAGCGTTTCTTTCTGAGCGTTCAGACGAACAGCAAGGTCTTGATCGCCGATCGTGCGCGGCACTACGTAGTCGCCGATTACGTAGACATGCCGCGAATTCTGCGTTTTGCGAACGGGCGTCGGGTAATTGCGGATGGGCAATTGCGGTATCGAACTTGAGTCCGGGGTCCCCAGACCCAGTGCTGTGGAGATGCTCCGACGCAGCTGATCGGCATAGGACACGTCGTGTACCCACCACCCGAGCCCAAAGCGATTGACCTGTGGACAGCGGAGACCTGCCAAGAAGCTATACCAAGATGCCGCGGTTTCGTGATAGACAAAGAGTTGATCCTGGAAATCAAACTCAGATGACGGCCACCAAACCCGAGGCAATCGAAAAAAGACCCCGTCGATAGCATGCAGCATAATTGTTTCGCTACCGCACTGAAGAAACCCGCTCCGGTGGGTCCGATTGATTTCCACGCTCAACTGCGTTTCGGCAAAGACTTCGGGTTCGTCTAACCAAATCGTTGACACGCCTTGGTCAACCAGCCTTCGATGGACGTTTGCGGTGAGGCGGTCATCGGGGGAGCCGAATACGAGAAGCATCGCGTGTACTCCTCACCGCAGGGCAGACGCTATCACTCTAAATGCCGACGCCGTGGCGCACTAAATCGAAGGCAACGTTTTCGTGGATGGCGGCGAAGCCATCACAATTGTCGGTGAACTCCATTGACGGATCTCCTCTTGGTCATCTTCGTGCCGTTGAAGCAGCACTCTCACGCACAGTTAGGGCACGGCACGGCTAGTGCGAACGCAGCATTGTCCGCGGCGTTACAGCCGGTGAGCGTGCCGTAGCCGTTGGTGGCCGTAGCCATGACATCCAGGCGCTCGGACCGAGCTCGCCGTTCGGCAGGGTCAGCTCTACCTTGCCATCACGGACGTCCGCACGCTGGATCAGCTCGCCGCGAGCATCGAACACGTACGCAGCGAGCGGATGCTTGAAATCCGGACGCTGCTTCGTCGAGACCTGGAATGTGACGCGCTTTGGCGGGTACTGCGGGTTCTTGGCCATAGATCACCTCTCGTGCAGGACTAGAAGGTGAACGAAAACCATACCAAGCCCGCCGTCGACCTTCAACGATTGATTGGTGCTCGTTCGACAGGAATTCGTTCTTGACCTGCAACCAAACCTTTGCGATTGACGCGGTAGGTAGTCAGCGTCGAGCCCGTCACACTCTTGAAGTGTCGCGCGAAGGCACTATGGCTCCGATAGCCCACTTCCTGCCCTATGCAGGAAATCTTGAGGTCTGACCCAGCGAGCAGCTGTTTCGCAACTGATACGCGATACCGCACGAGGAACCGGTGGACCGATGTCCGCGTCAAGGTGCGGAATTCTTCTTGAAGGGTCGTCCGATTGCACCCGACAGCGCGCGCGAGGCCCGCAAGAGTCCACGGCTTCCAGTATTCCTGGATCAGGAGCTGCCGCGCACGTTCGGCGCGCGTTCTGACGTGTTGGTGACAGAGACTCGCGAGCCGGCAACGCAACTCGGAAAGGAGTTGGTGTTCGAGTTCGCGTTCGGCCATAGGGAGTGACGTGAAGAAACCATCGAGGCAGGGAACCTGAGCCTCTGTGTTGCGCAGCGATTGGGCGAATAGTTCTACCTCATACGCGACTTGAAATACCCACTCGGGTCGCAAGAGCAATGCGGTGTCATAGGCCGCAGAGCTGCTTGATCGGGCCTTGTCGTACTCGCTGAGAGTTTCGCTAACGGCGATCCCAAGATGTGCCATCGATGCAGGTGTGAAGGCATACGCGGATATTGATCGCGCGGCTCCGGGCTCGTCATTGACCCTCCCTCGCTTCGGTATTCCGAATTGCGCCAAGGGACGTGCGCGCGGCTAACCACTTGCAGCGGATCGTAGGCTACGCCACAACGTAGTACACTACAAGCGGAATGTTCGCCTGAGCCGGCCCGACTAACTGGCATGAGAATTTCCTGCCGCCGATCGCTGGCCTCCAGCCAGTGTTTCTCGTAGATGCGTTCGGCGACGTCCTGGTAGAACCCCGTGCTCGACCAGCGCGAACCAGTCGGTCGCGAAGGTAAGCCGCTCCGGCGCTTGCCCACGGACCGTGTCGGCAAGCGGGACAATAGTTGTGGAAGATTCACGTCGACGATCGCGTGCGCGCCGTTCACCATGGTGGCTAAGGCGGGGACCGTCGATCCTTGAGCCATGCTACGGACGAATGATGCGCGGAACGTTCTGGAAATTCGCATTCCTGTGCCTGGCCCCAGCCATCGGCCTGCTGCTGGCGCCCACCGCGGGCGCCGCCGGCACGCTGCGCGCCTACAACGCCGACATCCACGAAACGTCGGTGTCCGGCCTTTCCTCGGGCGCCTACATGGCCGTGCAGCTCGACGTCGCCTTTTCGTCGATCATCAAGGGCGCGGGCATCATCGCGGGCGGGCCTTACTACTGCGCGGAGGGTGTGCTCGACACCGCCGTCGCCAAGTGCATGAACGGCTCAACCCCGATCGATGTGGCCAACTTGGTCCGCTTGACCAAGGAAAGCGCTCGACGCCACGAGATCGATGACCCGACGAATCTCCACGTGCACCGGATCTGGCTCTTTTCCGGCGGCAAGGATTCGGTAGTCGATCCGTCCGTGGTGGGTGCGTTGGAGGACTATTACAAGGCGCTGGTCAAGCACTCGAACGTCGTGCATAGAACAACGGCGAACGCCGAGCACACGATGCCGACCGAAACCTATGGCAACAACTGCCCGGTGAAGGACGATCCCCACATCAGCGATTGCAATTACGACGCCGCTGGTGCGCTGCTGCAATGGATTTACGGCAATCTCAACGCCAAGGCGGCAATCCCATTGTACGGGAAGCTCCTCGAATTCGACCAGAGCGATTTCATCGCCAACCCCAACGCCCACGGTATGGCCAACACGGGCTGGGTCTTCGTCCCCGAAAACTGCAGTGCGCAGGCGCCGTGCCGGTTGCACGTGGCGCTGCACGGCTGCCTCCAATACCCGGCTCGCCGCTACTACCGCGATGGGGCCTTCGTCACGTTCGGTTCTACGTTCGCCGAACATGCTGGATACAACGAGTGGGCAGACACGAACAGCATCATCGTTCTTTACCCGCAGGTCCAGCGTAGCCCGCAAGCGATTTGGGATGTTTTCGACGTTTTCGGCCGCAACCCCAAAGGCTGCTGGGACTGGTGGGGTTATGACGATGATCCGAACTACGCAAGGCAGAGCGGCAGCCAGATGGCCGCGATCAGGAAGATGATCGACAAGATAACCAAGGGCTCGTGAAGTAAGCGCGCCCGCATCGGGGAAGGTATCCGTGGAACTCTGCGATCATTGGCCTGGATCTGCGCGATCGCGCTCGCGCTCAATGGTCAGCAACCCGCCACCGTGCAGCGCGCCAGCGGAACCGTTTTGCTCCAGTAAATGGCTGCCGGCTAGGTGAGGCTAGTTGCACGCGGCCCACGATTCGAATCCACGTGGCTCCGGCGGTCCGATGATTCCCACTCAGCGTAGCGCGCGGCGATCACCGTGCATTCGGCGACGTTGCGCTACCGATGCGACACCGATTATGGAACCGTATGTGAGGGAAACATGACAGTGCATGCAGTGGTCCGGACATGATGCGATTGCATCGCGCGGCCGATTGAGCGAGCAACGGCTATTGTGCCACCCGGCGGGAATATTCGCCTTTTCCACCCGGGCGCACGGCTGCTACCGTTTTCTACCCGACTGTCCGGGGTGTTCGCAATTGATTCGACGCAAAGCTGAGCGCCCACCCAACCATTCTGGATCATGGAGGAGGCATGCCTGAGTATCTTGCGCCCGGCGTGTACATCAAAGAGGTCTCGTTCCGAAGCAAGCCGATCGAGGGAGTCAGCACCACGACTGCGGGCTTTGTCAGCCCAGCGCGCTTCGGCCCGATTCACTTGAACCCGAATGTCATCACTAGTCTCGGTGAGTTCGAGCGCATCTACGGCGACGGCGGACAGCTCAACTTCAGCGACGCCGGTCAAATGCACAACTATCTGTGGCATGCCGTGCGCGCCTTCTTCAGCGAGGGCGGCCGGCGGCTCTACATC
>Ga0184626_10000626_pt1 | contig 11353 bp, 7 predicted proteins | sample PLM3_60_b1_FD_133142 | JGI IMG/M metagenome (GOLD analysis project Ga0184626, IMG submission 133142) | Groundwater sediment microbial communities from an aquifer in East River, Colorado, USA - PLM3_60_b1 | ecosystem: Environmental > Terrestrial > Soil > Riparian zone | place: USA: East River... | reverse complement strand
TGGTTGAACTGGTGGACCACGGGTCATGCATATCTTGATCACAGCTTCAAACACACCGATTTTCAGCCGGCACGCGGCAGTTTTTTTCTTGCTCTTCTGGTCATTCTGTATACGCTGGGAAAACTGATCAGCTTTGATTGGACGCTATTTGCATTCATTGCTTTTGTCATTTTGTGCAGAAACCGTTTCCGGGATTCCGGGTTTCTCGCATCACTTGCGATTCTGGGGCCGCTGTTGCTTTATCTATATGAATATCGGGACAATCATCCAACACGAATCCGCTATGGCATTCCATTTGTGCCACCGGCAGTTTACTTTCTATCCTATTGGCCGGGGAAATCACGCCTTTGCGCGTACCTCTTTCTAGTATTCATGATCTATGTTGCGCTTTTCAGCCCATTCCATAACTCGTCATCCAACAAACTCCTGGTGGAGTCTTTGCGCGATGCCGAGAATCTCTCGATTCAGAGCGAGTTATTATGGTACTTGCGCAAACATGATGACGGGGAGCTGATTCTAGCGGCGATGGGCGAAATTGCGCCCACTCTTTACGATCTAAAATTACCGGTAAAACGCTACGTTCATGAAGGCGCAAAACCTTACTGGAATGATGCCAATGCGCATCCTGAAAAAGTCGTCGGCTGGGTCTTTCTCGGCCAGGACGACTGGTTGTGGAAGCGGTTTCACGATGATCCTGAATTCCACCGTCATTTCGCGCTGATTGGCCGCAGCGGATTTCTGGAGCTTTACAAACGAACTCCCGACGAGCAATACAACATCAAATCCCACCGCCCTCATGCGACACGCAGCAAGTTCAAAATGCCCAGCCTGCCCGGTGTCTAGATATGTAACCAAACGGTTACATATTTTCACGAAACGTTTTGTAGCGCCGGCGTGCCTACACTTTCCGAATCTTTTCCACTCGCTTTTGAACCTTGTGTTACAGCGCACTAGTTCTGTTGACAAAAGGAACAAATCACAGCTTCAAACAGTATTTTAGAGATCGGGCGTCATGCCTCAGAATGCCCACAAGTCCAAAGTCTTCTCCCAAAATAAATATTCAGCGTACTGCTGGAACTATGGAACAAGTTTTGCAGTCTTATAAGTACAGCCGGAATTTCGAGGTGTTTTCGTTTTGAGACGCGAAAAAGTGGATCCCGAGTTGCTCACGGCGCTCAGCGATTACCAGAAGTATGGTCGCCGGGGCCTAAGTCACCACAAACAGAAGATCGGGATCATATCCATCGATGAGCCTTCCAAACCGGTAGGAATTCCTGTTTTTCTGCACTGTGATCCTCTTGTGAATTTAAAATATCTTTCCAGATATAACACGCGCGTATACCAATCAGGAGGACGTATACGCACGGCGTTCTTACCTCTGACAAGCCTGGAAGCATTATCTGAGGATCGCGGACTGGAACGGATCAACCCTTCCAGATATCTGCGTCCGGCAATGGATCTGATTCCACGAATGGATCATTTGTCAATGTTGGATGATGCCGCAGGACTTACGGGAAAAGGCATTTTGCTGGGAATTGTGGATACGGGAATCGATCCCCATCATCCATCTTTTCACCGGCGGATTTTGCGTATCTGGGACCAGACACTTTCAGGATCGGGAGTTAGTGAAGGAGCGTACGGTTTGGAATTAACTCCTCCAAATCTGCCGCTATCTCAGGACAGAAATGGACATGGAACTCGTGTGGCAGGGATTGCGGCAGGGCTGCATCCTGAATTTCCAGGTGTTGCAGTTTCTTCCGATCTTTTGGTGGTCAAGACAGATTTCCTGAATGCCCACATTGCAGATGCGATCAGATACATATCTCGCGTGGCAAGAGAACTGGATCGCCCGGTAGTTGTAAATCTCAGCCTTGGCACGGAGGATCACGCGCCTGATGCGATCGATGATCTGACTCAAATCGTTGAAGAGGAATCCGGCGCAGGAAGGATTGTCTGTTGGGCTGAGGGTCGAAGCCCGATGATTGTTAATTCGGAGACAATCGCGGCACTCAATTTACCGCGTCGCATCCCGGGCGGCAGAAACCGGACCACTTCGTTCAGTAGCGGCCTCATCGCTCTGCTTCTGGAAACCGATCCGCAGCTTACACCGCCGGATGTTCGCAGAATTCTCTTCAACAATGGTGCAGTCGGAAGCAACCCGCGAATCGCTTGAATCCAAGAGTCGCCTAAATCACTTTTCCGGCAAACCCCTAGTGTCCTGAGAAGTGCCGGTAAGGATATGATTCCTGCTGATGCGGAATGGAGTCACAGAAAAATCGAAAGACATACTGAAGATCGCTTCAGAAAAATCTTCGATAAGAGTCAAGACCAACCCGTTTCTATAACGAATTGTCTTTTTCACAAGTCCCGGACAGTCCAGAAATCGCTTTTCTGCTTTGCTGAGGATCTCACCTTCGTCGGGTAAGGTAAGAGCCATTTTCAGTTCCCCCGCCATTTGTCTTTCCCCGGAACGCGGGGCCGGATGGATTGAATCCGGATGCCGACCCCACAATTCCTGTCATCAGAACAGCATCACTAAGTAATTCCACACAGTGTCCGGCCGCAGATCAAAAATCGACGTGCCCGGTGCCTTGCCTGGCGTAATCGTGTCTTGACCAAACACAGCTCCAGCTGATAGCAAAACCAAGAACAAAACGGCAAATACTCTCTTTCTCATAGTCCCTCCTGAGAAAAGGACAAGAGGCAAACCCGTTGCCATTGGAAGTGAATCGTCTAACCTATTAGAAATGAACTGGTTAGCAGAATTGTTCGCGACAAAAGGGCGGGAATGCGGATGTTGACAAAGGGGTCAAGCGGGATCAGCTCAAATTATGAAAAATGATCCTGAAAGGTGAGGATGCACAGAAAGGGCTGGGTGCTCCTGTTGTCAACAGATGATTTCAAATTTCCTTTTGCGAACGGATGCAATACCGCTGCATCTTGCTGTAAAGACCATGGCGGCTCAGACCAAGACTTCGAGCTGTACGGATCACATTCCAGCCATGCTCGTTCAGCCGGTCCAGTATCAATTGCTTTTCGATCTGGGAAAGACTTTCCGGATGGTCGCCACCCAATGAAGAGACTTTCTTTGATTTGTTTTTGATGTGGGGATCCAGATCGTCCGGATGAATCCAATCATTTTCCGTTAATGCAACAATCCTGTCTATTTCAAGCTTTAACTGACGAACATTTCCAGGCCAGGAATAACGCTTCATCAGATCCAGTGTTTCCGATGTAATTCCCCGAATTTTTCTGTGTGAAGTGGTTAAAGCATCCTTCAAGAATTCTGCGGCGAGAAGCGGAATGTCTTCTCTTCTCTCTCGCAATGGTGGAACTTGAATCCGGACCCCTTGAATCCTGTAATACAGATCTTCCCGGAAATCCCGGCTCTCCACCATTTTGGCCAGATCACGGTTTGTCGCCAGAACGATGCGGGCATCACTGCGAAGTGTCTGGCTTCCTCCAACTCTGCGAAATTCTCCACCCTGCAGAACCCGAAGCAATTTCGCCTGCATGGACAAAGGTGTTTCTGAAATCTCATCCAGGAACAAGGTGCCATGATTCGCCTCTTCAAATAAGCCCTTCTTTTGAGCAATGGCTCCCGTAAAAGCCCCCTTTTCGTGACCGAACAACTCACTTTCCAAAAGATCCTTGCTGAATGCAGAACAGTTGACGGCCACAAAAGGGCCATTCTTTTTCGCCCCGGAAAAATGAAGAACCCTTGCAATCAGCTCTTTTCCCGTTCCCGTTTCACCGGTGATCAGAACCGGTAGATCATTGTCCCGGAGCCTCTGAACCGCTTTTAAAATACCTTTGATCGCTTCGCTTTTCCCCGTGATTTCCGGAAACTCTTTCCGGAGATCGAGCGAATTTCTGAGAAACCGGTTTTCTTCCAGAGACTTTTCAAGCGCAACAGCCCGATTTAATGAAAGCGCAATGATAGCGGCAAAGATCTCCAGCATCGCATTTTCGGTGGAAGCAAGAGCTTCTACGCCTTCTTTGCTGTCCAGATACAATATCCCCAGAATTCCATCGGGACCCCTCAACGGCAAACAGATAATGCTCATGATGTGGTTTGAAAGTATGCTTGGCTTGCTCTTTACAAATGGATGCGAAAGAGCCTCGAGGCACAGAAAAGATTTACCCGTTTCTGTAACCGCCTGCATAGCGGACTGGCTGATCTCGACAATTTCCTGAACGGAGGAATCATCTATCGTAGTAGAACGGAAGATCCGGGGAGGATCTTCTGTCAAAATCAATACAGCACGTTCCATATCGGTGAAATCAAGCGTCGCCGATAAGATTTTCGAGATCATCTCCTCCGGATCGCCGGTAGAGAGGGCTTCCTTGATCATCATCAGGACTCGATAGGGAAGTTTTTCTGCCATTCGATCCTGAAAGTCGGATGAAATTTTCATTGTGTCCCCCCACTTTTGGAGTAAGAGCAATTCTTTTTGCGCACCAAGACTGGAAAACAGGTTCGTTGCAGACTGGAGACTAATGGATGCTTTTTCCAGATGGCCTGTGCTTTCATAGTACTTCGCTTTGAGCAAGTATAGACGTCCAAGCCAGAATAATGCCGGCAGCTTGCGAAACAATCGTTCCGCTTCGTGAAGCGAATCGCGACAGGATCGCAAATCCTCTGTTTTCGAAGTCATTTCCGTCAAGGCCCAGACATAGTGAAACAGGCCTCTTTCAAACGAAACTGGGAGAAACTGAACTTCCTGTTTCAAAATAGATTTTGCTCGGTCAGGGCTGGCGCCTTCTGCATATCGAAGAGCAAGGTAGAGTTCGCATCTGGACTGATCAAGGACACAGTTTGATTCGGCAAACAAATGTGCCGCCCGATTCAAGTATTGCTCTGCCCTGGAAAAGCGTTTTGAGAACAAATAGGCAAGTCCCTTGTATTCGTATGTGAAGGCGAGATGAGTTCGAAGTCCCAGTTTCTCTCTGATTCTTTCAGATTCAGTCAAACAGCGGATCCCTTCGCCAAACTTGCCCTGGATCGAATATTGGAGGCCCAGATTGTTGCACGCCATCGCCACAAGAAAAGGAAGTTTAGCCTTTCTTGCCGCCATCTCAGCCCTGCGGAAAAAAGAGATGGCGCGGCCTGTGCGTCCTTCGAGTCCGTAAGTTAGTGCGACATTTAGCAGGAAAGCAATATGATTCTTTCGATTCCGACACAATCGGGCAAGTTGGATGCTGCGAAAATAGCATTCTCTCGCAGGATTCAGCTCTCCCAGGTTTTTCTTAACCAGGCCAAGATTGTTATACGCAAGCGATAGACGCTCAACGTCTTCCTGCTTCTGAAATAGAACGATCGCTCGCAGTACCCATTTTTCAGCAACCATGAATTTTCCCATCTGAAGATAGACGGTGCCCACGTTCATCACTGTAGTCGAGCGAGTCCTGTAATTGAACGGAAGAGCTTTTTTGTATTCGAATAGTGATTCGGCAATAAGTCCGCGCTGAAAAAACGAATGACCGAGGTTATGATGAGCCAATCCCCTTGCTGCATTGGTGGCTTGCGGACGTTCCAGCACATCTTTTAAGATTTCTTCAGCGCTGCTAAATTCGTTCTTGAGGATCAGAAAACCCGCTTTACGAACCTGAAAGTAATCCGTTTTCGAACGATTTTTATCCCGTTTCGCTTTACGAATCGCAATGTTTGCGCAATTCAAAGCGACATCCAATTTGTGGCACCGGTGATACAGGTCCAGACAACAATCTATCAGTCGAAACGACAGATGGAACCGGCTTCGAAGATGATTCAAAATCTTTTTTGTTCGAATAATTTCGGCCTTTCGCACAAAAGACCAGGCCATAGCGTACAAGACAGTGCGCGGAAGCTCCGCCCCATTTTCAAACGCGTTCCACCACCAGGAAATCGCTTCAGATTTCTGTCCGGTTGCCGCTTCGTTCCTGGCAAGCCATATTGCACAAGCAGCCGCTTTGCGGCGCTCGCCACAGTAATGCGCGGCAAAGTAAACCGGAATCAAGTTGCGCTCGGCAGAAACGACATCCAGAACCTGGGCGGCCAGGCGTCGAATTTCCATTTTTCGAAGCCGTCCTAAAATCGCATTTCCACTGCAGATCAATTGGATGTGATCCCCTTTCATCTGAGTGAAACCGTCACTGCATAATCGAAGCAGAGACTCGTGCGGATCAGTCACATTTTTCAAGAAACCGGAAATCAAAGATGCGACCGGTAATATTCCACCGGCGATCGCCAGCACGGAAAGCGCTCTTTTCTCCGCAGCTCGAATGTCTTCCAATGTTCGCGTTTGCCGCACGAGATGAACCGCTGCGGGAACGACACCATTCCCGTGGACAGGCAGAGCAGTTGTTAGCTCGTACAGGACATGCTCAGGAAATGAATAATTCTTTCTCAGCAGAAGACCCAATTGCGGTTCCTGTTTTCCGGTTTCAGGAAACATGAGATGCGCGGATGCTTCGAAATTCTGTCTGCCTACCGCAGGAATTTCAACGTGACGCCAACCTTCCTGAAGAAGGCTCTTTTCCGGACGGCTGGAAAGAACAAAGAAACGAAAACCAGAGCCCGAAGTAAGCGAAGACAAAACAAAAAACAGTAAGCCCTTCTCCTGCGTTTCAAGATCTTCAGAATTTCGAAAAACGACGGTGACCGGTTCGTATGTTGAACAGTTGAGCAGTTGATCGATGGCGGAATAGACACCGGACTCCATGTCTGAATTGAGAATGACCTCTGTGAATTGGCGAATCACCTCCGGAATCGTATGCTGAGCAAGATCAACAAATAAGACGGGCCTTCCTTCTTTCCAGGAAAGCTGCAGGATTTGACGCTCCATATCTTCGAGATTTAGACGACTCGCTGAATTGAGGAATATTACCCGATCCTTTTGCGTCAGTTCATCTGCGAGAGAAAAAATAGCCGGACAAGGAAAGAACAAAAAGATTTTTTTTGCGGATGAAGGCCGCAATTTTTTCCACAACTCGTGTGCAGATCCGATGCGCTGCCCGGGTTCCAGAGCTGTCATTGCTGAAATCAGCCTGCGCCACATTCCATTCAGATTTCCGCTTCGTTTCTGAAACCGCTGCAAGGCTGATAGCGAAGGTTCATCGTCCCACGATTCGTTAGGGAAAAAGGAATGTAACAGCATCATTCCGGCAGCAAACACATCCGACCTCGCAACGGGAATTCGGCCGGCCAGTCTTTCGGGAGAAATATAGGGGAATGTGCCTGAATACGTTGCAGATCCCCTGGCATCCTCCAGAGAAGAACACAAACCCAGATCGATAACCGCGATCGAGTCTTCTCCAACCAGAAAATGATCCGGTTTGAAGTCGTTATACAACCATCCGCGACGATGCAGAAAACACATAAACTCTGCGATCTGAAGCGCAACTCGCTGGAATTCTTTTCGGGACGGTTTTTGTTGTGTCCAACCAAGCAAAGAGGGCTGTAGAAGCTCGGGATAGGCCGCGACCGGACCAAGATCGGGATGCTCTGCAAAATCGAACGGCTTGACAATAAACGGGTGATTCAATTCCAGAGCGAGAAACGCTTCCCGCTGCACAGACACGCCTGCTTTTAGTACGCAATCCTGTCCTGAGATCCGATCGAAAGCGCGATACAGGCTTGCCTGCGCGCCCACGGCAAGAGGTCTCTTGACGACGTAGCGCCCAAACATTTGAATTCATTATATAGTCTCGCTCTAACAACGGGAAGACATGTATAATAAATCTCTAAAGGAGCGTCCAAAAATGAAACGAAAGATCCTCTTGGGCGTGCTGGTTCTTTTTGCTCTAAGCGGCATTACTTTATCTTACGATCTCATTTTGAAGAATGGGAAAGTTATCAAAGGTAAACTAATTAACGAAGATCAGGAAAAAATTGTTATCGAAGATGAATCCGGCACAAAGATGAATTTTAAGAAAACCAGCGTCGACCTGGAAAAAACGACTGCCGCAAATCAGGTAATAGAGACTCCCCCGGCACCGGTAGCCCCGGAAGCGCCGAAAGAAGAAGTAAAAGCGTCGGAGCCTACAAAGCCGAAAAAACCGGCACGAAAGTTTACCGAAAGAGACCTTTACCGACTTCGCAGCAAGTATCCGATGAGCTCAGGATCAGGAGGCGCGCAAGCGTCCGAAGACGGAGAGGGTGCATCTGTTGAAGAAACCGGAGACCCGAATGAACGCACTGAAGAGGAATGGAAAACGATTTCCCAAAATCTATTGAGCAGGATCAAGGAGCTGGAAGAGATTCATAAAGAGTCGGTTGCAGATTGTCAGACACTGCAAGGCGCCACGATTCAAACTCACGTCGTGGTAAACGATAAGGGCGAAACACAAAACATGCAGGAAACTACGAAAGAAATGTGCCAGCAGGCGGATGATACAAAGGCGATGCTGGAACAGGCAAGGCAGGATTATGACAGCTTTCTGGAGGAAGCAAAACACGAGGCTGTTCCCCCCGGTTGGATTGCGCGTGATGAATGATTTGAAAAGCGGTAGCGGTGTATATACTATTTAGTTCGGAATTAAATTGCATAAGAAGACACCGCTGAAGGACCTTCTCCCACCAAAAGAAAAAGCGATTGCCATTGGAATTTATTCTGGCCGTGCAAATCAATGGCGAGAAGAACAATCTCTTGAGGAACTCGCAACTCTGGCCATCACAGCCGGAGCTGATGTTTTGCAAACCTTTCTGCAGGAACGTCCAAAACGCGATCCTGCTTACTATTGCGGTAAGGGAAAGTTGGAAGAAGTAAAAGCTTACTGCGATGCGAGAGGTATTGATCTTGTGTTGTTTGACGATCCGCTTACAGCAGCACAGATGCGCAACATTGAAAAGCTTCTTGATCGGAAGGTGCTGGACCGGACCCAATTGATCCTGGACATTTTTGCACAACGAGCACGCACAGCAGAAGGGAAACTGCAGGTAGAGCTGGCGCAAGTAGACTATTTTCTGCCGCGCCTGACAGGAAAAGGGATCGCTCTTTCCAGACTTGGCGGCGGAATCGGTACCCGGGGACCCGGCGAAACTAAACTGGAATTTGATCGGCGCCGTTTGCGTACCCGTAAGAACCGGTTGCTTCAGGAACTGGAGCATGTAAAACAGATCCGGGAAATGCAGCGAAGCTCGCGGACGGAAATTCCCCTGCCGGCTGTCGCGCTGGTGGGTTATACGAACGCAGGAAAGACAACGCTCTTCAATCGTTTGACTGGCGCAAAAGGTCTTGTTTCGCCAATTCTGTTTGCTACTCTCGATCCGATGATCAAGAGCGTCCGGACCACAAATCGGCAGGTCGTGCTGCTGTCTGACACCGTCGGTTTTATTCAGAAATTACCACATGAACTCGTCGCAGCATTTCGGGCAACTTTGGAAGAAGTTGTCCAGGCGCATCTCTTGATTCATGTGATCGATATTTCAAGTCCGATCGTTGACGAACAAATTGAAGCGGTGCAGCAGACAATCCGGGACCTAGGAGTCTCGGAAAAACCGGTACTCTACGCTCTCAACAAAATGGATCTTGTCGAAAATCAGCAGGCAATACTGCATTCGTTTCAGAACAGGCTGGGCGATGTGATAGCAATTTCAGCGGAAACGGGAGAGGGAATTCAGAAACTAATGGACCAGATAGCGTTTAGACTAACCGCTTTCTGGGAAAGAGTGCGTTTGTCGATTCCGATGAACCAGCAATCATTGATCTCACAACTGCACGATCAGGGTAAAATCTACAAGAAGACATATGTGGACGGTTGCATTGAACTTGATGTGGAAGTACCAAAAAAGCTTGCAGAACGGGTTCGCCAGTATTCGCTTTTATAAGTTTCTCTCCGGTTTATTTCTTTCCCTGGTGCTGGTAGGATGCGCTTCCACTACCCAGCGTCTCCAACAGCCTTCACTCCATCTGGTCGACCCAATGACCTTTTTGAAAGGCACTCCGGATTCGGATTATCAGAAAGCTTATCTGGAGTACAGCAGGGGAAATTTGCAAAAGGCGAGAACCGGTTTCCAAAAAGTGATTCGCAACGCGCCGGATCATTACCCTGCTTACCTGGCGATCGCATACACCTATCTTGCAGAAAAGGATGCCGATACTGCGGAAAAATACATCAGAAAATCACTGGAGCTTTCTCCGGAATATCCGCAGGCTCATTATGCTCTCGGATACATTCTCGAAATGCGGCATGAGTACGATGCGGCGCTTGTGGAGCTGGATGAAGTCAGTCGATTGAACCCGGACTATCCTGGAATCCAGCAAGATGGCAACATCATGAAGCTCAAGTCCACCGAACAGCATCTCGCCCAGGCTCAGGAGCTTTCCGAAAACAATCCCGAAGCTGCCATACAACATTTGAAACGCGCACAAGAGCTGGCGCCTGAAGTTTCTCAGATTCCGCTGGATATCGCTAAAATTCTGATTCGACAAGGCAATTGCGCGGAGGCGCTTCCCTATCTGCAATCTGCAGATGAGCGGAACCCAGGAACCCCGGAGATTAAGAAACAACTCGCCTCCTGTCTGTTAGATTTGCAGCAATATAACGAGGCGTTGTTGGTTCTGCAGAACCTGGCGATATTGGAGCCGGAGGACACTCAAACAAAACAGCAGATCGAAAAAATCAAGAAACTCATTTTCGTGAATACTCTGCCGGAGGAGTTCCAGGCGATCTCAACAGCCGAACAGATCAACCGAGGTCAGATGGCTGCTCTTCTGCTTGTGCACCTTGAAATCTTGCAAAGTTACAGAACACAAGAGTCGCAAATTATTGTAGATTCGATTGACCATTGGGCCCAGAACTTTATCCGCAAAGTCGTGAATCTCGGAATCTTTGATCTCTTTCCAAATCGCACGTTTCAACCGTCACGTCCTGTTACCCGACTGGAATTGGCAAAAGCTGTATCACGCATTCTGGAAATTCTGGGAAGGAATATGAATAATGGAATGAAAGCGGAAGGAACCGGGGAACCCGTCACAATTCCCGACATCGGACCTGCCAGTGTCTATTATTCGATGGTCATCAAAGCGCTGTCCGCAGGCGTGATGAGTTTGGATGCCGATGGACGCTTTCATCCGGGACGTCCGGTTTCGGGAGCGGAAGCACTTTCTGTGGTAAACCGGTTAAAAAGTCTTGTGGAGTAAAGAATGAAAAAATGGATCAGCAGTTTGCTGCTGCTCTTTTGTACTTTGATTTGCAGCGCACAGGATGGAAAGATGGTGGCCGTGACTTCGGAAAAAGATATCGAAATCCGGAATGACGATGTCGCCTCTGCGCGAACTGTGGCTCTGGGAACAGCAGCGCGGGATGCAGTAGAGAAAGCCTATGGCACCTATATCAAAGTCGAACAACTTCCGGATGCACGCCGTAT
>Ga0184626_10000625_pt1 | contig 11361 bp, 10 predicted proteins | sample PLM3_60_b1_FD_133142 | JGI IMG/M metagenome (GOLD analysis project Ga0184626, IMG submission 133142) | Groundwater sediment microbial communities from an aquifer in East River, Colorado, USA - PLM3_60_b1 | ecosystem: Environmental > Terrestrial > Soil > Riparian zone | place: USA: East River... | reverse complement strand
TTCTGTTCGGCCAGCCAGGATGTCGTCATCGACGCCTATCGCATCGAGCTGTTGGATGATGAACAGCAGGGCGCTGGCGCAGCTATGACGCAGATCGGTTACCGCTTCGGCATGATTGCCTCCGGTTGGCTCGCGCTACGGGTCGTCGACGAGATCGGCTGGTCCGCCGTCTATATGTTGATGGCGGGGTTCGTGCTCGTGGGCATCGTTACGGTCCTGATGACGCGGGAGCCGCCAAACCGCGCCAGAGTCTTCGCCGAAGCCACCGCGGCGCAGTCCAGATGGGGGCGCATTGTCGCGCTAGTTCTGATCGTCGGGTGCGGGCTCGGTGCCTACTGGATCGTGAGATTTTCCCTGCTCGGGTCCATGGAATGGGCGCCCTGGGCCAAATGGGTGCCGAACATCGCCGCCATCATCGTGGCGGCTGCAGTCCCGGTGACGCTGATTGCTCTGATGCCCCGGCCCGCCACAGCAGCGCGTTCGCCGCTCGGATCGGGCTATGCCGATGTCCGTAATTGGCTCGACGACACGGTAATCACGCCGTTCCGCGATATGGCCTCGCGCGATGGCTGGTGGATCATCTTGCTCTTCATCGTGCTGTTCAAGCTGGGTGATGCGGTAGCTGGCGTGATTTCCTCCGCGTTCTACGTCAACATGGGTTTCACCAACGACGAAATCGCCGATGTCAGCAAGTTCTTCGGCATCGTCGTCACTCTTGTCGGTGTCGCGCTGGGCGGTCTCCTGGTAGTCCGGATCGGTCTGATGCGCAGCCTGCTTATCGGCGGCATCGTCCAGATGGTGTCGAACCTGATGTTCGCCGCCCAGGCCGAGGTGGGCCACGATGTCTATTTCCTCATGCTGACGATCGGTCTCGAGAATCTGAGCGGCGGCATCGGCTCGGCTGCGTTCGTTGCCTACCTCTCCGGCCTCTGCAATGTCGCATTCACCGGCACCCACTATGCGCTGTTCTCTTCGCTCGCCGCTATCGGCCGCACGGTTTTGTCGTCTCCCGGCGGCGTGCTCGTGGAGCAGATGGGCTGGTTCAACTACTTCATACTCTCGACTTTTGTGGCCATCCCCGGACTACTGTTGCTGCTTTGGATGATGCGGCGCTATCCGCCGCCGTCGGCTTCGCGGGCGGCCGGCCCGGGATAGGGAGGTGCTGCGATGGACATCAGCAAGATTCCCACCGGCCGCAACCCGCCTTGGGATGTCAACGCCATCATCGAAATCCCGCTGGGCGGCGAGCCTGTGAAGTACGAACTCGACAAGGACTCGGGCGCGCTGTTCGTCGATCGCTTCCTGTATACGGCCATGACCTATCCGGCCAACTACGGCTTCATCCCGCACACCCTGTCCCAGGATGGCGATCCCTGCGATATCATGGTGGTGGGACCGACTCGCGTCGTGCCCGGCGTGGTCATCCGCTCTCGCCCCATCGGCGTCTTGCTGATGGAAGACGATAAGGGCCTGGACGAAAAAATACTGGCGGTGCCGGTGGACGATCTGCATCCGTTTCATCGCGGCATCGCCTCCTACCGCCAGCTGCCGGAAATTCTGACCGAACAGATCGCCCACTTCTTCACCCACTATAAGGATCTGGAGAAGGGCAAATGGTCCAAGGTCGGGCGCTGGGCCGAGGCGGAAGAGGCAAACAGCATGATCGTCGAAGCCATCGCTCGCGCGAAATCGAAGTGACTGCGCTGCGCGACCGGATGGAGATCGCCGAGGGCGACATCACCAAGCTGGATGTCGATGCCATCGTCAACGCCGCCAATAGCCGGCTGCTGCCGGGCGGCGGTGTCTGCGGCGCCATCCATCGCGCCGCCGGGCCGGAACTGGCGGCGGCTTGCGAGAAGATCTATCGCTGCCCAACCGGCGAGGCGCGGATCACACCTGGCTTCCGGCTTAACGCAAAGCATGTGATCCACGCCGTTGGCCCCGGCTGGAATGGCGGCAAGTCAAACGAGGACGCGCTGTTGTCGGGCGCTTATCGCCACAGCCTGGAGCTGGCGCGGGACCACGGCGTCCGATCCATCGCCTTCCCCGCCATTTCCACGGGCACCTATGGATTCCCGCTGGATCGCGCCACGGCTATCGCGGTTTCGGCTGTCGCAGATTTTCTGCGCTTCAACGCTCTCCCCGAACGCGTTATCTTTAGTTGCTTCGGGCTCGAGGCGGTCGCGGCATACCGGAAAGAGCTGGCTGTGCTGTAATCCCGCCCTACTCCTCCCGGTCCAGGGAATACCCCGCCGAGCGCACAGTGCGGATCAGATCGTAATCCTCCGGCCCGTTCAGCGCCTTGCGCAAGCGGCGGATATGCACATCCACCGTGCGCGGTTCGACATAGACGTCGTGGCCCCAAACCGCGTCCAGCAGTTGCTCGCGGTTGAACACCCGGCCCTGATGCTCCAGCAGATGGCGCAGCAGCCGGAACTCCGTCGGCCCCAGATGCACGTCGCGGCCCTTGCGCCGCACCCGGTGCGCCGCTAGGTCCATGATCAAATCCTCGAACTGCATGGTCTCGCCGTTGGTGGAGGGCCGGCTGCGGCGCAGCACGGCGCGCACCCGGGCGATCAGTTCGCTCGGGCTGAAGGGCTTGGTGACATAGTCGTCGGCGCCGCTGTCCAGGCCGCGCAGCTTGTCGCCTTCCTCGCCGCGCGCGGTCAGCATGATGATCGGCACGGCGCGGGTTTCCGGCATGCGGCGCATCTGGCGGCAGACCTCGAGGCCCGACAGCAGCGGCAGCATCCAGTCCAGCAGCACCAGGTCCGGCTTCTGTTCCCGCGCCACCAGCAGCGCCTCTTCGCCGTCGCGCGCCTCGGCCACCCGGAACCCTTCGCGTTCCAGGTTGTAGCGCAGCAGCGTCACCAACGCCGCTTCGTCTTCGACGATAAGAACAATAGGAGACATGGTGGTCATCAACGGCGTTCCTCGAGACTCGGCATCTCGTCCGCATCATTGGCCTTCAGGACGGCGAAGCTGGTGTTGTCGCCCTTCGGCCGGACGGCTGCGATATCGCGGCCGTGGACGATGAAGTGAATGGTTTCCGCGATGTTGGTGGCGTGATCGCCCATCCGCTCTATATTCTTGGCGATGAACAGCAGATGGATGGAGGCCGAGATGTTCCGCTGATCCTCCATCATATAGGTGAGGAGCTCGCGGAACAGGCTGGTGTACATTTCGTCCACCTCCTCATCCCGTTGCCACACCTGGATCGCCTTGTCGGCATCCGCCTCGGTATAGGCGTCCAGCACGTCCTTGATGCTATGCTGCACCAGCCGCGCCATGCGCGGAATGGCGAACAGCGGCTTCAACGGCGGCATCTGGGATAGGGCGATCGCGCGCTTTGCCACGTTGGCGGCATAGTCGCCGATGCGCTCCAGATCGCTGGAGATCTTCAGCGCCGCCACGATCTGACGCAGGTCGATGGCCATGGGCTGGCGCAGCGCCAGCAGCCGCACCACCTGCTGCGAAATCAGAACTTCCTGCTCGTCGATCTTGGCATCGTCCCGAATGATGCGGCTCGCCGTGTCGGCATCGCGCTTGACCAGGGTCTCGATCGCCGCCTGAAGCTGCGACTCCGCCAGGCCGCCCATATGGGTAATGTAGTTGTTGAGCTTCTTGATCTCTTCGTCGAACGACTTGACGATATGGTCCTTGGCTTGGGGCATTGGCTTTCCGATCGTCGCTCTCGTGTGTTGAATCCGCGCCGGCTCAGCCGAAGCGGCCGGTGATGTAGCCCTGGGTGCGCTCGTCCCGTGGACTGGTGAAGATCTGCTCGGTATCGCCCTGCTCCACCAGGATGCCCAGATGGAAAAACGCGGTGCGCTGCGACACGCGGGCCGCCTGCTGCATGGAGTGGGTGACGATGATGATGGTGAAGTTCTCGCGCAGCTCGTCGATCAGTTCTTCGACCCTGGCGGTGGCGATGGGATCGAGCGCCGAGCAGGGCTCGTCCATCAGGATCACCTCGGGATTGACCGCGATGGCGCGGGCGATGCAGAGGCGCTGCTGCTGGCCGCCGGACAGGCCGGTGCCCGGCTGCTGCAGCCGGTCCTTGACCTCGTTCCACAGGCCGGCCCGCTCCAGGCTCTTCTGCACGATCTCGTCCAGCTCGGTCTTGCCGTTGCCGATGCCGTGGATACGCGGCCCATAGCAGACATTGTCGTAGATCGATTTCGGAAACGGATTCGGCTTCTGAAACACCATGCCGACGCGGGCGCGCAACTGCACTACGTCCAGGCTCTTATCGTAGATATCCTGGTCGTCGATGGCGATCCGGCCATCGACCCGACAGCTGTCGATCACGTCGTTCATGCGGTTGATGCAGCGCAGGAAGGTGGATTTGCCGCAGCCTGACGGGCCGATGAAGGCGGTCACTTCCTGCGGCCTTATGTCGATTGTCACGTGTTTCAGGGCATGCTTGTCGCCGTAGTAGACATTCACGTCCTTGGCCGAAATCTTCGCCGTAACGGCAGCGTCCTCCCGGTGAACCGCAGCTGTCATCGCCGTCATTCCTGTCGACAGGTTCATGTCCTGTACCTTCCTTTTAATCTACTTAATCTACCAACGCCGCTCGAATTGGCGGCGCAGCAGTATGGCGAGCCCGTTCATCACCAGAAGCACAGCCAGCAAGACCATGATTGCCGCGCTGGTGCGTTCGACAAAGGCGCGCTCCGGACTGTCCGCCCAGATATAGATTTGCACCGGCAGCACGGTGGCCGCGTCGGTGATGCCGCCGGGGATGTCGACGATGAAGGCCACCATGCCGATCATCAGAAGCGGCGCCGTCTCGCCCAGCGCATGGGCCATGCCGATGATCGTTCCCGTCAGAATGCCCGGCATCGCCAGCGGCAGCACGTGATGGGTCACCACCTGCAGCCTCGAGGCGCCGACGCCGAGCGCCGCTTCGCGGATCGAGGGCGGCACCGCTTTGATGGCGGCGCGCCCGGCGATGATGATGGTGGGCAGCACGATCAGCGCCAGCACCATGCCACCCACCAGGGGGGCCGAACGGGGCAGGCCGAAGAAGTTGAGGAACACGGCCAATCCCAGCAGGCCGAAGACGATGGAAGGCACGGCCGCCAGATTGTTGATGTTGATTTCGATCAGGTCGGTCCAACGGTTCTTTGGGGCGAACTCCTCCAGATAGACCGCGGTTGCAACGCCCAGCGGCAGCGTCATCAGCAGCGTCACCAGCATGGTGAACACTGTGCCGACGACGGCGCCCCACACGCCCGCCTGCTCCGGTTCCCGGCTGTCGCCATGGGTCAGGAATGCGGTACCCAGAGCCGTCGACACCAGACCCTTGGCAGCCAGGCCATCGATCCAGCCCACTTGCTTGTCGTTCAGCCGCCGTTCCGCCTCGACGCCGCTGCGGGACATGTAGCCTTTGTTCAGCATATCCACGTCATCGGAGGCGGTCAGCGTTACCGGCTGCGTCTTGCCGATCAGCGATGGATCTGTCAGCACCATCTTCTGCAATTCATAGCTGGCGCCGGTGCTCACGAGATCGTAGAGGGCCCGCTTGTCGCCGCGGCTCGTCGCTTCCGGAAACTGCGCATACAGCGCTTCCTTGATCAGCTTGGCATAGTCGGCGGTGGCCAGTACCGCGGGATCCAGCGTTCCGGCTGGATCGATGACCGCCGAATCGAAATTGATGTCGATGGTGATCTCCGTCTGGACAAAAGCGCCATAGCCCTTGCTGACGATAGTAGCCAGCAGCAGCGCCAGCATGAGCACGGCGACCGATATCGCCAGCACGCCGTAGAAGCGAAACCGGCGCTCCGCCGCGTAGCGGCGGCGGACCCGGACAGCCGATGTTTCGGCTTGGCGGAACTGCATGGCTTCGATGGCGGCCTCTGTCATGGGGTGTCCATCCCGGGCATTTTCGTATCAGTCATACTTTTCGCGATATCTGCGCACGATGCTGAGGGCGACGATGTTCAGGGCCAGAGTGACGCAGAACAGCACCAGGCCAAGCGCAAAGGCCGACAGGGTCTTCGGGCTGTCGAATTCCTGATCGCCGACCAGAAGGGTAGCGATCTGGACCGTGACCGTGGTTACCGCCTCCAGGGGATTGGCGGTCAGGTTGGCGGTGAGTCCGGCTGCCATGACGACAATCATCGTTTCGCCGATGGCGCGCGAGACCGCCAGCAGCACGGCGCCGACGATGCCGGGCAACGCTGCGGGAACCACCACCTGGCGGATGGTCTCGGATTTGGTGGCGCCCAGCGCATAGGAGCCGTCGCGCAGCGATTGCGGCACGGCGTTCATCACGTCATCGGACAGCGACGACACAAACGGTATGATCATGATGCCCATGACCACGCCGGCGGCGAGCGCGCTTTCGGACGCGACATCGAGCCCGATCGACTGGCCGGCGCCGCGAATGAATGGCGCCACGGTGAGCGCGGCGAAGAAGCCGTAGACTACAGTCGGAATGCCCGCCAGCACTTCCAGCGCTGGCTTGACGAAGGCGCGGACCGTCTTCGACGCATAGTCGGCCATGTAGATCGCGGCCATCAGGCCGAGAGGCACGGCCACCACCATGGCGATGAGCGTGATCAGCAGCGTGCCGGCGAACAGCGGGATGGCGCCGAAGGCGCCGGAGCTGCCCACCTGGTCGGCGCGCATCGCGGTCTGCGGACTCCATTGCAGGCCGAACAGGAACTCATAGAACGGCACCTGCGCGAAGAACCGCAGGGATTCGAACAACAGCGATAGGACGATTCCGACGGTCGTTATGACCGAGATCGTCGAGCAGGCGATCAGCAGGATGGTCGCCGTCCGCTCGACGCTGTTGCGCGCGCGCAACGCCGGCGCGATGCGATGGCGGCCCCACAAAAGGCCGGCGAGAGCGGCGGCAACGGCGGCAATCGCTATGGCGATCCGGCCCGTTCGCTCCCAGGTGATCAGATGATCGGCCGCCGCCAGCTTCGCGGGATCGGCGCCGGCACGGGCCGCGTTGCCCTCGGCGATATTTTGGATGTCGTTGAGCACCAGCCCGAGCTGGTTGTTCGGCAGGTTTGCCAGCTCCGGCGGCAGGGCGCCGATGGTAATCGCCCGCAGGATGTGCGGCTCGGCAAGCATCCATAGCAGAAACAGCAGCAGCGCCGGCAACAGGCACCACAGCGCCACATAGGCGCCGTGGTAGGACGGCAGGGAATGAAGCTGGGACGCGCGGCCGCCGACCGATGCAAAGGCCCGCTGGCGGCCCAGGAAATAGCCGACGGCGGTGAGGATCAGCAGGGTGGCGAAGATGACGGTCAGGTTCACGGCGGCCCCGCAGAATTCGAAAACACATGCGGCCGCGTTGCCGCGGCCGCATGCTCACAAAAGCAGATCTAGTTGGTCATCGGCTGCAGCGCCAGGGAGGCCTGCATCACCTGCTCGCGTTCGCCGGCGGGCAGCGGGATCAGGCCCTTGTCGGCCAGATAGCCCTCGTCGCCGGTGGCGCGGTCGCTGACGAACTCGGCGACGAACTCCTTGATGCCGGGGATGACGCCCACATGGGCGTTCTTCACATAGAAGAACAGCGGCCGGGACACCTCATAGGAACCGTCGGCGATGGTCTCGAAGGTCGGCGTCACGCCATCCATGGCCGAGCCCTGGATCTTGTCGGCGTTCTGGTCCAGGAAGCTGAAGCCGAAGATGCCGAGCGCGGCCGGATTGGCCTCCAGCTTCTGCACGATCAGATTATCGTTCTCGCCGGCTTCGACAAAGGCGCCGTCTTCGCGGATGGACTGACAGGCGGCCTTCTTGGCATCGCCTTCCAGCGCCTTGATCTCCGCGAACTCGCCGCAGGCCTTGTCCATCACCAGCTCGACGAAGGCGTCGCGGGTGCCGGAGGTCGGCGGCGGGCCTAGCACTTCGATGGCCTCGTTCGGCAGCGCCGGATCGATCTCGCTCCAGCTCTTGTAGGGATTGTCCACCAGCTTGCCGTCGACCGGCACCTGCTTGGCCAAAGCCAGGAAAACAGTCTTGACCGTCAGGACGAGCGGCGCGCCGGCCTTCGAATTCGCCAGTACGATGCCGTCATAGCCGATCTTGACTTCGGTGATCTCGGTTACGCCGTTCTCCTTGCAGGTCGCCAGTTCCGCGTCCTTGATCTTGCGCGAGGCGTTGGCGATATCAGGATGATCAACGCCGACGCCGGCGCAGAACAATTTGATGCCGCCGCCGGTGCCGGTGGATTCGACCACCGGTGTCTTGAAACTGCCGGCCTTGCCGAACTGCTCGGCAACGGCGGTGGAGAAGGGGAACACGGTGCTGGATCCGACGATCCGGATCTCGTCGCGGGCTTGCGCTTCGCCGGCAAGGGCGAGCGTGGCGAGCGCCGCAAGAGTGATGGCGTATTTCATGTCTGGATATCTCCGCTTGTTGCGACCTCTGGGGTGGATCGGGATTCCTCCGATTCCATGCCGCGCGGCCCTGAATCGCCGGGGGCATCCGGACAATAGGAAGCTTTGACGTACCTGATACTACGAATATATGACAGTTATATGACCTATGCCCCGCGGGCTGGCGGGAGCGGTCCCGCTATTCCATTGTTTTACCATGATTAATGGCAAATTGTTGCGGCCAGGGGACGGTCCTGTGACAGCCGCTCCCGGCGAATTCCGTTTCAGGCTTGCCCGCCGGGCTCCCGCAGCGCCGGCAGGAACACCGTGAATGTGCTGCCTTTGCCCTGCTCGCTGTCAATGTCGAGCATGCCGCGATGGCGGTTCAGGATATGCTTGACGATGGCGAGCCCCAGGCCGGTGCCGCCGAGATCGCGCGACCGCGCGGTGTCGACGCGATAGAACCGCTCGGTCAGACGCGACAGATGCTCCCGGGCGATGCCCTCGCCCTCATCCATGATGGCGATGGCAATGGCCGACGGCGTCTGCATGCGCGGCGGGATCTGTCCGTCGGCGCCGCGCTCGGCGATCCAGCCGGCGACCCGCACCGAGGTTCCCGGCCGCCCATACTTTATGGCGTTGTCGATCAGGTTCTGGAACACTTGCGTCAGCTCGTCATCGTCGCCGATCACCCGCGGCAGGTCGGCCAGGCTGCAGGGCGTGGCCCCGCTATCCGCGGGCGGCGGCGCATCCAGGCGGATGGTCATCTGCTTGCCGCTGGCCTTCATCTCCAGCGTATCGGCGACGCCGTGGAGAATCGGCGCCAGTTCCAATTCGCCGACCGGCGGCGTGTGCTCGTTCAGTTCGATGCGCGACAGCGACAGCAGATCGGCGACAATGCGGGCCATGCGCCCGGCCTGGTCCTGCATGATCTGCAGGAAGCGGTCCTGCGCGGCCCGGTCGTCCCGCGCCGGCCCGCGCAGAGTCTCGATAAATCCGATCAGCGTGGAGAGGGGCGTGCGCAGTTCATGGCTGACATTGGCGACGAAATCGGCGCGCATGCGGTCGGCGCGTTTGATCCGGGTCAGGTCCTGCAGCATCAGCAGCGCCACGGTGCCGTCGACGATCGGCCGCGCCAGCGGCTCCACCTGGGCGCTGAAGCTGCGCTCCACCGGCACCGGCATGGTGAACTCCACCATGCGGCTTTCGCGGCTGGCGAGGGCGGCGTTGACCGCCTCGGTCACTGTCGGATTGCGCAGCACCTCGAACAGTTCCCGGCCGGCGATATTGTGCCCCAATAGAGCCTCCGCCGCGGGATTGACGCGCACGATCCGCCGTTGCTCGTCCAGCATGATCAGAGGATCGGGCAGTCCGGAAATCACCGCTTCGTTCGCCGCCACGACCGCTTCCAGATCGCGCCGCCGGCGCGCCCAGGCCCGGCCGGAATTGGCCACAGCCTGGGACAGATCCCGCGTTGCTTCCAGCGCCGCATCGGGCAGCCGCGGCGGCACATTGCCGGGATCGTCGCCATCGGCGGCCAGGCGCTGCAGATAGTGGGCGATCTGGCCGAGCCGGCGCAGATGGGAACGAACCAGCACGCCAAGCATTGTCCCCACCAGGACAATTGCCACCGCCGCCGCCATCCAGGAAAGCCAGCCAAGAGCGGCGAAGACAATCAGAATGGCGGCGGCCGGTCCGGTTAAGATTGCCAGGACGGCCCAGAAATTCCGCGGGAATGTTGGATCGGGAAACATGTCGGCCAGCTTAATCGAACATTCAGGCCCGGTTCAGGGGCGTTAGGAGACAATCCGGATCAACGCCTATGGCAGCTGACATTGCCCGCGTAATAAAGGCCATGTTACGGTTTAGTTGCCTGGGCGTCATGATGGGACCGCAGATGAAGGGAAAACGGACTATGGGACTGAAGTCTTTGCTGATCGCCGGCGCCGCTGCATTTGCGATCGTCGCCGGCCCCGCTTTGGCTCAAGACAGCACCACGCGCTATCAGCAGTGGCAAGGCTACAACTCCGAAAATATGCAGGACCTGATCGGCGATTTGGAAGACCTGATCGACCAGGCCGAAAAGGACCGCGCCGCCGATCCGGAGTTCCTCAAGGATTTGCGGTCCGCCCTGTTGGAGTATTCCGCTCCAGCGGCGTCGAAATATGTCGCCCTGCTGTTCGACGATTTCCGCGACGGCAACTATACCCAGAACCCCACCTGGACCGTGACGTCGGGCGGCTTCAAGGTGGACAGGAAAGGTGCATTAACCGGCCTGCGCAGCACCATCTATCCGCCGGGCACGCAGCCGGGCCAGACTTCAACCGGCAATCCGGCGCTGGATATCCTGGGCGCCATCCTGAATCAGCCGGCGCAGCAGACCAGTACCGCCAAGTACGCGGCGATCTACACGCCGGTGAAGGTCAGCAACCAATTCCGCATCAGGTTCGACTTCGCCTCGACCGAACGCTTCGGCCGCATGGATTTCGGCGTCTATCAGGGCTCCGGTGGCAGCAATGCCTACCGCATCGCCTATCTGCCGAACCAGAAGGATTTGCTGCGCCTGCTCCGTCTCACGCCGCAGGGGGTCTGGGTGATCGGCGCCTACAAGACCACCCTCAGCCTGGAGGATAACAAGCGCCATCTTCTGGAATGGACTCGCGACAAGAACGGCGTGATGAGCGTTGTCCTTGATGGCAAAGAGGTCATCCGCGCCACCGACAAGAACTTCACCAAGCCGTTCGATGGCTTCCTCCACATCAATGCCGGCGGCAGCTACTACGTCCGCGCCGTCAGCATCGAGGGCGTGAAGTCGTAGCTCGATCGGGCGGGTCTCGGCATGCGGGCGGAGCGTTTCCGCCCGCATTTCATTTCGTCTAGCGCTTCGCGTCGAAGGCGGCAATGGCGGCGGCGGTGACCAGGTCGGAAACCGTGGCGCCGGGCTGCACGATCTGAATCGGCCGGCCCATGCCGATCATGATCGGGCCGATGACCGTGCCGCCGCCCAGCTGCTGCA
>Ga0184626_10000624_pt1 | contig 11361 bp, 10 predicted proteins | sample PLM3_60_b1_FD_133142 | JGI IMG/M metagenome (GOLD analysis project Ga0184626, IMG submission 133142) | Groundwater sediment microbial communities from an aquifer in East River, Colorado, USA - PLM3_60_b1 | ecosystem: Environmental > Terrestrial > Soil > Riparian zone | place: USA: East River... | reverse complement strand
GCTGGCCAGCGAGCTTTTTATCATCGGGCCAAGTGCGACAGCGCAGCCGCCCTGGGCAAATACACCGAGTCCATGGAAAGCGAGCCAGCGGCAGCTTGAAGCAAGATAAACCACGAAAGACCCAGCACGTAGGAAAGAATTAGAAAGAAATAAGTGGCGGCAACGCCACAAACCGAGGTCAGGAAGAAGGAGTTTTACATGAACGAACGAACACACGAAATCGAACGTTATGCCAGGCCAGCCGCAGGGCAACCTGAAGCACAAAAAACGAAGGATGCAAGGCAAAATCCATTAAGCGACAAAGAACTGGAACTGATGAACGCCTATTGGCGGGCGTGCAATTACCTTTCGGTGGGCATGATCTACCTGAAGGACAATCCACTGCTGAAAGAACCGCTCAAGACAGAACATGTAAAGCACCGCTTACTCGGCCATTGGGGGACGAGCCCGGCGCTGTCTTTCGTGTGGATTCATCTTAACCGCATGATCGTCAAATATGATCTCGATGTGATTTTTGTGGCGGGGCCGGGCCACGGCGCGCCCGGAGTTTTGGGGCCGGCCTATCTCGAAGGCACCTACTCCGAAATCTATCCCGATAAGAGCGAAGATGCGGAAGGGATGCAGAAGTTTTTCAAGCAGTTTTCTTTTCCCGGCCATATCGGGAGCCACGTTACCCCGGAAACGCCCGGCTCCATCCACGAGGGCGGCGAACTCGGCTACAGTCTATCGCACGCTTACGGCATGGCGTTTGACAACCCGGATCTCATCGTCGCCTGCGTGGTCGGTGACGGCGAGGCGGAAACCGGACCGCTTGCCACCGCCTGGCATTCCAACAAGTTCACCAACCCGGTGCGCGACGGCGCGGTGCTGCCGATCCTCAATTTGAACGGCTACAAGATCGCCAATCCAACCATCCTTTCGCGTATCAGCCACGAAGAGTTGGAGGCGTTGTTCGTCGGCTACGGCTACAAGCCTTATTTCGTCGAAGGCGACGATCCGACCGAGATGCATCAAGAGATGGCCGCGACGTTGGAGGAAGCGATCGGCGAGATCCGCGCCCAGCAGAAAACCGCGCGCGAGTCGAACAAAGCCTTCCGGCCGCGCTGGCCGATGATCGTGCTCCGCTCGCCCAAGGGTTGGACCGGACCGAAAGAGATTAGAGGACACAAAGTGGAAGGTTCCTGGCGCTCGCACCAGGTGCCATTTTCCGACGTGCGCGACAACCCGGCGAACCTAAAGCTCCTCGAAGACTGGATGCGCAGCTACAAGCCCGAGGATCTGTTCGATACCGGCGGCAAGTTGATTCCTGAACTCAAGGCGCTGGCGCCCAAGGGGAATCGGCGCATGAGCGCCAACCCCCATGCCAACGGCGGACTCTTGCGCAAGGAGCTCAAGCTTCCCGATTTCCGCAAGTACGCTGTCGAGGTGCCTTCCCGCGGAGCGATCGAATACGAGAACACCAAGCCGCTCGGCGAGTTTTTGCGCGATGTCATGAAGCAGAACATGACCAGCTTCCGCGTCTTCGGCCCCGACGAGACTGCTTCAAACCGACTTCAAGCAATCTATGAAGCAAGCAAAAAAACCTGGATGGCGGATATGCTGGCGGAGGACGCTGACGGCGGCGAACTCTCGCGCGATGGCCGTGTCATGGAAATGCTATCCGAGCACACATTGCTCGGGTGGTTGGAAGGTTACCTGCTTACCGGGCGGCACGGGTTTTTTCACACCTACGAAGCTTTTGCTCACGTCATCGATTCCATGTTCAACCAGCACGCCAAATGGCTGGACATCTGTAAGAACCATGTGCCGTGGCGCGTCTCGGTTGCTTCCGAGAACATCCTGCTTTCGTCCACGGTCTGGCGCCAGGACCACAACGGGTTTTCTCATCAGGATCCTGGATTCATTGATCTGGTTACCAACAAGGGCCCATCGGTCACGCGTATCTATCTGCCGCCCGACGCCAATACCTTACTGTCGGTTGCGGATCATTGTCTGCGTTCGACCGACTACATCAATGTCATCGTGGCCGACAAGCAGAAGCACCTGCAGTTTACCACCATCGACGAAGCGGTCGTGCACTGTACCAAGGGCGTTGGCATTTGGGCGCGGGCGAGCACTGACGCGGGCGAGGAGCCGGACGTGGTTTTGGCTTCCTGCGGCGACGTTGCCACCATGGAGGCATTGGCCGCAGCCGCGATCTTGCGCGAGCGAGCGCCGGATCTGAAGCTTCGATTCGTTAATGTCGTGGATCTCTTCAAGCTGCAGCCAGCATCCGAGCATCCGCACGGCTCAACGGAGCGCGAGTTCGACAGCTTGTTCACCACGGACAAGCCGATCATCTTTAACTTCCACGGCTATCCCTGGCTCATCCACAAGCTCTCGTACCGTTTCAAGGGACACGAAAACATGCACGTGCGCGGCTACAAAGAGAAGGGCAACATCAACACGCCGCTCGAGCTGGCGATGCTGAACGAAACCTCCCGTTTTCACCTGGTCATCGACGTGATCGATCGGGTACCGAAACTGCGCACGAAGGCCGCGCACTTAAAGGAGGAGATGAAGAACGCCATCATAGACAACCTGCGTTACGCCCACGAGCAAGGCACCGACCGGCCCGAGCTTGCCAACTGGCTATGGCCGTACTAGCGAGTGACGAGGGGCGAGGGATGAGGTAAGAGGGACGAGTGTCGAGGGACGAGGGTCGAGGGTTGAGGATGGAGGGGCAACGATAAAGACGGGCACCGATGAAAATCTATTTCCATGGTGCAACGGGCGACGTAACCGGCTCGGCCTATCACGTGAAAACAGCACGCGAGCGTGCTGGGTCGACTGCGGATTATTCCAGGATGCAGTTGTGGGAAATTTTCGAGTACTACCGTCGCGAACATCCTGACTATCGCGAGCAGGTTCTGCCGGAATCGGTGACCGCGCGCGTCTCGGTGGAAAAGACATCCACCCTCGGCTGGGCGCGCTATGTCGGCAGAGGCGGCCATAGCATCGGCATGGATACTTTCGGGGCCTCGGCGCCGCTTAGAGAATTGCAAAAGAAGTTCGGCTTTACTGCCGAGAACATCATCCTAGCTGCCAAGGAGCAGATCGCTAAACGGAGGTGAACTATGCGACACCCCATCACTCGCGACCGTTATGAAGCCGTACTTTTTGATATGGACGGGGTGATCACCGACACCGTAAGCATTCACGCAACCTGTTGGAAGACGATGTTAGATGAATTCTTACAGAAATGGGCGACGCGAAACGCCGAGCCGTTCCGTTCCTTCGACGTCGTAACCGACTATAAACTCCAGGTAGATGGAAAGCCGAGATACCAGGGGGTGCGCGATTTCCTCAACTCCCGCGGCATCGTCTTGCCCGAGGGGACGCCGGAGGATCCCCCGACCGCTGAAACCGTCTGCGGTCTCGGCAACCGAAAAAACGAATTGGTCAATAACCTCTTCGCGTCGACCGGCGTCGAAGCTTATGCAGGCACGGTCGCCTTCCTCAAGTATCTGCGAAGGATCGGCATCAAAACCGCGGTGGTAACATCGAGTCAGAACTGCCAAGCGGTCTTGCAGGCGGCAAAAGTCGATGATCTCTTCGATGCGCGTGTCGATGGCGATGTGCTTGTCGCACAAGGTCTTGCCGGTAAGCCGGCGCCCGATTCCTTTTTGAAGGCTGCCGAGATGCTTGGGGTGATGCCGGAGCACGCCGCGGTAATCGAGGACGCCATCTCTGGTGTCAGAGCGGGCGCGCAAGGCGGATTTGGGCTCGTGATCGGCGTGGCCAGGAAGGGCAACGCGGAAGAGTTGAAAGCGCATGGCGCCCATATGGTGGTTAATGATCTGGCGGAGCTTCTCCCCCTAGCAGGCTGCTGAAAAAATCTCATATGCGTCGTTGCGCTCGATCGCCTCGCTCCAACGTACTCGCAAGTATGCCTCCGCTCGTCGATTTTTCGCGCGCCTTGCCTCTGAGACTTTTTGAGCAGCCTGCGAACAGAGTTTTCAGGACCCTGCTAAGGATTTGATGGGATAACCACAATGCTTCATCACGAACGTCTCAAGCCATCCCCTCAGGACTTTAGGCCTGATCCCTGGAGCTTGATTGAAAATAAGTTTCACCCGGAATTTATTGCACAGACAGAATCGGTCCTTGCGTTAGGCAACGGTTATCTCGGCATGCGCGGAGGCCCTGAAGAGGGAGACCCCTGTGTACAAAACGGCACGTTTATAAACGGATTTTATGAAACGTGGCCGATTGTCTACGGTGAAGAAGCCTACGGTTTTGCCCGGACCGGTCAGACTATGCTGAACGTGACAGATAGCAAAATCATCCGACTGTTCGTGGATGACGAGCCTTTTGAGCTTGCCAGTGCCAACATACGCCATTATGAGCGGCGCCTGGACATGAAGTCTGGCACCCTCGATCGAGAGGTTCTTTGGGAAACGCCGTCAGGCAAGCAGGTGTGGATTAAGTCCCGGCGCCTGATTTCCTTTCAACAGAGCCACGTGGCGGCAATCTCTTATGAAGTGACACTGCTGAATGCCGAGGCGCCCGTAGTGATTTCGTCGGAGATGCTGGTCCAGCAACCTGGAGTGAAAAAGGGCGAAGATGACCCGCGTCAGGCGAAGATCTTCTCCGGAAAGGCACTCCAGCACCGCGCAAGCTACGCGAAGGACCGCCGCATAGTTCTGGCCCACGGTACGGAGCGAACCCAGATGATTCTGGCTTGCGCCATTGACCATGAGCTCGAATCCGACTGTCCGTATTCCTACAAGACCAGTCATACGGAAGATTTTGGTCAGGTGGTTTTCACGATTGCCGCTCAACCGCAGCGTCCCATCCGTCTCACGAAGTACATGGTGTATCACACTTCCAAGACTGCTACCCCCGATGAGGTCTGTCGGCGTGCGGAATGGACGTTAGAGCGAGTGGTTGATCAAGGCTTCACCAGACTGCTGGCCGAACAGGAACGCTATTTGGATCACTTTTGGCAGCGGAGCGACCTACGGGTGAGTAATATCAGCGCGGAAAGAACGAGGCTCACCACCGTCGAAATGCAGCAAGCGATCCGCGTTAACTTGTTTCACATTCTCCAAGCCTCAGCCAGGGCCGAAAACAACGGCGTCCCTGCCAAGGGACTGACGGGCCAAGCCTATGAGGGACAGTATTTCTGGGATACGGAAATTTACCTGCTCCCCTTTTTGATCTACACGTCACCGCAGATAGCCAAAAACTTGTTGCGCTTCCGTTACGGCATGCTGGACCAGGCACGTGCGCGCGCGCGTGAGTTGAGCCACCGGGGCGCGCTCTTTCCCTGGCGTACCATCAGCGGCGAGGAAGCCTCGGCGTACTACGCGGCGGGAACCGCTCAGTACCATATCAATGCCGATATCATGTACGCCTTGCGCAAATACGTAAACGCCACCGGCGATGAGGAATTCCTTTTCGAGTGCGGGGCGGAAATGCTCGTGGAGACCGCGCGCCTCTGGTACGACCTGGGATTTTTCTCGGCCAGGAAGGGCGGCAAATTTTGCATCAATGGTGTGACCGGACCCGATGAATACAACACGGTCGTCAACAACAACACATACACGAACCTGATGGCGCGCGAGAATCTGCGCTATGCGGCCGAAACCGTCGCGGTCCTTCAGATTAAGAAACCGGAAGTCCTACAAGCCCTCATCCAGAAGACCGGCCTGGAGCTATTGGAAGTCGAGGCTTGGAGAAGGGCAGCCGACAACATGTACGTTCCGTTCGATGCCACGACAGGGATCTATCCGCAAGATGACAGCTTCCTAGACCGGAAGCCGTGGGACTTCAAAAATATCCCCGAGGACAGGTATCCGCTGCTGCTGTTCTATCACCCACTGAATATCTACCGCCATCAAGTGATCAAGCAGGCCGATGTGATCCTGGCGATGTTCCTGCTCGGCCATGAATTTTCGCCGGAGGCGAAAAAGCGGAACTTTGAGTTCTACGATCCTCTCACGACCGGCGACTCGTCGCTCTCATCTTGTATCGAAGCCATTGTCGCCCTTGAGGTCGGCGAGTTCGATAAGGCTGTGAACTACGCACGGGCGGCGTTGCTTATGGACCTCGCTGACGTTGGCGGCAATGTCAAAGACGGATGTCATATCGCCTCGATGGGCGGTACCTGGATGGTTTTCACATACGGCTTCGGCGGGCTACGAGATTATGATGGCAGCCTATCCTTCCGGCCGCAGCGACCACCAGAAGCCCAGTCATCGCTGCAATTCCCACTAACCTACCGCGGCCAGGTTCTGGACGTCGACATCAGTCCGGATTCGACAACCTATACTTTGCGGGAGGGGAAGGAGCTGGTCATCCGTCACGAAGACGAAGTTATCGCACTGACCCAGGCGAATCCCGCCGTCATCCGGCCGACCCTGAACCCAGGATGATCGAGGGTCAATGCCCTAGAAAGGTTGGGAACAGTGTTTATCCACGATAGGTCAAGGATGCGAAGTCATGAACCTTTGCAAAGCGTTGCAGGGCTCACGGGCAGTCGGTCTGGTTGAATTACATTCAGCGCACGCTTGTGACAGGTGATGAGCTGACCGGCGTCCAGGTTGTCAATAAAACAGATCGCTAAAGCAAGGTGATCTATGCGCATCGTGATAGATTCAGATCATACAGGACTCGACCTGAAGGAGGCGGTGAAAGCCTTCTCGCCTCCGACGCCTTCATCGTCGCGCCGGGAGGCATCGGCACGGTCCTAGAAACGATGATGATTTGGCAACTGCTCCAGGTGCGCCATCTTCAAGACACGCCTTTGATCCTCGTGGGAAAAATGTGGCCGGGCTTGATCGAGTGGGCACGCAGTTCTATGCTCTCGTTCGACCCGCCGCTGGCTAATCCCGAGGACATGACGATCCCGCGTTGTGTGGCGAATGCCGATGAGGCGATCGCAATTATCCGAGAGCATCACGGCGATTGGCTAAACGCGCAAAAGCCTTGACGTGGACTTATTCACCGCCGCCGTGCCGGCTTCACACAGTTATCGCTGATTAAATTCAAAGGAGAGAAACCATGAAAATAAACGTGTTGAAAAGAACGACGGCTTTGTTAGCCGTGGCAATGCTTTTGGGCCTTGCGCCGCTCGGTTCCGCGCAAGACAAGTCGACGAACAACCTGGAAATCACCCATGAAAAACTGAAAGCGGACAAAAAATTGATCGTCACGAAGTACATGGAATTGACCGAACCGGAAGCGCAGAAGTTCTGGCCGGTTTACGAGGAGTACCAGAAAGATTTGCAGAAGTTGAACGAGCGGTTGGCGAGTCTGCTGCAGAGCTATGCGGCGGACTATCGAAACAAGTCGCTCACCGACGAAAAGGCAAAGAAGCTGCTCGATGAATGGCTTGCCCTGGACAAGGACGAGGCCAGCCATCGCAAGACCTATGCGCCAAAGGTTTTGAAAGTTCTGCCGGCAAAGAAGGCGGCGCGTTACCTGCAAATCGAAAACGAGTTCCGGCTGTTGCTGAAATATGATCTGGCGGCGACAGTGCCGTTGGTGCAGTAGGGGACAATGGACGAGTGGCGAGGGCGACGATGAGTCAAACTGGATTGGAGCGCTTCGGCGGATATCAGAAAGCACGGCAGTTGGTCGATTTAGTTGTAAACGACATGGAGGCGCTTAAGACGAATCCGTTGTGTTATAGACTGGTCTCACAGCAAGTAGGGAGTGCGGATTCGATCTGCGCAAACATCGAAGAGGGTTACGGAAGGCTGAGCAGGGTTGAGTACGTTCGCTTCCTCGACATCGCACGGGGCCTCTGCCCGTGAGACGCGTGGACGTTACGAACGGATGACCCAATGGCTTGATAATAAACTCGTCAAACAACGGATCGAACTGATCGACGAGATAATCGGGATTTTGACAAGTTCCATTATTCGAATGCGGAAGAGTTAACGAGGGGCGAACGAGCGGTGACGATGGACAATGCCAAGCGAGGAGGGAAGGGAAGGCCTTTCTTCACTCGACACTCGGCGCTCGGTACTCGACAACCTGACACCCGACACCTGAAACCTGACACCCGAAACCTACAGCGTGAAGGAGAAACACGATGAAAGTCTTTTTTGTGAAAACCAGTATAAGTGTCGCGATCGCGATAATCACAGTCGGTTTCAACCTCTTAATCCCGGCGATGTCGTTGGCGGCGAGTAAGAGCGAGATCGATCGCAGCGTGACCCAGGCCTTGACCACACTCTATAAAAACAGACCGGGCGCGAAGGCATTGGGCGACAAGGCGGTGGCAGTGTTGATTTTTCCTAGCATCGTCAAGGGGGGATTTATTATCGCCGGCCAGTTCGGTGACGGAGCTTTGCGCAAAGGTGGAAAGACAGTCGCATATTATCGATCCTTGGCGGCCTCATACGGATTCCAGGCCGGCGCTCAGGCGTTTGGCTACGTGTTGTTTTTTATGGATAAAGGATCCGTTGAGTACCTTGACCGGAGTGGCGGTTGGGAGCTCGGAACCGGACCGAGCCTGGTCGTGCTGGACACGGGATTCGGCAAGGCTTTGTCGACGACAACGCTGCAGAAGGGCGTGTATGCTCTCATCTTCAACCAGAAGGGACTGATGGGTGGAGTCGGTATTCAGGGAACCAAGATCACGAAAATCAACCCATAGTAGAGCAGTGTCAAGAGACGAGTGCCGAGTGGCGAGGGACAAAGGGACAGTGAAAGAGAAAAGTTTTCAGCGTTCAGGTTTCAGTCAGGATTCGGAATTCCTGACACCTGACACCCGAAACCTGAAACCTAAAGGAGAAAACGCGATGAGAATAGAGTTGTTAAATAAAGCGCTTGGCGCTGCGATTGTGATAGTTCTGTTTGGGTTCGCGCCCGTTAGTTTGGCGCAGGACAAGCCGACGGACAATATGCAGATTTTGCGTGACAAGATTAAAGCGGACAAAAAGTTGCTGGTGGCGACAAATATGGAGTTGACGGAGTCGGAAGCGAAGGGCTTCTGGCCGGTTTACGACGAGTATCAAAAGGATCTACAAAAGATCAATCGACGGCTGGTCAGCCTTTTGGAGAGCTACGCCGCCGATTTTCGCAACAAGTCGCTCACCGACGACAAGGCAAAAAAATTGATCGATGAGGCGATCGCCATTGAAGTAGCTGAGGCTAATCTCAAAAGCACCTACGCGCCGAAGCTGAGCAAGGCGTTGCCTGTGAAAAAAGTCGCCCGTTACTTGCAAATCGAGAACAAGATCCGCGCCCTCATCAAGTATGATCTCGCGCAGGGGGTGCCGCTGGTGCAGTAGGGGAGAGTGGCGAGGGACGAGTGTCGAGTGACAGGGTGATTTTTATCACTCGTCACTCGATACTAATGAAAAGGAGATTATTGTTATGCCGGTAGATATTATCGATGTCTCGGGAAAACTGCTGCAGGTGAAAATTCGCGGAGTGCTGACAAAGGCTGATCATGAACGGATCATCCGGATCGCGAAGGAAGCGATCGCCCGGGAGGGAAAAATCAGAGCGCTGATTATTGCCGAAGCGTTCGAAGGATGGGAGCGGCACGAGGACTGGGGCGATGTGAGCTTCATGATGGAGGAAGGTCAACATATCAAAAAAATGGCCATCGTCGGTGATGAGAAATGGCGCGACGACGCGCTGGCTTTCACCGCCAAGGGATTTCGTCCGACGGCCATAGAGTTCTTCGCCGCGTCACGCCTAAATGAAGCGCGTACATGGGTAAGTTCTTAGCAAGCGCGTATTGGACCAAGGTCCAATATCAAAGCTTCGCGTTTTTCGCTACTCTTTGCTCTCGCTGAGCGTCCTAGTAGGAGAACCGGACGGCATGCAGGCCTCCCATATGCTGCCAGCATCAGGGCATCGGTTGGAATTGTTTTACCCCGCGTGCTAAAGATACCAGGTTTGAGGAAAATCCTTTTCCGGGTTTCAGTGGTAATTCCGATACTTGGAAAACACGGAGTGGAAAATTAGAAATTCTCGCGCGGCAAATTTGGAGGAGAACTGTGAATGTTAAGAATGTTGAATTGATTCAGCGGCGATCGACGAAACTTTCGCGTTTGGCGCTTGTGTGCTTGTTCCTCGCCGCTGGGGTTGGCTGCTCGAAGAAGGAAGCTCCCCCGCCGCCTCCTCCCGAAGTCCTGGTCGCCGAAGTCATTCAAAAAGACGTGCCGATTTATATTGAGCTTGTCGGGTCGACGCTCGGATCGGAGGACGTCGAGATTCGTGCCCGAGTGGAAGGTTACCTGATTTCCATCAACTTCACAGAGGGCGCGTTTGTCCGAAAGGGACAACCGCTGTACAAGATCGACCCCAAGCCCTTCGAGGCAGCTCTCGATCGGGCGAAGGCAAACCTCGCAACCGCCCAGGCGGGTCTAGAAAAGACCAACAACGATGTGGCGCGGTATCAACCGTTGTTCGCACGGCAAGCGGTGAGCAAGCAGGAGCTCGACAACGCGTTGTCAGCCCAAGAGGCTGCCAGGGCTCAGGTTGATGCTCACAAGGCAGCCGTGGCGCAGGCTCAGCTCGATCTCGGCTACACGAATATCACTTCGCCGGTTGATGGGGTGATCGGCACGACGCAGAGGAAAGTCGGGAGCCTGGTGGGACGGGGCGAGAGCACCTTGCTCAACACCGTCTCGCAGGTAAATCCAATCCTCTTTCGCTGCTCGATCGCGGAGGCGGAATATCTTCGGATCGCCAGGCGCAACCAGCAAAGTCGCAAGCCCGCAGACAAGCAAGCTAATGTCGAGCTTATTCTTGCGGACGGAACCATCTTTCCGCACAAGGGTCGTCTCGATGCTATCGAGCGCGCGGTGGACCCCACCACCGGCACGTTGACCGGCCAGTTTGCTTTTCCGAATCCGGAGCGGCTCCTGCGTCCGGGCCAATATGGGAAAGCCCGATTCGTCACCGACGTTAAGGAAGGCGCCGTGCTTGTGCCCCAACTCGCGGTGCAGGAGCGGCAAGGGCTTTATAGCGTCGCCGTCGTAAAACCGGACGGTGCCGTGGATCAGCGCCCGGTGAAGGCCGGCGAACGGGTCGGTAACCTCTGGGTGATCGACTCCGGGCTGAAGCCGGGTGAAAAGGTGATCGTCGAGGGTCTTCAGAAGGTACAGCCGGGCGTAAAAGTGGTGGCGAAGGTCGTCAAGACCGAGCAGATAGGTTCTACAGAGCAGCGCATACCGGCCCCGGAGACTAAGGTCAAAGGAGCGAAGGGGAAATAAGCTTATGGCAAACTTCTTTATCCGCAGACCCATCGTTGCCATCGTTATCTCGATCATCATCGTCATCATGGGCCTCTTCTCGCTCAAGGGCTTATCCATCGAGCAGTACCCCTTCCTCGCTCCGCCCGCGATCCGT
>Ga0184626_10000622_pt1 | contig 11374 bp, 8 predicted proteins | sample PLM3_60_b1_FD_133142 | JGI IMG/M metagenome (GOLD analysis project Ga0184626, IMG submission 133142) | Groundwater sediment microbial communities from an aquifer in East River, Colorado, USA - PLM3_60_b1 | ecosystem: Environmental > Terrestrial > Soil > Riparian zone | place: USA: East River... | reverse complement strand
TCCACTCAACGGAGGTGTCCTGCCTCAGGGGGGAAGTCCACTCTGACCTGCGGAGACGCTAACCACCGGGGGTGCGTGCGCGGGCGGCCCGGGCGGTGGTGCGGGCGCGGCGAAGCGGCTCGGGGGTGCGGGCGGGACGGCGGACCGCGGCCAGAACCACCTCCACCGCCGTGGCCACGTCCGTGCGCCACGCGGCGTGGACGGCCACGGGCTTGACGCCCTGCCGGGTTCGCAGCCAGCAGCCGACCGGCTCGCCGTCCAGCAGCAGCGGCGCCGCCGACCCGCGCACGTCCGGCGGCGGGTCGCCCGCGGCGAGCAGCGGCCGGTCGGTCACCCCGACGGTGGGCAGGTCGAGCACGGCCCCGAGGTGGAGCGCCAGCCCGGCCCCGCGGGGATGGTCGCGGCCGGTCGCGTTGACCAGCAGCACGTCCGGCCGCAGCGGCAGGGCGCGGACGGCGTCCTCCAGCAGCGCTCCCTCGCGCAGGGCCAGCAGCGCCGGCCGGTAGGGAGCGCCGGCGGGGCCGACGACCACGGCCGACGCGAGCAGGCGGCGTCCGCGGGTGACGGCCGCGCCGGCCACCCCGGGGTCGCCCTTCGCGCCCGCCTGGGTCACGCCCCGCGCGAAGCAGACGTAGCAGCCACCCACCAGGAGCCGCCCGGGTGGCGGCGCCCACGCCGGCGGGCCCGCCCCGGTCAGCTCCCCCTGGACCCGGGCCAGGTCCGCCGCGTCAGCCGGCCATCGCGCCATCTCGCCATGATGCGCCCGCCCTAAGATCCCTTGTTTGCCTCGTGACATGGTGTCGCGCGACACTATGGGCGTGTCAGGGAGGCTGAGAGCGTACGTGGCCGTCGTCGTGGCGATCGGCTTCACGTTGCTCGCCGTGCTCGCGACCACCGTCGACGTCGACCACCTTCGCGGCGAAGCGGGGCTCGTCGCCCACCTCAGCGCCTTTCTCGTCGTCGGGCAGTTCTTCGCCGTCCCGCTGAGCCGCGACCGGCGCGGGCCGAGGGTCCTCGTCAACGCGCCGTTCGCGTTCGCGTTGATGCTCTACGGGGGGCTCGGCTTCGCGGTGCTGCTGCAGGCCGCCGCGATCGTGCTCTCCGGCCTGCTGCGCCGGTTGCCCGCCCGCAAGGTGGCGTTCAACGTCGGCGACCACACGATCGGCCTCGCCGCCGGCGCCGGCGTGTGGATGGCCCTCAGCGGTGGGCAGGACCCCTCCGCCGCCACGCTGCCCGCGGCCCTTGCGGGCACATTCGTCTTCATGGCCGTCAAGACGCTGCTGTTCGGCATCAAGGTGCGCCTCGACCCGACCGCGCCGGCCGACCTCACCTCGACGCGCCTGTTCGGCACGGTGGTTGCCATCACCGGGGTGGCGATGGCGGTCGTGCTCGCCGTGGTGCTGGTCGCGCACAACACGACGATGCTGTTCCTGGCGCTGGCGGTGCCAACGATCGGGCTCTACGTCGTGCTGCGCAGCGAGTCAGGGGCCAACATCCGCCAGGGCGAGGCCGAGCAGAACGCCCATAGAGAGGCGGAGCTGCGCGTCAAGGAGCAGGAGCTGACGCGCAAGCTGAAGGAGGCCGACCAGATGAAGGACGACCTTCTGGCGATGGTCTCCCATGAGCTGCGCAACCCGCTCACCACCGTCCTCGGCGTGTTCCGGTTGTTCGCCGTCGGCGCGCCCCTCAGCCCGGCGGAGCGGCAGGAGATGCTGGAGATGGGGGAGCGCCAGGCGACCCGCCTGCGCAACCTGATCGAGCAGCTCCTGCTCGCGGCGCGGTTCGACCGCGGCGACGCCAGCTACCCGTCCAGCGGCGCCGAGCGCACCGACGCCGACGCCGCCGAGCTGGCGCTCCAGGCGGCCGGCGAGGCGCGGGCGGGCCACCGCGACCACCCGATCAGGGTGGAGTGCGACGGCAGCCTGCCCGTGCGCGTCGCCCCCGACGCGGTCCTGCAGATCCTCGGCAGCCTGCTCGACAACGCCTGCAAGTACTCGTCGAACCAGGGACTGGTCCGGCTGCTCGCCGACCGCGACGGCGAGGTCGCGGTGCTGGCCGTCGAGGACGAGGGCGCCGGCATCCCGCCGGCCGACCGGGAGCGCATCTTCGAGCGCTTCACCCGCCTCGACAAGGACCACACCGGCCTCGGCCTCGGGCTGTTCATCGGCCGGCAGCTCGCGCGCGCCCAGGGCGGGGACCTGGTGCTCACCGACGCGCGCCATTCCGCCGGGTCCCGCTTCGAGCTGCGCCTCCCGTTGCGGCAGCGCGCCGCCGCCGCGCCGCCCGCCGCGAGCACCGAGGGCCCCCCGGTCGCCCACGCCGCCGGGTAGCCCCCGGTCCTCGCGCCGGGAGGGTGGGTCAGCCGCGGTCCCGCGCCCCTACGGGTTCCAGCTCGGGGGGCTCGGCCGGCACCTGGACCGGCCGCGGCGCCTCCACCGTGAGCTTCGGCAGCCACCCGAGCCAGCTCGGCAGGTACCAGTTCCAGTCGCCGAGCAGCTTCATGGCGGCCGGCACCAGCACCGAGCGGATGATGGTGGCGTCGATCAGCACGGCGACCGCGAGCCCGAACCCCATCTGCTGGAACGACACCAGCCTGCCGGCGGCGAAGCCGCCGAACACCGCCACCATGATCAGGGCGGCGCCGGTGATGATGCGGGCCGTGGTCCGCACGCCCTCGGCGACCGACGCGGTGTTGTCGCCGGTCCGGTCGTAGTGCTCGCGGATCCTGGACAGCAGGAACACGTGGTAGTCCATGGACAGCCCGAACAGCACCGAGAACAGGAACAGCGGCAGCCAGGCCTCGATGGCGTCGACCTGCTGGAACCCGAGCAGGTCGGCGAGCGAGCGGCCGAGGGCCGGCCCGCCCTTCTGGAACACCGCCACCAGGATCCCGTAGGCCGCGCCCACCGACAGCAGGTTCAGCAGGATCGACTTCACCGGCACCACGATCGAGCGGAACACCGCGGTCAGCAGCAGTAGCGACAGCAGCAGGACGAAGCCGAACACGATCGGGGTGTAGGTGCCGGTGAGGTCGAAGAAGTCCTTGTTGAAGGCGGTCTCGCCGCCGACGAGGACGTCGGCCGGCGTGGCGGCGGGGAACGCCTCCGGGACGTAGTCCTCGCGGATGCGGGTGACCGCGTCCACCGCGGCCGCGCCGCTGGGGTCGCCGGTCACCGAGGCCGACACCAGCGACAGGTCGCGGGTGTCGTTGACCTCCACCGTGGACGGCCCGAAGCCGCGGTCGGCGGCGAGCAGCGCCCGTAGCCGCTGCACGCCCTGCCGCACCCGCTGGTCGTCCGCGTCGCCGTCGACCACGACCTCGACCGGGGTGGTGAGGCCGCCGGAGAACTCCGTGGCCAGCACCGTGAACGCCCGCTTCGACGCGAAGTCGTCGGGCAGCGTGCTCACGCCGGCGAACCCGGTCCGGAGGTCGAACACCGAGGTCGAGGCCACCACCAGGAAGGCGACCGCCGCCAGCAGCGACAGCACCGGCCGGCGCATCGCGGCGCGGCTGATGGCCACCCAGATCCCGCCCTGGCGCTCCCGCTCCAGCGAGGAGCGGCGGCGCACCCGTAGGGCGTTGACCCGGTCGCCGAGCAGCCCGAGCAGCGCCGGCAGCAGCGTGAGCGAGGCGGCCACCGCGGTGATCACCACCAGGATCGCCCCGGTGGCGAGGCTGCGGAAGATGGTGGTCGGGAGGAGCAGCATGCCGACCAGGGCCAGCACCACGGTGATGCCGCTGAACAGCACGGCCCGGCTGGCGGTGGCGCCGGCCAGCTCGATGGCGTCGAGCTTGGCGTGCCCGGCGCGGCGCTCCTCGCGGTACCTGGAGACGATGAACAGCGAGTAGTCGATGGTCACCGCCAGGCCCATCATCGTGATCATGTTGGTGACGAAGAACGAGAAGTCGAAGACGAGCCCCAGCAGCGCCACCAGGCCGATGGCCGCCACGATCGCCAGCACCGCCAGGCCGATGGGCAGCAGCGCGGCGACGATGGCGCCGAACACCGCGACCAGCACCACCAGCGCCACCACCACGCCGATGGTCTCGCCCTGGCGCAGGTCCTCCTCGGCGATGGTGTTGAAGTCCTCGTTCAGCGCGCCCTGGCCCGCCAGCAGCACCTCGAAGCCGTCGCCGCCGTCGGCCCGGTCCACCACGCCCCGCAGGGTGGCGATGTGGTCGGCGGCCTGCTCGACGGAGCCGGCCATGACCACCGGCAGCAGCGTCGCATGCCGGTCGCGGGAGACCAGCGAGGGGTCCTCGAGCTGGTAGACGCTGCCCACGCGCTGGACCATGCCAGTGCCGAGGCCGGCGATGTCGCCCTGGAGCTCGAGGACGCGGGCCCGGAACGCGGGGTCGTCCACCGGGCGCGACGCCGAGCGGACGACCACCAGCTCGGTGTCCCGCTCGGGGCCGCGGAGCCGCTGCTCGATCAGGTCCTGGGCGCGGACGCTGTCCGGCCGGCTGGTGAAGCCGGCCTGGGTGGTGAGCGCGTCGTCCAGGAACGCCGAGGAGGCGGCCACCGCCGCCACGATCAGCACCGCCCACAGCACCAGCGTCCGCCATGGATGGCGGCTGGCCGCGCGGGCCAGGGCCTCCGGACGCAGTCTCGACCCCATGTGTCGTCCTCCCGTTCCCCCGACGTTCACTTACGCCGTATGTTGACGGCGTAAGTATCAAACGTACGGTGTAAGCTGTCAACCCGGGAGCGAGGGTGGAGGTGAGGCGGATGGCGCAGGCTGCGGAGACGGCTCGGCGGGAGCCGCTCACCAGGGCGAGGATCCTCGAGGCGGCCACCCGGGTCATGGACGCCGACGGGCTGGAGGCGGTCACCATGCGCCGGCTCGGCCGCGAGCTGGGCGTGGAGGCGATGTCGCTGTACAACCACGTCCCCAGCAAGGAGGCCCTGCTGTCGGGGATCCTGGAGACGGTGATGGGCGAGTTCGAGCTGCCCCGGCACGACGGCGACTGGCTGGAGCGGCTCCGCGATCTGGCGCTGGCCTACCGCCGGCTGCTGCTGGCCCACCCCAACGTCCTGTCGCTGTTCGCCGAGCACCGCCACCTGGACCCGGACTGCCTGCAGCCGATCGAGCTGACCCTGGAGGCGCTGCGGAGCGGCGGCCTGTCGGTGGAGGAGACCACCACCGCCTACCACATGCTCGTCGGCTACGTGCAGGGCCACGTCATGCTGGAGATCGCCGGGCTGATGTCGGGGGACCCTGGCCCCGAGCACACCGCCGAGCACGACGCCTTCCTGCGGATGCTCCCGCCCGACCGCTTCCCCCGCATGGCCGAGATGCTCCCCTACCTCAAGGGGTGCGACCACGAGGCGGAGTTCGAGCTCGGCCTCGACGTCCTGCTGGCCGGGCTCGACGCCAAGCTGGGGCGCCGGCCCGCCGGCTACTCCGCCCAGCCCTGAACCATGCCGAGGGCCGGGCGGTACAGGAACGGGACCCAGTAGCTCGGGTTGGTCCTGGTCCCTCGCTGCTCGAAGAAGCCGAGCTCGACGAGGCCGGTCGCGATCGCGGTGGCGGTGTCCTCGCTGATCTGCCAGATGATGGCGAGCGTCTTGGTCGTCTGATGGGTCTTCTCCCGCTCGAGTGCCTGCAGGAACGCCTTGGAGTCCGGGTACTCGGCGAAGATCGTCTGCTCCAGGCGCACCTTGGAGACCTCGGGGAGCGCGTCCCGCAGCGCCTGCGTCGAGAACAGCAGCTCGCCCGGCGGCTCGCGCTCGCCCCGCTCCAGCCGCTCGAGCTGCACGTCCCGCGCCCGCGACAGCAGGTGGATGAGCTCGCGCGGGGCGACCTGCTTGGTGCCGTCGCGGACGCGGCCGATCAGCCACTCGAACGTCCTGAGGTTGCGTCCGGCGTCGACGCGCTCCGGCACCAGCCGGTCGAAGAACTCCCGCTGCCGGTCCACGCTCGCCAGCACGTCGCCCTCGCCGACCTCGTACAGCGCCGTCAGCGGCCGGTTGCGCAGCAGCCGCCGGACGACGAGGTTGAGCAGCGCCGGGTCGTCCCAGGCGAGCGTCATCTGCCGGGTGATGTGGCTCGCCTCCCGGAACCCGGTGGCGGTGATCGCGCGCCAGATGTCGGTCCGGAGGAAGACCTTCAGCCTGACGGCCCGCAGGGCCATCGCGTCGAGGTAGACCTTGAACAGGGCGCGGAGCCCGCGCGCCTCCAGCTCCCGGCTCTCGGCGAAGGCGATGTCGAGGCGGTCGAACAGGATCCAGACGGTGAGGCCCGCGTCCAGCAGCGCCTGGTTGGCGAGCTCCAGGAGCTCGTCGGCGGTGACGAAGCCGGCCAGCCGCTGCCTGGAGGACGGCTCGGCGAGCGTGATCCGCGCGCTCACGCCGGTGGGGAGCCCCGTCAGGGTGTCGACGTTCAAGGTCGTCTCCAGCGCCTCCGCGTGCATGAGGCGGCGCGCGTACTCCCGCGCGGCCCGCACGATCGTGCGCAGGGTGACCAGCCGGCCGGGCAGCAGGCCGGCGTCGTGCAGGGTCGACCGCACCTGGCTGGCCGCCTCGCCCTGGACCTCGAGCTTGACGAGGGCCTGGCCGATCAGCGACAGGGCGAAGAGCTTCCACAGGCTGACGAACTCCGCCTCGCTCGCCGGCGGGTTGGTGACCAGGTCGCGGAACGCCGGCGCGCCACGCGGGTTCTCGGCCGAGACCAGCACGATGCGCTTGTCGAGGAGCCGGTCGCTGCGGTTGAGGAGCGTCGCGTAGATGGCGCTCTTGCCCGATCCCTTCGGCCCGAAGACGATGTCGACGTCGCCCGCGATCATCTTTCGCCACTGGTCGGTCTCGACGAAGTACGAGGCGAGCTCGTCGCTCTCCTCCTCGGCGACCCGACGCCCGATGGTCAGGTGCTCGAGCACGTCGCGCTTGCGCATCGCGTCTCCCCTCCGCCGGGAGCGGTGGTGCAAGGCGTACCGTTCCACCGCGGAACCGTCAAGGCACACGGATCCCCCCACCGGGAGCGATGATGACCGACAGGCACCCTCCGACCGACCCGGCGAGCGCGCTTGCCGAACGGCTGCTCCAGGACGCCATCGGCGCGTTGGAGCTGTACACCGTCTACCTCGGGGAACGGCTCGGCCTGTACCGGGCGCTCGCCGACGGCGGCCCGGCGACCTCCGCGGAGCTCGCCGGGCGCACCGGCACCGCCGAGCGGTACATCAGGGAGTGGCTCGAGCACCACGCCAGCAGCGGGCTGCTGGAGGTCGACGAGCCGGCAGCCGACCCGCTGGCGCGCCGCTACCGGCTGCCGCCCGGGCACCTCCCCGTCCTCGCCGACCCCGACGACGTCCGCTACCAGGCGCACAAGGGCGTGGACATCGTGCGGGCCGGCCGTCCGCTGCCGGCGCTGGTGGAGGCGTTCCGGACCGGCGACGCGCCGCCGCCGCTGCCGTGGGAGCCGGAGGGCAGGGCGGAGTTCAACCGCGCGCTCTACGTCAACCTGCTCGGCAGGCGGTGGCTCCCCGCGATCCCGGAGGTCGACCGGCGGCTGCGGGGCGAGCCGCCGGCGCGGGTCGCCGACGTCGCGTGCGGCACCGGCTGGTCGAGCATTGCCATGGCCAAGGCGTACCCCGGGATCGGCGTCGACGGCTTCGACCTCGACCAGGACGTCATCGCCGCCGCCCGCCAGCACGCCGAGGAGGCCGGCGTGGCCGACCGGGTGCGGTTCGCCGTCACCGACGCCTCCGACCCGGCGCAGCGCGGCCGCTACGACCTGGTGACGATCTTCGAGGCCCTGCACGACATGTCCCGCCCGGTCGACGCGCTGCGGGTGGTGCGGGGGATGCTCGCCGAGGAAGGGACGGTGCTCGTGGCCGACGAGCTGGTCGAGGACGAGTTCGTCGTCCCGGCGCCAGCCCGGGACCGCTACGCCTACGGCTGGAGCGTGGTGTCGTGCCTGCCCAGCGCGATGGGGGACCCGCAGACCGCCGCGACCGGCGCGGTGCTGCGCCCCGCGACGTTGCGCCGCTATGCCACCGCGGCTGGCTTCGCCGCGGTCGAGGTCCTTCCCATCGAGACCGACTACTGGCGCTTCTACCGCCTGCTGCCCTGAGGCCGGCCCTCAGCCGGGCCTGGTAGCTGTGGAAACGGCGCGACCGCGGCTGAGCGCGACCGCCCACAGACGCCGGACCGTCGCCCAGCTCCGCAGGCCGACCTGCGCGGCTCGCGGCCGCAGCACCGGGGGCAGCAGCACCCGCAGCGCCAGCGGCAGCAGCCGGAACTCCAGCGGCGGTGCCAGCGTGACGGCCTCCCCGTCGATCCCGGCCGGCAGGTCGGCGGGCGCGGCGTCGACGCGCAGGCTTGTGGTGGTCCACTGCGCCCACTCGGCCCCGGGCCGGGCCCGGCGGGCGGCGATCCGGGCCACCAGCCCGGCCAGCTCGGCGCCGGTCCTGGCCCGCAGGGCCGATATCTGTAGAACGCCGCCGTCCAGGCGCTCGCGGGCGCCGAGCACGGCGCCGCCGTGCAGCTCGTAGCCGTTGTTGGCGACCAGCAGGACCAGCACGTCCTGGAACCGCCTGCCCTCCGGGTCCTGGAAGGCCACCTGCAGCAGCGCACGCTCGCCCCGCAGCGCGCCGGGCAGGACGGCGTGCGCGGTGGTCAGCTTCCCGGCCCGGTAGCCGGGCTCGGCGACCAGCTCGGCGTAGGCGCCGAGCGAGACGTTGTTCATGAACATCCGGTCGCCGACGACGCCGACGTCGATGCGGCGCTCCGGGCCGGCGAAGGCGTCCAGGGCCGCCAGCGGGTCGGCGCGGTCGAGCCCGAGGTCGGCGGCGAAGTGGTTGCGGGTGCCGGACGGCACGCACACGAACGGCACGTCCGCCTCGACCGCGACGGCGGCCACCAGCCCGAGGGAGCCGTCGCCGCCGGCCACGCCGACCGCGTCCGCGCCCGCCGCGACCGCCTGGCGCGCCAACGCCACCGGGTCGTCGCCCGGCACCAGCTCGTGCACCTGGACGCCGCGGGCGCGGGCCGCGGCGGCAAGGCCGAGCCGCTCCGCCTTGCCGCCCCCGGACCTGGGGTTGACCAGCAGCCAGGGTCTGGCCGGTGGGCGCTCCGGCCCCGACTCACCGGGGGACCCCCCTGGGGTCCCCCGGACCCCTCCGGCGCCCGTCGGCGTCGCCACGGGGCCGAGCGCCCGCCGGGCCGCCGCCCCGTAGCCGAGGACGCCGGCAGTGAGCACCAGCACCCCGACCGCCCCCTGCAGGCCGACCACCACCAGGTCCAGGAGCACGTACGCGACCACCAGCGCGGCCACGGCGACGTTCAGCCGGCGCTTCCAGACCCGGCGGGTGGTGAACGCCCACCAGCCGGTCGCGGCCACCACGGCGAGGCCGAGGACGGCCCCCACGACCAGGGCGAACAGCCCGCCGTCGCTGCCGACCGCGACCAGCGCCAGCCCGCCCACCATCACCAGCAGCGCCGTCAGGGCCGCTCGCGCCCATCCTCTCCGGGCCGCGCCCCCGGCGTCACCGCCCATCGCTCCTCCGCTCCGCCGCATGCGTCCCCGTTAGCGTACCGACCCGGGGCGGTAGACTCGGCCGACCGCCCCGTCCGCTCGAAGGATCACGCCATGCCGATCAGCCGCGCCGACGTGCAGCACGTCGCCCGCCTCGCCCGCCTCGCCCTCACCGACGAGGAGCTGGACCGCTTCCAGGCGCAGCTCTCGCTGATCCTCGACGAGGCGGACAAGATCAAGCGGCTGCCGACCGAGGGCGTGCCCCCGACCGCCCACCCGCTGCCGAGGGTCAACGTCTGGCGCGACGACACGCCGGGGCCGTGCCTGACCCGCGAGGAGGCGCTGTCGACCGCCCCGGAGGTGGAGCAGGACCGCTTCATGGTCCCGCGGATCATCGAGGAGGAGCCTTGAGCTCCCCGGCCCTCCCCGGCCGGAGGGGTCCGGCCGGAGGGGTCCGGGGGACCCCAGGGGGGTCCCCCGGTGAGTCGGGACCCAAGGGGGTGCCCCGGTGAATCTCGCCGACCTGACCGCCCACGAGCTGGCCGCCCGGTTCGCCGCCGGGGAGGCGACCGCGGTCGCCGCCACCGAGGCGGCCCTCGAGCGCATCCGGGCCACCAATGAGCGGCTGAACGCCTTTCTGACCGTCACCGGCGAGCAGGCGCTGCACGACGCGGCGGAGGTCGACGCCGCCAGGGAGCGTGGCGAGCCGCTCGGCCCGCTCGCCGGGGTGCCGCTGGCGCTCAAGGACGTGCTGGTCACCAAGGGGGTACGGACAACGGCGGGGTCAAAGATCCTGGACGGGTTCGTCCCCCCCTACGACGCGACGGTGGTGACGCGGCTGCGCCAGGCCGGGGTGGGCATCGTCGGCAAGACCAACATGGACGAGTTCGCCATGGGGTCGTCGACCGAGAACTCCGGCTTCGGCCCGACCCGCAACCCGTGGGACCCGAGCCGGGTGCCCGGCGGGTCCAGCGGCGGGTCGGCCGCGGCGGTCGCGGCCGGGCTGGCGACGCTCGGGATCGGCACCGACACCGGCGGCTCCATCCGCCAGCCGGCCTCGCTGTGCGGCATCGTCGGCGTCAAGCCGACCTATGGCCTGGTCAGCCGCTACGGGCTGATCGCGTTCGCGTCCTCGCTCGACCAGGTGGGGCCGCTGACCCGCGACGTCCGCGACGCCGCCACCCTGCTGGAGGCGATCTCGGGCCACGACCCGATGGACTCGACGTCGATCCCGGAGGCCCCGACCGACTTCAGCTCGCGGCTGGAGGCCGGCGTCGACGGCCTGCGGGTCGGGGTCGTCGACGAGCTGTTCCTGGAGGGAACCGACGCCGGCGTGCTCGCCCGCGTGCGGGAGGCGCTGGACCGGCTGGAGCGGCTCGGCGCGCGGCTGGAGCCGTGCTCGCTGCCGTCGTTCGAGTACGCCCTCTCGGCCTACTACCTGATCGCCCCGGCCGAGTGCTCGTCGAACCTGGCGCGCTACGACGGCGTCCGCTGGGGGCTGCGCGCCAAGGACGCCGGCGACGTCGTCGACATGATGCAGCGGACCCGTCAGGCCGGCTTCGGGCCGGAGGTCAAGCGGCGCATCATGCTCGGCACCTACGCGCTGTCGGCCGGCTACTACGACGCCTACTACGGCCAGGCGCAGAAGGTCCGCACGCTGGTGCTGCGGGAGCTGCAGGCCGCCTTCCAGCGCTTCGACCTGCTGGCCGGGCCGACGTCGCCGTCGGTGGCGTTCCCGATCGGCGAGCGGGTCGACGACCCGCTGGCCATGTACCTGTCCGACGTGTTCACCATCCCGGTCAACCTGGCCGGCAACGCCGCGGTGTCGGTGCCGGCCGGGCTCGCCGACGGCCTGCCGGTCGGCCTGCAGCTCATCGCGCCGGCGCTCGGCGAGGCG
>Ga0184626_10000621_pt1 | contig 11374 bp, 9 predicted proteins | sample PLM3_60_b1_FD_133142 | JGI IMG/M metagenome (GOLD analysis project Ga0184626, IMG submission 133142) | Groundwater sediment microbial communities from an aquifer in East River, Colorado, USA - PLM3_60_b1 | ecosystem: Environmental > Terrestrial > Soil > Riparian zone | place: USA: East River... | reverse complement strand
GACATGCCGTTGGTTCGTTGGCTTTGCATTTCATATATCGAATTGATTCGCGGCGTCCCTTTAATTTCCGTTCTTTTCATGGCGTCGGTGATGTTACCGCTCTTCCTGCCGGCAGGAGTTTCGATCGACAAGCTCTTGCGCGCGCAGCTCGCCATGATTCTCTTCGCCGCCGCTTATCTCGCCGAAGTCGTGCGCGGCGGCCTGCAGGCAATCCCACGCCAGCAGGAAGAAGCAGCGCAAGCTCTCGGACTAACCTACTGGCAACGAATTCGGTACGTCATCCTACCCCAGGCGCTACGGATTTCGATCCCGCCCCTGGTCAATACGTTCATCGGCTTTTTCAAGGACACCTCCCTCGTAGTGATTATTGGGCTCTTCGATTTTCTGACGACGATCAAAGTTTCCCTTACCGAACCGGCCTGGACTGGATTTGGAGTCGAGGCTTATTTGTTTGCGGCTATCGGGTACTTCCTGTTTTGCTGCCCGATGTCGCGCTACAGCCAGGCCCTCGAGCGGCAAAACGCGCCCGGGCGAGGCGTACCCATGCTCAGGGAAAATTGAAATGCCAGTTCAGCGTAAGATGTGCCCGCGTCCAATTGACGCACCCGGTTCTTGATGTACATTTGAAATGTACTTTTTGATGTATGCCAAAGTGAAAGTAATGTCTGTTGAGGCGCGATCAAAGCGAAATCGTCGACCCGGCAAACCAGCAGCGAGAAACTTACGTGGTGATGAAACGACAAAAGCCGGTTGCCGACGCGAGGGTTTTCTCGATGTGGCCGGGTTAGTAGCGACTCAAAAGCTCGAGGCGGCCGGCACGCGTAAGAGCGCCCGTTCGTGTTCCGTGCACCTTGGCTCCGCCGGCCACTGAAAATGATGCAGTAGCCCGGGATATTTTAGTCTCCCGACCTTTCTCAAACCAAAAAGACCTGCTTCGAATCACTCAAAGCAGTGGTTCTCAATTCACAATTCTGGATGGTTTTTGCGGCGAATCACGCCGCAGCGAACTTTATCGGTAATTCTGAACCGGTCTTCTGCTGCGTCTTTTTGATCTGGCGATATTTCGAAAAGCCACGACTGCGATTAGAGGTACGACTACAGCAAGTAACAATATGGATACGAGATCATCAAACATGGGCCATCATTCTCGGATATTCATTCGGAGCAACCGTGATGCCAGCCACAAAAGGTTAAGTAGTTCAAATGGTTAGCCCATAACTATCGCACGAGAAGGCGTGTCAACTCATGTCAAAATTGCCAGGATTGTCACTGACACAGAAGAATTTTGAAACAGATTTCTGGTAGGATCGGTAAAGTCGATCCCTCAATAGACCTCATAGAAATGCTCGGGTTGGCGAAACAAATTCTCTGAAGACGTCGAGGTAAAACATGTTCTTGACTTGCGATTTCACCATCGAGTACCCTCGCGTATAGTTAGGTAAGTGTGATAGCTCGACTAGCGCAACTCAGCGTGTGACGCTGGGTTGATCGAGTATCACGCCGACGGTTCGAGTAAAAAATGGGTGCTAAACCTATGCCGTCACGGGAGGAAACGATCTTTTGACGCGAACGGAACCGGGCACACCGATGGGCGAGACGATGCGGCGTTACTGGATACCAGCGATGCGATCGTGGGACATCCCTAAGTCCGATTGTCCGCCGGTTCGGGTGAAGCTTTTGGATGAGCAAAAAGTATTGTGCACTCGGATTTAACCGACTGGACTTTTGCCAGAAGAGTTAACGTGCAATTAAAACGATTAATTCACCACAAGGAGGTAGATAATGGCACGAATTCGTCACATCGCGATCGGCACGCGGGATCCAGAGGCGACGGCGCGGTTTTACATTGAAGGCCTGGGCTTGAAACAAGTGGGAAAGGTCAACACTCCAACCTCTGAGGGCTACTACCTGAGCGACGGCCACGTAAACCTCGCGATCCTAAAATTCAAGTACGACGACCCCGCTACTACAGAGGGCGCGCCCAGGTACACCGGTCTCCACCACTTTGGTGTCGAAGTCGAGGACATGGCGCAGGCGCGGGCGCGGATCGAGATGGCGGGTGCAGTACATCGTCCCTACCCGGGAACGGAAGAGATGGCGAAGCGAGGCAACGTCGAAGTCAAGTTCACGGTGCCGGACGGCGTGACGGTTGACCTGTCCGAGCACGGCTGGCTCGGCACCAAGTAATCTACCGTTTTGCGCGGACAGCTCCGACGAGCGCCACCGCTGAGGTCAAATCTTTACTGATGTCCGCAGTTCGGATGTTCGCAGGGTCAGCAGATCGTAGTTCGAGAACGCAGCGTCGGATTTCTACGAGTCGACAATCTTCACATTTGGATATGTCAGAGACAGCTCAGAGTTACTCTTACCGGCCGCTAGATCCCATAGAAGCGTCTGGGATTATCGGAAAGAATCTTCCGTTTCACTTCGTCGCTGAGGCTTTCCATCGCCTTGAACCTCGATATCGCGTTGAGCTCGCTTGAGGTGTCGCCGTGGCCGTAGTCGGTGCCGATGACGAGATTCTCCTCCCCCGCATAGGAGATCACGTATCCAAAGTCGTCATCGGTCTGAGTCGACACGTAAATGTTGTAGTCGCGAAATGGATTGGGGGGCATGGGACGATCGCCGCCGAGCGACCGTCGCGTGACCTCGTGAGCGACCCAGGGAACCCATTGGCTCGATACTTCGATGAATCCCCAGCGTAGCGTGGGAAAAAGTCGGGGAATCTCACTCATGATCAGGGCGTAACATGCAGTGACGGTGGGAACGCGAAATGTGGAGAAGCCGCCGCCGGCCTCGTTGGTCATCAACTTAAACAAGCCGGGGCTGCCGTTCGCCAGGTGAACCGTGATGGGAATACCGAGGCGCTCGGTCTCGTCGTAGATTGGGTAATAAAACGGGTCCGTCATCATTCGGTCTCGCTCGAAGGGCCGCATGCAGACGCCGACCGCGCCGTGATGTTTGGCGAAACGAATTTGCGGGAGCGCCTCACTCGGCGTCAGCGCCGGCACCACGCAGGTCCAGCGCAAGCGATTCGCGCCAAGCTTCCAGATGTCCGCCAGCCAGCGGTTCCAGCTCCAGCACAAGGCGATCTCCGCATCGGGCCGCCTCGTCAGCGGTGTGAGCCAAAGAGAGTTGTAGAGCACCTGGACGTCGATCCCGAGATCATCCATATGTTGCAACCGCTGCTGCACATCGGAAAGCTCGCGGGCCTCCACCGGAGTTGCCACTTGCCGACCGAATCTTTTGAAATGCTCTTCAGATTGTTTTTCATTCGGTGAAGGAAACTTCGGGCCCAAGTTCTCGCCGTCGAGAATCCAGTTCTGCCTCTCGGGATTCTCCGGTGAGGTGACGAGCGTGGGGCGGTATTTCTCCTCGGCAGCTTCGAGGTAATCCCACACCCGCTCGGTCTCGACCACATGGGCGTCGGCGTCGATCACATCTGTTTTCATTTGGGCCGTAGACATAAGTCCTTCCTCTCTTGACGCAATATCCGGCTTGGATTCCCCGTCTAACAAACTTTCTCCACCGAATTGCCTTGAGCGCGAATTCGATTCAAGCAATCATCGGCCCACGACCCTCGCCTACTTCAGGAGTTCGCGCAGCGTGTTCACAATGGCCGGGTCGGCTTTAACAGACCATGCACATCTCCTCCTACAAGATCAGCAATATCGCCTTAGCTATCTCCCCTTGCGCAGCTCTTCGAGTAGATTGTTGATCGGCTTGAAGTCCATCCACTCCGGCCGGTTGATCCAGATATAATCCTTATCTTTTCGTCTTCTCGCCAGTGGCGGCAATATCTCCGGCGGCAGATCTTCTCGTAGGGAACCAACCCGTAGTTCATCCGTGTTGGCCTGGCGAAAGGCGATTTGTCCCTCCAACGACAAAAACCAGTTGAGGAAAACTTTTGCGCCATTGGGATTAGGGTAGCGATTCATCAATACCAATGCGCCGGAACCCGAACCCAGCCCTGGTTTCTCCTCGACCTGATAGGGGTTCAATTCAGCAACCGGCAGGCCTTGCATGGCGGCTCGGTCGATTCTCCGACAGAGAAAGCAGAGAGGAAACTTTCCCTGAGATAGCCAGTCGGTCCCCTGACGCAATTCCCGGAACATGGTCGGCTCCAGGTCGCGGTATACGCGTTCGATAAATTTCGGCCCGAGCTGCGGATGATGATAGACATAGGTCAGCGCGGTTGAACCCTGGTTCGGACCGATTTGAAGCGCTGCGTATTTCCCCTTCCACTGCGGTTGGACCAAATCCCAAGCCGATTTTATTTCTTTCTCGTTGATCAGGTTGGTGTTGAACGATATCGGCGGTCCGTACAATGCGCTCTCATACATAAAAACGTATTGCCCCTCGGGATCGATGTAATGGTGCTTGCCCATCCACCACTTGGACACGTCGGTCACACCCGGCTGGACCAGCATCGGCGCAATCGGCTCGACGATCTTGGCCCGATAAAGATTTTGATAGATCGCCGTCGGCGCGCCGAGAAATACATCGGTGAGAAACCTGCCCGCTCTGCGTTCGGCGAAGAGCTTCGGGAACAAATCACTGCCGCGCCCCATCGAAGTGCCGATAATCTTGATCTTCGGGTAACGCTTCTGAAAAGCAGCCCAGATCATCGGTGCGTTGCCGATGGAGTCCGTCGCATAAACGCTCACCTGCCCTTCTTCCTCGGCTCTTTTCACAACCGCATCCCATTCCTGGGGAGCGGATGACCGAACCTCGGCGCAGACGCCGACCTCGGTTCCACAAGTAGTCAACATGATAGTGAATAGAAGATTGCGAGAGCAAACACTGATCGTCATTAAAGATTCCTTCCGTATCAGGACCGATTCAATGTTTATCGGGAATGGAACACGAATTTAAGACTGAAACTTAGAATCCATCTACGCCCGACACTATCCGATCCCAAACTGGCAGGTCAACATGGAGGGGCTGAGAACGTTTTTATGTGGAATCTCCGCGACGTCGTCCATTTCTGGATTCTGCGCCGGAGTATCGTTGAATTTTAGATTGCCACTGCAACGAAGTTCTCGCTCACAGTCCGATTACGATTTGGCGCGATGCAGTCCGAACACGCCATGATAAAGATCCGTGAGCTCCTTGGTGCTGAGGGATTTCGCGCCGGCGGTGAGAAAAATAAATTTCCTTGCCAACAGTTCCTGGAGCCAAGGTTGATGCTTGACGCCTTTTCTCACGGCGATGCGTCCGGTTAGATCGGACATTTTGCTCTGTCCTTCCTGCGAAATTAGCCAGTCATAAAAAAGAATGGCCGCGTGGGGATGAGACGAGTGTTGCATGAGGACCAACATATCGGGCTCCGCCGCGTACGGGTCGAACAAGCGAAAATCGATGGGCGCGCCTTTCGATTTGAACTCGGCGACGCGGCGACCGCGCGCGGCGATGGCGAGGGCCGATTCGCCGCCGAGCAGTAGTTGCACACGCATCACGCTGCTCGACCCGGGCATATGGAGATCCTGCTTCGCTAGCGCCTTCATGTACTCGAGCCCTTTATCTTTACCCATGCGATCGAGCACGACGCCGAACCATTCATAATCTTCGGTGCCCAGGCTCATTTTGCCTTTCCATTTGGGATGCAGCAGATCCTGATAACTCTTGGGCGCTTCTTGGGCTGCGACCAGCTTGGTGTTGAGCGCGAGCACAATGGGCGTGACGTCGAAGGCCGTCCAGTGCCCTTCCGCGTCGAACGCGCCCTTGAATAAAGCCTCTCGCTCGGGCGCAAGATACGGAGTTGAGAGCTGCAGCTGGCGTAACTGCCATGTCTCCACCGGAGCCGTGGCAATTACGTCGACCGCATGGCGACGGGCTTTGGCCTCGGTGTCGGCGCGTCGGACGACACCCGACGGCGTCGAGCGAAAGGCATTCGTCTTGATAAAGGGGTGCGCATGCTCGAACGCGCTGAGAATTTTCGGATAATCGGAAAGGCTTACCGAAGTATAAATGACGACTTGGCCCTCGGCCTTGGCGCCCTCTTCTAAAACCCCGCGACGCTGCGACGCGGGCAGAGATTGGATTTTTTTCAGAACTTCGCCAACGGTCGCGGCGCTGCCTAGGTCCACAGAGAACATAGCAAGAAAGCAGCACACCGAGAATAGAAATAGCCGAATGATCATCCGTTCTTGCCTCCTAGATTCCGAGAGTAAACGGGTTTCACCAGCGAGATTTAGCACGAGTATCTTTCGTTAACACGGCCAAATATTCGAAAGCAACATCTCTGCGTCACAATCGAACTTAATTTTGATTCTCCATAGGGCGGAAGCCGGCGAGCCGCGCCGCTGACAGACAATTTTTTGCCCGCGTCTGTCGTATTCGCGCGAGTCAGAAGCTATAACAATGTTGAGAATTAATTTCGCGGATCGATCCCGCAATCAAACCGCAACACGCAGCGAGTACGCATCGATGAATGAGTTCACCCACTTGCGGGAGCGACTGCCTGCAATCCTCCGAGCGCTCGCCGTCGGCATCCCTGCCGGTTATTTGTTCCACCGCCTCCACACTCCAATTCCGTGGATGATCGGACCGATGGTTGCCGTCGCTGCGCTCAACTTGACGGGCATACGGATGCACTCGCCTCCTTACGCGCGCCAAATGGGCCAGGTGATCCTCGGTTCAGCGGTGTCGCTCTATTTCACGCCACCGGTCGTGAAAGCGTTGGCCGCTAACTTCCCCGCCATCATTGCTGCCACAATTGCCGTGTTTTTGGTGGGCATCGTCGGCGCGCTGACTTTGAGTCAGGCCTCCGGCGTCGATCGGAAGTCTACCTTCTTCGCCTCGATCCCCGGTGGTGCCATGGCGATGGCCGTCCTTGCCGATCGCTACGGAGCGCAGATCGCGCCCGTAGCGGTGGCCCACAGCTTGCGCGTCTCCGTCGTCGTCATCTTAATCCCGTTCGCCCTGACATACAGCGGTATCCCGCTCGAAGCCGCGGCCTATCGCCCGGATGTGCCGCTCGATCCCTCGATCCTGGCGCTGTGGCTTGGCGTCGGCTGGCTACTGGGCGAGATTTCCGAGCGTCTGAATTTGAATAACGGCTGTCTGCTGACGCCGATTTTTCTCGGCGCCGCGCTGACGATGAGCGGCATTCAGCTTTCCGCTGTGCCCCGTTGGATGACCGAATTCGCCCAGCTCATGTTCGGCCTCGTCCTGGGCGCGCGCTACGAGCGCGCCTTCTTCGTTCGCTACAAGCTGTTCATTCCCTTCGCGCTGTTGAACTCATTCTTTATTTTGATCGCCTCGGTTGCCGCCGGTGCGTTTCTGGCCTGGGCCTTCGATTTGCCGATTGCGACGATGATCCTCGCCACCTCGCCGGGCGGTTTGGCCGAGATGACGATCACCGCCCAAGCCCTGCACATCAGCGTGCCGTTGGTGGTCGCCTTTCACTTGTTCCGCGTGGTGATGGTCAACATCGGCACCCAATATATCTACACGGCCATCGCATCGCTGTTGGGACATGAGCCCGTTCGCAACTGATTGGAAAATCGCTGCCAATCGAATGGGCATTGGACAATCGCTATTCGCGCTTCGAACAGCGGCATGCTTGTGAAAATTTTAACGAGCCTTGCTACTTTTGCTGGCGAGAATTCATGTGACGATGTATCCTACTCACATATTTGAAAAACCTGCGCTCCGTTTAAACGTTATCCCATGACTTACGAAGAAGAGTTGCTCGCTCGGGTGGCAGTCGACAGCGAGATTTGCGGCGGGAAACCGCATATTCGCGGCACGCGAATTTATATCGCGATCATTCTCGACGCTTTGGTAGAGGGGCTCAGTCCGCAAGAAATTATCAACCACTATCCGTGTCTTGAGACAGACGATATCCAAGCGGCCGTCGCCTATGCTATCCGGCTTGCCGAAGAAAACGGCGGTTTAGCGGTGCTTGGTCGTCACCACCCTAATAATCTTTTTCCGCTCCGATGACGTGAACTGCGGCCGGGCTAAATACGGCCGTCACCTCATCGCCCTCCGTAAGAACTTGCTCAGCGCCTCGTTTTCGATCCAACACCGCGACCAGGTGGAATGATCCGCAGTCCAAGCTCACTCGATGGTGAGCCCTGCCGGAGACCACCTCGAATATTTTTCCTTTGCATCGATTTATATTTTTCACCTCGCAGCTTGCCGGAGCGAGGGAAACATCTTCGGAGCGAATACAAACGACGATCTTCGTTTCAGTTTTGAATTCGCCTCTCGCATAAATCCTTGCACCATTGATAGCGATTACTGAGCAATCGCCCTCGGAGCCCTCGACTACACCCGCCAAGCGGTTTTCAATGCCGACGATCTCGGCGACCGAATCCGTCTTGGGCCGAAGGAAAACTTCTTCACGGGAGCCGAGCTGAAGCAAATGGCCACCCTTCAAGACGCCGACAAGGTCCGCGAGCGCGAAGGCTTCGTCCCGATCGTGCGTGACCAATACCGTCGTAATATGCATTTCTTTCGCGATTCGTTGAAAATCGTGCCGCAAAGGCTCGCGGCTGGCAGGATCCAAACCCGCGAACGGCTCATCGAGAAGCAATAGCTCCGGTTCGAGCACCAACGCCCGTGCCAAGCTCGTACGCTGTGCTTCGCCACCGGAGAGCGTGCGCGCGGAACGCGCGCTAAGGTGCGCGATTCCGAGCCGCTCCAGCCACGGGCGAAGGCGCGTATCGATTTCGCGCCCGCCCGTTCCGCGCAGTTTCAATCCGAGGGCAGCATTTTCATAGACGGTCGCGTTTAACAGCAGAGGTTCCTGAAAAACCGTGGCGATGCGCCGGCGAATCTGAAGTGGGTCGCCGTCATGCCCATTTTCGCTGCGAAACAACACCGTCCCCGCGCTCGGACGTTGCAGCAGTCCCATCACCCGGAGCAAAGTCGACTTGCCTGCGCCATTGGGACCGATGATCGCCAGCATATCGTTGGTAGCAACGTCGAGTGACGGAACTTGCAGGGCGCCGTACGTACCGTAGCGAACAACGACGTCGCGCAGCGCTAGGAGAGTTTCGGCCACCGAAGCTGCTCCCGCTGCTGGATACGTGTGAGAAAAAAGTTGATCGCAAAGGTAAGCGCCAGCAGGACAAGACTCAACGCGATCGCAATGTCAAAATTGCCCTTGCTAGTTTCGAGCACAGTGGCCGTCGTGAGGACTCGAGTCTGGCCGCGAATGTTACCACCCACCATCATCGAAGCCCCGACTTCGGAAATCACGCCGCCGAAGCCGGCCATCACTGCCGCCAAGAGCGGCAGACGCGCTTCTTTGCAGAGGAGCCAAAGAAGTTGGGCTCTAGAAGCTCCGATGCCGAGCAATTGCAAGCTCAAGTTCGGATTGATCGATTGGAAGCTGGCCATGGTCAAACCGGCGACGATCGGAAACGCGATAATCACTTGGCCCGCGACCATCGCCGTCGGCGAATAGATCAAGTCGAGAAAGCCCAGAGGGCCGCTGCGCCAGAGAAAGATCGAAACGAACAGACCGACGACCACCGGCGGGAGCCCCATGCCGGTATTGATCGACGCCGCCACCAGCGATCGGCCAGGGAAGCGGGTCAGCGCCAAGGCAATCCCCAAAGGAATGCCGATCAAAAGTGAAATGAAAGTGGCGCAGCCGGAGATCTTGAGCGAGAGCCAGGTGATCTGCCACACTTCAGCGTCGAAACCGAAGACGAGTTCAACGGCTTTGACGACTCCCTGCCAGATCAATTCCACGCTAGACTCCCAACTCTTCTTCTTTCTTTCCCGCAACAGGGACGAACAGCGATTGGCCGAATTTTTCTACGCCGAAACTCCGAATCAGGCTTTGTGTTTGCGGTGCAACCATGAAATCGGCAAATGCCTTGCCGCCGGCCGAATTGATCCGCGGGCCGTTGGCGGGATTCACTTCGAGAACCGAATAGATGTTCAGCAGTGACCTGTCTCCCTCCATCAAGATGGGCAAAGTCACACGCTTGCCCAAGGCAAGATACGTTCCCCGGTCCGTGATCGTATATGCATTACGCTCGTTGGCAATGCCCAGCGTCGCGCCCATTCCCTGCCCTGCTTCGATGTACCACGAGCCCTTGGGTTCGACGCCGGCGGATTTCCACAACGATTTTTCCAACGTGTGGGTACCCGAGTTGTCGCCGCGCGAAACAAAATTCGCCTTCGCCGGTTCGATTGCCTTGAGCGCCCCGCTCGCGCCTTTTGCCGAGCGAATTTTCGCAGGATCATCCTTCGGCCCGATGATAACGAAATCGTTGTACATGACCAGGCGCCGATTGAGCAGCGTGCCGTCGGCGACGTATTGCTTCTCCAAGCTCGGCGCGTGTACCAACGCCACGTCCGCATCGCCTTTGGCGGCGAGAGCGAGCGCTTGGCCAGTACCGACAGAAACCGTTTTCACCGAATAGCCGGTCTGTTTCTCGAAGAGAGGTATCAGAACGTCGAGCAAGCCGGAATCCTGCGTGCTCGTCGTGGTCGAGAGAATGACATTGCGGCTGCTTGATTCCGCGCTTAGGGCGATGGAGCCAAACCACAGGCAGACAAAAAATGTGAACGAAGCCGATGAGAAGAGTGATCTGCGCATTGAGGTCTCCTGCGATGATACCTAGTTTGAATTAACGATTCGTCCGGATTCGCTTACGTCGTAACCGCCCAAAGCGCCGACGCGCCCGCGAAATTCCCGGGAGCCGACGATGCCGAGCAAGATCTGCATCCGCTGCGTAAAAAAACGCTCCTTCGGTATCAGCATGTCGAAACGCTCTCGGGTGAGCGATACGAAGTCGAGCCCGAGCAATTGCGCGGTCGTCCGTGTGGCCAGCCCCACGTCCGCTCCGCCACGTAAGACTTCCAAGCCGACTTCCAGGTGCGTCGACACCGCGGATTCGTAACCGAGGATCCCTTTACTGCTCAGGCGAGCGTCCGCGAGCTCCTGATCCAGGTAGATCCGCGTGCCTGATCCGGCCTGGCGATTTATGAATCGCAGCTTTCGGCGCGCCAAATCGCGAATTGATTTCACGTTCTTGGGATTGCCCTGCGGCACCAGCAGCCCCAGGTCACGAAAAAAAAGCTCGACGACGACCGCGTCGTTAGGAAAAAATTCTTGCGCCGCCCGCTTGGACGCCCTCGCCCGGGCGGGTTCCAGAAGATGAGCCGTGGCAAAGTCGGCCACGCCGCTCCGTATTGCTTCGAGTCCGCCGCTACTGCCAACGGTCGCCATGAAGAGCGACGCGGGCCTGGTCCGCGATTCGTAAAGATCGTGCAGGATTCCCAGGCTCGGATCGTCGCTGCCCGCGGCGAGGATAAACGAGCGTTCTTCAACGTTGCGCGGTTCTGCAACAAGGCCCGACGCGCTCTCCTCGATCCATCGGTCAATCAGCTTTTTCGGGAACGT
>Ga0184626_10000618_pt1 | contig 11380 bp, 9 predicted proteins | sample PLM3_60_b1_FD_133142 | JGI IMG/M metagenome (GOLD analysis project Ga0184626, IMG submission 133142) | Groundwater sediment microbial communities from an aquifer in East River, Colorado, USA - PLM3_60_b1 | ecosystem: Environmental > Terrestrial > Soil > Riparian zone | place: USA: East River... | reverse complement strand
GGGCCATTGCCTCATGTATTTTTTGATGCAATTTTTTTGCATCCTCGGGTGCGGGATGCGCCGCGTCACCCCACGTCATTTTATCTTCGTGTCCCTCATCATAAAGAGTGAGGGAAGAATAAAGATTCCCCGGATGAATAAATCCCGGACTCGACTTCAAAGCGGCTTTGGCTCTCTTAAAATACTTTTTTGTCGCGCATTTCTTAAGTTTTCCTTCTTCGGTATACGCGATCTCATCAAGCCCTTTGCCTTTTAATACTTTCCCGTCCCGCGTAATCTTGTATACTGTGGCGGTACCGGCAACGCCTCCACCACTGCCGACGAGCAAATAACTTTCCTGGCCATAGCTAATTTGAAAAAAAAGGGAGACAAGCAGGCCAGTTTGAAGGAATTTCATAAAGAGAGGCTTTATCTAAAGTTACCATCAAATAACTAATATTTTTAAAAAAGATACACTCCCATAAAAATGGTATTTACGGCTGAATTCAGAAATTCAACGCTGTTCGCGATGCCGTGTTTTCCGGAAAAACGGGAAAATCTTCCTTCGCGAAATAAGAATTTGATACAGAGGAAGTTAAAAGCACATAAGCCGTAGAAGGAACCTTATGCTACCTGCTCTTGCTTAATTAAAAAGACGGAATCCTGGATGTCGTCAGTGATGGGAATCTGACAGGCCAATCGGCTATGACGGGTTGCATTGGGAAGTGTGTCGATCATGTCCAGCTCGATCGGGTTTGGCTCACCTAACCTGCTGGATCCTTTTTTAACTTCCACATGACAAGTAGCACATAAGGCCATGCCACCGCACGTGGCCAGTATAGAATATTCTGATGCCTTAAGTACTTCCATTAGGTTAAGGTTGATACCTTCAGGAACTTCTATCGTGTTTACAACGCCTTTACTATCTTCAACTTGAAACGTAATCATGTATCGTTATCCGTTAATCGTTATCCGTTATCCGTTATCCGTTATCCGTGTGTGAGTGTGGGTTTGGGTTTGGGTTTGGGTTTGGGAGTGAAGCCGTTAAAAATAATTGCCAATGCTAAACCCATACCGCTTCCAGTTTGTTAATCGTCTTCACTTCGTCAGAAGGAATTCACTCCATTAACAGTAGTGTATTTGAAACTCAGCTTCTGGTGGGGATACACGAACTTAAACGCGCTTTGAGCCATCAAAGCAGCTTCATGGAATCCACATAAAATCAATTTCAATTTACCGGGGTAAGTATTGATATCGCCAATGGCATATACACCCTCAACATTGGTTGAATAGTCCAGCGTATTGACCACGATGGCTTGCTTATCCATATTCAGTCCCCATTCTGCAATTGGGCCCAGCTTCGGACTCAACCCGAATAAAGGAATCAAAAAATCGGCTTCCAGCTCCGACGTGCGTTTTTCTTTATCTACGTATGACACGGATTTCATCACTCCATTTCCGTGGATTGCCTGGAGGTTTGAATTGAGTAGAAGATTGATTTTTCCACTGCGTGCTAATTCAGCAACTTTCTCCGCTGAGTCGGGCGCGCCACGGAACGACTCGTTGCGATGGATCAATGTTATTTCTTTGGCAATTTCAGAAAGATGGATCGTCCAGTCCAACGCAGAATCGCCACCCCCGGCGATCACAAGTTTTTTATTCCGGAAAGTTTCCGGATCCTTCACCATATATACTACCCCTTTACCTTCGAAGTTTTCGAGATTTTCCAGTTCGGGCTTTCGGGGCTCAAAACAGCCCAGCCCACCAGCAATAACAACTGCTTTGCATTGAATGACAGTGTTATCGGAAGTTGTTAATTCAAAAGTACCATCCGCAGTGCGCGTAAGCCCATTCACTCTTTCACCAAGCGTAAATGTGGGCCTGAACGGTTCGATTTGAGATCTGAGATTTTCAACAAGCTCACCGGCTTTTATCTCCGGGTATCCGGGAATATCATAAATCGGTTTTTTCGGATAGATCTCCGATAGTTGCCCGCCAATCCGTGGCAATACATCAACCAGGTGACAGCGCATTTTCAAAAGTCCCGCTTCAAATACTGCAAAAAGGCCCACAGGTCCTGCTCCGATTATACAAAGGTCTGTCTTAACCATACGGCATATTTATAAGTTGCTTAACTTAAAATTAGTACAATTATTATTAGTACAACAACTATTTCCACAATTAATAACGCGGGCGCCAAGAAAAGGATGCCTTACGAGCTCAAATTCGCGTAAATCGTGTTCAGGATCTTTTTGAATTGGTTGAAGTCACGTTCCGTCAGCCCCTCCCAGGCCTTAAGCCGAACGTTTTTGATTTTCGGCTTCAGCTGTTCTACTTTCTTCTCGCCAGCACCGGTAAGCGACACAATAAAGCTCCGGCGATCGGACGGGTGCAAGATCCTCTCGGTGAGTCCTTTTTTACAAAGTAAATCGATGATTCTTGTGAGCGTGGGGTTATCCTTGTTGATCAACTCAGCAAGTGCATTTTGCTTCATTTCATCATGCTCATAAAGGTGTTTCATAACCAACCATTGATCCACGGTGACGTTAAAACCCATCTCCTTAAATTGTTGCTGGGCGTACTGTTTCACCTTTCTTGCCGTCCGGTCCAAAAGAAGCGAGTAGGCATTGTACGAATCTTCGGTCATAGTACGAATAATTAGTGTACCAATTGTCTAACAATACTAATCAAATCTCTTTTCGTTTGTCTCTTTTATACAATTTTATTCAGCTCGTTTGTGCTTTCTTTACTAACAACAATAAATTAACTTGAATAATGGTTAGTATAAAAGAAGCTACTGCGTGGGCTTTAGCTTACCCTGAAGCCCTGGAATTGCCGCACTTCGAAAAGACGTCAGTCCGAGTCAGGAAAAAAATATTTGCAACGCTTGATAAAAAAAATCAAAGGGTAGTAGTAAAATTATCGGAGGTAGATCAGTCTGTATTTTCAAATTACAATCCAGCAATCATTTATCCGGTGCCGGGGGCGTGGGGAAGACACGGCTATACAGTGATTGAATTGAAGAAGGTTCGCAAGTCAATGTTCAAAGACGCACTACAATCCTCCTACTGCATCGTTGCGCCAAAGACGCTTAGCATTCAGGTGCAAGCCAACCTCTAATGTAGGATTAATAGTCAAGCTATTTCAATCGTTCCTGCAAGGTCTGAAGTCCGCCGAGGTTACGCTGCAATACTTTTTCAACATCGTCATCCTCGATATGGCCGAGAATTCCAATAGATCCGTGGAAGGCACTTTTCTTAAGCGTTCTTAACATTTCAAATTCCTGGTCCCCACTACCCACAGGCAAAATCTGTGGGCCATCTTTCTTCATTCCATTGATGTTAACCGTCCATAACCACGGTATCATTTTGTCCAATAAAGCTGGAAACGATTGAACCTGACTATGCCCATGATGAAAATTGTAGATCAGTCCGAAGTTCGGATCGTTTAGTTGCTTCAGGATCTTAATCTGATTATCAGGTTCACCAAACCAGTCACCATGGTTATACAATCCCACTCCCGTAGCAACTTGTGACGCATGCTTCTTCAGGAACTGCAGCATTTCAACACCTTTGGCAATCTTTGAATCGTCATTTTCGCCTGCGAAGAAATTGTTATTAAACCCTACCCATAGTCTGGTTTTTAAACCTGACTCTTTCATTATGCTGAGGATTTGTTCGTTGTCTTCACTCAACTGCCCGACCTTGTCAGTTCCGTTGTCAATCCACAGCCAGACCGCTGCAATCCGGATTCCGTTTTCTTTTGCCAACTTGATTTCGTCGCGGAATGAAGGTATGTGCTCATGCCTCCAGTCGTATGCGTATTGTGTGAACCCAAGGTGTTTTAACATATCAACACGCTGCTGAGGAGACCGGTGTTGATTGTCAAAGGGCACAATACACCAGGCTATCAGGTTTTCTTGTGCAAAAAGTTTTTCATTTTTCGTTTTTGATTGTCCCCATGAAAAAGACAACAATCCCACAGTCAACGTAATCGTAATGATTGTCAACTTCAAAAACTCTTTACTCCTCATAGTATTATTTGTCTAGACCTAAATTCATTCTACTATAAATATAACGCACTGTTGACCCCGTGTACTATCTTTAAAAGACAAAATTTGAATCCGATTCCGATGAACATCCTGACATGCAGCGCTCCGGGGCATTTCGAATATAGCCGCGGCGAACGGCCAGCACTACAAAAAGGACGCGCTATCATCCGCGTAAAACGTATTGGCATTTGCGGAACGGACCTGCATGCCTATGAAGGTACTCAGCCTTACTTCACCTATCCTCGTATCTTAGGCCATGAACTTTCGGGCGAGCTTGTAGAGTTTGATGATGCCCCAGGCTTCAAAAAAGGCGAACTCGTAACATTCATCCCTTATTTCAACTGCGGAAAATGTATTGCCTGCCGATCTGGAAAACCAAACTGCTGCCAGGAACTTCAAGTGTCGGGAGTTCACATCGACGGAGGCATGGTTGACTTTTTATCCATCCCGTCGTATTCCCTCGTTCACGGTGACGGATTAACCGATGATTCCCTAGCATTAATAGAGCCGTTGGCAATAGGCGCTCACGGAATCCGGAGAGCACAGGTTCAGGATGGTGAATTTGTGCTGGTCATTGGCGCGGGCCCCATTGGTTTGGGAGTTATGGAATTTGCCCGGATCGCAGGAGGCAAGGTAATTGCGCTCGACATCAATGAAACACGCCTAAACTTCTGCCGTTCAAAAGCAGATCATTCTATCCTAGCAGGGGATGGCGCACATGATAAAATCAAGCAAATTACTTCCGGGGATATGCCTACCGTTGTTATCGACGCCACAGGAAGCCAAAAAGCCATTAACAACGCATTTCAATTTATGGCCCATGGTGCCCGTTTTGTCCTGGTCGGTTTGCAAAAAGAACTAATTTCTTTGAGCCATCCCGAATTTCATAAGCGGGAAGCAACCCTGATGAGTAGCCGGAATGCTACTCGTGAAGATTTCAATCATGTAATTGATTGTTTAAAGAGCAAAAAGATAGACCCGACAACCTACATCACCCACCGCGTTTCATTTGATGAGGTAAAAAAGGAATTTCCAGGCTGGTTGAACCCAGCCAATGGTGTTATCAAAGCGATGGTCGAGGTATTCTAAGATGGATCAAAAACGCCCTTCAAACAATCTTATGCCACCTCGTCCGCGTCATTAGCCAATCACAAACAATTTTTCCCGATTGGAATTTTAATGCCTCCAATTCCTTACATTAAATGTTGCTAGTACCCTCGAGATCATTGTTGTCTGCTTTCAACCGGCCGGCTGACCGGCAATCAATGTCTTGAAAAACTTGCGACTCACGCGAAGAAACCATTTTATAAAGATATCCTCATGAACCCACGAAACGACTCCCTCCAACCCCGAAGAGATTTTCTAAAAGCAATGGCGGCTACTCCTTTAATTTCTCTCGCCCCATTCTCAGATGTCTTTGCCAGACCAGGCCGAACAGTGCCAAGTCCTCCGGCATCCTCTCTGAAAGTCGGCTTAAATGCATATTCATTCAACGGGCCATTAACCTCTGGTGCGATGACCATCGACGATATGATCACCTTTTGTGCTGAAAAAGGTTTTATGGGAGTTGACATAACAGCCTATTATTTTCCCGGATACCCGGCAGTACCCGCAGACGATTTTTTGTATCATGTGAAGAGGAAGGCATTCAGTGTTGGGATGGAGATCAGCGGAACTGGGGTGCGAAATGATTTTACGGAGGCAGATGAATCCAAACGAAAAGAAAGCGTCGCTCTTGTTAAGAGATGGATTGAGGCAGCAGAAAAAATGGGGGCTCCCGACATCAGAATATTCTCGGGAAATCAGCGGCCCGCAGGATTTTCCAGAGAGCAGATATTGAGCTGGATGTTAAAAGACATTCAGGAATGTGTCGAATACGGTAAGAAACATGGCGTTGTGGTGGCAATTCAAAACCACGACGATTTTATAAAAACTTCCGACGATGCAATTCAGATTCTCAAAGCCGTAAACTCTGAATGGTTCGGATTGATGCTTGATATCGGTAGCTATCGGGTGGGTGATCCGTATAAGGAAATTGAAAAGACAGCAGGTTATGCCGTGAACTGGCAAATCAAAGAGAAAGTATTTATCGAGGGAAAAGAAGTAGATGTTGATTTGGATAAGTTGATGACCATTATAAAAAAGTCCGGGTATACGGGGTACCTCCCCCTCGAGACTTTGGGAGAGGGAGACCCTAAGATCAAAGTATCCGCTCTATTGGAAAGAGTGAAATCATCGCTGGCTAAAATCTAAAGCAAACAAAAAATAATATGGATGACAAACATTTGACTAATGATACAGCGTTGCGCTTGCCAAGACGTGAATTTCTCGCATCGGCTGCTGCTACGGTAGGCCTATCTATGTTGCCCAAAGTAAGCAGTGGTATGGTTAATGATACTCACGCGGTTCAATCCAAGCTGACCGTGCAGCAGGTAATCGACATGATTCTCAAAGAGATTCCAGGCGCACCATTCAAAACTACGGTTGATACGATCAAGGCTGGAGATGCCGGTCAACAGGTAAATGGAATCGTGACAACGATGTTTGCCACGGTGGACGTCGTAAGGCGCACTGCTGCCCTCGGAGCGAACTTCATTATTGCTCACGAGCCTACGTTTTACAATCACCTGGATGACACTTCCTGGTTAGAAAGTGATCCGGTCTTTCAATTTAAACGCGACCTCCTGAAAAAGAATGGAATAGCCGTTTGGCGTTTTCATGACTATTGGCATACACACAAACCGGATGGGGTACTAATGGGAGTAATAGAAAAATTTGGCTGGAAGAAGTATTACGATCCCGGAAATCCGCAGATGATCGTCCATCCTGGTATAACACTGGGAGATGTTGTTAGTACAGGAAAGAAAGGCTTGGGTATACGTCAGGTAAGGATGATCGGTGATCCCAAACAAATTTGTAAACGCATAGCACTTCTGCCGGGTGCCGCCGGCGGCACTGCGCAAATTAAGTTACTCCAAAGAGAAAAGCCCGACGTCCTGATCGTAGGTGAAGTTCATGAATGGGAAACTGCTGAATACGTTCGCGACGCCCAGGCTATGGGGACGCCGATGTCTCTCATTGTTCTAGGCCACTCCGAAAGTGAAGAACCGGGTATGGAATGGCTTGTGCCCTGGCTGCAGCCAAAAGTGGGCGCAATCAAAGTGACAAATATTCCTTCCCATAATCCTTTTATGGAAGCTTAGATTGGCTTTTGCAATGTGGAAACAGGTAATTAGCCGCAATAAATAGCTCAATACTTGAGGCTTCCAGTGAACATCTTACTTTTCAGCAATGCAACTGTTCATCAATTCGCTCTCTAAAACATACCCCAACGGTGTGCACGCGTTAAAGAATATCTCATTAACACTTAATGAAGGTATGTTCGGACTTCTGGGGCCCAACGGAGCTGGCAAATCTTCTTTAATGAGAACAATTGTCACGTTGCAGCAAGCTGATGAGGGCACGATTTTTCTTGATGATTTAGATGTGTTAAAAAACAAAACAGCAGTGCGACAATTGTTGGGATATTTACCGCAGGAATTTGGAGTTTATCCAAAAATATCCGCGGAACAAATGCTGGATCATATTGCGCAATTAAAGGGAATCGGAAGAAGATCGGAACGAAGAGAGCAGGTCGCTTATTTGTTAGACAAGGTGAATTTGTCGAAAGACAAAAAGAAAAACCTAGGTACATATTCCGGAGGAATGAAGCAACGCTTTGGAATTGCACAGGCGCTGATTGGTAGTCCTAAACTTATTATTGTTGATGAACCCACTGCTGGCCTGGATCCTGGTGAGCGAAACCGTTTTTATAACTTGCTAAGCCAACTAGGGGAAAACACGATCGTCATCTTGTCTACCCACATCGTAGATGATGTGAGCACACTTTGTTCAAATTTTGCCATTCTCTGCAACGGCGAACTGCTATTTCAAGGTGAACCTTCCATTGCAGTGGGACACATGGAAGGGTGCGTGTATTCAAAATCAATAAAGCATGAAGCAATCGGCCAATATAAAACGAACTATCAAGTGCTGTCAACTCAACTAAAGGGAGGTGACCATCGCATTCGAATCTTTAGTAAAATTGATCCTGGCAACGGATTTCAACTGACGCCGGCAAGCCTTGAAGACGTTTACTTCAGCACGATCATTAATAAAATTGATGTCAGCACCATTTGATCTTTTTCTATGCTGTGGCAAATATTTGTCTTTGAAATAACTTATCGACTGCGGAGAAAAGAGGTGCACCTTTATTTTTTTTCTTTTTTCATCCTATTCTTTGTTTTCTTCGGCATACTCAGTCCGCCGCTGAGTGAAAAGCAAATGATGAATGGCTCCGTTTTCCTGGCCACGTTCATTACAATGGGTAGCGCGTTTATAACAATTGTCAGCTCGGCCATTATGGGCGTTCCACTCTATCGGGATATCGAACATAATACAAAAGAATATTACCTGTCCTACCCCATCACCAAAGCTGGATATTTTTGGGGGCGCTTCCTTGGATCTTTCCTTTTTATGATCCTGATTGGCACTGCTATACTATGGGGCGCTTATTTAGGCACAATTATCGGACCTGGCTTGGGTTTTGTCGAGGCGAGGCGATTCGGTCCTAACAATTTCCTTTACTACTTTCAACCATTTCTCGTCCTGGCGGTTCCCAACATTTTTATTACGTCTGCACTCTTTTTTGGTCTTGTTGCCATAACACGCAACGTCAAAGTTATTTACACCAGCGGGCTTATTTTGTTCTTCGGCTACCTTATATCAAGGGTCTACTTTTTACGAAACAGCGACGAAACAATAGTTTACCTGGCCGATCCATTTGCAATAAATTGTATACTCAGGGAAACCGCCACGTTCACTGTTTCTCAAAAGAATACTTCCCTGATTTCCTTTCATGGGTTGTTCTTAGTAAATCGGATTCTCTGGTTCACGGCAGGGGTAACAGTTCTACTACTGACTTATTTTAGATTCAATTTTGAAAACTTTTTTATCGGAAAGCCAGGTAAGCAGCAGATCGATATGCGTGCTGATCAAACATCTAGTCAACTAACAAAACCGTCGGTCCGAGCCAATTTTAGTTTAGTCTATCACTATGAAAATATCCTTTCCCTCGTCAAAATTGAATTGCTTGGCATTTTACGTGACGGCTTTTTTTGGGTTATCGCCCTTGGCGTGGTGACATTTCTAGGAATTATTTTCTGGGATGGCCGTGAGCATTATGGCGTTCCGGATTTTCCCCGCACCGTTTTCCTCCTATTCGATGCGCTGCACCCATTTGTTCTTCTGTATGTGTTCTTCATTATTATCTTTTACACAGGCGAGATTATACATAAAGAGAGGGTCACAGGATTTGCTGCAATCAACGATACATTACCGCCGCCCAATTGGGTTTTATACGCGGCAAAACTTCTTAGCATATTCTGCTTTGCGATGTTCTTGGCCATTCTGCCCCTCGTCGTGAGCTTTCTCAATCAGATTATAAAGGGTTTTTACGACTTCAACTTCCCAATCTATCTTTCGATTCTTACACTGTTAGTCCTTCCAAAACTGATGGAAATGGTAATGTTATCGTTTGTAGTCCATGTAGTAGTTAACAGTAAATTTGCTGGTCACGCTGTTGGAATAATAATATGGCTACTAACCCACGTACTATTTTTTTCAAGGTATATAGACTACAACCTTCTGCTCTTCTCGTTTACACCACCGTTTATTCTTTCCGACCTCGACAAGTTGGGACCAGGTGGCATAGGCGCATTTTGGTTTAATATGTATTGGCTATTTTTTGGTGGGCTCTTATTAGTTGTTGCTTTCTTGTTCTACCATCGAGGGAGTCCTTCATCCTTTGGTGAAAGGTTGAAACTATGCGCCGAACGATTTGTAAAGCCTGTCTCGTTATTGGCCCTCGTCTTCTTCCTGGGCTTCCTGGGACTTGGATCCTTCAATTATTACAATGTAAGTTACATCAATAATTACCTGACGAGAACAGAACTTGAGGAGCGGGATGTCGCCTTTGAAAAAGCCTTGAAGAAGTACGAAGGTTTGCCGCTTCCCAAAGTGGTTGATGTGAAAATGTATGTCGATCTTTACCCCGAAAATCGGTACGCTAATACCAAGGGGCACATAACACTGGTAAATAAAACTCCCAAGCAAATTAGCACCTTACTTGTGAATGGAAATAACCTGGCAAAATATTCTTTGAAGTCAAATGGTGTTGAAATGCATTTTACAACCCCCTTAATATACACCAGAGGCAAATTCAATTTTTTTAAACCGAATCCTGACACATCAATGTACCGCCTCTACAAATTTGAACGTGCCCTTGCACCTGGAGACACTGTCATCATTGATGTGACCTCGCGAACTGAATATGTCGGATTTCAAAATGGGCTGTACGGTTTTGATCTTTTCCAGAACGGCATTTTTTTCAGAGGCGGTTTGCCTAGTCTTGGATATGACCAGGACAACGAGCTATCCAGAAACGACATTCGCGAAAAATATCACCTGCCTGAAAAGGACCACACGGACATTGCTCAAGATGATCCTTGGGGAACCAGCACTTTGTCACTTGGAGATGTAAGCGATCTCGCGTCATCCGACATTACCATAAGTACGTCTTCCGACCAAATTGCAGTCACTTCTGGAAATTTAGTTAAACAATGGAGCGCAAATAATCGCCGCTACTACCATTATGTTCAGAACTGGCCGCGCGCTTATTTTTCGTTAGCCATTTTTTCGGGCAGGTATACAGTTCTTCATGATACTGTCCGCGTTAATACCGACAGATCAATAGATATAGATTACTATTATCATGTTAGTCACAAAGCAAATGTTATGCGGTTTCTGGCTGCGCACAAAGATGGTTTGCAATATTATTCGAGTGCCTACGGACCTTATCCATTCAGTCATGTTCGGCTGGTAGAATCGGTATTCAGTCCTCGCAGTTCCACCTTTCCCGGTCTTACTTCGATAGACGAATGGTTTGCATGGAATGCACATTTAACGAATCCAAATCAATTGGACTACTGCTACTTCCTGGCAGCCGAGACGCTTGCCCATCAATGGTGGGGCACCCTTGTGGCACCTAATAAAACCGTTGGCGCCGAGATCATTGCCGATGGCCTTTCCAAATACGCGGCCCTGGTTTTAATGGAAAAGAAATTCGGCGCCGATATTGGGAAAAAAATGCGTGCCACGCTACTCGCTGATTTTCTTTCAGAAAGATTTTGGCAGTCAAGGCGAACCAATGAACCTGTCAATGATCATCCGCTAATCAAATCTGCCCACGGTTACGAATGGAACGATAAAGCAGGACTGGTTTTATTTGGGTTAATGGATTTGATCGGTGAG
>Ga0184626_10000617_pt1 | contig 11428 bp, 8 predicted proteins | sample PLM3_60_b1_FD_133142 | JGI IMG/M metagenome (GOLD analysis project Ga0184626, IMG submission 133142) | Groundwater sediment microbial communities from an aquifer in East River, Colorado, USA - PLM3_60_b1 | ecosystem: Environmental > Terrestrial > Soil > Riparian zone | place: USA: East River... | reverse complement strand
TGGTTCGGCCGGCCGCTGCCGCTGGACGGCCGCGGCATTTCTCGCTTGGCATGGGGTTGATCGCTCGGATTCGCCCTGCCAGGAACCGCCCGCCGCGTCGGCGTTCATCCCCTGCCATCTGCGTGCATCGGCGGCTTCTGTTCGCCGTGTCCTCCGTGGCCAGTTGGAGCGCCCACGGGAGGGTTGTTTTGCGCGGAGTCCTCGCTTGGCATGGGGTCGATCGCTCGGATTCGCATCTCCCGCTGGAGAGCGCCCGCTGGACGCGGGGCGGGCTGGGCATCTAGACGCTTGCTGTCTCTTCCTTGAACGGCCGGCTTAGCAGGGTGCTGATGGTCTCGCCGATTCCGGCATTGCGGTTGACGATGGCGTCGACCGCGTCGGCGATAGGCATCTCTACTTTCAAGCTCCGAGCTCGGGCGACCACGGCGCCAGCACTGGACACACCCTCCGCCACGGTGCGCCGCCCGGCGAGATAATCCGCCAGCTTCTGGCCTTCGCCGAGCGCGATGCCGAGCGAGAGATTGCGCGACTGCCGGCCGTTGCAGGTGAGGGTGAGATCGCCGAGCCCGGAAAGACCCATCAGCGTCGCCGGCTCCGCGCCGAGGGCGAGGCCGAGGCGCATGATCTCCGCCAGGCCGCGGGTCAATAGTGCCGCGCGCGCATTGTCGCCAAGCTTGCGGCCGATAGCGATGCCGCAGGCGATGGCCAGCACGTTCTTCACCGCGCCGCCCACTTCCGCGCCGACGGGATCGGCGGAAAGGTAGGGCCGGAAGGCCGCCGTTCCCAAGGCCTGCACCAGCGCGCGGCCCAGCGCCGAATCCGTGGCGGCAAGCGTCACTGCTGTCGGCAAGCCGCGCGCCACTTCGGCGGCGAAGGTAGGGCCGGACAATACGGCGATCGACGATTTTGGCAGCGCCTCTGCCGCCACTTCGGTCATCAGCTCGCCGCTGCCCTGCTCGAAGCCCTTGCAGCAGAGAACAACGGGCGTGCCGTCGCGCAGATGAGGCGCGGCGCGGGCGGCAATTTCGCGCAGATGCTGCGCCGGTGTCACCCACAGGGCGGCATCGGCATCGTGCAACATGGCAAGATCGCTGGCGGCGTGGATCGCGGGATCGAGAGCGATGTCCGGCAGGTAGGTCTTGTTGCTGTGACTGCCGTTGATCTCAGCCGTGATCTCCGGCGAGCGCCCCCAGATCGCGACGTCGCGGCCAGCCCGCCACGCGACTGTCGCCAGCGCCGTACCCCAGGCGCCGGCGCCGATGATGGCGATGCGTTGAAGCTCCGGCAATCTACGCCTTCACGCCGGCGCCGATGGCCCTCGGCGCTTCGGGATCCAGCGGCCAGCGCGGGCGCGGGGCGAAATCGAAACCATCGGTAAGTCCCTTGCGGAAGCGCTCGACGCCGGCCCAGGCGATCATGGCGGCATTGTCGGTGCAGAGCCGCGGCGGCGGCGCGATCAGGCGCAGGCCGGTGTCTTCGCACAGGGTTTTCAGCGACGCGCGGATCGCGCCGTTGGCGGCGACGCCGCCGGCGACCACCAGCGTATCGATCTGCGGATGCCGCGCGCAGGCGAGCGCGATAGCGTTGCGCGTGCGGTCGGCGAGGCAATCGGCGATGGCGCTCTGCAGCGCGGCGGCGAGATCGGAACGGTCGCGGGGGCCGAGTTCCGCCGATTCGCCGGTGAGACCGATCACCCGGTGGCGCAGCGCGGTCTTCAGCCCCGAGAACGAGAAGTCGCAACCCTCCCGTCCCAGCATCGGGCGCGGCAGATCGAAGCGTTTGGGATTGCCAGCGCGCGCCGCCTGCTCCACCGCCGGGCCGCCGGGAAAGCCGAGGCCCAGCAGCTTGGCGCCCTTGTCGAAAGCCTCGCCCGCCGCGTCGTCGACGGTGGTGCCCAGGCGGCGATAGCGGCCCACATCCTCGACGATCAGCAGCTGGCAATGGCCGCCGGAGACCAGCAGCAGCAGGTAGGGAAAGGCGACATCGTCGGTGAGGCGCGCGGTCAGCGCATGGCCCTCCAGGTGATTGACGGCGATAAACGGCTTGCCATGCACGGCGGCGATGGCCTTGCCGGTCATCACGCCGACGATGACGCCGCCGATCAGACCGGGCCCGCCGGTGGCGGCGATGGCGTCCAGCGCGGCGAACTCCAGGCCGGCCGCCTTCATGGTCTCGGCGATCAGCCGGTCCAGGTGATCCAGGTGGCTGCGCGCTGCGATCTCCGGCACCACGCCGCCATAGGGCCGGTGCTCGGCAAGCTGGGACAGCACGCGCTCGGCACGGATGCGGCGCTCGCCATCGACGATCGCGGCGGCGGTCTCGTCGCAGCTGGTCTCGATGCCGAGGATGAGGGGGTTGGTCATTGTCTCGCTCATGGGCCGGGCAATCTAAGCCTTTGTTCCGATTATGGCCATTTCCGCCGGCCCTTGCGCCGCGCCGCGGGGCAGCCTAAACCGGACCCATGTCCGAATTACCCTATTCTGCCAAAAGGCCGCTCCGTATCGGCAGCCGCGGCAGTCCGCTCGCCCTGGTTCAGGCGGAGGAACTGAAGCGGCGGCTGGCCGAGGCCCATCCGGCTTTGGGCAAATCGGGTATCATCGAAATCACCGTCATCAAGACCACCGGCGACAAGGTGCAGGATCGCAAGCTGATGGAGATCGGCGGCAAGGGCCTGTTCACCAAGGAGATCGAGGAGGCGCTGCTGGCGGGAACCATCGACTGCGCCATCCATTCCGCCAAGGACATGGAGACCTGGCTGCCCGAAGGGCTGATCATCGGCTGCATCCTGCCGCGGGAGGATCCGCGGGACGCGCTTTTCGCCAAGAAGGCGAAGAGCATCGCCCAACTGCCCAAAGGTGCCGTGGTCGGCACCTCGTCGTTGCGGCGCCAGGCGCAGCTTCTGGCGCTGCGGCCGGACCTGAAGATCGTCGCCCTGCGGGGCAATGTGGAAACGCGGCTGAAGAAGCTGGCGGCGGGCGAGGTCGACGCGACCTTGCTGGCGATCGCCGGCCTGAAACGGCTCGGGCTCGCGCAAAAGGCCAAGGCCGTGCTGTCGCCGGAGGAGATGCTGCCGGCGGTGGCGCAAGGTGCGCTGGCGATCGAGGTGCGCGCCGACAATGAGGAGATCCGCGCCGTCCTGGCGCCGCTGAACGATGCGGTCAGCGAGCGGCAGGTAACCGCGGAACGGGCCTGTCTCGCCGAGCTGGACGGTTCCTGCCACACGCCGATCGCAGCACTAGCGGAGCCGAAGAGCGACGGCGCCGCCTTCCGCCTCAGGGCCTTGATCGCGCTGCCGGACGGCAGCAAGCTGCATGACTGCGACTGGCTCGGCTCGGCGGAGGATCCGAAAGCGCTGGGCAAGGCGGTCGGTGCCGCACTCAAGGGTGCGGCCGATCCGTCCTTTTTCAAGGTCCCGGCTTTTTCCAAGGCAACGACCTCATGACATTGCGCGCATTGATCACCCGGCCGGAAGAAGATGCGGCGCCGTTGGCGGCGGCGCTGATTCAGCGGGGCATCGAAACCTCGATCGAATCCCTGCTGTCGATCCGCACCTTGCCGGAAGCGGATGTCGATCTCACCGGCGTGCAGGCGATCCTCTTCACCAGCGCCAATGGGGTGCGCGCCTTTGCCGAACTGGCGGCGGCAAAGGGTCCGGCGGAATGGCGCGAGATCCCGGTTTTCGCCGTCGGCGACGCCACCGCGCGCACGGCGCGCGCTGCCGGCTTTGCGCAGGTAAGCAGCGCCGCCGGGAACGTCGAGTCCCTGGCTGAATTGATCGCGGCGAAACTCGATCCGCAGAAGGGCGCACTGTTCCATGCCGCCGGCAGCGCGGTGGCCGGCGATCTGGCGGGGCTGCTCGGCGGGCGCGGCTTCGAGCTTCGCCGCAGCATGATCTACGAAGCGCATCCGGCGGAGCGTCTGTCGCCGTCGACAGTCGAGGCGCTGGAGCAGGGCGGCTTCGACCTGATCCTGTTCTTCTCGCCGCGCACCGCCGCGACCTTCGCCAGCCTGACGCAGGCGGCCGGCGGCAAGGCCGTCGAAGGCTGCCGCCGGGCGGCGGCGCTTTGTCTCAGCCCCGCGGTGGCAAGTGTGGTGAGCGCGCTGCCGTTCCGCGCGGTAGAGAGTGCCGATCACCCGGACCTGCCGTCGATGCTGCAACTGGTGGAGAAAATGGCGGGAACGGATACGACAGCGGCACCGTCTGAACCGGAGACGATCATCGACGTGACTCCGGTGGGAGCCACGGCCAAGGCGGCGCCGGCACCGCCGCCGGCCTGGGCACCGCCGCAGACCCCCGCCGCTTGGCTCTCGGCCGCTCTTGCCGCCGCGGTCATCGGCGGCATCGTGGCGGCAGCGGTCAGTCTGCTGCTGCGGCCGCAGGCGCCGGAGCTTTCCGCCGAGGTCAATGCGGCCTTTGAGGAGCGGCTGACGGCAACGGAAAAAACTGCGGCGGATCTCGCGTCCCGGCTTGCGGCGGCGGAGGATGCCGGCGCTGCCGTAGGGACGGAACTGACAAAGGTAGCGGGCGATCTAGCGACTCTGCGCACGGACATCACGAGCATGGCGACCGGCACCGGCGACGACGGCGTCGCCATGTCGGAACTAGCCGCGCTGGCGGATCGCCTGGCGGCGGCAGAAGAGAACCTGAAAAACCTGTCGGCGCCCGGAGGCGGCGGTATCGAAGGCGACACGGCGGTGCGCCTGTCGGCGGAAAATATTCAGATGAAGAACGATCTCGCCGCCCTGCGCGATGAATTGGCGAGGATGGCGACGGAGAACGGTCAACTGAAGACTCGCCTTGGCGATGTCGAAGGCAAGTTGATCGAGAACAGCGCCGCCAATGCACAGGCGGCTCTTACATTGGCCGTCGCGAACCTCAACAGGGCGCTGGCGACATCGGATTCGTTCGCAGCACCCTTGGCGGCGCTGAAAGAGATCGCCGCCGCCGATAATGCGCTGGCGCAGAAGGTGGACCGCGCCACGGCGCCGATCGAGGGCCTTGGCGACAAGGGCGTGCCGACCCTTGCGGTGTTGATGGATTCCTTTCCCCTTGCGGCCGATGCCGTGGTCCGCGCGGCCATGAAAACCGAAAGCGCCGGGCAAGCGCCCGCCGCCGACGGATTCTTCAGCAACGCCTGGCGGAATATCACCGACGGCGTCTCCGAAGCCGTCACAGTGCGGCCGGAGGGCGAGGCGGTCGGCGACGGGCCGCTGGAGCGGCTGGCCCGGGCGGAAACAAGGCTGGCGGAATTCAAGCTGGCCGATGCGGTGGCCGAACTCGACGGACTCACCGGTGCGCCGCGCGATGCCGCTGCATCCTGGCTGGACCGGGCGAAGGCGCGGCTGGCGGCCGACCGGGCGATCGAGGCGCTGCAGGCGCTGGCGCTCGGACAGCTGGCGGCGCCCGCGACAAGCGGCGCCGGGGGCTGATGGAATAGCCCATGCGGCGCGCGCTTCTTCTCCTGCTGCTTCTGGGGCTGCTGTTCGCGGCGGTCTGGCTGTTCAAGACCCAGCCGGGTGCTGTGACGCTGCACTGGTTCGGACATCGGGTCGACACCAGCATGGGCGTGCTGGCGGCGCTGCTCTTCCTGCTGATTGCCACGGCGATACTTGCGAATTGGCTGTGGCGCACGCTGGTCGGCGCACCCGCGGATTATGCCAGATACCGCCGGGAGCGGCGGCGGGTGAAGGCGTATCAGGCGCTCACGCACGGCTTTGCCGCCATCGCCACCGGCGATGCGGCGGAAGCGCGGCGGCGGGCGAAACAGGCGGGCGCGCTGTTGAAGAATGCGCCGCTGGCGCGGCTGCTGCAGGCGCAGACGGCGGAGCTGGAAGGCGACCGGCGGACCTCCGCGCGGCATTTGCAGGCGCTGCTGTCGAGTCCGGAGACATCGTTCCTGGCGCTGCGCGGGCTGTTCCATCAGGCGATGGCCGAAGGCAACGAAAACGAGGCGCTGCGGCTGGCGCGTCAGGCGGTGGCGGAACGGCCCGGCACCTCCTGGGCGGTGTCGGCACTGCTGGATCTGGAACTCAAGCGCGGCGATCTGGCGGCGGCGGAGCGGGCGCTCGACCGCGCCGAGCGGGCGCGGCTGATCGATGCGGCACGGGCAAAGCGGACGCGCGCCGTGCTGTTGACGGAACGGGCCCGGCTGGCGCCGGCGGAAGAGTTGGCCTCATCCATCGACCGGCTGCGCCAGGCCGTCAAGCTGGCGCCCGATCTGGTGCCGGCCCGCGTGCAACTGACCCGGGCCTTGCTGCAATCAGGCCAGGTGAAGAAAGCCTATAAAGTGGCGGCCGAAGGCTGGAGCGCGGCGCCCCATGCCGATCTGGCCGCGGCGCTGTTGGCCGTCGACAGTGCGGATTCGCCGATGGCGCGCTTGAAGCGGGTGGAAAAGCTGGTGGCGTCGGCACCGGCCCATCTGGAAAGCCGGCTGCTGCTGGCCGAAGTCAATCTCGCCGCCGGCCTCTGGGGCCCGGCCCGAGCGCAACTCGATGAGGCACGGTCGGCGCTGGGCAATGGCGTTCATCCGCCCCGGCGGCTGGCGCGGCTGATGGCGCGGCTGGAGGAATCGGAAGGCAAGGACTCGGCCGCCGTCCATCGCTGGCTGCTGCAGGCGGCGGAAGCAGCGCCGGAACATGGCTGGCTCTGCAGCGCCTGCGGCGCGCCGTCGGCAACCTGGAGCGCCAATTGCAGCCATTGCCGCAGTTTCGACAGCCTGCGCTGGCGGGCCGTTACCCAGGATGTATTGGAACTGCTGCCGGCGGCCGCGGCGACCACCGAGAGCCGTCCGAGCGATGTTCCCGCCCTGCCGAAAGTGCCGGAGGCCGGCCCCCGCCCGCCGGCCGCCCTGCCGGGGGCCGAGGCGGCTCCGGTTGACGCCGCGCGCAGCGTGAATTAGCGTGCCGCCGCCCTTAACACCGCCGGGTCCTAACATTTCAGGGCCCATGATATTTCGGGACTGCCGCAGTAGCTCAGTTGGTAGAGCAACGCATTCGTAATGCGTGGGTCGGGGGTTCGAGTCCCTCCTGCGGCACCAGTTCTCCAGCCCTTCACCCTACCATTCGACAGCAGGACCTCCGGGATTAATCTGGCTGTAGACGGCGTTGCAGATCTTTTCCATATCCTCGCGCGGCAGCTCCGACGACAGCGCGTAAGTGAAGCTGGCATCGCGCCAATAGAAGATGGACAGCCCGTCCTCCTGCACATAGCGGAACGAGGTGTCGGAATCCGCACCCCGGGTGAAGTAGAGCGTGACCCGGTTGCCGCCGCTGTTCTGATACATCAGTTGCGCGGCGACGCCTTTGCCCGCCGGCAGCAAACGCCCACCCAGGAATTCGTACCCGACAATGCCGAGATCGGGGATATGCACATTGTTCTGCAGCCGCTTGGACAGCCACTTCTGCAGATGGTCTTCCTCCGCCGCGGCCACTTCAACGGGATGGCGGACCTCCGACACATAGGCCAGGTGGGCTTGGGCGGCACGATCGGCAAAGGCGACCGCCGGCAGTTCCTGCACGGCCATGTAGTCATGGGCAAACCAGCCGCTGCCGATGCCGACGGCCAATAGCGCCGCGGCTGCTGCCGCCTGCAGCGGCCAGGAACGGCGGCGCACATAGGGCGTCGCCAGCAGCCGCGCCGGGACCGGCTCGCCCAGGACCGGATCGAACAGAGTATGGAGATCGTTGTTGAGCCGGCGATAAAAGACGACGCGTGCCGCCTCCGCCGACGTCAGATTCGCTTCCACCTCGCCGGCACGGGCGGCGGGCAGCGCGCCATCCGCCAGGGCGTGCAGGTCGTCGTCGCTTAAGGGTGTGCCTGCGCTCATTTCACTCTCCGCAAGGTCGGGCCGCTGTCGCTGACCAGAACCTGCCGTAGTTTTTCACGGCCGCGATGCAGCCGCGACATGACCGTGCCGATGGGAATGCCCAGCACCTCGGCGGTCTCTGCGTAGCTGAACTCCTCCAGCCCAATCAGCAGAATCACCGCCCGCTGTTCCTCCGGCAGCGTGCCCAGCGCCGCGCCGAGACCGGCGATCGCCAGGCCGTCTTCCTGCGATGCCGGCGACGACGCGCTCAAACTCTCCACATCCTGGGCCGATGTGAGCGGGCTGCGTGCCGCGCGCCGTCGAAAGTTGGCATGAAGGTTGTGCATGATCGTAAAAAGCCAGCCTCGCAGATTGCCTTCGCGCCACAGATGGGAGCGGCTGAGCGCACGTTCGAGACAGTCCTGGACCAGATCATCGGCATGGGCCCGGTCGCCCACCAGCGCCGTTGCATAGCGGCGCAAATGCGGGATCTGATCGGTGACCTTGCGGGCAAAACTGTCGATGGCAACCTCCCGTCAGGCGATCGCGGATCGCAGTATGGGCGGGATCTCCCGCCCGCTGCGACCTCGCTATCCCTAGATGCCCAGGATGTCCATCGCCTGTTGCAAGGCCTTCATCGAGTCATCGTGCTTGCCCGCGTCATGCAGGTCTTCGCCCTGATCGCGCAGCTTCTCCACTTCGACCAATTGTTCCGCCGACAGATTCGGATTGGCGGCCAAGGCCTCGTCGATGGCTTTCACCTTCGTGGGGCAGCTATTGGCCAATGCCGGTGTGGCAATCAGTAAGGCGAGAGCCGCTGCAAGAATTGGTCGTGTCATGGATGCCATCTCCTTGGTTGAAACGCAGGGGTCTGTCCGCCCCCTGCTGACATTAACAGCTGCGGAAGCAGATTATTCCGCCGGCTGGGGCGTTCCAGCGGCGCCCTCGACGGCCAAAACCGGCCGCCGCCAGCGGGTTAAGAGCAGGTAAGCGACCGGCACGACAAACAGGGTAAAGACTGTGCCGAAGGTCAAGCCGCCGACGATGACTTGGCCGATCTGGCGGCGGCTTTCCGCACCGGCTCCGGTGGCCAGGGCAAGCGGAATGGCGCCCAATACCATAGCGCCCGTGGTCATCAGGATCGGTCGCAGCCGCAGGCCTGCTGCCTCCAGCACCGCCTCGCGGACCGGGGTGCCGCGCTCCCGGCTTTGATTGGTGAAGTCGACGATCAGGATGCCGTGCTTGGTGATCAGCCCGACCAGCGTGATCATGCCGATCTGGCTGTAGATGTTCATCGTGCCGCCGGTCAGCTTCAACGTCGCCAGGGCGCCGGTCATCGCCAGCAATACCGTCAGCATGATGACGAAGGGATCGATAAAGCTCTCGAACTGCGCGGCCAGCACGAGATAGATGAAGATCAGCGACAAGGCGAGCGTCACATAGAAGGCAGCGCTGGCTTCCTTGAATTCGCGCGACTGTCCGGCGTAGTCGATTTGCGCCGCGAGCGGTAGTACGCCGCGGGCGATCTGCTCGAGCGCCTCCAATCCCTGGCCGAGAGTCGAACCCACCGGCACGCTCGAGGTGATGGTGGCGGAGCGGAGCTTGTTGAAGCGGTTCAATTCCTTCGGCGAGACCGTTTCCCGCAGCTGGGCCACGCTCGACAGCGGAATCATGTCGCCGGTCGCGGAGCGGATGTAGATGTTGGCGAGCTGATCGGGCGTGCGGCGGTTATCGTCGCCGGTCTGCACGATCACGTCATACTGCTTGCCGGCATATTTGTAGCGCGTCACCTGGCGACCGCCGAGCATCGTCTCCAGCGTGCGGCCGACCACGGCGACGTCGAGGCCGAGGTCAGCGACCTTGTCCCGGTCGACGGAAATCTTGATCTCCGGTTTGTTAAGCTCGAGATCGCTGCGCAGATTTGTCAGCAAGGGGCTCTTGCGCGCCTGATCCAGGATCTGCTGCACATAGCCGTTCAGGGCCTCGTAGGACTCCGTCGTCTGCACCACCAGCGAGATCGGCTGGCCGAATCCCGACTGGCCCAGTGATGGCGGATTGTTGACGAAGGCCATGACACCCGGCAGCGCGCGCAGCTTCGGAGAAACCTCCGCTGTGATGTCCTGCTGCTTGCGCTCCCGCACATCCCAATCCTGCAACCGCAGGAACATGACGGCGCGGGTGACGGTGGGATTGCCCTGCACGACGCCATAGCTGTCTATGCCCTTTGTCTCGCTGAGAATCTTTTCGATCTGTCGCGCATAGCGGTCCATATAATCGAGGGTCGATCCTTCCGGCGCATAGGCGATGCCGATGATGTTGCCCCGATCCTCGATCGGCGCCGTCTCGCTGGGCAAGCTAAGGAACAACCCCGCCAGCATGCCGGCGAGGACGATGTAGATGGCCAGCATCACCGGCCAGCCGGAGAGAGCGCGGCCCAGCAGCCGGCGATAGCCCTCAGTCAGGCCGGTGAGTCCCGACTCGATGGCGCGATAGAGGAAATTATGCTTGTCCTGGTGGCGCAGCAGCTTGCTGCACATCATCGGCGACAGGCTGAGGGCCACGAAGCCTGACACCAGCACGGCGCCGGCCAATGTCAGGGCGAACTCCGCTAACAGCCGCCCGGTGCGTCCGGTCTGGAAGCTGACGGGCGCATAGACGGCCGCCAGCGTGAGTGTCATGGCGATGCAGGCGAAGGTGATTTCCTTGCTGCCCTTGATCGCCGCCGCGAAGGGCTTCATGCCCTGTTCTATATGGCGGTGGATGTTCTCCAGCATGACAATGGCATCGTCCACCACCAGGCCGACCGCCAGGACGAAGGCGAGCAGCGTCAGCGTATTGATACTGAATCCGAAGAGATACATCAGCGCGAAGGTGGTGATCATCGAAACGGGGATCGTCACCACGGGTATCAGCGTCGCCCGTACGGAGCGCAGGAAGACGAAGATCACCAGCACGACGAGCAGCACCGCGATCAGAATGCTCTCCACCACGGCATAGATCGAACGCTCGATGAAGATCGAGGTGTCATAGGCGATCGCCATCCGCATGCCTTCGGGCAGGCTGGCGGAAACGCCCGGCAATTCCTGGCGAATGGCCTTGGAGACTTCCAGCGGATTTGCCGTCGACTGCTTGATGACGCCGACGCCGACGCCGGTCTTGCCATTGATGCGGAAAGCCACGCGCTTGTCCTGGGCATCGACCTTCACATGGCCGACGTCGCTGATGCGGACGGGATAGCCATCGGTCTCCCGCAGCACGATGTCTTCGAAGGCGGTCTGCGAGCGAAGGTCGGTCTCCGCCAGGACGGTGAACTCCCGGTCGCTGCTCTCGATGCGGCCGGCGGGAATCTCCACGTTTTGCGCGCGCAGCGCCGTCTCCACGTCCTGGACCGTCAGGCCATAGGCGGCGAGGCGCACGGGATCGACCCAGACGCGCATGGCGTAGCGCCGCTCTCCAAAGATGCGGATTTCGGAGATGCCTGGCAGCGATTGCAGGCGGTCCTTGACGATGCGGTCGGCGGCGTCCGAGAGCTCAAGCGACGAATGCCGGTCGCTCTCCAGCGACATCCAGATGATCGGCTGCGCGTCGGCCTCGCGCTTGGCGACCACCGGCTCATCGACGTC
>Ga0184626_10000616_pt1 | contig 11435 bp, 12 predicted proteins | sample PLM3_60_b1_FD_133142 | JGI IMG/M metagenome (GOLD analysis project Ga0184626, IMG submission 133142) | Groundwater sediment microbial communities from an aquifer in East River, Colorado, USA - PLM3_60_b1 | ecosystem: Environmental > Terrestrial > Soil > Riparian zone | place: USA: East River... | reverse complement strand
CACGGACAAGGTGATGGAAGACGCGAAGACCGTCGAGGACGATCGGTATAAGTTCTCGGAATACATCAGCGACGAAGCCAAGCAATACCTCACTGAGCGGTATGGCTACAAGGAGCTCCTCCCCAAGCCGGCTGCCGCGATCTCCAAGGCGTAAGCGAGGGCCGGTCAGGGGCGTCGCAGTAGGGAAAGGTTACGGTAAAGGAGGAGAGGCGATGGCAAAACGCTTCAACATCCGGATGGCCGGCGTCGGAGGACAGGGGGTCGTCACGGGCTCGCACATCCTCAGCACAGCCGTCATCAACGCAGGCGGGGAGAGCACGATCGTCCCATTCTATGGATCCGAAAAACGCATGGCGCCGGTCGAAAGCTATGTGCGGGTCTCTGATGAACCGATCTATGAAATCGGGGAAATCACCTTTCCACACATCATCATCATCTTCCACCCGCAGGTCATCACCCACGGCAAGTCCTATACGATGCCGTTCTACTTCGGGTTGAAGGAGGACGGGGTCGCGCTGATCAACAACGATGGCCCCATGAAGTTGCACAAGGATCAGGCGCGCGAGCTGGAAGAGCGCCGTGCGAAGCTCTATTATCTGCCAGCCACCAAGCTCTCGCTGGAAGTTGCCGGGATGGACCTGGCCACCAACATGGCTTTGATGGGGGCGATCGGGTGTATCACCGGCCTGACCACCCTTGATGCCTTGGCTCAGGCGGTGAAGGACCGTTTCCTCGGGAAGGGATTCGTCGTGTCGGGAGGCACGGCGGCCCTAGATAGCGTCGTGGAACGGAAGTTCAAGAAGAAGCAGGACTTGATTGATAAAAACGTGGCGGTGATCAAAGCCGGGTGGGAATACGCGGAAAAGAACGGCTGGGATGAAGTGAGCAAGGCCGCAAGGAAGGCGGAGAAGGCGGAAGCCGCCGCAGCTGCCGCGGCGAAAGTCTAGCTCAGAAAGAGGCGTCAATGTATCTTGTAGCTGATATCAACGTTGAGATTTGCGCGGCCACGAGCTGTAAGCTCTGCACTCAGTTCTGCCCCGAGGCCAACACCATCCTGTATAACAACGAGGCGGGGATAGAGAAAGGGCTCAAGTACGGATCCGCCTATGTCGCGGTCGACCGGTGTAAGGGCTGCGCGCAGTGCGTCTGGGTCTGCGACAACATGGCCAAGCACCATGCGATCAAGATGGTGATGATCGACCAGCTTCCCAATGCGGCGCTCACCGACAATGTAATCTACGGCGAAAAGTCCACGACCGCCCTCTTGGCAAGCCCTGTCGTCGGGTAGAATCGGATAGAAGAGAGAGAACGAGTGGAGACCACGCAGCATAAAGAACGAATTATCGTCCCCGGGCCGGCCGGGTTCCTACCCCCTTCGGCTGCACAGTTGGGGGTGATGCTCCCGGACCCCGGTCAGGGGCTCATGTATGGAATCCTGGAGCCCAATGAAGAAGAGGTCATCGAGGAGATGGCCAGAAAGATGCTGACCAGCCCGAACGCGACCATTTTTCCTGGTCCGATGGTGCTGTGGGCCTGGAATGATCACGCCGTCGAGAAAGCCAAGGCAGTGCTGGAGATCGCCGCCCAGATTCCCGATGTGCTGATCATCCCCATGCCGGACTACCGCCCCAAGTACCCGAGGGTCGATCCGGAAGAAGTGATCAACCCAAACCATCCCAATCTCACCATCTGGGGAAACAAAATCGAGGCCTGCATCTTCGTCGGTGTCCATTGTCATTATGCCAACCTGACGCTGAAAATGATCCGGGCCGGCACAAACTGCTGCACCATGGCCATTTGCGCTGAGCAGGGCCATGAAGATGCGATGCTCACCATCCGGGACTCGGACAAAGCGAAGCTCGAGCTTGTCGCGAAGGTGTTTAAGCGGGTACGCGAACAGATGGGCATCAAGCTGCCAGGAAACGGGGAGAACGTGCGCTTCACTGGAATCCAGTCCAAGGTGCACGGCGGGAAGACTCATGTGAACCCATTGGCCTTCATGCCATCAGCGGGGGCTGTCTCCGGTGCCGCAGCTTTCGGACACAAACCGGAACAGATGAAGAGCGAAGCGTAAGTCTAGGCAATGGGCTATAGGCGATGGGCGATAGGCAAAGCGGATTCTCTCTGACCCTATTGCCTATAGCCTGTCCATAAAGAGGTGGAACGATGAGCAAATCGCTGGAAGCCGAAGTCAAAACCAATCCACAAGGCGATCCGATCACCAGCATGGAGCCCGAGCAGAAGACCAATCCACAGGGTGATCCGATCACCAGCGTGGCGGCTCCGAAGACAGACGTCAAGAAAGACCCCCACGCTGAGGCTAAGAAGCAGCGGATCGTCACGCCCGAGTATATGTTCTTCGAAGCGCCTCGGACGAAGGAGTTTATCACCGGAAGCGAATCGGCCAAGGAAGCGGTGCGTCGCTCAAATGTGGATCTGTCGATTGCCTATCCGATCACTCCCCAGAGCGAGACCATGCAGCTCATCGGGGTGCTCTACGGGGAAGGCTATGTCAAGGAGTACTACCGAGGGGAAGAAGAGTACGGCGTCATGTCGGCCATCGCCGGCGCCTCCCGCGCGGGCGTGCGCTGCTTCACGGCCACCGCGGGACCGGGCACCTTGCGCGGGCTCGAGCCGATCGCGTCGTGGCCGGGCCATCGGCTGCCAGCGTTGGCCATGTTCACCTGTCGGGTCGTCAACGCGCCCCTGGCGATCCAGCCCGACAATATCGAGATCTCGTACCTGCTGAACTGCGGCATGATTGTCTTTCACGCCGAGAACCAACAGGACCTGTTCGATTTCATCATGAAGGGGTTCCTCATCAGCGAAAAGAACGACGTGACCTTGCCGGTCGGCGTCTGCTGTGACGGCTTCTTCGTCACTCATGCCCGCGGCTACGTCCATATGCAGGAGAAGGGGATCAAGCTGCCGCCCCGGGAGGCCTGGCGGGGCGCGGTGCCGGTGTTGGATGCGGAGAATCCGCCGGCTCGGCTGTCCCGCGACGCACCCGTGCAGAAGTCCAACTTCATGGCCTACAATATCCATGCGGTCTGGCAGCAGGAAGTCTGGGCGGCGGTCGAGCGCTCGCGCAAATACATCACTCAGTACATGGGTGGTCTGTTGACCGCGGAGAATGTCGAGGGAGCCGATGCCATCCTGGTCGCTTCCGGCAGCGCAGCGGCCCAGTCCCGTGAGGCGATCCGGCTGTGCAAGGACAAGGGGATTCAAGTTGGCCTGATCAAGATCCGCTCGCTGCGGCCCTTCCCGATTCCCGAATTGCGGCAGCTCTGCGCGAAAGCCAAGCTGATTGTCATTCCCGAGTTCAACTACGTGGCCTGGTTAGCCAAGGACGTGGCCGCGGCGATCTACGGGTACTCCAAGGCCAAGATCGTGGCCGGCCCGCACGTGTATGGCGGCATGTCCATGCCGGTCGAGATGATTGTCGATGAGGTAACTGGCGGACTGACCGGGAAGAAGTCCGGCAATGTCCCGATGTCGGCGATGATGGGCTGCGACGTGGACCAGGCGGCGGTCGCACATTTCATGCAGAACATTTGACGCGAGTCCATGCCTGGAAACTGAAGAGCCCGTCCGGGATGCCGGACGGGCTCTTCGTTTTTGATCTATTATTATCCTTTATTATCCTTGTAAGTCGTCCTGGATCATCTCTTCGCTGTCCGGCATTCCGTAGGCGATGAACTTGGCATAGGAGAGGTAAATCATGCTACTGTCACGCATGGCTTTCGCCCCATGGGTCATGCGTTCCAACTTGGTCGCGTCTGCCGATTCGGAGGACCGGAGGACCGCGACCTGCCCTTCCAGGACTTTGTTGTACTGCTCCATGGCGCGCTCGACGTCGCGATAGGCTTGCATGATCGCATCAGTCATGGCTGGTCTCCTCTTGATGGTCCAGCATACACCACGATCTTTCTGAGGGTCAACAGACCATGCCTGGCGTCAGGGCGCTCTCTCGTCCACTGCTCCAAACGCTCGAGGGCTTCGTTAATACAACGGGTCCAGATGAGTTCCCTCGGCTGTGCCGCAGCGTTGCGACTCTCTCCCGCTTGTTCACGCGGGATCGCGGCGCCTTGGAAGCGAGGTATATGGCCGACGATACCCTCAGGCGAGGCTATGTGGCCTATTTTTTACCCGTGAATCTGGCAAAGGTCCAGGCACTGCTGGACGAATTGCCGGCCCCAGCCCCGAGTTCACCGCTGCGGGTTCTGGATATCGGCAGTGGTCCCGGCACTGCGGCGCTGGCGGTATTGGACTGGACGCGGCATCAACCGTCGGGCTTTCAGAGGCCGATCGAGGTGGTCGCGGTGGACCACACGAGGCAGGCTCTCCTCGATGCGGAACGGTTGTGGAGCAGCTACCCTCGGATGGCGGTAGCGCCGGAAGCCCGCTTTCTGCCGGTACAGACCGACCTTGAGCGGAGCGGGCACCTGAAGGATCTCACAGTGGGAGGGCGGGAGCGGTATGATCTGATCATCCTCGCGAATACGTTGGGCGAGCTCTTTTGCACGTCGCGCGATCCAGTCAGGCGGCGCGCCAAGTTGCTCCACGGTCTCCTTGATCTCCTGCATCAGAGCGGTACCCTGATGATCCTGGAGCCGGCGATGCGTGACGCGTCGAGAGATCTACACCGACTGAGAAATGCCCTGCTGGAGGAAAAGGCCTGCACGGTCTATAGCCCGTGCTTGCATGAACGGCCCTGTCCGGCGCTGGTCAAGGAAGAAGACTGGTGCCATGAGGAACGTCCATGGACTCCGTCGCCGCTGGTGGCCGCGATTGATCAGGAAGTGGGGTTCATGAAAGACGCGTTGAAGTTTTCCTACCTTCTGCTGCGGAAGGACGGCCGGACCATCGTGCAGCGGGAGCCGACCCTCTATCGAGTGGTCAGTGAGCTACGGGAGATAAAAGGGGAGAAACGGGCCTGGTTGTGCAATGAAACGGGGAGACCCGAAGTCGGGCGATTGGACCGAGCCAGGTCGGATGCAAACGGGGCGTTCGATGATTGGCACCGAGGAGCGATCGTGAAAATTGAAGAGATTGTCCGAAAACAACGGAAGGGGCGTGAGTCAACGGTGGGGAGAATCTCTGCCGATACTGCGGTGGAGATAGTCCGGTCTGTGTGACAGGCCTAGTCAGCCTCCGGCTCGGAGCTGCCATGCTGGTGGGTCACCTTGTCCTCGTCAAACAGATCGGCCATTTCCTCAGCGATCATGTCCCGGTCGTTGGGCACCGATACGAGGGGGATCTCTTTACGGGCTTTAGTATCTTGGTCGCCGGCCTTCTGTTTTGGAGCCTTGGGCTTCTGGGGGGGCTTAGGAGCACTCATAGCCTTCAGTATACATCAATCAATCCAGATTAGGGCTATTCGAATGTTTCAAGCGTGGACCTTTCTGGGAATTGGTGCCCGCAGGCCTTGCAGGTCACAAAATAGTGAGCCTCCCGTACCGACATGACGATCCGAAATTCCAGGTCCACTCCCCGGCTCTGGCAGGCGGGGCAGGTGATCTCCTTCAACCGATACGGTATATCGGGCTGGGTTCGCTGGTAAAACTCCATGTCGGTGTGGACGGGAAAGGTGTACCGACACTTGAGGCAGGCGCCTTTCCATTCCCCATCGGACCGCATGGTCCGGCGGTCGATCATGAACCCGTTGGTCTTACAGATCGCGCAGCGGACCCCGCTGAGTCTTGACTCGACCTGCTCGACGGAAATCGCCGCCATCCCGAGAAGTTCCTTCCGCGCCCGTTGCCAGAAGCGCCAGTATAGCGATCTGGATACGCTTCTGCAACTGCGCTAGCAGGATGTTGAAAAAGGCCTCCAGCTTTGTTCTCGCGTCGCTCAAAGCCTCAACGTACGGGAAAGAGTACGCTTCGGCTTCTCGCTCGCTGCGGCCGCGCTGGACGGCCTTTTTGAACATCCTGGACTGCGGCGTTGACCCAGTCCTGGCACGTGGACCCGCATTCCATGATCCTTCAAGGCAGGTGTTTTTCAACACCACGCTGGATGCTGGAAGTCTCATCTGGAATCAGCGGCTCAGCTCGACGGAGGCCGGTGGGGCCTTGCGGTGTTGTGATAAACTCCAGGCAGGTTTGACGGCCTCCAGGCGTTCGGTATAATGGAACTCTATGCACATCATTACAGACTCGCTGTTGGTTGGGAACATCGAGGATGCGAGAAAGCTGCCGTCATCCATAGGCGGTTTGCTGTTGGTCGCGGATGAGTATGAGATCAATCCTCCGCATGGAATTGCCTACGCGCGTGTTCCACTCAAAGAATTCACTGAAGCTGATCCCCATGACATGGAAAGAGCTGTGGCATGGCTGGAGCGGCATATCGCTTCGAAGCGACTGATCGTCTGCTGTCGAGCCGGGATGGGACGTTCCGTTTCGGTGGTCATCGCCTATCTCTGTTGCGTCAAGGGCATGAGTTATGTCGAAGCGGTGGCTTTCGTGAAGGCCCGACGTCCTGGCGCGACGCCACTGCCCAGGCTTGAGCAGACGATCAACGAAGTCCAGCAGTTGAGACTGGCACGTGATCCCAAGGGCCAAGACCAACCCAACGGCCACAAGGCAGCGCGGAATCCGGCCTCGCGCTGACTCCAAACTCGTTGTCCTTCCGGCTCTGCGTGCTCTGCAGAGTGACATCGCCTCCTGCACGATCTGCCCATCAATGAAACCCTGGCGCAAGTTCGGGCCGGAGGTTTATGGCAATGCCTCCACCGGCTATCTGCTGGTTGGGGAGGCACCGGGTTATGCCAGTTGGCGAAAGCGGCGGCGCTTCACCGGCCAGGCCGGAATGTTGATCCGGCGTGCACTGTGGAGTGTCGGGCATCCTCGATACCGGGATCTGGAAGACCTCTTCTACATGACTGATGTCGTCAAGTGCCATCCGGCGGCACCGGCCAACCCATCGTCGAACCGCTCGCCGCGGCGGGTCGAAGTGGAAGCTTGCGCGGACTACTTGGTGCGGGAAATTGAGGTCTTGCGGCCGTCCGTGATTGTCGCGTTCGGCAAGGCTGCTGCTGAAAACGTCAGACGAGCAGTGTCGCGCGCGGTGGAAACATCGGTTGCCTCTCACTACTTCAAGGGGCTGTTACAGCCGGAAATCATGACGTTTCCCCACCCTTCACCACGCAACCAGGCGACCATTCTCAAGCACTATCGCTCGATGCGTACGTTCGAAGATGCCATAGCCAGGATGTTTCGGCGATTGATCGCCAGGCTGGAAGGGCAGGTACCCAATGCCTGAACTACCGGAGGCGGAAGTCGTCGTGAACCAGCTTCGAGACCGCGTGCTCGGCGCGGTCCTGAAGGATTGCTGGGTCGGCCGTCCCGATATTGTCCGGCAGGGCCTCGCGACGCTCGATTGGTATCGAGGAGCGAGCATCACCACGGTCCAGCGGCGTGGCAAGAGTGTGGTGTTAGGGTGCTTGCGAGAGCATGAGACCCGGTACCTCCTTGCTGAACTAGGCATGACAGGGCTGTTGCTGTTTCAATCACCGGACGCAAGCTACCAGAAACACACTCACCTCATCCTGTCACTCGATGGCGGCTTGGAGGCCGAGTTGCGATATTGGAACCCTCGGAGATTCGGGAGGATCTATCTGTTCGACCGCATCGGATTGGAACGGTTTACCGCCAAGCGCTTCGGATGTGACCCTCTGACCGTTCCCTGGGAACAGTTTCGGCAGTTGGTGAAGAAGCGCCGCGGCCGTCTCAAAACCTTGCTCATGCATCAGCAGCTCATTGCCGGGATCGGCAACATTTATGCGAATGAGATTCTGTATCGCGCCCGACTTCATCCCTATCGGACGGCTAGCCGGTTGAAGACCCAGACAATCAGGCGGCTCTATGACGTAATGCAGGAGGTCCTGCTCGACGCCATTCGTGATGGTGGCTCAAGCGTTCGGGATTTTCTTGCCCCGGATGGAACTGAAGGCCAGTATCAAAGGCGACATCTGGTCTATGACAGGGCCGGAGAGCCATGCCTGGGCAAGTGCGGCAAGAGAATTTACCGTCTCGTCGGAGAGCGGAGTTCCTTCTATTGCCCCACCTGCCAGCGACGGAAATAACCTGCCATTTCAGTCTCTTGACACTAGAGGTCCTGCTTCCTTATACTTAACTCCCCCTCCAGCGACAGAGGAGGGCTAACCCCCCTCGAGACCAGTCGCGGGTGGGGCCTTTGTCCCCTCGATCGAAATGAGCCTTTTGGTTGATTGCCATGAGGCAATAGTCTCTCTAAAATCCAGCGCTTCCAACAGACTCGGCGAACGGCACTCGTAGGACATGTAGAGGAGAAGCCACTCCATGGCGAAAGTTCTCGAAGGGCCCGGGATGGGTCTGATGAAGAAGTGGGGCATTGGAGTCCCGAACTATGTAGTTGTGTCGTCGGCGGAGCAATTTGATCATCTCGCGCAGGCCAATGACTGGATTCAAAGGGGGAAGCTGGTTGCCAAGGCACACGAAGCACTGGGCTCTCGCTTCAAACTGGGGCTCGTGAAAGTGGGACTGGATCTGGCCGGGGCGAAAGCCGCGGTCCGTGAAATGCTGGGCCGCCATATCGGCAGTATCACGGTCTCTCAGGTGATCGTGTCGGAGATGGTTCCGCACAAGGATGAGTATTATGCAGCCGTGAAGTCCACTCGCGAGGGCACCGATGTCCTGGTCGCGAACTGCGGCGGCATCGAGGTGGAATCAAACTGGGAGCGGGTGAAACGGTTGAGCGTTGAGGTCGGGGCCACTCCTTCCCCAGACGCGCTGGAGAAGCTGGCGAGAGAGGCGGGATTCTCAGGGGCACTGGCGAAGCAGGTTGCGGACTTTGCCGAAAAGCTCTTCGCCTGCTTCGATGGCGAAGATGCGCAGTATTTAGAAGTCAATCCGGTCGTGGCGCGTGAAGGCGACGGCTCGCTCGTCGCCCTGGACGCGGTCACGCTCTTGGATGCCGATGCCAAATTCCGGCATCCCGATTGGAATTTCCAGTTTGCGGCGGAGTTCGGCCGGGCCTACACGAAGCATGAGCTGGACGTGATGGCGGTAGATTCGAAGATCAAGGGGTCGGTCAAGTTTATCGAGATCCCGGGCGGTGATACTGCGATGCTCCCGGCCGGCGGCGGGGCGAGCGTCTATTATTCAGACGCGGTGGTGGCCCGAGGCGGCAAGTTGGCGAATTATGCCGAGTACTCAGGTGACCCTGCCGATTGGGCTGTGGAAGTGCTCACCGACAAGGTCTGCTCGCTGCCTGGTATCAAGAACATCATCGTGGGTGGTGCGATCGCCAACTTCACGGATGTGAAGAAAACGTTCGGCGGAATCATTGCCGGCTTTCGCAAAGCCAAGTCGGAAGGAAAGCTGAACAGCGTGAAAATCTGGGTCCGTCGCGGGGGGCCACGGGAAAAAGAGGGGCTCGATGCGATGAGGGCGCTCCGAGAAGAAGGTTTTGATATCCAGGTGTACGACCGCCACACCCCGCTCACCGATATCGTGGACATGGCGCTGAAAGGCGGCAAATAGCGAATAGCAGATGGCAAATGACTCGGAGGCTCCGGCCATCAGCTATTCGCCATCAGCCATAAGCTGGAGCGAATCATGAGTATCCTCGCCAACAAAGATACTCACGTTGTCATTCAGGGCGGTGCGGCCGGCTTGAATGCTGCACGTCGCATGGCGGAGTTCTGTTACATGATCAAACGGCCCCTGAATGTGGACGCCTTTGTGTACCCGCCGGACACCGGAAAGATGAACGAGGTGCCCTACGGCGGCGGCCTGCTGACGATTCCTGTCTTTAAGAGTGTAGCTGAGGTGACCGCCAACCATCCACAGATCAATACCAGCTTGGTCTATATCGGCGCTGACCGGGCCTGCGCGGCCGGTATGGAAGCGCTCAATGATTCTAAGATTCAGCTCGTCTCGATGATCACTGAGGGTGTGCCGGAGAAAGACGCGAAGTTACTGGCTCGGCACGCGATCAAGCTCGGGAAAACCTTCAACGGACCTTCGTCCATCGGGATCATTTCGGCCGGTGCCTGCAGACTGGGCGTGATCGGCGGCGCGTTTGACAATCTTGTTGCCTGCAAGCTCTACCGGGAAGGCTCCTTTGGGGTCATTACGAAGTCGGGCGGCTTGTCCAACGAAATCATCTGGATCTGCTCACAGTTTGCCGACGGGATCACGACCGCGATCGGGATCGGCGGTGACGCCTATCCCGGCACCGACTACGTCTCCTATCTTGAGAAGTTCGAGCAGGACCCGCAAACCAAAGCCGTCGTGATCGTCGGCGAGATGGGCGGCGATTTGGAAGAGCGTGCAGCCGAATGGTACGGGGCCAAGAAGCGCCGGGTCAAGCTGCTCGCCGTCGTGTCCGGGTTCTGCCAGGAGAGCTTACCCAAGGGGATGAAGTTCGGCCATGCCGGCGCGAAGGAAGGCATGAAGGGTGAAGGCTCGGCTCGGTCCAAGTCGGATGCCCTCAAGAAGGCCGGTGCGATCGTGCCTGATACGTTCGGCGCCCTGGGGCCGGCAATCAAGCAAGTCTATGAAGATCTGGTCAAGAGCGGCCAGGTCCGTCCGATTCCAGAGCTCAGTCCCGCCGATCTGCCCAAGCTGCCCAGGACAGTCGAAGAGGGAATGAAAGCCGGTGACGTCATGGTCGCGCCGCTGATCAAGACCACGATCAGCGACGATCGCGGCGACGAACCGTGCTACGACGGGTATCCCGCCTCCGAGCTCATCAATAAAGGTTATGAGATCCCCCACGTCATCGGGCTGCTGTGGGACAAGCGGCTGATCTCCAAGCAAGAAGCCGAGACCATTAAGCGGATCATGATGCTGTCGGCCGACCACGGCCCCTGTGTGAGCGGCGCACTCACCACCATTATCGCTGCCTGCGCTGGAATCGGACTGGCCCAGGCTGTGGCAGCCGGGATGATTATGATCGGCCCCCGATTCGGCGGGGCTGTGACCGATGCCGGCCGCTATTTCAAGTATGCGGTGGACAACAAGATGACCGTGGATGACTTTCTGGCCTACATGAAAAAGAGCGTCGGCCCGGTCCCCGGCATCGGCCACCGCATCAAGAGCGTCAGAAATCCGGACAAGCGGGTGAAGGAACTGGTCTCTTACGTCAAAGGCCTGGGCATTCCGACGCCGCATCTGGATTTTGCGCTTGCGGTCGAAAAGGTGACCTCGGCCAAGAAAGAGAACCTGATTCTGAACGTGGATGGAACGATGGCGGCGGTGCTGGTAGATATCGGGTTCCCGGTGGATAGTCTGAACGGCTTCTTCATCCTGTCACGGACGATCGGATTGATCGGCCATTGGGTGGATCAGAAGCGCCAGGACAGCCGCCTCATTCGCCTCTTTGATTACCTCGTCAACTACGCGGCCCCAAAACGGAGAGAAGTCCCACCGCTCAAATAGCTAATAGCT
>Ga0184626_10000615_pt1 | contig 11437 bp, 22 predicted proteins | sample PLM3_60_b1_FD_133142 | JGI IMG/M metagenome (GOLD analysis project Ga0184626, IMG submission 133142) | Groundwater sediment microbial communities from an aquifer in East River, Colorado, USA - PLM3_60_b1 | ecosystem: Environmental > Terrestrial > Soil > Riparian zone | place: USA: East River... | reverse complement strand
CCGGTGAGCGTTGTGCAGGAGCCGGTCACAGATAGCATCGGCGAGGGTGGGCTCGCCGATGTAATCGTGCCACTGGGCGGGCGGCAGCTGGCTCGTGATGATCGTCGACCGCATGCCGTAGCGATCCTCGAGGATCTCCAGGACGTCGCGCCGCTCCTGATCCTGGAGCGGGGCGAGCGCCCAATCATCGATGAGCAGCACGTCCATGCGCGCGAGCTTGCCGAGGAAGCGGACGTAGGTGCCGTCGGGCATCGTGATCACCGGGATCGGCGCATCGTGATCAGGGCGCTGACCAAAGCCTAGCGACGCGGACCGTCGGCCGGGCCCGTCCGCCCCCCGAAAGGGGGAGGGATGGCCACCGAGCGACTGTCCATGCGCCAGACACGGGAGATCCTGCGACACCAGATGGGGTGTGGGTCGTCGATTGCACCGATGAGGTCAGTCGGGACATCGAGGATTGGTTTGCGATGGCTGCCGTCGTAGAATCCGCCACGCCAAAGGGTGCCGCCGGACGGTTCGAGATGTTGCAGAGTGCAGTCAGGGCAAATCCGGGATGGCAGAGCAAAGATTCGCCACGAGGAAAAATGAGCGAAGACACCCCCAGCTCCCGCCTCGACGGAATAGCCCTCCGCGATCGGGCTTGAACCAAGGAGCCTTCTATGAAGATTCGCCGTCTGAAGCGAAAGTTGGGGGGGGTGATCGATTCAGTGTGGCCGCCGCGATGGACGTTCTCCATACACCCACGAGGAGGAGATGAGATTCTGGTTGGTGAGGAGGGCGTCCTTGAATCCGTCAAGCGAATGGGCGAGCGCCTGTCCCTCACGATGAAGTATAAGGGGCGCGAGCGCTTCGGAAGTCTCCAGTGGGATACGCCGCCATCACTCGACGCCGTCGAGAGGGTGCTTCTGGCTAATCTCGGGAAGCCGATCAAGACCATTGGTGATCTGGACGTTTAGCCGCTGACTAATGAGTCTCGCGGAATAAGTTAGCGGTCATGCTAGAGAAAGCCAACTCGGCGTGACGCAAGAAGGCAAAGGCCAGATCCCGTTGGCAGCGGAAGCGCGCGAAGCCGCGGCCATGTCCAGCGCCGCCAGGACGAGCTCGTTGATGCGCGCCCTCGCGGTCGAGCTCGGCGAGAAGGGAATCGCCGCCAACGCGACCGCGCCCGGATTCTTCCTGACCGACGTGAATGCCGCCTTCTTCGCGCAGCCGCGCGCCGTCGAGCTGGCGCGCCGCATCCCGCTGCAGCGCTTCGGCCGGCCCGACGAGCTCGTAGGGGCCGCCATCTTCCTGGCCTCCGACGCCGCGTCCTACATCACGGGCCAGGTGCTGACGGTGGACGCGGGGCTCTCGGTCGCCCTGTAGCCACGGCTCGACTTCTACTTGAACCGGTACGTGATCCGACCTCGGGTCAGGTCGTAGGGGGACAGCTCCATCGTGACCTTGTCGCCGGGCAGGATCCGGATGCGGTGCATTCGCATCTTGCCCGACACGTGGGCCAGGACCTTGTGGCCATTGTCCATCTCCACCCGGAACATCGCGTTGGGCAGCGGCTCGACCACCTTGCCCTCCACCTCGATTGCCTCTTCCTTGCTCATGGCTTTCCGTTTTCGCCTTTCATCGGCGTCTTGGACGGACGCCCAATGTGGATGCGGGCTGAGATGACAGGAGGCGCTCCGAACACGATGGCTCTCGCGACCTGACTCGCCGCCGTCACGGATAGGAGGGAGCCGACACCCGAGAGGCTGTCAGGTCCACTTTAATCGTGAGGAGATCCCCTTCGGCTACCACGTTGACGTTCGTCATCCGAGCACCTCCTATCTCTTGCAGATAAGCGTGCATTGAGCCGACCCGGCGGAATCGCCTCCCCCCGTTTGTCCCAATCGCGTGGCGGCTAGGATTTGAAAGGTCAGTGCTTCTTCGCCAACCCCCGGAGCTTCACGTAACTCCAAATCTTCTTCGTCATCTCAGATGGCGCGATCGACGCTCTGCCGAAGACTGACTCGAGGCTGTCCGAGCAGCCGGCAAAACTGATCGCGTATCCACCAAATGCTGGTGGCTTTGTCCCCTTCTTCGCCATGTCCATCCCTCCTTGAGGATCCGATGTCGGCGCCAGACTACCATATGTCGTTGGGTAGCCCCTCCAAGAATACGATCTGTTGTGTGTTTGGGTGAGGGTCGATGGGTGAAGGCGGCACCGTCACAGCTCATCGTGTTTCCTTCCTTCGCGGGTCAGGGCCACGGACGGGGGTCGGCCCACGGTGCGCTTCCACCTCAACCCGGTTAACGGCCGGAACCACGATCGAATATCGGTGGGCGTCCTGGGCCGAGGCGGCTGGCCACGGGCGCAGCGATCAGGGCCCCGTGCAATCACACGGTGCGCCGAGTCCGCCCCAGGGAAGGGAGCGGATGTCAGGATGCGGACCAGCGTCATCGGCGCCAGGGCGTGGCCTGCTCGCTCGAGTTCGTGTGCCAGGCGCCGGAGAGCGTGCGGATCACAGGTGAATGCCCTGGATCAGCCTCTCGATGGTCTTGTGGAGCGTGGGATCTTCCCGCATCAGCGTCTGGATCTTATCGACGGCATGGAGCACGGTCGTGTGGTCCTTGCCACCGAAGGCCCGGCCGACCTCGGCGAGGGAGGCGTGGGTGAGGTGGCGCGCCAGATACATGGCGACCTGACGGGAAAAGGCCACCGCCTTGGTGCGATTCTTGGCTTTGAGGTCGGCGAGCTTCATCCCGAAGCAGTCACAGACCTTCCGCTGAATCTGTTCGATCGTGATGATCTTTTCTTCCTCGCCCCAGAGATCGGCGAGGACCTCATGCGTCAGGTCCACGCTCATCGCACGCCGGGTGAGCGCGGAGAAGGCCATCAGCCGCGTGAGTGAGCCTTCCAGTTCCCGGATGTTGGACTTGATGCGGCTCGCGATCAGATCGGCCACGTCGTCGGCGAGGCGGACCTGCTCGAGCGCCGCCTTTTTCTTGAGGATGGCCACGCGCGTCTCGAAGTCGGAAGGCTGAATGTCGGCGATCAGGCCCCACTCGAAGCGCGAGCGTAAGCGCTCCTCGATCTCCGGGATGTCTTTGGGGGAACAGTCGCCGGAGACGATGATCTGCTTCCGCGACTCGTAGAGATCGTTGAAGGTGTGGAAAAACTCCTCCTGGGTCCGTTCCTTACCGGCGATGAACTGGATGTCGTCGATGAGGAGCAGGTCGATCGTCCGATAGCGCCCACGGAACTCGGCGGTGCGGTCGTAGCGGATCGCGTTGATGAGCTCGTTGGTGAAGCGCTCCGACGAGAGGTAGACGACCGACATCCCCGGGAAGAGCCTGGCGCTCTGGTGGCCGACGGCGTGGAGGAGATGGGTCTTTCCGAGCCCGACCCCCCCGTAGATGAAGAGGGGGTTATAGGCCCGCGAGGGTAGCTCGGCCACCGCCTGGCACGCGGCCTGCGCGAACTGGTTCGAGGAGCCGACGACGAACGTGTCGAACGTGTAGCCCGGATTCAGCCCCTCACTGCGGCCGCTGCCGGCGCCAGGCTGGGTGCTCCCGGTAGGCGGGGCGGCGTCGAGGGGCGCTGGGAGAGGCGTCTCGTCCACCACGATAGACACCCGTGGGTGGCCACCTACGCATTCTTGGGCCGCGTTCTGCAGCGTTTCGAGATGGTGTTGAGCGAGCCAGTCCCGCGAGAACCGGTTGGGAGCGCCAATGCGCAGGTGGTCTCCCTCGACCGCCAGGAGCCGGCAGGGGCGCACCCAGGAATCGATCACCGCTGGCGGAAGCTTGTGTGACGTGGACTCGAGTAGGCGTGTCCAAAGGCTATTCAGCACAGGCGCTAGCCCCCGCTAACCCAGGATTTATCCACGGGTTATCCCCATGTGTGCATAGCCGAGAGGCGCCTCGTGAGACGTGGTGGCAGGAGCAAATACGGCGCGCTCGGCGGTTCGCGGCGTTCCACCTCTACGCGCTAACCCTTCGCCAGCTTTTCAATCTGTCGCTTCGACATCCTCCGCACTCGGGACAGGAGGGTTTTCACCTTTCGCTCGGAGGCGCGATCAGCCAGGAGCAGCTTGGTCGACTTCGACGTCACGATGTAGGCCACCCAGTCGTCTAGATCTCGCGTTCCGCGCCACGCGACGGTAAGGCCGCTGAACCGAAGACGACGGCGTCCTTCGACTTTTGCCAGTGGCTTCCGGCCGGCCTCCATGCGCTCCCTTCCTCTCAAGGCTCAGCCGCTGAGGGGAACTCCATGAATCTCCCGTTTGCGACGGTGACTCCGGTTGAGAGCTTCAGCGGTAGAGGCACGTTACGGAGCGCGCGACTGGGCTGTCAAGACTTCGTTCGCCCGCATCAACTGCGTGGGCGCACGCCACGAGACGTGCGCACCCTCATCGAATCGGGGAATTTTTGCTTCGAGGCTGGCGGAGGGTGGACAGATCATCGCTTTTCTCCACCGCGACTGCGAGACCGCACCAGTTCGGGCAAATACGAGGGGGTGGATCATTGTGGGTATGTGGACAAGATGGCGACGTGTTCGCCGAGCGCAAGTCGATGGTCAGCACGCCAAGCCCCCGAGTAGCGGGACAGCAATGAGCAATGCCGCATCGGCGCCGATTCGGGGAGCGAGTCGCCCGCCTCGTCGAGGGAGCGCTACCTATTCCACGCGCTGCCGGTGGGAATCTGCTTCCTTGCTTTTGAGGAGAGCGATCCTCGCGTCGGTCGCAGACGCTGTCGCCGGGATTGTGAAACGCCCGCACGAGGATGAGCGGCGGGCGCTCGTCACCCCCGACGAGGAGGCTCTGCGCCCGGAGAGCCGGCAGTTCCGCGCCTCGGGCCGAGCGCGCGCGCTCGACATCGGACGATATTCTCGAATCAGATTCGAGCTCGGGAGTCTTCACCCTTCGAGCAGGAGACGATATCCGGAAACCGTCGCGAGCGGGGCGGGCGGCACTGGCTCCAGACTGATCTGCCCGGTCAGAGACTCTCCAGGCGAGTTCCTGGCCAGCGGCGCATAAGTTACTGATCTTCTGGAAATTCGATTCCGGTATCAGATTTGCGATGGAGTCCTGCCGTGGATGGCTCTGGTGAAGTGACGCCTCCCCTTCGCGGTGCCGGGCGCCCGTCGACCGTGGCGCAGTACGTGCCTCAGGTCGCGCAGTGGCTGCACGAGGATCCAGACCTCCCGGGCGTCGAAATCCTGCGGCGCGTCCGGCTCGCCAGCTATCGCGGCGGCAAGAGCGCGCTCTACGAGCTCGTGAGGCGGCTGAGGGGGCGGCGTCCGGTAAACCGGGCCAGACGCTCTTCGCGGAAGTGACAGTAGCGGCCTTGGGGTCGCTCGGCCCTGTACCAGTTCCGGAGGTTACACGTCGATGATCAGCCGGGTACAACAGCTTGCGCCGCGCGTGCATCTCCCGCTGCGACAGCTCGCCTTGTGTCTTGATTGTGACGAGTGCTTCGGAATTGGCCCCGAGACCTGCCCGAGCTGTTGGAGCGTGACGTGGACATCGCTCTCGCGATTTTTGGGGCAGGCCTCCTCGTCGCGGCCCCGGCGGCGCCTTGACGGCAGCCCGTCGGCGGCCAACGGCAACGCCGAACAACCCGAGAGGGTTCGGCAGCTCGTCATCGTAGGCCGCAATCGCAGGCATCTCTACGAGTATCTCGAGCGAGCGTTCGCCGGGAACGAAACCATTCGAGTTTTCCAGGATCGGCGCGTCGTGGAGCGGCGAGCGCATTCCGGCCCCTATGCCGTCGAACGGCGCCACGGTGACCGACGTTCGCTCTGTAAGATCGACGGGTTACTACGCGCGATTGGCTGGGTCATCGTGCCCCTGGGTGTTCCCGAGACTCATCGAGGCGCTGCCCGCTAATGTTAACAGCCCAGCCTTCGCAGGTCCGATTTGACCCTCGCGCCGTCGCTGATGTTGTCCGCGAATGGCAAAGATCATCGAGAGGAGCCGTGGTTCTCCTCTTGAGAGGCCTGCGCCGCTCGGAGATACAGGAGTTCCTTAGGTTTAGCCGGCGCCGCATGGGTAGGACCATAGCCCGCTTCCAAAGAAGTTATGGAGAGTTGAAGCCGGGGCGAGCAAAGCGAGTGAAGGTTTCCCTCCTTGAGGATCTAGAAGAGTTCGTCCGGAGCCACAGCCCGCACGGCACCCCACCGGCGGCGCAACCGAGCCCGCCTGGAACGGCTACCTGCTCACCGTGGCGTGCCCGTGTGGGGTGGTGTTCGAGCGGTGGGTCACGCCCGTGGACGCAGAAACCGACTTGATTGCTTTGTCTCGTCTCGAAGCAAGTAGAAACTAGGCGACGTTCGCAGGATTGACATCTGTTTGCTCTGAGGTCGACCCTCTCTTAGACGGAAGTGAGGGAGAAGTGAGAAGGGTAGCGGCGGTTTCCCTCTTCGCGGTTGCACTCATCCTTGTTCCCGCAGTGCCAGCCTACGCATGGAGCCACGGGGGCCGCGGGTTCGGTCATCATCATGGGTTCCGGGGCCATGGCGTCGTCGTGGTCGGCCCCTCATTCTGGTGGGGCCCGTACTGGTGGGATTACCCGCCGCCCTACTACGCCTACGCTCCGCCACCGGTCATCGTGCAGGAGCCGCCCGTGTACGTCGAGCCACCGGCTCCGCCACAGTCCTACTGGTACTACTGCCAGAGCGCCAAAGCGTACTACCCGAGCGTGCAGATGTGCGCCGAGGCGTGGATCAAGGTTCCGCCGAGGCCTCAGTAGACGGTCGCCCGTACCACGCGTCTTCCCGAGCGTCTGGAGTCGTGCCCCTGCGGCGCTGTACTGGTGCGCCTCCGAGCGTTCAGCTAGACTCCCGCCAGCCATCCTCCACCGAGGTGCCCATGCGGCTGATCGGGCTCGCGGTCATTCTCACTGTCAGTCTCATTTTTGCGCCGCTCGCCGCTCAGGCACAGCTGGCGGGAAAGGTCTGGCGGATCGGGATTCTTTTCTACGGGTCGCCGGGCTCCCCGGGGCCGCTCGCGATCCTGCTCGAAGGGCTGCGAGACGTAGGCTTGGTAGAGGGACGGAATGCTGTTTTCGAGATTCGCTATGCCGAGGGGCAAACTGAGCGATACTCGGCTCTTGCGGCCGAACTGGTGAGGCTGCGGGTCGATGTCCTTGTTGCCGTCAGTACGCCAGCCACCGTCGCGGCGAAGCAGGCGACGAGTACGATTCCGATCGTCATGGCCGCCGCCAGCGATCCAGTGGGCGCGAGACTGGTGACGAGCCTCGCGCACCCAGGTGGCAATATAACCGGGCTGTCCAGGACCCGGTGCACCGTAACTCGCGAACGCCGTGGTCTGTCGTGTAGTCAAACATACATGGAATAGAGAACATGAAGGAAGCGAAGGAAGAAAAGAGTACCAGGGTAGGTTCCTGAACCCATCAGGCGTTCGGGTCGCCAGCAGGGCGGCCGGTACCCGCGCCGCGTCGGTGACGGCCGCGTCGGCGGCCGGCTGGCGAGCCCGTTCACCGCGCGCGAGCGGCGACGGGGTTTCTGTCCCCGATCACTGGGTCTGGGTTGCGGCGCTGCCACCAGTCCGACCAACTCCACCTTCGTCAGGCGGGCATGGCGACCTTCTCGGGCTCACGTGGCGGTTCGCGCGTTCGACGAGGCCGCGTCGCTGTTCCTTGACCCGAGGGCATTAACGTTCCGAGATCCCGACCACTCCGACGAAGAGGAACTGGCGAGGCCCGAAACGTGGCGGGTGAGGTCATGCAATGGGGGTAGGACTGGGGCCTAGTATCCGAATCGTCACTCATGTGGTTGCGCCCTTGACGGTTTTCCCTTCGCGACCAGCCGTCTGGTTTACGTCGTGCGCAGCATGCGGACCTTGCGTTTCTTGCTGATCACCCGGGCCGGGCGGCTGACCCGCATCGGCGGTCGCAACGTCCTCCGTCTCGCGCAGAACCCGACGACCGAGGCCCTCTACGTCCGCATTCAACATGCGCTCACGGCCTGAGTTATTTTCGGATTGAGGTTAGTTCTCCCCTATCCTTTACAGACAATGAGGACCGTCAAGGCCGTCGTCTCATCACCGCCCGTGAGGTTCGGTCTGACCTTGGGCGGCTTTTCGAGCATCTGCTTGATATCATTGCCACCGGCCGTCAGGAAGGTGAGCGCGTTGCTTTCGCCTCTCGTGTCGTTGACCGGGACCTGATTCGCGGGAGTGCCGGGTTCGTTCGAGCCCTCGAGCGTCAGCGTGGCCGCTGCACCGAAGGTCCCGTAGACGTGAACCGTCTTGTCCGGGAGCGACGGCAGCATGACCCACTCGCCATCCCTATTCGTTGTGGTCAAAGGCCCCCACTGGACGACGCGGAGCCGTGAGGAATCGGTGCCAGTAGGGTAAAGCGCGGTATGCGGAACTGTTGCCATTGGCTGCTTCGGAGTCTATACCTTCGCGGCGGCAGCGCGGAGCGTGTCGACCGCGGCTTGTAGCGTCGTCTTCGTCTCGGTAAGCGTCTCGATCTCGCGCTCGGTCGTCTCGCGCTGAACGGAAAGCGCAAGCATCGTGCGATCGTGAGCGTCGTCAACGACACGACCGTGGAGAAGCTCGGCGAACTGCTCAATCACCATCCCAACGGGCTGCTCCTGTTTCGGGACGAGTTGAGCGGCTGGTTCCACACGATGGACCGGCCGGGGCATGAAAATGATCGGGCCTTCTACTGCGAGGCCTGGAACGGGACGAGCGCGTACACGTACGATCGGATCGGGCGGGGCACCGTGCATATTCGGGCCGCGTGCCTCTCGGTGCTCGGCTCAGCCGCGCTCGAGGTCTCCTGCGAGTGCTGCGGCCGGCCGACGCCCGCCTCGAGCATGGTCGAGGTCGCAGCGGTCCAGACCGCACACTTGGCCGGGAGCCGCCGCTGCGCGGACTGGGCACACCGAAATGCGCACCTCTAACCGCGTTTCTTCCTCGCCCGAAACTTCTCCCAGCGAACGTTGACCGCCTTCCTCGCGAGGTCGCGACGCTCGTCACTCGTGAGGTTCGCCATTCGGGCGCGACCGCCGTTCCGGGCGCCTTTGGCCGCGAGCTTGCGCATGTGCTCGCGGAGCGCCACCCGAAGCTCTGCCGCTGTGGGCTTCGGCATCTCTGGCGACTTTAGCATAGATATCACCTGGTTCTGCGGCATTACGTTTTCCACTCCACTTGCGTACCAGGCACGTGCAAGTATACTACGAACACGAGGCTAGTATCTCCTCAAAGGAGGGAGGAGACGCACCATGTCCAGCATCGTCGTCGACAACGGTCGCGGCAAGACATACATCACCCACGTCCCGTATGACGCCACCCGAAGCTGCGCGTGCTGTCGGTTGCCGCTCCACGGCACCCCGCACTGGATCACGTACGTTCGATCGGCGGATGGCGCACTCTCTGTCGTCGCGCGATGCGCGCCGTGCTGGTTGCTGCACACGCTGCCCGTCGAGCGTGACGCGGTGATCACATCATCGTTCCACATCGACGCCGACGCGGCGCGGTCGTGAGCCAGGGCGGCGCGCACGAGTACCGCGGCACCACGACCAGTCGCGCGCTACGACTTCGATCGAAGCTCGGCCGGACGATCGAACGCTTCGAGTGGCGGGATGGGCACCCGAAGTCGTACCGCGAATTCTGTATTACCCGCGCAGCTCATGAATACCAGCGGCGCGACGGTAACGGCAGTGATCGAAAATTTCATGACTGACGCGGCGTCGGTATCTGCCATCGCTGATTGGCCGGCGGATGTTCGAAAAGGTCTGGGGCCGCTTGTAGTCAAGGAACTGCTGGCGACCTTCACCGGGACGCCGAAGGGATGCTGCGCGAGTGGCCGCTGTTCGGGCGGTAGGCGTGACGAGGCGTAGACTGGAGGGCTGTGTCGCACGATGATGACTTGCTCACGCCCCACGAGGAAGACATGCCCCCAGGAGCGCGACGGAGGAGAGCACATGAACGCGGAGACTGCAACAGCGATCCAGAACTTAAGCAAAGCCTTCGCGGACACCGCCGATCTTATATCGACCATGAAGCGGATCGCGAACTCGCTCGTAAACATCGAACTTCATCTGCAGTCCATGAGGCCATCGAACGTACAGACGGTCCGAGGTCCTAGCCGCTGACTTGCTCCCGGGCCGAAGGGGAAGTGGATGACCTGCTCGACAATCGCCTTGGCCCTGAGCGTCCTTGGTACGGTTGGGGTTGGACTGATCCTCTCGATGGGCGTGGCGATGGGCACGGTGATTCTCTACGGGGGCCGATTGCATTTCCGAAGCATCCGGTGGCGTTCTATTCTGGTGGGCCTCCTGGCTCACCTTTCTGGTCGGCATCGCGCTGTCGGCGCTCTTCTGCGGATTCCCGGCTAACCACCTCGCGTTCGGCCCGACCTAGACTCCTGGAACTGCTATCACGAGCGCGCGGGGAGGAGGGCAACCGATGATGCGGTTCCTGCGAAGGACGCGGGCGACGAGCGGCGTCAATCCGCTGGCTCATCTCTCCGACGACGAACTTGTTGCCGAGCATTGCAAATCGGGAGCGAACTCCCACTTCTTGAGCGAGATGATTCGACGGCTGATGAGGAGCAACGAACGGCTCTCGGCGTGGCTCCTCGTGTTCACCGTTGCGATCTTCCTGCTGACCGCGGTTCTGGTGTGGGTTTCGTTGAAGCCTTCCCCGACGAACGCGCTCGGCACTCCGTGGGTGCTGTGGGTGAGTTGGGTTTTCCCAGACGCGCCAAGTCACCTCGCCACTGGCACCATCACTGTCGGCGGCTTTACGACCAAGGACGAATGCGAGCGGGCACGCGCCGACAGATCTCAACAACAAACCAAACAGAGTTCGGTCTACTGCCTCCCCGCCACGATCGACCCACGCGAGCCGAAGGGGAGATGAGCGACACCGACGCCCGCCTCTGGCCTCCCTGGCTCCGCATCAACCGCATCCTTCGCGCGATGCTGCACGACCGCTGGAGCGCGGAGGCGTGGGCGCAGGTCAAGAATGAGTTCAAGAAGGCGCTCGCGGTGAGGAGTCAGATTCGGCGCGCGGGGTGGTTCAACTGTTCAACTGACAGTCGTGCCCAGACGGTTGTGATGAAAGCTGCACTGGTGGTCGCTCTTGTGCTTGTAGCATCACCGATCCTCGCCCTGGACGAGGACCTGACGAAGCATGTAACCATTGCCGGTCTCGGATTTTCTTCATTACCCCTCCCGGTGTCGCGGTCGTAGGCGAGCAGGCCGCACGCCGCCTCGCAGTCGAAGCAGATCGTCGGGATGAGCGAGTAGCGCCGCTTGACCTTCCGCGGCCACGCCGTCGCGTCGTACTCCTCCCAATCGTCCCAGCGCTCGACGGGCGGATAGCTCGCGAGGCCGCCCGCACGGGCGGGAAGCTCTCTCGCGGAGGGATGCAGCGGCTCGGCGCTCGGCGGCGTCATGGGCTCCTCTCGATCAGCTCAGGGGAAT
>Ga0184626_10000614_pt1 | contig 11438 bp, 9 predicted proteins | sample PLM3_60_b1_FD_133142 | JGI IMG/M metagenome (GOLD analysis project Ga0184626, IMG submission 133142) | Groundwater sediment microbial communities from an aquifer in East River, Colorado, USA - PLM3_60_b1 | ecosystem: Environmental > Terrestrial > Soil > Riparian zone | place: USA: East River... | reverse complement strand
GTTGGTCAGTCGCGGTCATGGAATTGGAGTTTTCACAGGCTTTAGGGTGTGTGATCACATGGGCCGCAAGCGGCGGCTGGCCAGGCGCGCGCCGGCGTGCCGGGCTTCGCCCATCGCTTGGACGGGGTTGGGCGCGCGCTCGCGGCGCTCTCCGGCATCCGTCAGGACGCCGATGACGTCGGCGGTCATCGGCACCTGAGCCTCCGCCGGGTGCTCGAGGGTCAGGACGAGGCCGATCGATTGGCTGGTCAGCTTGGCGGCGATCCCGGTCCAGATCGGATCGGCCGGGAGCGGCCGCAATCCGACAATCAGCGGGCAGACCGAAGGATCGAGCGCAGCCGGTGTCACGAGCGGCGCCTCGAGACGATCGGCGAGATCGTGAGAGGCCGGGAAGCCAGGGCCGAGCAGAATCACCTGCCCGAAGTGCCAATCGCTGTTGGCTGCGACCTCGGCGAACGTTGCCACCAGCGTCTCGTCGCTCGGAGCCACGGGTCCCGGTGTTGAGGCGAGCACGACGGATCCCGTGTCAGCGAACCAGCGTTCGGCCGGCGTCAGGTCCTCAGGACGGCGGGGCCCGTAGGAGCCGTAGCGGCGCGTCGTGGCGATTTCCCGCTCGGCGTCGGCCCGCTGCTCGGCATGCTCGGCCGCCTGGGCCGCCCCCTCGAAGGCGACTTCAGCTGCCTGATAGCGGCCCGCTTCGCGCAGCACCTGACCACGCAGCTTGAGGGTGTCGGTGTGGGGCTCGAGCGCAAACGCACGATCGAGCGCGAGCAGCGCGCGGCTCTTGTCGCCGAGCTTGTAGGCGGCATAACCCAGCTCGTGCCAGACGAGCCCCAGGTCCGGATCGGCTTCGACGGCCCGCTCCAGCTCCGCGAGCGCCTCCGGATAGCGTCCCAGCTCCGTGAGCGCGGCGCCGCGCAACGTGAATGAGAAACCGGTCTCGCCGAACGTCGCGCGCGCCCGGTCGGCAAGCTGGAGGGCGTCGTCCGCTTTCCCTCCCGCGCGCAGCAGCTCGAAATACTCCGCCCAACCCGCTTTCAGCTCGGGCTGTACCGTGAGCAACTCATCGTAGGCGGTTTGGGCGTCCAGCATCCGTCCCTCGCGCGCGAGCCACCGGGCCCGCGCGAGGGCCCGCTCGCTGCGAGCGTCTGGAAACAAATCGTAAGACGCCGTCGTCCGCATGGCGCTCAAATCTACCCGGGTGACACTCGCTGGCTAGCTGCGACCTGCTTATCTACATTTCTGCCGCCATGGATCGAGACCTATTGTTGCGCGAGTTGACCGAGTTCCTGCGAATTCCTTCTGTCTCGACGCTCCCAGCGCACAACAACGATTGCCGCGCGGCCGCCAATTGGGTCGGGGCGGAGCTGCGGCGGCTCGGTTGTCACGACATCGAATTCCTCGGCAGCGAAACGCACCCGGTCGTTTGGGGGAAGGGCCCCGAGGTGCCCGGCGCGCCGACGATGCTGATCTACGGACACTACGACGTGCAGCCGCCCGATCCGCTCGCCGAGTGGACGACGCCACCGTTCGAGCCCACGCTGCGAGAGGGTCGTCTGTACGCGCGCGGCGCCGCCGACGACAAGGGCCAGGTTTTCTGTCTGCTCAAGGCGATCGCCGCCTCGCCTCGCCCGCCGGTCAACTTCCGGTTTCTGATCGAGGGCGAAGAGGAGTTCGGTTCGAAGGTTCTCTTCGATCTCCTGAAGCGCGAGCCGCACCGGGTCAAGGCCGACGTGGCGCTCGTCGCGGATATGTCCTACGTCGCTCCGGGCTGGCCGGCCGTGTACACGACGTTGCGCGGACTGTTGTACGCGGAGATCACGGTGCGCACGTCCAAAACCGATCTCCACTCAGGAGAGTACGGCGGCGCGGCGCCGAACGCGCATGAAGAGCTGGCCAGGCTGCTCACGCGTCTGAAAGGCGAGGACGGCCGGATCAACATCCCCGGTCTCTACGCCGCGGTAAAGCCTCCATCAAAGGCAGAACTGGCGGCGTGGAAGAAGCTGCCGTTCAACGAGAAAGACTTTCTGAAAAAGCGTGTCCAGGCCAAGGGACTTGTGGGGATCAAGAAGTACTCGGTCCTCGAGCGCCTCTGGGCGCTCCCCACGCTCGAAATCCACGGGATTCTCGGTGGGTTCACGGGCGCAGGCGCCAAGACGGTGATTCCCGCCGAGGCGACCGCCAAGGTCAGCATGCGGCTCGTTCCCAATCAGAAACTGAAGACGGTGGAGCGACAGTTGGCCGCGGCGGTCAAGCGCTTCGCCCCGAAGCACGTGACCGCGAGTGTCCACTTCCTCCATGGGGCCGGTCCCGCACAGATCAAGGTGGATCATCCCGCATTCAAGCTGCTCAGCCAAGCCTTTCAGGAGGTCACGGGGCGGGGCACCGTGCCCGCACGCGCTGGCGGATCCATCCCCGTGGTCCCCGCGCTCGCGTCCGCTGGGGCGCCGGTGATCCTGACCGGTATTGGCCTCCCTGATGACCGGCTACACGCACCCAATGAGAAGCTTGATCTGAAGCAGTTGTGGGATGGGATCGAGGTATTTCGGAAGTTCTACGAACTACTTGGGAGCTTGGAGTCAGGAGTCAGGAGCCGGGGCTGATTTCCGGCTCCCGGCTCCCGATTGCTGAATCCTCAACGTTACACGGCGTCTCAGCGATCGGATCAGTCCGCCAAGCATCCTGCCGATCGCGGTGCAGGCATCCAGCAGTCGTGTTTGATCATCCTCAGTGATGTACTCCAGTCGACCCGCGATCTGGATTTGCGTCTCAACCTCGCTCAGCGAGCCAACAGCGACGGAAAGGTGGCGCAGGTAATCTCCGGTCCGCGATCTCCCGTGCCCCTCGGCGATATTCGAAGGCACGGACACAGCTGCGCGGCGCAACTGATCGACCAATGAGTAGCGCTCTTGCTTGGGGAACGTTGCGCTCGTGCGGTAGATCGTAACGACGAGATTCATCGAATCTTGCCACACGATAAGATCTCGATACCCCCGTATGGGTCCGGACGCGCGGTTCGATGCGGTCATGGCATTGGAGGGCAATCTGATGCCTCTTGCCCGGGGAACAGCACCATTCCACCGCTTCTCGGACCCTACTCCCGCAGCCCTGACTTCCGACTCCTAGCTCCGGACTCCGTGTGTCTTACTCGCGTTGCGGAATTTGTTGATCTCGTGCTGCGTGAGTCCGCGGCCGCCGTACCGCTCCTCGGTCCACGGATCACCGCGCATGTGGTAGCCGTTCTGCTCCCAGAACCCCGGCAGATCCTCGTCTAAGAGCTCGAAGCCGCGGACCCACTTCGCGCTCTTCCAGAAATAGAGGTGCGGCACGAGCAGCCGGGCGGGCCAGCCATGCTCGGGCGTCAGCCACTCGCCCGCCCACTTCAGCGCAATGAGGTTGTCCGGCCGATTCAAGTCCGACAGCGGCAAGTTCGTCGTGAAGCCCTGCTCGGCCACGACGAGACAGTACTGCGCGGACGGCTTGAGGCCCGCACGATCGAGCAATGCCTGTACGGGGACACCTTCGAAGCTGTTATCGAGCCTGCTCCACGTCGTGACGCAATGAATGTCGCAGACAACCGTCTTGCGCGACAGCGCGAGCAGCTCGTCGTAGGTGAGCGAGAACGGCCGCTCGACTAACCCTGAGACGCTGAATGTCCATGTGGCCGTGTCTACCGTGGGGACGTCGCCGTAGTGCAGGACCGGCCATTTAGTGGTTTCGACTTGACCGGGTGGGACTCGGGAGGGGGATTTGGTCACTCTAATCCCAGGCTAAGGCCTGGGCTCGCCCATCACTGTCCTTAAGGACAATGTCTGCCGAGCACACCCTTCAGGGTGTGAATCCACCCCGAACGCAGTCTCAAATCCTTTCACCACCGCACCGACACTCTCCTGCCACAACTGCTCCCTGCTCCCCGCTCCCCGCTCTTTCTTCACCGACGTCATCGCCACACCCGGAATGCCGCAGGGAACGATCCGGTCAAAATCCGCGAGATCAGTGGCCACGTTGAGCGCGAACCCGTGCCACGTCACCCACTGCTTCACGTGAATGCCGATGCTCGCGATTTTCTTGCCGCGCGTCCACACGCCGGTGTATCCTGGATTTCGTTCCGCGGGGATATCGAGGTAACCCAAGGCTTCGATCAACGCCTGCTCGAGCGTACGCAGGTACCAATGCAGGTCCCTCTTGTATGCGCTGAGATCGAGAATCGGATACCCGACGAGTTGTCCCGGGCCGTGAAACGTCACGTCGCCGCCGCGCTCGACCTCGAACACCTCGATGCCTGCCGGTTGCAGCAGGTGGGCGGCGTGCGAATTGCGGCCGAGGGTCACGACCGGCGGATGCTCGAGTAGCAGCAGGACATCGTGATCGAGACGCCCTGCGATCCGGTCTTCCGCGAGTTGTCGCTGCCGGTCCAGGGCCTCTCCGTACGGGACGAGCCCAGCCTCGATGACTTCCAGGGCGCGCGTCATGCGGGACCCGTTCCGGTTCCCGCTACCCCTTGCCCCCGAATTGCCCACCGCGTGCTGAAGACTCCAAACACCACAGTGAGCACGAGCCAGACGGCCATGCCGATGACGCCAAAGAGCCGATTCATCGGGGCGGCGAGGAAGCCGACGAGGATGGCGCCGACGGCCGCCAGCATCGCGATCACGCCGCGCTGCCAGATGTTATCGAGCTGGTAGCTGCGGTACCATCCAGATATCCCGCCAACCCCAAGGCCCGATAAGACCCCAGCCACCAACAAATAACCATTGGCGTCATAGCGTTCCTGATTCAGCGCCACGACAATCTGCGCCGTGGTCATACAGGCCGCTCCAAACCCTACACCGCCGGCGAGCGAACCCAGCCCGAGAGCGAGCGGGTCCTTCGTGACGTCGTTGGTCACACGTGTATCACGCGACCGAGCGAATCGAGGGCGGCCTCGGCGACCGCCTCGGACATCGTGGGATGCGCGTGGATTGCCAAGTCGACTTCTTCGACCGTGTACTCATTCTCGCGCGCCACGGTCAGCTCGTGGATCATTTCGGATGCGTGCGCGCCGACGATGTGCGCGCCCAGAATCTCGCCGTACTTCTTGTCGCGGAGGATCTTGACGAAGCCCTCGGTCTCGCCCGTCCCGCGCGCCCGGCCGTTGGCGGAGAAGGGAAACTTGCCGGCGACATAGTCGAGCTTCTTCTCCTTGCATTGATCCTCGGTCATCCCAATGCTCGCCACCTCGGGATGACAATACGTCACGCTCGGCACGTTGTCGTATTTGATCGGATGCGGCTTCTGTCCGGCGACGATCTCCGCGACGACGACGCCCTCCCGGCTGCCCTTGTGCGCGAGCATCGGTGGGCCGGCAACGTCGCCGATGGCATAATAGCCGGGCGTGCTGGTCTGCAGATTCTTGTCCACCTTGATGAAGCCGCGGTCGGTGAGCTGAATGCCGCACTCCTTGAGCCCGATGTTCTCGGTGTTCACCGCGCGCCCCGCTGCCATGAGCACCGCGGCCGCCGTGACCTGCTTTTTCTCTCCGCCGGCTTCTATGTCGAGCGTGACCTTGTCCTTGGCAACGTTGGCTTTGGTCACCTTTGCCCCGGCGATCACCTCGATGCCGCGCTTGCGGTAGCTCTTGCTCAGCGTCTCGGACGCCTCGGCGTCCTCGAGCGGCAGGATGCGGGGCAGTGCTTCGATGACGGTGACCTTCACACCAAACGCATTGAAGATGTCTGCGAATTCCATCCCGACGGCGCCCGCCCCGATAATGGCAAGCGAGGCCGGCACCCGCTCCATCAGCAGCGCTTCATCGGAGGAGATGACCGTCGTCTTGTTGATCTCGAGGCCGATCTGCGGGATGCCTTTGACGCGCGAGCCGGTCGCGATGACGACGGCTTTCTTCGCCTCGTACACGTCGCTGCCCACCTTCACCTTCTTGCCCGGCTGGAGCACACCGCTGCCCTTCACGACCGTGATCTTGTTCTTCTTCATGAGGAACTCGACGCCCTTGGAGTTCTGGTCGCTCACGCGCCGAGACCGCTTCATGGCGACGCCGTAGTCGGTTTTGACGTCACCAGCCTCGATCCCAAACTCTTTGGCTTCTCGCAACAGGTTCGCGACATACGCCGAATGCAGCAGTGCCTTGGTCGGGATGCAGCCGATGTTCACGCACACACCGCCGAGCTTCTCCTGCTCGACGACCGCCGCCGTCAGGCCCAGTTGGGCGCAGCGAATGGCGCAGACGTATCCCGCGGGGCCGCCACCAAGGACAATCACGTCGAACGAGTTTGCCACTGAGACCCCTTACAGAAGCATGGCCAGAGGGTTTTCGAGCATTTGTTTGAGGGTTTTCAGGAATGCGGCGCCGGTCGCGCCATCGATCACGCGGTGGTCGCAGCTCATCGTCAGACGCAACCGCCGCCGCACCATGACGCCGTTTCCCTCCGGCACGGCTTTCGGGACGATGCTCCCGATCGCGACGATGCCGGCCTCGGGTGGGTTGATCACGGCGGTGAACTGGTCGATATCGAACATGCCGAGGTTCGAGACGCTGAACGTGGCGCCGGTGTACTCCTCGGGCTTGAGGCGACGATTGCGCGCTCGCCCCGCCAGCTCGCGCGACTCGGCGCCGATCTCGCGCAGGCTCTTCATGTCCGCGTTGCGGATCACGGGCGTGATCAGACCATCCTCGATGGCCACCGCCATGCCGATGTGTACCTCGTTCCAGTACCGGATGTGATCCTCCTGGAACCAGGCATTGCAGGCGCGGTGCTGCACCAGCGCCAGCGCTACGGCTTTGATGATGATGTCGTTGAATGAAATCTTGCCGCCCGCTTCGCCCAGCTGCTTGTTCAGCGCGTCGCGGGCTTCCGCGGCGCGCTCCATGTCGATCTCGGTGGTGAGAAAGAAGTGCGGGATCGGTCCAATCGACAGGGCGAGCCGTTTGGCGATCGTCTTGCGGATCTGGGTGAGCGGGACGTCTTCGTACGGCTGGCCACTACGAACGGGAACGTGGGGAGTGGGGAGTGGTCGCGTTGCAGTCGCGGCAGGCTCAGGCGCGCTCGCGTTGCTTCCGGCGCCTTCGACATCCCGCTTGACGACGCGTCCACCAGGTCCGGACCCTTGGACAAGCTTCAGATCGACACCGGCGTCCTTCGCCAGGCGCTTGGCCAGGGGGGATGCTTTGACTCGCGTAGCGTCTGCGGCCACTGCCACAGGGACGGAACTCGCGACGGCTGGCTGGCGAGATTCCTTCGGGGGCTCAGATCGTACCACTCCCTTCTCCCCACTCCCCTTCTCAGCCGGAGCGCTTGCGCCATCCCCGTCAACTTTCTCTCCGGCCTTGCCGATGTAGGCTACCACGTTCCCCACCGGCACCGTCGTCCCCTCGGGCACCATCACCTTGAGCAGCTGCCCGTCGGCGCGGGCGACCAGCTCCATCACCGCCTTGTCGGTTTCGACCTCGGCAAGCGTCTCACCCGACTTTACCGGATCGCCTTCCTTCTTGGTCCACTTCACGAGGCGCCCTTCCTCCATCGTGGGCGACAGCGCTTCCATGTGGACTTTAGTGGCCATGTTAGGGGCTAGGGGCTGGGGGCTGGGGGTTAGGTGTCTAAGTAGAGAACGCGCCGCGCGGCCGCGACAACCTTCTCGGGAGAAGGCTTCGCGGCGCGCTCGAGGTGCTTGTTGTAGGGCATCGGCACGTCGGCCTGCGTGACGCGCTGCACCGGCGCATCGAGGTCGTCGAATGCGTCACGCTGGATGATGTCCACGATCTGCGCCCCGATTCCGGCGTGTGGCCACCCCTCTTCGACGACGATTGCCCGGTTGGTCTTCTTGACCGATTCCAGAATCGCCGCCTCGTCGAGCGGGCGAATGGACCGGAGATCGAGGACCTCAGCGGAGATGTTGTCCTGGGCGAGTTGTTCCGCGGCTTTCAATGCGACCGTGACCGTTTTCGAGTGGCACACGAGCGTCACGTCGCTGCCCTCGCGCTTGATGTCCGCGCGGCCGATCGGGACGACGTGCTCGCCGTCGGGTACGTCGCCCTTCACGTTGTAGAGCATTTCGCCTTCGAGCACGATCACCGGATTGTTGTCGCGGATCGCGGACTTGAGCAGTCCCTTTGCGTCGGCGGGAGTCGCCGGCGCGACGACTTTGAGGCCCGGCATATGAGCGACCCAGCTCTCCCACGCCTGCGAGTGTTGCGAGGACAATTGCAAGGCCGCCCCGTTCGGGCCACGGAATACTATCGGCATCGGAATCTGGCCGCCGGACATGTACAACATCTTCGCGGCCGAATTGACGATCTGATCGAGCGCCAGGACCGCGAAATTCCACGTCATGAACTCGATCACGGGTCGCAGCCCACCCATGGCGGCGCCCACGCCGATGCCCGCGAACCCCAGCTCGGCGATGGGCGTGTCCACTACGCGTTGCGGGCCGAACTCCTCCAGCAACCCACGGCTCACCTTGTACGCGCCCTGATACACACCGACCTCCTCGCCCATCAGGAACACGCTGGGATCACGCTGCATTTCTTCGCGCAATGCCTGATTGAGAGCGTCCCGGTAGGTGAGCGTGGCCATCAGTCTACCAGCACATCGGTGAACAGCTCAGCGGGATCGGGATCGGGACTTTCGTCGGCGAACTTCACCGCCGCCTCGACTTCGGCGTGAATCTCCGCATCCATCGCATCGAGCGCGGCCTGATCGATGACGCCGTCCTCCTTGAGCTTGCCGGCGAGATGCGTGATGGGGTCGCGGGCCTTCTGTTCCTCGACTTCATCCTTGGTGCGATACACGCCATGCAGCGGGTCGGACATGGAGTGACCCATGAAGCGATAGGTGCGCACCTCGAGCAGCGTGGGGTGGCTCTGCTTGCGAGCCCGCTCGACGGCCCGGCGGGTCGCCTCGTACACCGTGAGCACGTTCATGCCATCCACCAGCTCGGCGGCCATGTCGTAGCTGCAGGCGTGTTCGACGATATCGGTCACCGCCGCGACGCGCTCGAATGCCGTGCCCATCCCGTAGCGGTTGTTTTCGCACAGAAAGATCACCGGCAGCTTCCACACCGACGCCATGTTCAGCGTTTCATGGAACGCGCCGATGTTGACCGCCGCTTCGCCAAAGAAGCACAGGGACACCTGATCGCTGCCCTTGTACTTGCTGGCGAAGGCCAGACCGGCACCCAGCGGTAGGTGCCCGCCGACAATTCCATGGCCGCCCATGAAGCCGCGTTTGGCATCGAAGAGATGCATCGAGCCGCCCTTGCCCTTCGAGCAGCCGGTGGCCTTCCCGAACAGCTCGGCCATGACCGCGTTCGCCGAGATGCCCTTGATCAGCGCCTGGCCGTGCTCGCGGTACGAGCAGATGACGTAGTCGTCGTCCCGCAGCGCGGCGAGCGCGCCGACGCCGACCGCCTCCTGTCCGATATAGAGATGGCAGAACCCGCCGATCTTGCCGAGCGCGTACGCCTCCGCTGTCTTTTCCTCGAAGCGACGAACAAGCAGCATCTGCCGCAGCATCCGGAGATGCAGCTCGGCCTGGGCCGTGTCTTTCGCGGATCTGGCGGTGGCGGTCACGCGGTGGCAGCCTCCACTTGCTCCCACGCGTGATAGCTGGAGCGCACCAGCGGACCGGACTCGACGTGCCGGTATCCCAGCGACATCCCGTAGCGCTTCAGCTCGGCGAATTCGTCCGGAGTGTACCAACGCGCAATCGGCAGATGCTGATCCGACGGCCGCAGGTATTGGCCGACCGTGAGGATATCGACGTGCGCCGCGCGTAAGTCGCGCATCGCCACGAGCAGCTCGTCCCAGTCCTCGCCCAACCCGCAGATGAGTCCCGACTTGGTCAGCAGCTCGGGATTCATTGCCTTGGCGCGCTCGAGCAGCTCGAGGGCGCGCTCATAGCGGCCGCCGGGGCGCGCGATGCGATACAGCCGGGCAATCGTCTCGAGGTTGTGATTGAGGATGTCGGGTCGAGCATCAACGATGATGCGGAGCGCTGCGGGGTTGCCCTTGAAGTCGGGAATCAGTACCTCGACCGACGTCTGCGGCAACCGCCGGCGAATCTCCTCGATACACGCCGCGAATACCTCGGCGCCACCGTTCGGCAAGTCATCGCGATCCACGCTCGTGATCACGACATGCTTGAGCCCCATCTGCGCGACGGCGTCGGCGAGCCGTTGGGGCTCCCCCACGTCCAGAGGCGCTGGCGTGCCGTGCGCGACCGCGCAGTACGCGCAGTTGCGCGTACACACGTCGCCCAGGATCATGAAGGTCGCGGCGTGGTGCTCCCAGCACTCCCCGATGTTCGGGCAGTGGGCTTCCTCGCAGACCGTGTGGAGCTTGAGGTCGCGCATCATGTGCTTGAGCGCGAGGTAATTGGGGCCACCAGGCGCCTTCACCTTCAGCCATGAGGGCTTGCGAGCCGTTTCTCCTGCCGGAGGGGACGAAGGCATGATCTGAACAAGGGGGGCGGCCATGGGAAACTCGAAGATAAGCACAGCTTATGAGGGGGGGTAGGCCGTTTTTCAACCAGACGGTTGATCACCCTCCTTGTTCTTCAGGCGTTGTAACTCCTTTTCGACTTCGGAGGACGTACCCAGCATCCCGTCCGCGATGTCGGCGATCTCCTCGGCTTCCTTCCACTGCCGCTCCAACTCCTCGACCTCGGCGCGCTCGTCGACGGCCATTTCGAGGGCCAGTCCGCGCTCGGGGCGCAGCGACCGCAGGGTCAGCTCGCGCTGCGCGATGTCTCGCACCAGTCGGTCGGCGCCGCCCACCTGATCCACCTCCCGCGCCGCGTCCTCGGCTTTGCGCCGTCCGCCACGAGCGAGGTTGAGATAGGTGAGGCCCTGACGGAGCACCTGGATGGCTTCCGGACCGGTGAGCTGGGCGCCTTCGTGACGGCAGCGTGGACAGCTCAACACCACCGCCATCTCCGCGTGTCTGTCCGGCACCACGCGCGCATGCTGGACGTGGCGTGCGCGCAGCTGCATCACGCTGCCACAGTGGGCGCAGATGGGCGGCTCGAGTAGCGCGACTTTGCGGCCGCCAACCATCCTGAGGTACGTCCAGTCAGCGATGCGATGGATGTTCCACACGACGACGCCGAAGCCGCCGCCGGCCACCACGTTCGCGGCGATGCCCAGTCCGACAGCGGCGACGGTCAAGGGAACGACGACCTTCATGCGCTCGCGCTGGCGGTTGCGCAGCCGCTCGCCGTAGCGCCACGTCGCCAGCTCGACCCGCGGCGGCTTTCCCACGCGCACGAAGTCATAGCGCTGCCAACGGATCAACGCGATCTGATCGGTGGAGGCCGCGATCCGCCCCTGGCTTGCGGCTCGCGCGACGGACTCGATGCGCTCCAGGCGGTCATCGAAGGGAGTGAGGTTCCAGCGACTACAGCGGGGGCACACGACCCACAGGCGGCCCATCCATTCATCGAACG
>Ga0184626_10000613_pt1 | contig 11448 bp, 2 predicted proteins | sample PLM3_60_b1_FD_133142 | JGI IMG/M metagenome (GOLD analysis project Ga0184626, IMG submission 133142) | Groundwater sediment microbial communities from an aquifer in East River, Colorado, USA - PLM3_60_b1 | ecosystem: Environmental > Terrestrial > Soil > Riparian zone | place: USA: East River... | reverse complement strand
TCATCCTGTGGATGTCGTCGGTGACGACCTCCTCGTAACCGGCGGCCAACATGCCGTGGAGCCTGGCCATGTCGTCGGCGTACCAGGCCGCCATGCCCCTGCCCTGGAGCGCGACCCGCACCGTGTCGGGTGGGACCCGCACGTGCCGCAGCGGCCTGCCGGTCTGCCGTGACAGGATGCTCGCCACCTGGTCGAAGCTCAGCGCTTCCGGTCCGGTCAGGGTGTAGGTCTTGCCCGCGTGCCCGCCGCCGGTCAGCGTGGCCACGGCCACGGCGGCGATGTCGCGGGCGTCGACCATCGCGACCTGCCCGTCACCGGCCGCGGTGGCGATCGCGCCGTCGTGCACCATGCCGAGCAGGTTCTGCATGAAAAACACCGGCCGCAGGATCGTGGCGGCAAGACCGGACTGGGCGAGCACCCGCTCGGCCTGCCCGTGCTGGCGGGCGACCTGCAGTGGGGACTGCTCGTCGGCGCGGAACACCGACAGCTTGACCAGCTGGCCGACGCCGGCGCGGGCGGCGGCCTGGATGACCGCCCGCTCCCACTCGGGCTGCCGGCTGCTCTGGGTGGTGAGCAGGAACACCCCGTCCACGCCGGCCAGCGCCGCCGCGATCGTCTCGGGCCGGTCCAGGTCGCCCACCACACGCTCGACCTGGTCGCCGAGCCGTTGGCGGGCCGTGGCGGGGTCGCGCACCAAGGCGCTCGGCCGCTCACCCACCGCGACCAGCTGCCTGACGACCTCGCTGCCGACCGTGCCGGTCGCTCCGATGACTAGGATCATGCCGTGCCTCCCGCGCTTGGGCCAAGGACTCCTAGTGTGACCGGGCCGCTGGTGCGATGGGACGGTGGGCGGCGGTTCGCGTTCGTGCTGGCTTGTGCAGTCGTCTGCTATAACCGGCTCTAATCAGCCAAAGGGAGTGACACGACCTCTAAATCGTGCCGCCCATGATCTACCTCCCGGCTGAGTCGGGCGCCCCACATTCCAACTGCTATTCCTCCGTACAGCGTCAAGCCGACCCAGCCGGTAGGTATGCGGCACACCTGGGTAGCGAAGCGGGGGACAAGGCCTGGACGCGGGGGAGTTGTTTGCCTGGGTGGGCGACAGTAGTGTCAGCTCGAACGGCTCCGGCGCCGACCAAGGAGACCGCCCATGTCGGGATGGTTGTGGGTGCTGATCATCGTGGTCCTTCTTGCGTTGCTGTTTGGCGGGGTGCGGCGCCGTCGCCGCCGCTGACGCGCTGCACCACTAGCTGGATCACGGCCGACGCTCCTGTCCCCCGAGGGGGGGGCAGTTTAACGGGGTGCCGACCCGGCCGACGATGTGCGTCTCAAGGCTCCGTGGGCCGTCGCCGGCGTCGGGCAGCAGACGGGCAGCAACCGGCGCCGGTAGGGACCCACAGACATGCCGTCAGACCGTGATGGACCGTGACCACCGAGTCTGCCGGTCGAGGGCCGCTGACCTGGCGTTTCTCACGCGCTCTCACGGTCCTCAACGCTGCGGACTTCCGTACGTGGAATCTCGGTGCAGATCTCGCACGGAGGAAGTCAGGGGTTCAAATCCCCTCACCTCCACCCCAAACTTGCAGGTCAGAGCGTCGCAAGCTTCGAGCGGGCGGCGCGCTTACTGCCTTCGAGTTCGCCTTCGCACTACGTTGTGGCCAGTCGTTAGTGTGCAGCCCCGGTTCATGGTTGACATCGTGGCTCCGGTAGCTGGCTGACGGTTTCGGGACGTGGCCCCGGGTCCTGGGTGACAGTGGCCCCGGTTCCTACCTGACAGGTTGGTGTTCTGCTGGCGGGTGCCGCCTTCTCCGGTGTGGTTGCGTTGCTCCACTTGCTGCGGAGGAGGCCGTGGATGCTGGTGGAGTTGGGGCTGGTGGAGCAGCGCTATCAGGCGGTGCTGGAGGTCCTGAACGACGGCGCGACGGTGACGGATGTGGCGCGCCGGTATGGGGTGGCCCGCCAGACGGTGCATGTGTGGCTGCGGGCGTATGCGACCGGGGGGCTGGGCGGGTTGGCGGATCGGTCGTCAAGGCCGTTGTCGTGCCCGCACCAGATGCCGCCCGAGGTGGAGGCGCGGGTCGTGCAGCTGCGCCGGGAGCATCCGGGATGGGGATCGCGCACCATCTTGTACTGGCTCGAGCGCGACGGTGTGCGGCCGCTGCCGGGCCGCACGTCGGTGGACCGGTGCCTGGTGCGTCATGAGCTGATCACCCCGCACCCCCGCCGTCGCAAACGCTCGGACTACAAGCGGTGGGAGCGCTCGCGGGCGATGCAGCTGTGGCAGATGGACATCGTCGGCGGGCTGCGCCTGACCGACGGGTCCCAGGCCAAGATCGTCTCGGGGATCGATGACCATTCCCGGTTCGTGGTCTGCGCTCACATCGTGGTGCGGGCGACCGCGCTACCGGTGTGTGAGGCGCTGGAGGAGGCGTTGGCCCGCCATGGGGTGCCCGAGGCCATCCTCACCGACAATGGCAAGGTGTTCACCGCCCGGTTCGGCCCCGGCCCGGGACCGGTGCGGTTTGATCGGATCTGCCGAGAGCAGGGAATCCAGCATCTGCTGACAGCGCCGCGGTCGCCGACCACAACAGGGAAGGTCGAGCGCTGGCACAAGACCCTGCGGGCAGAGTTTCTCACCGGCAAGGTCTTCACCGACCTGGATGACGCACAAGCCCAGCTGGATGCATGGGTGCACAGCTACAACCACGACCGACCGCACCAGGCCATCGGCAGGGTCCCACCGTTGGAGCGGTTCCGGCTGGCCGACCCCAACCCGGGCCCGGTTGCGGCTGGCGTGCCGGTCATGGTTGCGCCGACCGGGCCGGTCACCACCCGTCGAGTGTCCAGCAACGGGACGATCTCGTTCGCGACCGCGCGGTACAAGGCCGGGCGGTGGTTGGCGGGCCAAAGCGTTGAGGTGGTCTGTGAGGGTGGACTGGTGCCGCTGTCGCATCGTGGGGTGCTGATCGCCACGCACGCGCGCCACCACCAGATCGACAAGCAGGCCGCCGGGCTGCAGCGGGGCCGGCGGCCCCGCCCCTCCCCCAAGACGGTGACCGCGGCCTCGGTGACCCGCAAGGTCGACTCGTCGGGCAACGTGTCGTTCGCGGGCACCAACTACCCGGTCGGCAGCAGGTTCCGCCGCCGCCAGGTCCAGGTCGCCATCGTCGGCGACACCGTCGAGATCTCCATCGGCGAGCAGCTCATCCGCTCCCACCGGATCCGCCATGACCGCACCCGTGAGCACGGCGCGCTGGCCAACCCCGGCGGCAGGCCCCACCGCATCAACGCCGCATGAGGTTCAACCTGTCGGGCAGCTACCGGGGCCACAATGTCGGGCGGGTACCGGGACTTGACAGTGGCCAGTCGTTAGATCATCACGCTCGACTGCCCAACGGTTCTGTAAAGACTCGCATCCGTGACAGAAGCGGAGGCGAGTGGACAATTAGGAACGAGCTACAGAATCGTCCTGCGGCCTTCTGGGAGCCGGGAGTGGTAGCGCCGCGCTGGGCGAGGACAGTTGCAGTTCGTTCCTCCGCGCCTGTTGCCCGAGCCGTTCGCAGATCTTCTCGGCCCTCTTGAAGCATTCTTCCGCTTCCGATTGGTCTCCCAGGTCCCTCAGGACGAGCCCCAGATTGATGAGGCTTTGGGCGATGTTGGGATGGTCGGCGTCCGCGCCATACAGGCGCTGCCGCATGGCCAGCGCCTGCTCGTGGAAGCGACGGGCCCCTTCCAGATTCCACTGGGCATGCAAGACAGCTCCGAGGTTGTTGAGGCTCTGCCCAGTGTCTGGGTGGTCGTTGTCGTGGCCGTATAGGCGGCGGCGCATGGCCAGCGCCTGCTCATGGTATTCGCGAGCCCCGTCCAAGTCGTGAGCGGCGTGCAGCGCGATCCCCAGGTTGTTCTGGCAGCGCGCGATCTCGGGGTGGTCGCTGTCCTCGCCGTACAGGCGGCGGCGCATGGCCAGCGCCTGCTGATGGTGGGTGCGGGCACCCGGCACATCCCCCAGCCCATGCAGCACCACTCCAAGATTCGTCAGGCTCTCAGCCAGATCGGGGTGGTCGCTGTCCTCGCCGTCCAGGCGGCGGCGCATGGCCAGCGCCTGTTGGAGGTGGGTGCGGGCTTCCGGCACATCCCCTAGCCCATGCAGCACGACCCCGAGATAGTTGAGACTCTCGGCGGTGCTCGGATGTGGGGTATCCGCGCCGTGGAGACGCCGATGGATCGCGAGCGCCTGCTCGAAGTAGTCGCGGGCACCGGGGAGGTCGCCCAGGTTCCGCAGAACTCGTCCAAGATTGTTGAGGCTGGCGGCAACGTCCGGATGGTCCGCCTCCCCGTATAGACCTCGGCGCATGGCCAATGCCTGTTCGTAGAAGGCGCGCGCGTCGCGGAGCTCTCCCATGATGTGCACTACCATGCCCAGATTGTTGAGGCTGGCGGCAACGTCCGGATGGTCCGCCTCCCCGCCGTAGAGGCGTCGACGTATAGCCAATGCCTGTTCGTAGAAGGCGCGCGCGTCGCGGAGCTCTCCCATGATATGCACTACCATGCCCAGATTGTTGAGGCTGGCGGCAACGTTCGGATGGTCCGCCTCTCCGTAAAGAGCCCGGCGTATGGCCAGCGCCTGCTCTGCGGCATCCCGAGCCTCGGCCAGGTGCGCGAGCCGCACGAGCAGGTACACCGCGGCGACGTGCAGCAGGGTTGCCGTCGCTTGGCTGGTATGCCGGACCCGACGCGCGTGGGAAAGCGCAACCCGGGCATGCGGGAGCAGTAGAGCGCACCGTGGCCATTCGCTGGGCTGTTCCGGCCGGCTAGGGAAGTCCGCGGCCAACCATTTGACCGCGCGCTCGACCCAGACAGGCAGATCCGCCTTGGGCGTGTGATGCACGATGACGTCTTGGACGAGCCGATGGATCCGGGCGGTGCTGTCCACATCTGGGGTGAGCAAGCTGGCGCTGTACAGCGCTCCGATGGTCTCAGAGCGGGTCAGTGGGTCGGGCGCCACCTTGGCCAACGGCTCGGGGAGTAGATCGGGATGATCGAGGAAGAGGTCGAGCGGAAGCTGGTCGGGCGCCAGCAACGCGCAGAGGATGAGCAGTTGCGCGGCCGCCGGGGTCGCCTGACGGAGGGCTTCGAAGGCGAGGCTGAGCGTCGCATCCACGGTGCCCGCGTGCGCCACGGCTCCTCCCTTGGCGAGCAGCTCCCCTCGGCGCTGCTCGAAGAGCTCGGCGTAGCGGGCGATGGATAGCTGTTGCGTCTCGATGTAGGCGGCGGCCTGCTCGAGCGCCAGCGGCAGGCGGCCGAGCGCATTGGCAAGGGCTGTAGCCGCCACCTGGTCGCGCTGGCCAGTGCGCTGCTCTAGCAGCTCGACTGCCTCGTTCAGAGGTAGGGGATCGATCGGGAGTGGGGTAGCCATAGAGCGCCACGCATGGTGTCGGGATGTGATGACCACATGGCCGATGCCGCGGTCCGGCCAGAAGGGTTCCAGGTCCGATGGTTTCCCGGCGTTGTCGAACACTAACATCCAGTCCTGACGGTCCGCCAAGGCTTGCCGGATACGGAGCGTGAGTTCATTGGTAGGCAGATCCTCATGTACGCCAAGCTGGGGCGCGAGATCGGCCAAGGCCGCGGTGATCGTCGCGAGGTTCTCCGCGGGGATCCACCACCCCAGCTTGTAGTCGTCGCGATACCGGCAGGCATAGGACAGGGCGAGCTGGGTCTTGCCGATCCCTCCAAGTCCGTGCAGCACCACCGCTCTGGCTGGACCAGCGCTAGGTCTGGCGGTGCGTGGGTCCTCGAGCCTGGACCGGATCGTTGAAAGCTCGGCGACACGATTGACGAACGTGCTTACCGGGGGAGGGATGTTCCATGCGGTCGGCACGGGTGGCTTGTCGCTGTGCCTTCCCTCAGGCGGTTGTTGGCGGTCCGCGTCCGGCGCGTCTCGTGGGTCTTGGCGGGTAGCGAGCTGGAGAACGCCCGCTGCGGCGACGCACAAGCCGCTCGCAACTAGCCACCACGGGCGGTCGCGCGCGTCGGCCCATCCGGCGATCGCGCCGGTCGGCACGGCGATCCCTGCGAGCACCGCGCTGGTGGTCGCCCTCCAATGCCTGGCGAGCCACGTAAGGGATCTGCGCCGTGCAGGGACGACGCTCGCCTTGCCTGCGATCGGCGTCACCCCCCAGCCAACGGTGCGACTTGCGAGGGTGACGCTACCGAGTCCGACCAGTCACCGTCTACATGGCGCCGATTGGGTCGGATGATCCCTCCGTTGAACTGTCTCCAACGAGAACGCTTAACTTCGCCATCGACGGTTCGTGGCGACCTGGGGAAACGGCGGGTAGCACAGCGTTTCCCCACCGTTTGCTGACACGGAAGTGGTCACCTCACGGAGCGTGGCGGTCGAGCATGCACGGCGATAGAGGTGGGCCAAGGACCGTCGTCGACGAGGCCTTCGTCAGAACGCCTAACTTTGCCCCTGACGGTCCGCCGCGACCTGCGCAAACGCGGGTCCGCACAGCGGTAGGCTGCCACTTACTCGCACGGAGGAAGTCAGGGGTTCAAATCCCCTCACCTCCACCTCACAACAGCCCTGGTCACCGGCCTGGCGGGTCACTTCCGCCGGGCCGCTGCCGTGCGAAGTCCGTGCGCTCGGGCATCCCTGCCGCAGCGCACGGACTTCGCCGCGCCCATGTCTCGCGGCCGCCTTACGTCACCGTGACATCACGGGTGACGGTGGTCGCCCGGCCCCAGTTGTCGGTCACCACGAGGGTGATCGTGTAGGTCCCCGCCGCCGCGTAGAGGTGGGCCGACGGCGACGCGCCGGTGCTCACCGCGGTGAGGTCACCCCAGTTCCACGAGTAGCTGCGGATCCCGTGCGGGTCGGTCGTCCCCGTGCTGCTGACCGCGCACGACCGGCCGGTGCACACCGGCTGCGGGAACGTGACGGTCGGGCCCTCGTTGCCGGCTGGCTCCGGCGACGTGGTGACCTCGCGGGTGACGGGGTTCCCGGCCCGTCCCCACGCGTCGCTGACCGTCAGGGTCACCGTGTAGGTGCCGGCGACCGGGAACACGTGCGACCCGCTCGCCGTCGTGGACACCGGAGTGCCATCACCCCAGTTCCACGAGTATCGGAGCGGGGTGTGACCCTCCGGGTCAGCCGTCCCGGTGCTGGTGAACGCGCACGTCGTGTTGGTCGGCGTGCAGGTGGGGGCAGGCATCACTGCGGTCGGCGCCTGGTTGCCGGCCGGCTCGGTCATCGTCACCTCGCGGGTGACCGGCGCGCCGGCCCGGTTCCAGGAGTCGGTGACCGTCAAGGTGATCGTGTAGGTGCCAGGAGTGGCGTAGACGTGTGTCGGCGAAGCGCCGGTGGAGAGCGCCGTGCCGTCACCCCAGTTCCACGAGTAGCCCTTGATGGTGTGACCCTCCGGGTCGGACGTCCCGGTGCTCGACATCACACACGACAGCGCGGTGCAGGTGGCGCTGGCGATGTTCGCTGTGGGTCCGCTGTTCCCGGCCGGCTCGGTCATGGTGACCGCCTGGGTGGCCGTGGCGAACTTGCCCCACACGTCGGTGGCCGTCAGGACGACCGTGTACGTGCCGGGCGCCGCGTAGGTCCGCGACGGGGCCGCCGACGTGCTCGTGCCGCCGTCACCGAAGTTCCACGAGTACCTGATCGCGTCACCGTCGGGGTCGACCGTTCCGGGGGCGCTGTTGAACTGGCACGTCGTGTACGTCGGGCAGCTGGCCGTGAAGGCGACGCTCGGCGGCTGGTTGGACGCGGGCTCGGTCAGCGTCACGTTGCGGGTGGTCGAGGCGGCCTTGCCCCAGCCGTCCGTGGTCGTGAGCGTGATCGTGTAGGAACCCGCCGCCGCGTAGGTGTGCGACGGCGAGGTGCCTGTGCTCAGCGCCGTGCCGTCACCCCAGTTCCACGAGTAGGCGATGGTGTCAGGCGTGTTTGCCGGACCCCAGACGTTCGCGTCCGCCGTGCCCTGGCTGCTGACCGAGCAGCTGAGACCGGTGCAGCTCTGGGTGAACGTCGGCACCGGAGCGACGTTGCTCGCGGGCTCGACGATCGTCACGCTCTGCGGCGCCGAGGTGTTGGTGAGCGTCCACTCGTCCCTGACCGTCAGCGTCACCTGGAACGGCGCACCCGCAGGGCTAGGAGCCGTGAACACCTTCGTGGGCACCGGCCCGCTCCCCGTTCCCTGGGTCCCGTAGGTCCAGGAGTACGTCAGCGTGGTCGCGTTCTCATCGGTCGAGCTCCGGCCGTCGAACGAGCAGACGTTCTGGTCGCAGCTGTACGTGAAGTTCGCCACCGGCGGCAGGTTCGACGGCGAGGTGACCGTCACGTCTGTGGCGATGCGCGGCTGGTCACCAGGTGTCACGGGGTCTTCGTCGCTCAGCTGGTCGCGGAGGTCGCGTGCCCGCACGTGGACGCTGTAGGTCCCGGGTGGGATGACGGGCGTCGTGTAGGAGTAGTTGGACCCTGCACTCCCCGGGCTGTTGAGGAACGCCGTGCGGAAGCTCGGAGTCGTGCTGGTGAACGTGCCGCCCGAGCTCATGTACTGCCCGGCCGAGTTGACGATCCCCACCTCCACCGCGGCGATGCTGGCGTTGGCGTCCGGTGCGTCCTCCGCGCGTCCGGTGACGATGATCTTGCCTTCGGAGAACGACGCGCCGCTGTCCGGCTCCCCGAGCGTGTCCGACAGCGCCGGGGGTCCGTCGTTCGGGTAGACCCGGTAGGTCGCCGTGGCGGCACTCGGGTCCTGCTGCACTCGGTCGTTTGCCAATGCGCTGAAGCGCCAGTCGCCTCCGGTGGGGAGGGTGATGGGCGGCAGCGACCAGGCCGTGCTCGTCGCGTTGGGCGGGTTGAGGGTGGCATCGCGATAGGCGATCGCGGCCGCCATCGTGCCGTTGGCCTGCAGGTAGCGGCCGGTGTCCCTCTCCTGCAGGCTGACGCGCACCCTCTCGACGCCGATGTCGTCGGTGGCGGTTCCCGCAAGGTTGACCGTCAACGACTCATCGGTCGGGGCGGTGAAGGTGAACGTCGCGTTCGGCGGCAGGTCACCGGCAAACTGGGCGTTGATGGTGAGACGGCCCTGGTTGGTCGACGACGTGGTCAGCCCGAGGTCGTCGGTGGCCCGAACCGTGAAGGAGTAGCTGCCCGGGGACAGGTTGAACGGCGTGGTGTAGGTCCAGTTGTACGTCGAACCACCGATGTTGACCGGCGAGATGCGGCAGTTGCCGGACTGGTTGACAGCCCAGGTGCAGTCGTTGGCCAGCCCCTCCCCTGTCGAGCTGTTCCGCAGGCTGATCTCGACGTCCTTGAGACCCTCGTCGTCCGAGGCAGTCCCCGAGAACGTCATCTGGCCGCCCGGCTCCACGGTGATTGCCGGCACCGCGAACGGCGGGGTCATCTCCACCGGCTCCTCGATCGTGACGCTCGGCGCGACAGCCGTGGAGGTGATCAGCCAGTCACGAGTTGCGCTGCGCAGGTCGGCCTGCCCGGTGGTGTCGACGGCGGTCGCGCTGCCGCGCCACTCTCCCTCGTGGGGAAGCGTCACCTCGTACGACCAGGTCGCCGACGTGGCGCCGACGACGTCAGGGGTGCCGCGGAAGGTGTTGAAGATGGCATCCACGGTCCCGTCGTTCTGCAGGTAGCGGTTCTGCTCGTCGCGGAACCAGTACGTCAGCGAGTTGACCCCGAGATCGTCGCTGGCCGTGCCGGTCATGGTGAACGTCGTCGAGGCCAGGATGCTGCTGCTCGGGCCGTTGATGGACGTCGTGGGCGTCTGGTCCTCGGTGCTGAACGACTCGATCATCTTGGTTGCCTTGGTCGTGTCGCCCGTGCCGCCGGTGGGCGCAGTGAACGCCTGCGCCATGACCCGCAGGTTGCGGTTCGTGGCGATTGTGGCGGAGATCCTCCACGTCCGAGTCGTCCCGCTGCCCGGGTCCAGGGTGGCGTTCAGGCTGTTGTTGGCGCCGAAGGTCGTCGTGAAGGCGGTGCCGTTGTCCTGGAGGTACTGGCCGCTGTCGCGGTCCTGGATCTGCACCTGGACCCGGCCGACGGTCCCGGTCGCGACGCGCGCGGTTCCGGTGATCTCGAACGGCGCGTTGTTGGCGACGACCCGGCCCTCGATCGGGGCCGTGATCGTCGTGTCGGGAGCCGGCGCCGGGAATGGTACCGAGTTGAAGTCGTAGAAACCGACGCGTCCGGTTTGCACGCCGCCCTTGTACTGGCCGTCGCCGCCGACGAACAGGCCACGGGGGGTGGCTTCCATGGCTTTGTCGCCCTCGAACGAGTTGGAGATGGAGTACCACTCCAGCGCCTTGCCGGTCGTGGGGGAGATCGCCGCGATGTGGTCCCGACGGACCACCTGGTCACCGAGGCCATAGCCGGCCAGGCCCTGCCCGGTGCCGTAGCCGACGTTGTCGAGACCTGGCCACGGGTCGTCGGACGTCGGGGACTCGATGAACCCGAAGTGTCCACCGACGTAGACCGCAACCTCAGTGATCGCCACCGAGTAGATGCTGTCGAAATGCCGGCTGATCCAGAGCGGCTGCACGTCCGAGTCGGTCAGCGAGGCGTCCGTGAGCGGGTAGGCGACCGCGGTGTCGCTGATCGGCGGCAAGTCGCCGCCCGATCCGCTGCTGACCACGAAGTACGAGTCGTCGGGTGCGATGTCGCCGCCGTAGATGCGCGTGACGCCGCCGACGCGGGCCAGGTTGTCGTCCCACAGCTGGCTACGCCAAGGGAGGAGCTCCTTGCTCGCCGTGTCGATGATGCCCATCCCGTAGCGGTACTGGCCGTCGATCTGCCGACCGGTGTGCACGACAAGCAGCTTGCTCCCGTCGTGCGTGAGCTTGAGCTGGGGCACCGAGAGCTCACCATTGACGCCGATGCCGCCGGAGAGCTGGTTGTCGAAGGACATGTCGACAGCACCGGAAGCAGTGTTCACCGCAGCGAGGCCGGTGCGTAGCTGTCCGTTGATCCGGCTGAACCTGCCGCCCACGTACAGGGTCGAGTTGCTGGCCGCCAGCGCGGTCGCCGGGTTGTCGGTGCTCCGCGTGAAGCTGAACGTGCTGATCGGTGCACCGGTCGTGAGGTTGAGGCTGGCCACCTTCTGTCGGGCTACTCCGCCGACGGTGTTGAAGTCGCCCGCGACGAAGAGCTTCGTGCCGTCAGGCGTTGCCTCGACAGCCCTGACGCTGCCGCCGCCGAAGGTGGGCCGGAAGTTCGTGTCGATCAGCCCGGTGTTGAGGTTGTAGCTCGCCAGGTACGGCTGGTTGATCGTCGTGGTGGGGGCGACGGTGTTCGCCAGCGAGGTGAAGCTGCCGGCGATGAACACCCGGTTCAGCTGCGGGACAACCTCGATGTCCCAGATCTCGCCGCTGCTGATGCGGGGGGTGTTGGTCCGCGGCTTGTCCGGGACGAGACGGGTGTGCCCG
>Ga0184626_10000612_pt1 | contig 11453 bp, 7 predicted proteins | sample PLM3_60_b1_FD_133142 | JGI IMG/M metagenome (GOLD analysis project Ga0184626, IMG submission 133142) | Groundwater sediment microbial communities from an aquifer in East River, Colorado, USA - PLM3_60_b1 | ecosystem: Environmental > Terrestrial > Soil > Riparian zone | place: USA: East River... | reverse complement strand
GCTTCGATGAGCGGCAAGGCGAAACCGCGGAGGTTCGCAAGGTTCTGCCGCTCACGCTCCAGGCGCTGGATGCGCGGCGAGTCTGGTTGCCCCGAGGTCAGCTCACGAATCTTTAGGTCGTATTCCGCCGCCAGTCCGTCTAGCCGTCGCGCCCAGCGATCGCTGCCGCCGATGACGGCGGATTCGACGAGCAAACTTTCCCACTTCCACGGCGCTCTGAGCGTGCCGGCCACTACAGCCTGATCGCCATTGATGTTGGTGGCGGATCGCTGGTCGTCGTCACCACCGCTATCGTCTGGTTGGTCGGGCGCACGTTCGGAGAGGACGCCGAAGACATCGTCGCGTGAGGCCACCCACGTCGCATTACCGGAACCGGTCGGAGCCTTGCCGGAATCGTCCAGTGACGGCACCTGGGCCAGCGACAGATATTCGGCAAAGCGTTTGGCGGAGAAATTGTCGGTTGCACAACTCAGGATGGCAAGAAAGGCCCGACCCGTCGGATCGGGACGGCGGGTGCCGCGATCGAAGTACGCGGGGACCCCGGCCCGGGCAAGGGCATGCTCCAGCACGCCAATATATTGCTGTGACGAGCGGATGACGATAGTTATTTCGTCGAAGCAGACGCCGCGCTCGGCTTCTTTCAGGATTCGGCGCGCGATCTCCATACATTCGCGGCCTTCGCCAGGCGCCGAAAACCACACCAGTTCACCGGTGCGCGTTCTCTCGGGCGGAGGGTCTTTTGAAAACAAATAATGCGCAAGCTGGGTCAGATCGTTCTGCTCGGCTTCCTCTATGATCTGGAGTCGCACGCCGCGCTTTTCCAACTGACTCAACGCGGATGCATCGCCTGCCGGCACAGTAATCATCACCTGCGGCGACTGCTGGACGAGCGCCCAGAGAAACTGCGCTTCGATTTCAGATCCGAAAGGGACATCGAGCAGCAGCAGCGGCATCGGCGGCCAGCCAGTCAGAGGGGAGTCCAGGGCCCTGGTTGCGGTCTCGAACAATGCAGCGCGATCACTGGCACCGGCCTCGTTGAGGAGGATGTCAACGCGATCCAGCAAGGCGGCAAGGTCACTTCCGCTGCGCGGCAACCGGGCCAGATCACCGCCGGCAACGGCAGCAAGTCTCAGGTCAAGCAGCGTACGCGCCAGAGCCTTCGGAAACCCGGGGGTCTGGGAGACAGGCGAGAAATACTCCAGCGCTTCATCCCTGCGGGCCTCGAACGCCGCGCGCGTCGCAACCGCTTCGTGTCCTAGCGTTGTGGTGGGAGCGCGATCGCGAGCGGCCAGTTCCATAATGGCCAGCCGGGCAGCGAGCTGGGTGAAAGAAAGTCGATGCAGCCCAAACGTCCCGCCTTTTTCTAGCGCGATCGTGCGAGCAAGATCGTCGACCGAACCGCGTGATCCTCCTAGGAGAAGAACCTCCGCGCCGGGCTCGAACTGCTCCAGAAATCGCCGCGCCTCGCGCAGGCGAACTGCCGCCGAACCGGACTGAACCGCAGTGACCGTAGAACTGGTCGTTGTATATCGAATAGAGTTTGATGCAGACATTGCGCAACCTCGAAGTCATCTATTAGACTCGAAGCTTTCTTGCCGAACAGAACAATCTAACACACTCCACTTGGCTGGTCATCTGAGGGGAATCGCAGTTATTCCGGCGGAGAAATTGAGCCAATCCCGAATAGTGCAATGTATTCGCGACACCTTGTGCGGACAATATGGTATGGTAGATCGCCGCACTAAGTCCGGACTTGTAAGCAACGCTCGGCGTGACCGCTCACGAAAATCGGACCGGTCACGCCGCTTCGACCCACTGGGCCATATAACGCGACTCCGGAAAATTAGCGCGCGCATGGTTCAGGAAAGATTGTCGGCTACGGCCCTTTAGGTTCGCGATCATGCCGCGCCGAAGCTGAGGAATCGTCTCCGCCCTCGCGGCATCCATCAGCTCCGGATAGTGTTGCGTACTTCTGACGTAGGCGGCCCAACCGTAGACGCGGACCGGCCACCGGCGAGACGAATCGGTCGCAATGCTTCTGAACTCCTTTGCTTCCGCGTCCCCGAAACGCCGACACCGCATCGCGTCTAGAAGGTGGAGATCGAGTCCGTCGAATAGGTCTTCCGCCTGCTTCGAGAGGCGATCCATCATCGCATCTGCGACGCGCGTATCGTTTAAGCCGGCCTCTGCCAGATACTGGCCTGATAGCTGTGGATCGATATTCATGAGCGAGGGATCACGTGAGAGTGATAGGCAGCCGTACGGATCGTGTTTGTTTTTGAGAACTCGAAGTACCCAGCGAAAGCGGTGTCTCTCGACTTCTGGATGGCCTCTGATCTCCGAGTCGTACGCCCGGTGGACAGCCTCCGAGCCTACGTCGTCGCCGAGGCGGAGGAAGTCCGTCAGCGACGTCAGCCAGTGATCCCGTAGATTGTCTCGGGCGTCGTAGACGTTATCAAAGCCCCGCGTCTTCTTGACGGAACGAGCCAGCCGGAGATTCGAAAGCACTTCATCAAGGAGTACCATGGAACCCTGGCAGCTTTCGACTGTCCGTCCGAACGTTAAGATGTCGTCGCTCCACCTGAGATATGCATATCCGTTTGCTTCGAGCGACCTGTCGACCGGATGGAGAAGGAAGTTGCCAATGACAGCTGAGACCTCTGGACCGATCGGCAGACCTCGAAGACCGTCGCGTAACTGCCACTTTTGGAGGACTTTGAGAATGAGAGCGGCCGCCGGTACTAGGCACCCGCATTCTTGCAGAAGCGATTGAAGGCGCTCGACTTCGACCGAGGGGTAGTAATCCTCGACATCGGTGCGATACATCGCAGAATGCCGACGGCCGTCCAGCAGGGAAAGGCCGCGGGTGATGAACCTCGACCATGCCTTCTTGTAGTCGCGGAAGCGCCAGCAGCGATACCGACGATCGAGGCGATTCGAATGAACACGTGGCGAGAGGAGCGGGTCCGTGGATCGGACAACGTGTCCTGCGGCGGTACGTAGAACGATCAGTTCTTCCGGACCGGCGACGGAGAGCCAACGGAGACTGCTACTGGACTTTGGGTACGGAAACGGCAGGAGAAGCCCCGGCTCCTCGGCTGCTGCGGGGTAGGTTTGCAAATCTTCGGCAACGGCCGCCGAGCTTGCCTCGTAATCGGCGAAGTGGATAAGGTCAGGAACCTCGAATTGCTTCCGGTTCCAGCGCGCTACAGCGACCGTGTTCTCACGAAGCTCAATTGGGTCGAATTTTGGCTCCTCCCTTCGTTCCTCCACCGCTCAGGAGCAAACCCCGAAGGGGGCGAGCCGAGAGCTGGTCAATTGTAGGAACTCTTGTATCACAAATCGCGCCGCATGTCGCGTACAAATTTTGGTGCGTGAAACCGGCGCGCGGGCTCGGAACGGCATTTAGCGGACGTTGTTGTCTAAGTGGAATTACTCGGTGAGGCGAGTCTCCAACGGGTCGGACCATCCATCCTCGACCCGTCTTTTTAGCTGCACCTTTGGATCTCTCCTTGACAAGTTTCCACAAACTACCGACAATCGCAGTCGCTATCCTGATTTGCCGTGCTTCAGCTCTCACAGTTTGCAACAGCGCAGCCGGGACGCCGTCCTTGGAACTAAACAGGAGGGGGTGGGTATGCGTAAGACTATGATCATCACTGACCCGATTCACCAGGTGATGAATCTGGGAAGTGACCCCAATCTCCGCAAGTGTCTCAAGACTGTAATTGATTCAAGAACATTTCAAAGGCTGCGACGCATCTCGCAGTTAGGACTTACCTCTTATGTTTTCCCAGGTGCAACCCACACCCGCTTTTCTCATTCCTTAGGGGTCGCGTACCTCGCGCACTCCGTTTTAACACATCTCAGAGAATGGGCTGAAAAACACGATCGGGACGAAATCGATGAGCATTTTACCGATGTGATCATCGCCGCCCTGCTCCACGACATAGGCCATGGTCCATTCTCTCACTCGTTCGAACAAGTTTTAAACGAATACGAATGGGCGCCCCTCCATGAGGACTGGACAGCCACCCTCATCTCTAATCCGAATTCGGAGATCCACCAGCGTCTTAAAGCGTGTAACCTAGATCCCTCTAAAATTGCATCCATCTTTGTCAAGCCTTCAACTTCGGCGTTCCCTCGTCCGTTTCGTCAAATCGTCTCGTCGCAGCTCGATGCCGACCGAATGGATTACCTGATTCGCGACTCTCACTTTGCGGGCGTCGCCATTGGTCGATTTGATGCTCATTACCTAATTAATTCCATCGTCATCGTTAGTCACGGAGCTAGCGGATCCGCTAGAACTCTTGGTCTTACGCCTAAAGGTGTTAAGGCATACGAGGCGTTCTTATTAGCAAGACAACTAATGAACCGGACTGTGTATTACCACCATAATGTGAAGGTACTCGAGTTCATGATTGAGCACCTTTTGCGCCTAGCTGTCCGGCACCATGCTATATTGATGGCTGACAAGCAGATAGGACCTTTCGTTCCTCCATATCTTCAACGAGTCTCCGAGGCCATTCAGTCACGCGGTGTGTCAAAACAAGATTTTATGGAGCAAGCCCGTAGTGACTACATTCGACTCACGGAGGATATGACTTGGGCTCTTGTATCAGCGTTAGCGGAATCAGCTGCGATACCGCTGGCTCAGCACTTAGCTCAAAAACTACTTACGCGGGATATACTACCGCACTTTATGGTCGAGACTGGAAAGAAAGAACTTTTGAAGGAATCACTTGTCGCTAGCGGATTTGTTGAGGAAACAGATTTTCATTTGGTGGACCTGAAGACGACCATGTATAAAGGGAACGGTGACGAGCGTGTATTTGTACTCGGTTGGAAGGGTCACATTGAGGAAGTAGTACAGCACTCGGATACCATTTCTGCCTTACGGGATCGACCAGAAGCTGAATCGCTCTTGATAGTAATAGACCCAGACAAGAAAGAAAAAATAGAAAAGCTAGTAAAGGAAAATCAATTCGTCGTTTGAAAAGACTCTTGGTAATTATTCAAGGGGTTGACCACGCTATGTCTCTGTGTTTTCAAGCGTTTCTCTGCAATGGGATAGCATTAGCCGGCCTTAGCAAATCACCTTGGTTGGCAAAATCACCAGCCTGATGTTGTTCAAAGTTCGAGGCCCTGAGTTCGGCGAACGGGTTCAATGTTCAAAGTCCCGAGCCGCCCCCATGACCTACCTCCTCCTTATTCCCAACCAATTTTGGTTTCTGATTTGGATTTTGGATTGAATCCGCAATCAGCGCTCATATCTAAAATGCGAGTTCGCGATGCATCGCTTTGAGCCCAGGTTCGCTTATAATTTTATTGACGAACGCCGAACTGCCAACCGCGATCGCCTCCTACCAGCGATCAATCTCGCCCTGCCATCTCGCGGGTAAGCGCTTCGCTTGTGCTCGCTGAAAATCTGGCACTTCCGCAAAGTCACATAATGCGCTTCAACGCCGGAGATCGATAATTGCATAGCCGCCCGAAGAGCATTTTGGGTGCCTGGCATTCGTATCGACTTATAGTGTTTTCCCGCGGCTCGGAAATTCTTCTAATTTGGGCATGACGAGGTAACGGTCGACGGATTATTTCCGAGTTTTACCTTCCAGGTTTGCCTAGATTTTTAATCCAGGCTGCGCCGGTCTCTTCGACGGCGGAGCGAATGGCATTGCCCTGGGCCTGGGAAGTGCTCGCGGCTTGAGGACTCGGTGGGGCTTGGGCGCGGCTCCGGAATCTTAAAACCAATTCCAAATCCGTGGTCTTTTTCGAAGCGACGCTCACCTTCGCGACCTGCGGCTCAAAGGCTGCCCTGCTCACCTTCAAAATGTAACTGCCGGGCTCCAGGTCTTTTTTAACGTAGCGGCCGTCGCGATCAGTCTCAGCAGTGCCGAGCAAAACATTTTGCGAGGTCAAAAGCTCCACGTGCGCGCGCGGAACAGGCGCCCCACCCTGCTCGCGGACGACAGCCGCGATGTCGCCCGGAGCAGGCGGAAAAAAAGAGGGGAGAAAATTGTAGGCTCCGGCGATCGAGGCGACTGAGCCGCCAAGAATCCCTATCCAGGTATTGATTCTTTTCAGCCATAAATCGTGTCTGGTTTCCTCAGCTCCCATAAAGACCTCTCTCTAATTGATATCGAGATTGCCTGGGGACAACTGTCTGGAGCAAGCAATATGCCAGAATAAGAGGCGTTGTTTTTTCTATGAAAGGGGTGATGATAAAGAAGATTCGGGACAAAAACGTCAGCCGCAATCAGCGGTCCGATCTAAAATGCACTTCGCGATGCATCGCTCATCAGTCCCACGCAAACTTTCGGTGAAAATCTCTAAACCGCGCCGCGATCAGTGAGGTGCGCGCGTATTCACGCTCGGCTCTCCTATACGGTACTCTGCATAAGTTATGAGTATACGCTGAGGGGCATAAGCTGCTTTCATACGCGATACCGTATATTCACAAAATATGCCCAGTCTTTCATCCATAAAGCCGGTTTCTATTGATGAGCATCCGTCGGGCTGGTTCAACGCCGGCAAGCCCCGTTGGCTGCGCAAGTCCGTTGAGGGAAAAAGCTTTGCATTTTTTCGAGGGTCCAGGTAAAAGGGCTTCGGCATCAGTCCAAAGCGAACCACTCCTCAGGGGAGGTGTTATGTACCAGAGCATTCGTCTTGCGCTATTGGCTCTAGTCATTGTGCTCGCGGTCGCGCAGGCGCCCGGGCATGCTCAGTCGCCCGCCACCGCGCTGCTCCAGCAGTCGGCAAATGCCATGGGCGGCCTAACGGCGCTGCGCGCGCTAAAGACCCAGATGATTGAAAGCGAAGGCAAACAGTTCGATTCCTCTTCGACGCCGCAGCCGCTGGGTCCGACCCGGCAAATCACCACCTTTCGCTATACCCTCACGCGCGACCTCACCCAACCCCGATTGCGGCTGCAATGGGAGGCGCAAAGCTCGGGAAGCAATCAAACTGTTCGCTTTGTTGAAACCATCGACGGCTCTACCGGAATGTTGCAAGAAGGTGGAGATGGGGGCAAGCAAATCCGCCTGCATCCCGGGCGCTTCGCAACGCGCCTGCGCGAGGAGCATCGCAACCCGGCAAGGCTCATCTTGGTCGCCTTAAGCCAGAAGAGTTTGCGGCAGCGCGGCGACGCCGAGCTCGACGGCAAACGCCACTTGGTGTTGTCATTTACCGAAAGCGGCGATGAGTTTCGCATCTATATCGATGCGCAAACGCGGCTACCGGCGCAAACCGAAATTCTCGAAGACGACCCCCTCGAAGGCGACAGCAGCTACATGCTGCGTTACGGCGACTGGCGCAAAGTCGATGGAGTGATGCTGCCGTTTAGTTTGCGCTACGAACTGAACGGCAGAGCGCTGCAAGAGGAACAAATTAAATCGATACGCCACAACGCGGCGCTCGCGGGCAATGTCTTCGCCATCACCGAATCCGTGCGGAGCGAAAAAACCGACGTCAAGCCCATCGCATCGCAATGGATTCTGCGCCGCATCGCGGGCAACGTCAGTTATCAAGATATGGGCCGCGCGCCCGTGATCCAATGGGTGCAACTCGCTCCCGGCGTGCACAAGATTCAAGGCGGCTCCCATGCGACGATCTTAGTCGAGATGCGCGATCATCTGGTGGCTATCGAAGGGCCGCTGTATGAGGCCCGCACCGCGCCCGTGATCAAGTCGATCAAAGAGCGATTCCCCGGAAAGCCGATCCGTTACGCGATCCCGACCCATCATCATCTTGACCACGCCGGCGGGATTCGAGCGTTTATGGCCGAGAGCGCGGCGATAGTCGTGCCGTTTAACGCCCAGGCATTCTATTCGAAAGTCGCGCGCGCGCCGCATACGCGCAATCCCGACAGTCTGGAGCGCAACAAAAGCGCCGTTGTCATCGAAGCGTTCGGCGGCGGCCACAGAGTCCTCAGCGACGGCGCGCGCCAGGTCGAGGTATATCCGCTTCCGACCTCCCACGCAGGAGATCTGGTCGTGGTATATCTTCCCAAGGAACGACTTCTTATCGAAGCCGACCACATTAGCCCTCGCGACGGTCAGGTGAGGCCGGGCCCTCGGGTCAAGGAATTTGTCCAAGAGCTCGACAAGCTCAATCTCGACGTCGCGACGATCGTCGGCATTCACGGCGACCAGGCGAGTCTTGAGGCCACCCGGGCAGCAGCCAAGAAGTAGGTGGCGCATTCCAACCCTGGCCGGGCCGGTAAGTAATTTCTTCATGAACTTACCCTTGCCCACAGGGCGTTCTTCCTTGGAATCTGGAGCGTAGGACCAACGGGGAGAGAGCCCAAGCTCTTAGCCGAGAAGGAGGATGGCGATTGTGAGGCGGTTTGGGCAAATCGTTGCCGGGGTGAGAATTCCAGCGGGAGAGGCTGCTCCCTTTGCTGCTATAGGTTCGTGCAAATTGTTGGGTAATTTGTCAAATGGCCCGCAGGTGTTTTTTTGGTATGGTAAAAACGCGCGATAAAACAGCGGCTTATAGATTAGCGGGAAATGGTGTTTGATTAGGAGTATGAATACAAATTGTACTACTCGCGGTTTGGTGCGAGTTGGCGCTGATGCCATTTAAGAAATCGGTTGATGATGGATCCCGGCAGGTCTTTTGGGCTATCAACTGGTAGGCCCTTAAACTCCTTTTTAATGTTTTCTACTAAGTCTCTGTGTCCCTCCGCGTAAATGTGGGTCTGAAAAATCAGAGTGAATCCTGGTCCGGCGGTCCGAACTTCCTCAACATAACTCCTTGGAGCCATTCGCACGATAAATAGAGGCGTTACTCCTAAGTGGCGGCAAATCCGCATCTTGAGTGCGATTTCCGTGCGCTGCATGTACCCGAACCGGTTCTTTATCTCGCAACCGTATACACGACCGTCACGTTCGAAAATGTAGTCAAGGTCATTAGAAGATTCCTCCCATCTCTGACCTTGGTATTCACGTGCGTTCTCCGCGATGAAATTAAAGCCGTTCATCATAAGACCTCGAGAAAATAGGATTTCAGCATATCTCCCGCATCCGCGAGACACGCTACTGAACCTGCGAATTAAATTTAGTTTTCGGCTTATTTGTCGTTTTGTCGACCGGCAGCTAGGGTGAAAAATAAAGCGGACATTTGGTTTTTTTGTTCTCCGAGCTGTCTAAATTCGTCGCACAGCTGCCCTTCCTCTACGAGCTCATCTACTGCCTTATATGTAATCCAGTGGAAAAACTCCTTTTCGAAGAGCACCTGAAGCTGCATTAGATAAAAGACACTTTTACGGTGCTCTGAATCCTGGAAGAAACTTTTGACTGCAATCTTCGCTGCATCAATAGCTGCGTCACGGGGATATTCTTCCCATTCACGCTCATGCTCATCCCATTCCATGACAAACTGGGATATAACTTAGACGTACTGCTATTTCTACTTCCACCCATTAGGGACGAGCACGTTCTTCCAACCCCACTCGACACCAGCTGTTTCTGTCGCTTGGTTGTCAACGAATCAGTACAGAGCACAGCTTGGGGTCAAATCTTTATCTGTGACATTCGTAGATCTCCAACGGGTCGGGCCAGGGTATGTCTCTATGTATTTCTGCGTTTCTCTGCCAAGGGATAGCATTACCCGGCGTTAGCCGATCACGTTCGCTGGCAAAATCACCGGCGTAAACGTCACACCGTTCCCGTAGCAGATAGGTCCCGCTCACCTCCCATGACCTGCCTCCCTCCTCATTCCCAACCAATTTTGGATTTTGGATTCAATCCGCAATCAGCGGTCAGATCTGAAATGCGACTTCGCGATGCATCGCCTTACGTCCAAGTTCGCTCTTGATCTTATTCACGAACGCCGAACTGCCAACCGCGTCGGTCCCACGCAAACTTCACCAGGAATGCCTTCTGGCGACGGCGGTGAGTGAGGGTGCCAGATATGACTGCCAGAAAATGGCGGTTGGCGTGGGCATCGTGTAAAAAGAGGCGCCGCTAAGCGCCCAGGCCGGGCCTATTCTGCATTCATCTATCGCCGCGTCGATACATTGCGCGGGTTCCGGCCCTGGCCTTACTCAACTAGCCGCTAAGCTTCAATCCAAACGATTGGGTTTAAGTCATCGCCGGTTCGCGTGTTATTGTAATACACAGTGCAAGCTTGAATGAGCCCATCGTCGGAAATAATAAATATCGGTAGGAGCGTCGAGTGACGAGGCACAAAATCCTCATTGCCGGAGCCGGGATCGGGGGATTGACTGCAGGGGCAAACCTTTTACGGGCAGGCCACGATGTCACGATCTTCGAGCAGGCATCCGAGCTGAGCGAGGTCGGTGCGGGTCTCCAGCTAAGCGCCAATGCGACCCATGTGCTCCAACATCTTGGGCTCGGAGCGTCGTTAGCCAAAGTGGGTGTTCGACCAGGGGCCTACGTCTTCCGGCTTCATGACACTGGTGAAGAGATTCAACGATTTGCGCTGTCCGATGAGCACGAGAAATTGCACGGTGCGCCATATTACCAAGTTCACCGCGCTGATGTTCACACTCTGCTCGCGACGAAGGTGCTTGAACTCAAGCATGACGCCATTCGACTGAACTGCAGGGTAATTGGATTCGACGAGAGCGGCGACAGCGTCAAGCTACGCCTTGCCGACGGCACGATTGTCCAGGGTGACATTTTGGTCGGAGCGGACGGTCTCAAATCCGTCATCTGCCAACAGATCAACGGAAATATTCCCGCGACCTACACGGGGGATGCCGCTTGGCGTATTACCGTCCAAGTCGAACGCTTGCCTCAAAACTTCATGGGGCAGGTCATGATGGTGTGGATGGGGCCCGGGCGGCATGTCGTGGCTTACTACCTGCGCGCCGGCGCCCTGCTAAATTTTGTCGGGCTCGTGGAGACCGATGAAGTGTCCGAGGAATCGTGGACGGCTAAATTTCCCTGTGAAAAGTTCAAGCAGGATTTTCAAGGCTGGCATGCCGACGTTCAGACGATCATCGACGCGGCCGATAGGGAGGGATGCTACCGCTGGTCACTGCACTATAGGCCCGCGATCAGGAACTGGAGCACACGCCGAGTTACGCTCTTGGGGGATGCAGTGCACCCGACATTGCCTTATCTCGCTCAGGGCGCTTGTATGGCGATCGAGGACGGCGCAGTGTTGACGCGAGCACTGGATCAAGCGGATTCGATTCCCGATGCGTTGCAGCTTTACCAACGCAACCGCGTCGACCGGACGATACGAATTGTCAACCAATCAACCTCCAACCGTACGTTGTTTCATATGCGCACGGTCGATGAAATTCGCGCGTCGTTTGCGAAGCGGGACGAAGGCGCGGACCGAAACGCGTGGCTCTATTCCTACAATCCTCTCACGGTTAAGTTAGTTTGAAGTCGAATCTTTACGGTCTGCTGCTCAAAGATGAATTTCTCCAACGGGTCGGACCATACTAGATCTCTACGTCTTCGGTGGAAGTTTCT
>Ga0184626_10000611_pt1 | contig 11455 bp, 8 predicted proteins | sample PLM3_60_b1_FD_133142 | JGI IMG/M metagenome (GOLD analysis project Ga0184626, IMG submission 133142) | Groundwater sediment microbial communities from an aquifer in East River, Colorado, USA - PLM3_60_b1 | ecosystem: Environmental > Terrestrial > Soil > Riparian zone | place: USA: East River... | reverse complement strand
TGCACGAGACCTCGATCGACCACGCGTCCTTTTCGTGCAACCAACCGTCGAGCTCCGATTCCCAGGTCGCCTTCTCGCTTTTCACGTCGTCAAGACGCTGCGATTGATTGGCGTGACAGGCCAGCGACTTATCCTTCAACCGGGCGATCAGCGCGCGGGCCGCGGCGCGGGCGTCGCCGCAGATGCCGACCGAAATGGGTTTCACGAGACCCAGCATCTTCGCGTCGGCGTCGATCTGGATGATTTTCGCGTTTTTGGGCCAGTAGTCGATGCCATGCTGCGCGAGCGTACCGAAAGGGCCGAGGCGCGTCCCCAGCGCGAGCACGACGTCGGCCTTGGCGATGAGCTTCATCGCGGCCTTCGAGCCCTGATACCCTAGCGGACCGATCCATAGCGGATGCTTTGATGGGAACGCATCGTTGTGGAGGTAGCTGCATGCCACCGGCGCCTGCAGCAACTCCGCGAGCTCCACCGTTTCGGCCTGACCGTTGGCCATCACCACGCCACCGCCGGCGAGCAGCACCGGAAATTTCGCACCCGCGAGCAGTTCCGCCGCCTCGTCCAGACTCTTCTCGCCGCCGGCGCCGCGCTCGATCGCGATCGGGCGCGGGATCTCGCACTCGATATCGCCGTAGAAAAAGTCGCGCGGAATGTTGAGCTGTGTCGGACCCATCTCGAGCAACGCGCGGTCGAACGCGCGACCGGTCAACTCGGCCATGCGCACTTTGTTGTTCACGTGCGCCTGGAATTTGGTGATCCTCGAGAAGATCGGCAGCTGCTCGGTCTCCTGGAACCCGCCCAGCCCCACCGTTCCGGAGCCCGTTTCCGGCGTCACGCATACGACCGGCGAATGCGCCCAATACGCAGCCGCCACCGAGGTCACGAAATTGGTGATGCCGGGGCCGTTTTGCGCGATGCATACGCCCTGCCGGCCCGACACGCGCGAATAGCCGTCGGCCATGTGGCCGCCGCCTTGCTCATGCGCGACGGAAATGAACCGGATGCCCGCCAGCGGAAACAGATCGAGCGCGTCCATGTACGCCGAGCCGACAATACCGAACACGTCCTTGACGCCGTGCGCAACGAGCGTCTCGACGAACGCCTCCGAAGGCGTCATCTTGTGCTTGCCCGCGATGGCGAGGTTGGGGGTGTCGGTCATCGTGTTCATGGTAGGTCTCTCAGGTTGGTGGCGCCGGGGGAGCTGTTGCCCATCTTATGCCCCATTGCGGCCGCCGTAACGGGTGCCGGGCCCACCGCCGCACGGCAACTGCTTGTCGATCCCGCGGCGCACCGGGCGTACAAAGGGGTAATATTTGACCACACGATGATCGCCGAAAAGAGCCTGTCGATACGATCGAGGACATCCTGCGCAAAGACGCATGCCTCACTCTGGAATCGCACTTTCATCGGCACGAACGCTCGTCAACCTGCTGGAGGTTCACATGAAAAAACTATTGGTCGGACTTGGAACCACGCTCGCACTCGTCACTCTATTCGCAGTCCCCGCTAGTGCGCAAACGAAGGAAGTGACCATCGGCTACCAGGACATGGTCGTCCCGTACCGTGTCGCGCAGGAGGCGAAGGATCTCGAAAAGGCGACCGGCTACAAGATAAGCTGGAAGCAGTTCGGCGGCGGCGGCGAGGTGATCAAGGCTATGGCTTCCGGCGCGGTTCAGATCGGGGAAGTCGGCTCCGCTGGCGTGGCAGCCGCGGTGTCCCGGGGCGAGCCGTACGATCTCTTCTGGATTCTCGATGACATCGGGGACGCCGAAGCGCTGGTCGCGAAGAATGGATCGGGCATCAACTCGGTGGCCGACCTGAAGGGCAAGAAGATCGCCCTGCCATTCAACTCGACGACGCATTTCCACCTGATGGTGGCGCTCGAGCAGGCGAAAGTGAATCCGGCCGACGTGCAGATCCTCAACATGCGTCCTCCCGAAGTGCGCGCTGCATGGGCGCGCGGCGACATCCAGGCGACGTTCATCTGGGACCCGGTCCTGGCCGAAGTGAAGAAGGACGGCAAGGTGATCACGTCGTCGGGCCAGATCTCGGCGTCGACCGGCAAGGCGACGTTCGACGGCTACATTGTCAACAAGGATTGGGCGAAGGCGAACAAGGACTTCATGGTCAAGTTCACCAAGCTGCTCGCTCAATCCGACGCCAAGTACCGGGACAACAAGGCCAAGTGGACGGTCGACTCGCCTGAGGTCAAGGCCGTCGCCAAATGGTCCGGCGCCAAGCCGGAGGACGTGCCGGCCGGCATGGCGCTCTATCGCTTCCCGACCGCGCAGGAGCAGTCGACCAAGTGGTTAGGCGGTGGGAAGGACAGTCTGGCCGCCAAGGCGCTCGCTGCGACCGCCGATTTCCAGATGTCGCAGAAGCAGATCGAGAAGAAGCTTCCCGATTATTCGGTGGCGGTCAATCCGACCTACGCGGCAGAAGCGGCGAAGTGACGCATTGGTCCAAGAGCGGGACGCGAAGCGGGACCGCGATTGGCGACCAATGCGTCATCCCCGCTTATTTTGGCAACAGAGTGGGGATCCGGTGACTTTGCAACTAGCAAAGCAACGACACTGGATTCCCGCTTTCGCGGGATGACGGCGATGGAGATTTGCGCCTTGATCGTGATGCCGGGTTTCGCGTAGCCGGCGAGGTTCACCCTGAGCAAACTCGAAATACGCAATCTGAGCGTCAACTACGCCGGTTCCGGTAGCGGCACGACGCTCGCGCTTTCCAATGTCGATCTTGCGCTCGATCCCGGCGACTTCGTCGTGGCGCTGGGCGCCTCCGGCTGCGGCAAGACCACGTTGCTGTCGTGCATCGCCGGGTTCATGGAACCCTCGGCCGGCAGTATCGTTCTCGACGGCAGGCTTGTCGTCGGACCCGGCGCGGACCGCGGTGTGGTCTTCCAGAAGCACGCGCTGATGCCGTGGCTCAACGTCATCGACAACGTGGAATTCGGTCTGCGCATGCGCGGCATCCCGAAGCAGGAGCGGCGCGAAATCGCGCTCGACAAGTTGCGGCTTGTGGGACTTGAAAAATTCGCGCAGTCGCCGGTCTACGAAATTTCCGGCGGCATGCAGCAGCGGGTGGGGCTGGCTCGTGCGCTCGCGAGCGATCCTGAAGTGATGCTGATGGACGAGCCGCTCGGGGCACTCGATGCACTGACCCGCGAGCAGATCCAGGAGCTCATCCTCGAATTGTGGTGGCGGACGAAGAAGATGTTCTTCTTCATCACGCATAGCGTCGAGGAGGCTCTCTTTCTCGCCACCGAACTGATTGTGATGACGCCCTCTCCCGGGCGCGTCGCGCATCGCTACCGGCTCGATTTCGGCAAGCGCTTCGTCGAGTGCAAGGATGCGCGGCTCGTAAAGGCCGACCCGGCGTTCATCGCGCTGCGCGAGGATATCCTGCGGGTGATTCTTGGATCGCCGCAACACGCGGCAGATGTCGCATGAAGGCCGATCTCGCCAATGCCGGGGCGAGCTCGGAATCCGCCCGCCCGACCACCACCACGCCATCGGTGCGCACGGTCAAAGGCTACAGCGTGCCCGGCGAAGGCTCCAGCACGGCGATCAGCGTCGTCACCGTAATCGCGCTGTTCGTCCTCTGGTGGGTGGCCACCCATTTTGGCTGGATCAAGGACCTGTTCCTGCCGACACCGGAACGGGTGCTGGAAAGCTTCGGCCAGGCGTGGAGCGGCGACATCCAGGGCGGCAAGCCGCTTTCCGAACATCTGTACTGGAGCCTGTTTCGCGTCTTCGCCGCATTTGCGCTCGCCTGCGTGACCGCGGTCCCTGCCGGGATCGCGATGGGAGTGTCGAGGATTGCCCGCGGCATCTTCGATCCGCCGATCGAGTTCTACCGGCCACTGCCGCCGCTGGCGTATCTGCCACTGATCGTCATCTGGTTCGGCATCGACGAGACGGCGAAGGTCGTGCTGATCTTTCTCGCGTGCTTTGCGCCGCTGGCCATGGCCGCGCGCGCCGGTGTCCGCAGCGTGTCGATCGAGCAGATCAACGCCGCCTATTCGATGGGCGCTTCCAAGCGGCAAGTCGTCTGGCACGTCGTCATTCCCGCGGCGATGCCCGAAATATTGACTGGCATGCGGATCGCCATCGGTTTCGGCTGGACGACATTGGTGGCCGCCGAAATGATCGCGGCGACGGCGGGCCTCGGCCAGATGGTGTTGAATGCCTCGAACTTCCTGCGCACCGACGTCGTGATCATGGGGATCATCGTGATCGGCATCGTCGCGTACATGTTCGACCTGCTGATGCGTTACATCGAGAGGTTGGTGGTGCCATGGAAAGGGAAAGTCTGAAGGCGCGTCGGATACCTACGTGGACGAGGGCTCCTTCCGCTCCGGATCGATCCCGTACTTGCGGATCGCCTCGCCCACACGCGCTCGTCCGACGTTGCCCTCGTTCGCCACGGCGGCAAGCGCCGCCACCACGATGTGATAGCGATCGACCTCGAAGAATTGCCGCAGCGCCTGACGCGTGTCGCTGCGTCCGAAGCCGTCCGTGCCCAGCGCGGTGAAGGATGCGTCGACATGCGCGGCGATCAATTCCGGGTAGGCGCGTACGTAATCGGTGGCCGCGACGATCGGTGCGTTGCCCGTCAACAGTTCGGCGACGTGGCTGCGCCGCGGCGGGTCGTCCGGATGCAGCCGGTTCCAGCGCAGCACTTGGCGGGCATCGCGGGCGAGCTCGCTGAAGCTCGTGACGCTGAACACCTCGCTGGCCATATTCCATTCGTCGGCGAGCAGCGCCGCCGCCGCCATCACTTCCCGCAGAATCGCGCCTGAACCAAGCAACCGTACGCGACCTACCGTATTTTCGCGCTGGTGCGATTCGAGCCGGTAGATGCCGCGCACGATCTGTGACTCGATCCCGGCAGGCATCGACGGATGCGCGTAGCTTTCGTTCATCACCGTGAGGTAGTAGAAGACGTCTTCGTGCCGCTCCGTCATTTGCCGCATGCCGTAGTCCAGGATCACTGCCAATTCATACGCGAACGCCGGATCGTACGCGCGGCACGTCGGCACCGTCGCGGCCACCACGTGGCTGCTTCCATCCTGATGCTGCAGACCTTCGCCACCAAGCGTTGTGCGTCCCGCGGTCGCGCCGAGCAGGAAACCACGCGAGCGCTGGTCGGCCGCCGCCCAGATCAGGTCGCCAACCCGCTGGAAACCGAACATCGAGTAGTAGATGTAGAAAGGCAGCATCGCCCGGCCGTGCACGCTGTAGGACGTGGCGGCGGCGATCCACGAGCACATCGCACCGGCCTCGGTGATGCCTTCCTCGAGGAGCTGGCCGTCGCGCGCTTCGCGGTAGGACAGCATCGAATGCGCATCCTCGGGCTCGTAGAGCTGGCCTTGCGGCGAGTAGATGCCGACTTGCCGGAACAGGCTCGCCATCCCGAACGTGCGCGCTTCGTCGGCGACGATCGGCACGATGCTCGGCCCGAGCGACTTGTCCTTGAGGAGGTTGCTGATCAGGCGCACGACGGCCATCGTCGTCGACATCTCCTTGCCGGCGGCGTCGAGCGCGAACTTCGCATAGCCGCCGATCGCCGGGATCGGCAACGTGGGCGCTTCGCCGCGCCGGCGCGGCATGCAGCCACCCAGCGCCGCGCGGCGCTCCAGCAGATACGCCATCTCGCGGCTGTCCTCGGGCGGTTTGTAGAAGCGGAGCTGCGCGACATCGTCATCGGACAGCGGCAGCACGAACCGGTCACGAAAATGCTTGACGGCATCGACGTCGAGCTTCTTCTGCTGGTGCGAGGTCATCCGCGATTCACCGGCGGCGCCCATGCCGTAGCCTTTCTTGGTTTTCGCCAGGATCACCGTGGGCTGACCCTTGTGTTCCCGCGCGTTCCTGAAGGCGGCGTAGAGCTTGCGGAAGTCGTGGCCGCCGCGGGTGAGGCCGTCGATCTCGGCCGGCGTCATGTGTGCGACCAGCGCAACCAGCTCCGGGTCCAGCCCGAAGAAGTGGTCGCGATTGTAGTTGCCGTCATTCGCGCCAAGCGTCTGGTACTGGCCGTCCACCGTCGCGGCGAACTGGCGCAGCAGCGCATGGCTCGTGTCGTGCGCAAACAGCGTGTCCCAGTCCGATCCCCACAGCACCTTGATGACGTTCCAGCCAGCGCCGGTGAACAGCGCTTCCAGCTCCTGGATGATCTGGCCGTTGCCGCGCACCGGGCCGTCGAGCCGTTGCAGGTTGCAGTTGATCACGAACGTCAGGTTGTCGAGCTGCTCGCGGGCGGCGAGCGTCAGCGCACCGATCGATTCCGGCTCATCCATCTCGCCGTCGCCGAAGACCCCCCACACGTGCCGGTCCGTCGGCGGCACCAGGCCGCGATGTTCCAGGTAGCGGATGAAGTGCGCCTGGTAGATGGCGCTGATCGGGCCGAGCCCCATCGAGCCCGTCGGGAATTGCCAGAAGCCGGGCATCAACCAGGGATGCGGATACGAGGACAGCCCGCCGCCGCCTACCTCCTGGCGATAGCGCGCAAGCTGATCCTCGGTCAGGTCGCCTTCGAGGAACGCGCGCGCATAGACTCCCGGCGCCGAATGCGCCTGGAAGAACACCAGGTCGCCGCCGTGGCGCTCGTTCGCCGCGCGAAAGAAGTGGTTGAAGCCGGCTTCGAAGATCTCCGCGGCCGATGCATAGCTCGCGATATGGCCGCCGAGCTCGCCCGCCGCCTGGTTCGCGCGCACCACCATCGCCAACGCATTCCAGCGGATGATCGACGTGATCCGTTGCTCGAGCGCGAGGTCACCCGGATACGGTCCCTGCTTGCTCAAGGGAATCGTATTCTGGTACGCCGAGTGCGGCGCCTCGAGCGCGACCAGGCCGAGTTCCTGCGCCTGCTCTTGCAGATGCTTCAACAGGAACAGGCCGCGTTCAGGTCCGCACTGACGGACCACGGCGGCGAGCGCGTCCGCCCACTCGCGCGTCTCCTGCGGATCGACGTCGTCGGTGAGCCTCGGATCGGAGAGCCGCTTGATTTCGTCAGGATTGATGATCGACATCACGACCTTCCTGTGCCCGCCACCGGTCAGTGGATCGAGAAGATCCGGCCGACACCCTGCTCCTCGAATTCTTCGCGAGCTTGCAGTAGACACCGATGCGCCTCGAAAATGCAACACCGGCCTGCGGCGATTGCCGAAATTCAATACCATGGTGATCGTGCAGCCTGAACGAGTGAGACATCGCCTGCACCCACGCTTGCGAAGGAACTGATGCGCGACCGTCGCGCCCTCGCCGTCGACTCCGGCGGATGGGTGGCCACCGCAATCAAGATCGACTCGCCGAACCGCGACGCGCGTCCAGGCGGTGCCGTGCCGTCGCTGGCAATCGTCCATGGCATTTCGCTGCCTCCCGGCACGTTCGGCGGCGATGGCGTCGCTCGCTTGTTCACCAACACGCTCGACGCGGCCGCGCATCCGTACTACGCCACGCTCGTGCCGCTTCGCGTCTCGGCGCATTTCTTCATTCGTCGCGACGGCACGCTGCTCCAGTTCGTGCCGTGTACGGCGCGCGCGTGGCACGCGGGGGTGTCCTCCTGGCGCGGGCGCGAACGCTGCAATGATTTCTCGATCGGCATTGAGCTCGAGGGCACCGACGAGATCCCCTACACGTCGGGGCAATACACGACGCTTGCGGCGTTGCTGCGGGCGCTCAAGCGCCGCTACCCGATCGAAGCGGCGGTCGGACACAGCGATGTCGCGCCGGGGCGCAAGACCGATCCGGGTCCCGCCTTCGACTGGGATCGACTCGCGCGAATGGTTGGCGCGCGGCGACTATGAAGCGGAGACGCTGGCTATCGCCGCGACCTCGTGCGCAGGCGCAGCGAGAACGGACGGGCAGATGCGCTCAAGTGCATTTCGAGGCCAGTCTCCGACCGGGAAGAAATGACGCAGCGCCAGCGGCAGACCCGTCATTCGACCGGCAACCCTCCTGTTAGGGCCCTGGAGCCAAACGCGGTATAATTGATGGTTGCCCGGCGACGGGCGCGCTTTCGACATTCTGCGACGAACCACGATCGGCGGGTCCCGCGTGGCCCAAACGGCTTCTGTCAGCGCCTGTCACCCGCCAAGGGCGAATAAGGCGCTCTTAAGGAAGACCGGCGATCCTTCCGAACCCATGCAACTTATTGCGGACTTTTTTCCGCTCATCCTATTTTTCCTTGCGTACAAGTTGCAAGGAATCATGGTCGCGACCGCCGTCGCGATCGCGGCGTCGGTCGCGCAGATCGCGTGGTTCAAGTGGAAGGGCAAGGTTTCGCCGGTGCATTGGTTGTCGCTCGCCATCATCGTCGTGTTCGGCGGCGCCACGCTGATCCTGAACGACGAGCTGTTCATCAAGTGGAAGCCGACGGTTCTCTATGGCGCCTTTGGGCTGATCCTCGCGTCGGGCAAGTTGATCTTCGGGCGCGACCTCATCGGCTATGTACTGAAAGACGTCACGCTGCCGCCGGCGATCTGGTCGCGCGTGACGTGGTCGTGGATTGCGTTTTTTGCTGCGATGGGCGCGCTCAATTGGTACATTGCGTTCCATTTCTCCACCGACACCTGGGTCAATTTCAAGGTGTTTGGCGGAATCGGCCTGTTCGTCCTGTTCGCCGTGGCGCAGGTGCTGATGCTGGCGCGCTACTTCACCGAGCCGCAGAAGCCATGAGCGGTGTGGCGGCCACGTTGCAAAACCGGCTGGCGCCGCTCGCTCCGGTCGTCTTCGAGCTGGCCGACGATAGTTCTGAACACGCGGGCCATGCCGGCGCGGCCGCCGGCGGCGGGCACTTTTCGCTGTTGATCGTGTCCGAGCAATTCGCTGGTTTGTCGCGCCTGGCCCGGCACCGGGCCGTGCTCGACCGCGTCGCCGATTTGATTCCCCATCCCGTGCATGCGCTTGCGATTCGCGCCTACACGCCGGACGAGTTTCCTTCCCGATGAAAGGGTGTATGCAATGACCAGAACCAGAATGATCATCGCGGCGTTGGCAGCGGTCGCCGCCGTCGGCGCCACGCAGGCGCAACCCGTGGCCCCGAAGGCCGCGGCTCCGGCCGCAGCCGCGACCGGCAAGACGCTTTATCCCCAGTCGCAGTTCGACCTCATGCTGAAGGAGCGCATGGCGCAGGGACAGCCGGACAGCCCGGAATTGCGCAACGCGATCCGCGAGGAGCTCAACACGCGTGAGCTGCTGGTGCGCGAGGCGAAGAAGGTCAATCTCGACAAGAACGCCGATATCAAGGGCCAGATGGAGCTCGCGGGGCAGACCGTGCTGGTTCGCGCCTACGTGACCGACTGGATCAAGAAGAACCCCATTCCCGAAGCCGATCTCAGGAAGGAATACGACCAGATCAAGGCGCAGATGGGCGACAAGGAATACAAGGTCAAGCACATCCTGGTCGAAAAGGATGACGAGGCCAAGGACGTCGTCGCGCAACTGCAAAAGGGAGGCAAGTTCGACGAGCTCGCGAAGGCGCGTTCGAAGGATCCGGGCTCCAAGGACCGCGGCGGCGATCTTGACTGGAACGCGCCTGGCGGCTTCGTCAAGCCGTTCGCCGACGCGATGGTCGCCACGCCGAAGGGCAAGTTCACGGCGACGCCGGTACAAACGCAATTCGGCTACCACGTCATCTTCGTCGAGGACATCCGCGAAGCGAAGGTGCCTCCGTTCGACGAGGTGAAGCCGCAACTGCAGCAACGCCTGCAGGCCGCGTACCTCGACAAGTACTTCAAGGAGCTGCGCGCCAAGGGCGGCGTATAACGACGGCCGCATTGCGGCGCATCAGGGCAGGCCATGCGGCCTGCCCTTTTTCTTGCGCGCCGGCGAGGTCACTGCAAAGACCCCGCGCTTGCTAGACAGAACCGCAGCGAGCCCCTACGCTTCGGGCTCGCACGCACCGGCCACAGCGGCGCACCACGCGGACACTTCAATCCTCGCCCAGCATGGACTTCGACTGGCATTTACCCTACCCCTCGCGCCGGCAACCGATATTCGCGCGCAATGCGGTCGCGACGTCGCAGCCGCTCGCCACGCAGGCGGGCATCGCGATGCTCGTCAAGGGCGGCAATGCGGTCGACGCGGCGCTCGCCACGGCCATCACGCTTACGCTGGTCGAACCGTGCAGCAACGGCCTGGGATCCGATCTCTTCGCGATCCTGTGGACCGGCAGCGAGCTGGTTGGATTGAACGCGTCGGGCCGCGCACCGCAAGCGTGGACGCCCGCGCGTTTCGCCGGCAGAACCGCGATGCACGAACGCGGCTGGGAGACGGTCACGATCCCGGGCGCAGTGTCCGGCTGGCGCGCGTTGTCGCAGCGGTTCGGCGCGCTGCCGTTCGCCGATCTGTTCGAGCCCGCGATCCGCTACGCACGGGACGGCTTCCTCGTGTCGCCGATCGTCGCGGAAAAATGGGCGCTCGCCGTTCCGCACATGCCGCGCGATCTCGGCTGGTTCGAGCACTTCATGCCGCGCGGACGCGCACCGCATCCCGGCGAACGTTTCGCGAGTCCCGCGATGGCGGCCACGCTGGAAAAAATCGCGCGCACCGATGGCGACGCGTTTTATCGCGGTGAATTGGCGGAGGCCATGGTGCGCCATGCGCAGTCCGCGAGAGGGGCCCACACGCTCGCCGATTTTGCCGCGCACACCGCCGACTGGGTCATGCCACTCGGGCTTGATTACCGCGGCAACACGGTCCACGAGATTCCTCCCAACGGCCAGGGCATTGCCGCGCTGATGGCGCTCGGCATCCTCGGGAACTTCGATCTGGCGGCAAAGCCGCCCGACAGCGCGGCCACGCAGCACCTCGAAATCGAAGCGATGAAACTCGCTTTCGCCGACGCGCATCGTTACGTGAGCGATCCGCGCACGATGCCGGTGCCGGCATCCGCGTTGCTCGATCGCGGGTACCTTGCGTCGCGCGCGCGAAAAATCGACCCGGCGCGCGCGCAGGATTTCGGACCTGGCGAACCGCCCAAAGGCGGCACCGTCTATCTGTGCGCCGCCGACCAGAACGGCATGATGGTGTCGCTGATCCAATCGAACTACATGGGCTTCGGCGCGGGCGTCGTGGTCCCGGGGACCGGCATCAGCCTGCAGAATCGCGGCGCCGGGTTTTCGCTGCAGCCGGGTCACCCGAACGAGGTCGCCGGAGGCAAGCGGCCGTATCACACCATCATCCCGGGTTTCGTCACGCGCAACGGCGCGCCGCTGGCGGCGTTCGGCGTGATGGGCGGTCCGATCCAGCCGCCTGGCCACGTGCAGACGCTGGTGCGGCTCATCGATTACAAGATGAATCCGCAAGCGGTGCTCGATGCGCCACGCTGGAAAGTCAACGCGGGCCGGTCGATCGATCTCGAGGCGTCGGCTCCCTCGGAATTGCGCGCCGGGTTACTGGCGATGGGTCACACGATGGCCAGTGTCCCGGATTCGTACATGGAT
>Ga0184626_10000609_pt1 | contig 11459 bp, 10 predicted proteins | sample PLM3_60_b1_FD_133142 | JGI IMG/M metagenome (GOLD analysis project Ga0184626, IMG submission 133142) | Groundwater sediment microbial communities from an aquifer in East River, Colorado, USA - PLM3_60_b1 | ecosystem: Environmental > Terrestrial > Soil > Riparian zone | place: USA: East River... | reverse complement strand
CGTGTAAAGCAGGCCGAGCGTCGAAGTCGTTGTTTCCGGGAAAGCAATGTTTGATCATTCAAGTGCTCGCAATTGTACAGTCCGGCATCTGCTGGGCACGATCTTCCTGCGCGGGCGAGGGCTGAGCATTTTCTGCCGCGAAGGAATTTGATGCACTAAGATCGAAATATCACCAATATTAACAGGAACAACACTGCGAGTGGAAAATGCTCAGCGCCTACAAAATGCGAACGACATGTAACCGAACGGTTACATATCAGTACCAGCCGATGGGCTGCTCGTTGAGGTTGATGTAGACCTGTTTGGTTTCCAGATACTCCTCCATTCCCCATCTGCCCAATTCACGGCCAAAACCGGACTGTTTGTATCCACCCCAGGGAGCTTCCACGTATGTAGGTTGCATATGGTTGACCCAGACAATGCCGGCGCGAAGCTGCTTGACCGTGCGAATCACTTTGTAGATATCACGCGACCAGACAGCAGCAGCCAAACCATATTTCGAATCGTTTGCAATCCGGATCGCGTCCGATTCATCCTTAAATGGAATTACCACAGCTACCGGTCCAAAAACTTCTTCCGTAGCAAGCGTCGAACTGTTATCGACATCATAAAATACTGTCGGTTGGACAAAGAATCCTTTTGATAGTTCCCCTTCCCTGGCTACATTCCCACCGAAAGCAACTTTCAATTTTTCTTTTCGCGCAATGTCAAAATAATGCTGAACACGGTCCAACTGCTCCTTGTTGATCAGGGGTCCCATTTTGGTATCGCGATTGATTCCCGGACCAAGTTTGATGTTTTTTGCTTTCTCCGTCATCCGTTCCAGAAAACGATCATAGATCGATTGCTGGACCAATATCCGGCTGCCGGCAGAACACACCTCTCCTTGATTAATAAAGACGCCAAAGAGAGCTCCATCCACGGCTGCCTCGAAGTCCGCATCTGCAAAAAAGATATTTGGCGATTTGCCGCCCAACTCCAACGACACGCGTTTCAAAGTATCTGTCGCGTTTCTCATGATTGTTTTTCCGACAGCAACGCTTCCGGTAAACGCAATCTTATCTACTTCCGGATGTACGACGATGGCATGACCTGTCTCCCCAAACCCTGTAACAATGTTTACGGCGCCAGGTGGCAACCCAACTTCTTCAAAACTCGTGGCGAGTTCCAGTATGGAAATGGGTGTTTGCTCCGCAGGCTTCAAAACGCAAGTGCAGCCCGCAGCAAGTGCCGGCGCCAGCTTCCACGCAGCCATCAACATTGGATAGTTCCACGGAATGATCTGGCCCGCCACACCCATGGGTTCGCGTAACGCGAGACTCAGCGCGTTATCGGGAACCGGCAATACTTCGCCGTGTATTTTGTTCGCAAGTCCCCCGTAATATTCAAAACAGTTGGCGACATCTGCGATGTCCCCTTCTGCTTCCACAATCGGCTTTCCACTATTGAGACATTCCAATCGTGCCAGTTCTTCACTGCGACTTCTTATTTTTTCCGCCAGGCGTAGCAGGACGCGTCCTCGCTCCGCGTGTGTCTTTCCCGGCCACTCTCCTGAATCAAAACACTTTCTTGCAGCCTTGACCGCTCGATCGACATCCACTTCATCCGCATCGGGAAAAACTCCAAGCACTTCCTGGTTAGCAGGATTCAATGCTTCAAATGTCTTCTTCGAATGAGAGTCTACAAAGCTTCCATCGATAAACAGTTTGTAATGTTTGACTGACATAAATCGCTCCTTTTACGATCTTGTAGGGGCGCATGGCATGCGCCCTTTATGATTGCATCTGTTAGCATACCTGCCGCACCTTGCCGAGGTCAAACAATTCGACGCCGCCCTTTGTAGTAGCGAATGAATTGATAACGTCCCAAGAGAGTGGAGGTTGAAGGTAGATATCCTCAACTACGAATTATCATTCGATGATTCTATAACCAGGCTCGGCGGGCAGGGATGCCCGCGCTCCCACTCTAGCTCACGCCGCAGAGTCGCCATCAAATCACACCCTGATTTTGTTCCTCCCGGCACGGTAAAACGCAACTGCCAGTCCCATCATCAATACAAAACTTCCCATCACTTCCATCTCAAATAACATCACATTCGTTACATCTTCCGAAGGAACAAACGTCAATAAGATTCCAAACGTCGTGGCTACGGCGCCCAGAAGGGCGATAATCCGGTGCTTTCCGAGTTTCCAGAGACCGAGAAACAAATACACAAACGGAATCAGCTGAATGACAACGGAACTCTTTAGCAAAATTTCAAATGCTTCGTTGACCGTCGTACCCATGAACGAAATCAAAATCAATAGACTCGAAAGTACGGCCTGGACAATCAGTGCAACGTGCGGCGTTCGCCAGGTTGGATGTGTCTTTCCAAGCGCTTTTGGCAAATAGACATCAATTCCCATAACAAAGGGAACGCGCGCGGCTCCCGACATCCATGCGGAACATGTTCCCAGGACCGAAAGCGAAATCAACAAGGCAACAAACGGAATCACTCCGGCTGCATTGATTCGTGTGGATACACTGGTGACCGCTTGCATCAATCCTTGCACCGCTCCCAGATCACTGGCAGGTACAGCAATCAGCAAGGAAGCCGTACCGAGCACATACAGTAGAATGCTGATGGCGCCCCCAAGAAAAGCAGCGCGTCGGATGATCCTGGCTGTATCCTTGATTTCATCCCCCATCACCGAACCGAGTTCCAATCCAACCAGTGAATACAGAACAATGCCAAAGGCCGAAAAACTGGAATAATCGCCAAACGAAGGAATCATGTCGCTCCATTTGAACGGGGTGGCTGCGGAATGAACAGAGGTGATCTGGATGATTCCAACAATGAGTAGAATCGAAAAGGTCAGCCATGTTCCAAATGCTCCGATGTTGTTCAACCATTTGCCGAAACCAAGCCCGCGTACGTGCAGCAGTGTTACAAACCAGAGAAGAGCCAGCGAAGCAAGCGCCACAAATGTGGTACTCTCTCCCCTGCTTGCGGCGCCAGGACCGCCCGTGTACACCATCACACCTACCAGTGTGAATAGAATGGAGGGAAAGTAGAAGAGATTGTTCGTCCAGTAACACCAGCCCGAAATAAACGCATGAAAATCACCAAACATTTCACGCGTCCAGACGTAGATCCCCCCTTCTCCCGGAAAACGTTTTCCAAACTCCGCCACTGCCAGCGCGCAGGGAACCAGAAACAAGACGAAGGACAGCAGCCAGAAAGTGACCGACTGCCAGCCGCCTCCTGCGATTCTGGGAAGAATATTGACGTTGACGACCGCAATGACCAGCAGCAGAGTCAGATCAAAAAGACCCAGCTCGCGCCGGAGACTGGGGGAGGTCATCCTTGAGCCTTTTGCAGGAGAGGAACGAGTTCGCGGACTCTGTCGAGATGCATTTCCATATCGTTTTCAGTATGCGCCACACAGATCGTCCACTGTTCATCCCATGCATAAGCCTGCGCGAGGATCCCACGATTAAGCAGACCATACCACCAGACTTTCCACATCTCTTCATCCACATGAAGCCAATCGCGATAATTTTTAACTTCTCGTTCCGCGAACTGCACTGTGCCGTTACAGCCGGCTCCGATTGCGTAGCCCTTCAATCCATTCTTTTTAAGGATGTCGTTGTAGCCGTCGATCAACATCTGATTGAGCTTGCTCAGGCGAGGATACACATCTTTTGTCAGTACTTTGGTCAGCATCGCATATCCCGCAGCGATACCAACCGTATTGGAATTGTAAGTTCCTGCATGAAACACAAGTCCTTTCTCCAACACATCCATGACTTCGAGGCGCCCGCCAAACGCGGCAAGTGGAAATCCACCACCAATCGCTTTTGCAAGACAAATGAGATCCGGTTTCAAACCGAAATACTCACATGCGCCGCCGTGGGCCAGCTTTACTCCCGTCTTTACTTCATCCACGATGAACAGCGCGCCGTTCTTCCTGCATTGATCATGTACGGCCTGCAAATAACCTGCTTCAGGCATGGCCACTCCGATGTTGAACATGATCGGTTCCAGAATCACAGCGGCAACCTGTTCGCGATTTGCGCGAAAACAGTTATCCAACGCTTCGAGATCGTTAAACGTACAGGGAATCGTGTTGTCTGCTGTACCATCCGGAACACCCAGCGAGGACTTTACCCGGGTTGGCATCTTGGGATCACCCGCTTTCTCAATCGGGGGTTTAAAACTGACAAGAACGCTATCGTGGACACCGTGATAGCAACCTTCCATCTTGATGATCTTGTCTCGACCGGTAAATCCCCGGGCTACGCGGATCGCATGCATGGTTGCTTCAGTTCCTGAATTGGCAAATCGGACACGGTCGATTGGAAATCGCGAGACCAGCTCGGCCGCCATCTTCTGCTCCAACTCGTAGGGCATCCCGTACATGGTGCCTTTTTCAAACTGTTGAGAGACTGCTTCGAGGACGACAGGATTACTGTGTCCGCCGATCAACACTCCAAAACAGAGGTTATGATCCAGATACTCGTGACCGTCCAGATCCCAAAAACGTCCGCCCTCTGCACGCTCGACAAACACAGGGTGCGGCGGATAGTAACGGAAATTGCTGGTCACTCCGAGTGGAATATATTTCTTGCCATTTTCCAGCGCTGCCTTTGATTTTTGGGTGCGCGCCGCGAATTCTTGCATCTGTATTTCAGACTGTTTCACAACCGGTCCTCCTTGATTTTTTAAGACCACGTGGTTTGCAATTTTATTCCGTTTCGATCCGGCGGTGCAAGAACGGTGAAAATTGCTGCTTGACTCGAGGATGGTGATTGTTGTTAATATGTAGATTGTCTCCGAGTATAGGGAGGCAAAAACAAAATGCACTTGATAAAGGAGTAAACAGAATGGCACAAGAAAAAGTTGCAAAAGCAGGAGTCAAGAGAGAATCAGGCTATCTTTATTTTCTGGATGGCGATGGCGATGTCAGCCGCGCAGCCATGGTCCGCGGTCACAGCAAGGGACCGAAGGGAAAGAATGAAAAAGTCGCAAAAACAGGCGTAAAGAAAGAAGGCGGCTACATGTACTTCATCGACAAAGATGGTGATGTAGCACGCACGAAGATGGCCCGAGGCGGCAAGAAGAAATAGAAGAAATAGTTTCTCGCAAAGACGCAAAGGTCGCAAAGAACATCTTCAGGTTTTGCGTTCTTGGCGCCTTTGCGAGAGACTGGCGCTTTATGATTGTGGGGAGAGCTTGCGCGCCTGGCGTATCTGTTCGAGCGCCTGACTGGAAAGACCCATTCGGTTAAAAATGTCTGCAAGCAGATAGTGCCCGAATGCTATCTGACTATTTTCTTGGGCCAACCCCAGACCCTTTTCCGTCAGATCTTTTGCCCGCGAGAGATCTCCTCCTGAATCCATAATGTTTTTTGCCAGATAGAGATAAGCTACACCGTACTCCGGCTTGTCATGGATACAGGCTTCCAGTTGACGGCGTTCCTCTTCCCGATTTTGTTTCACGCGATAGATCCGGGCGAGATTAAACCGGGCGGGATATGTTTCGGGAAACACAGCTAGTTCCGCCTGATATTCTGCGATGGCCCGATCCCATTCGCCTCGCGCTTCGTGTATCAAGGCAAGATTAAAGTGCGCGTTTGGAATCCGTGGATTCAGCTCCACCGCTTTGGTCAGTTCTTTGGTTCCCGATTCATAGTCCTCTGCTTCGACATAGCAGGCGCCCAGACGGCTGTGCGAAATCGCCTGCCCGGGATCGAGCTCAACAATTTTTCGATAATGAATCAGTGCTTGATCAAATTTTTTCTCCGCAAGCGCAATATCGCCCAGCTGAAAGTACGATTTCGTATCCTTCGGATCGAGTTGCCTCAGCCGTTCGAACCCGGTCTTAGCCGCCCCCAAATTTCCTTCCTCTTTGTAGGCTTTCGCAAGAGCAAAAACCGCGGATGCAGATTCCGGAGACAACTGAACAGCTGTTTGGAAACTCGCTCTGGCTGTGGCAAAATCCTTCTCTTTCATGTAAAGGTTGCCAAGAACCAGGTGCGCCTCGAGAATTTTCGGATCCTGCCGGATCACCTCTCGAATCCTTGAAAAAGCTTCCTTGAGATCGCCTTCGGCTGAAAACCCCTGGGCTTGCTTGACCAGGTTGTACAGGCCGATTTTGTCTTTTGGATCAGGCAAGGGCCCGGATGCTTGAGTAGAAAATGTATGGGATCCGATATACCCGAGAGCCTGGAGTTTTTCGAGTGAATCGTTATCCATTGCCTGCGGAATAGCGGGTACCTCTGCAGCAATGAGCTGTGCGAGCTCAGATTCAAAATTAGCGACGCGCTGCCGGCTTGTCTCGTAAATGTTCTCTTTTTCTCCCGAATCCTGCGATACGCGATAGAACTCCCGGCGGGGTGCTTCAATGTATTTGTATTCGGAAGTGCGCAGCGACTTCAGCTCGCTCCATCCATAATGGAACTTCGGATAATACGACTCACTATACGCTGTCAATGCTTTAGGGAGCTTGTCTCCACGAACAAGCGGGAGCAGACTTACACCCTCGCTGCGTGGCACGGCCTGCACTCCGGCAGCTTCACAGATGGTAGGAAATAGATCAACGCTTCGCACCTGTTCGGCAATCTTCCGCGGTTCTTCTCCGGGCTTCCAGATCAGAAGAGGAACCTGCATCGTTGCATCATATATAAAAAAACCATGTGCGCTCTCTTGATGCTCCCCCAGCGATTCTCCGTGGTCCGATGTTAGTACTACAAGCGTAGTTTTTAGAAGATTGTTTTTTTCCAGATACTCGTGAATGCGACCGATGAGGTTGTCTGTAAACGCAATTTCCCCATCATACATACCGATTGCGCCCCGGCCCTTAAATTCAGAACGGAAAGGCTCCGGCGGATCATACGGTGTGTGGGGATCGTAAAAATGGATCCAGGCAAAGAATCGCGAGCTCTTGTTTTTGTCCATCCAGGACAGTGCCTGAGTCAGAGTCTCATCGCCCCTGCGCTGCACCGAATCAAGACTCACCATCTTGAACTTGGAAAGTTCAAAATGATCAAAGTATTCGTCAAAGCCCTGTGCGATTCCCCATCGCCGGTCCAGAACAAAAGCGCTGACAAATCCTCCTGTGTGAAAACCGGCGCCACGCAGCGTCTCGGCCAGAGTTTGCCACTTGTCTTCCAGATAGAAACCGCCATTGTCGCGAACGCCGTGAGTAAACGGATATTGTCCCGTCATGATCGTGCTGTGCGAAGGCAGAGTTAAAGGAATGGAGGCGGTTGCGTTTGTAAATACGGCACTCTTTTCAGCCCAGCGATCGATGTTGGGGGTAGCTGCGCGGGGATATCCGGAATAGCCTAAATGATCTGCACGAAGTGTATCGATCGTGATCAGCAGTACATTGCGGTCCGCTTCAGGCGAACGGTTTTTCTTGCATGCCACGCCCAGAATCAGAACTAGAATGGCGAGATAAACCTTTCCTTGTCTGAAGAAACCCCAAACTCCATTCATCCTTCATCCTTCAATTGTCCCGCGGAATGCTCATCATGCGCTGAAGCGCCAGATACGCAGCTTCGCGAACGTCAGGGTCCACTTTGATTTCAAACACTTCCTCCTCCAGCGATCGCAGGATAGCCGGAAGATCGATCATCTTCATATACGGACAATTTAGACGGCAGCCGATGCAACCGTCAGCCGGGATGAACTCGCGTCCAGGATATCGCTGCTTCAACTGGTGGATAATCCCCCATTCGGTTGCGATCAGGAAGGTCTTCGCATCAGGGTATTTTTCCGGAATCTGAAGCATACCGGAGGTCGAACAGATTTCATCCGCGATCGCGAGAATGTCCTCACGGCATTCGGGATGCGCAATAACTACAGCCTCGGGATTCTGCTCAAGTGTCTTTTTGACGTTTGCGCCGCGAAGAACATCATGTACCGAACAAGCGCCATCATATATGGCAATCTCTTTTTCCGGAACCTGTTTCGCGACCCAGTTTCCGAGATTCCGGTCAGGAGTAAACAAGATTTTCGAGTTTGGAATCTTTCGCACAACGGAAACAGCATTGGCCGAAGTACAGCAGTAATCGGAGAGTGCTTTTACCTCCGCGCTGGAATTGATATAGGTAACTACCGTGTGATCCGGGTAACGCTCCTTCCAATCGAGAAGCGATTCCGGTGTGATGGAGTCAGCAAGCGAACAACCCGCAGAAAGATTGGGTAACAAAACTTTCTTTTTGGGATTTAGAATCTTTGCAGATTCGGCCATAAAGTGGACACCGCAAAAGACGATGATATTTGCATCGGTGCGGGAGGCCTCCAGCGATAGTCCGAGCGAATCTCCGACAAAGTCGCCAACATCCTGCACTTCGGGAAGCTGGTAATTATGAGCCAGTAGGATCGCGTTCTTCGCCTTTGCAAGTCGACGGATCTCCTGCTGTAACGTAGGAATCGTTTCAATTCTCTCTTTTGTCAGCATCTTACTTTTCCTCTACGCGAGCGCCCTTGAGCGGACGAATCTGGTCCGTGCCGGCCGGAAAGATCCGCCAGAACTCTTTCCGGATCAATCCGGTAATCATCCTGCTCTTGTTCCAACCATGATACCCCGCGATCGCGTCCAGCATCTGGACCTCGCGGTCCGTGGCGGAATAGGTTCTAACCTTTCGCTTTATCAATTTCATTCTTATATAAGTTATATATAAATCATGAATGATTATAACGCCAAATCCCGGCGTTGTCAAATGGAGCGAAGGTGTCCCGCCTGCATTATGGGCCGCAGGCCTCTGGCCTGCACGTAGCCCTCTTCGTAGGGGCTGTGCATTTGCCAACCGCAAGCAGCCGAACAATAAAGTTGTGCTTGCCGAAAAGCAATTTTGGACCATCCAAGTGCCCGCAAATGCACGGCCCGTCCCGAGTAGTAAAGCTTCCTCCCGTGACGGACTGAGCATTTTCTGCTGCGAACAAAATTCAGCAACAAAGGAGTCCATCCACAATTGCAGCCGGAACAAAACTTTCGGGGGAAAATGCTCAGCCCTTCAGGCGAATTAATTGCCGTTACAGCGGTTTTCCGGCAAGGACCATCGAACCGGTTGGTTGCGGAACACCACCGCGTGGTTCGATCGTAACCGCAAACTGCAGTGCGCCACCCTGATAGGAAACTTTAGAGACAGTCACAACCGCCGAGCCACGCGCATCAGGATCAAACACACCAGCGCTGACGGGGCCCTTTGCACCGATTACCCAGAGCTGATAGGACTTCCCTGCCGGCAAAGGAGGAAGCCAGTCGCAGTAAAAGATTCCTTTCGAGGCGTTTGGACTCCAGAGCATCTTTGCTTTCGCCGCCGGTGTGGGTTGCAATCCGGTCAGTAGCGCAAGCTGGACGGATGGGTCCCGGAGCCATTCAATCTCCTGCGTTTGCTGTCTGAGAACATGCTGCATTTGCGAGATCTCGCTTTCCTTCTGCACCAGCTCCCGGTTCTGTTTCCAAAACAATGCCGCGGCCAGCATTACGAATATGATCGAAGCAGCAGCTAGCAACGCTCGTTTCCAGTTAGACTGCACGGGAACTTTGTATTCCTGATCCAGGCGGTTCCGAATCGTATCCTTTAGCTCCCGACGAAGTTTTCGCTGCGGAAGAGCATAAGGAAGGCGACCGGCAGTTTCCCAAAAGATCACCAATTCCGGTTCACAGATTTCACATCCCGCTGCCAGATGACGCTCCAATTTCTCCTTTTCAGCTCCGGTAAGCGCACCGATGGCATAGAGAGGGATCGATTCAAGATACTCATGTTCAAACATTGGTTTGATTTCCGGAAAATATCGATCGAAGCTTTGTCAACGCAGAACGAATGCGGCTCTTGATTGTTCCCAGAGGTTCACCGAGTCGTGCCGCGATTTCCTCCTGGGTCATTCCCTGATAATAGGAAAGCTCCAGGACAGTCTTCTGCTCTTTTGTCAATTGACCAAGCGCATTGCTCACGTAACGCTGCATCACGGTGGCAGTTTGTAAATCTTCACCGCTGGCAAGCTGCTCCAATCCTTCTTCTGCGCCATCGTCCACACGTGATTTGGCGGTTTTGCGGCTTCGATAACGATCCAGTGACCTGCTCCGGGCGATTGTGAACAACCACGTTTTGACCGATGCGCGCGATGGATCAAATCGCTCCGCTTCACGCCATATCTGGACAAATATCTCTTGCAACACGTCTTCGGCCTCTGCCTCCTCCTTTAATATACGAACGCAGAGGTTAAAAATGATTTGAGCGTACCTGTCATAGAAAAGGTCGAAGGCCTGACGGTTCCTATTAACGATGCCTGAGATCAACTCCGTGTCAGTCATGCAAACACTTATTGTAGTCATTGCCCATCCGCTTGCAATGAGTCACATTTTGTCAGTTCGGCAAACAAAAGTTTGCCCTTCAGGCACAAATCTCCCTCGAGCTCCAACTGGTATGCTGTTTGCTACAGTTTCACAATGCGATTGTTGTATTCGGGGGAAACCGACCTTGAGGGGGAAGTGTGTCACCTAAACTGAATGGACCGCGTGCGAAATCAGTTTGACAGCAGTCTCGAACTGCAGGTCGTGCTTCGCGCATTTCCTGATCTGTACTTTCAATTGGATTCGGGAGGCGTGTTTGTCGATTATCACGCAGCCACCAGATCAGAGCCTGACCTTCCTCCGGAATTCTTTATTGGTAAATCCTTCCGCGACGTCCTTCCTGAACCTGTAGCAAGAAATCTGGATTTTGCTTTGAAGAGAGTGGACGAAATCAGATCTACGGTTGTTTTTGAATACCTGATGAAACACCACGGCAAGACACACAGTTTTGAAGCCAGAGTCGTTCATGTATTTGAAGATGAGTATCTAGTTGTGGCGAGAGATATCACCGAACGTAAAGAGGTAGAAGAAAAGCTTCGAGACAGCGAACAGCAGTACCGGTTCCTGTTCGAAAATAATCCATCACCCATGTGGATCTATGATCTGGAATCCCTTCAATTCTTGGCCGTGAACCAGGCTGCGATCCGGCAGTATGGCTATTCAGTTGAGGAATTTCTAAGGATGGACACAACGGAGATTCGCCCTCCCGACAGCATTTTTCTGGAAGCCGTCAAGAGACTCGGTTCACATCTGGGTCTTGTATTTTCCAGAAAACGGGAACAGGAAAAAATCCGGTATCAGGCGACACATGATTTGCTCACCGGGCTTCCAAACAGGATCTTGTTTCAGGATCGCCACAGTGCCTGCGCGCAGGCTAACGCTGCGGTCGCTCGGATGCGACGCGTTCCAGGGTTTTTTGATTACCAAGCCTCTTCTGTGGATCACATCACCCCGATGCTTGCTGAAGGAATCAAGCTCCCCTTTAATTGTGGCTATTGTAGACACCGCCGGCTGGGACGCCGGCGGTGAGTAATGCCAGCCGGAGGCTGGCGCTCATCTATCGCAACCTCGAGATGAGCGCCGGCTTTCAGCCGGCATAAATGTCCGCCGG
>Ga0184626_10000608_pt1 | contig 11465 bp, 3 predicted proteins | sample PLM3_60_b1_FD_133142 | JGI IMG/M metagenome (GOLD analysis project Ga0184626, IMG submission 133142) | Groundwater sediment microbial communities from an aquifer in East River, Colorado, USA - PLM3_60_b1 | ecosystem: Environmental > Terrestrial > Soil > Riparian zone | place: USA: East River... | reverse complement strand
TCTCGAATACCGGCTGCACATCCGTCGGCGACTGGCTGATCACGCGCAGGATGTCGCTCGTTGCGGTCTGTTGCTCAAGAGCCTCCGTCAGGTCGCGGTTGCGCGCCTCCAGCTCCCTGAACAGGCGCACGTTTTCGACCGCGATCACGGCCTGGTCGGCAAACGTCTGGAGCAATGCCACCTGCGTGTCCGGGAATGGGCCGGGCTCAGGCCGGCCGACAGCAATTGCGCCGATCGGGCGTCCTTCGCGTACGAGCGGTACGGCAAGAATGCTGCGAAAGTTTGCGGCAACTGCGGCAGCACTCGCCACAAAATCAGGGTCCTCAAGCACGTCCGGGATCGCGACCGCGCTGCACGTCAGGATTGCCCGAGCGGCGGCCACGTCGCGGCTGGGCGGTCGCGGCCAGAGGCGGCGCATGGCCTCGGCCCCTCCCGGCGTCAAGTTCACGAGTGCCGCCAAGTGGATCAGCTCGCCGTCGAACGTGAAGACATTCACCGAACTGGCGCTGCACAGCTTCAGTGCGGCCGCCGCAATCGTATCGAACACCGGCTGCACATCGGTTTGCGACTGGCTGATCACGCGCAGGATGTCGCTCGTCGCAGTCTGCTGCTCCAAAGCCTCCGTGAGGTCGCGATTGCGCACCTCCAGCTCTTTAAACAGCCGCACGTTCTCGATCGCGATCACGGCCTGATCGGCGAACGTCTTCATGAGCTCGACCTGCGTATCGGGAAACGGTCCGGGTTCGGGCCGGCCGACGGCGATGGCGCCGATCGGGCTCCCCTCTCGCACCAACGGAACAGCCAGAACGCTGCGGAAACCCGCGGCAAGTGCGGCTGCCTCGATCACATACTCGGTGTCCTCGCGCACATCCGGTATCGCGACAACACTGCATGTGAGGATCGCACGGGTGACCCCCGTGTCGCGGCCGGGTGGCCTCGGGAACACCTTGCGCATCGCCTCGATGTATCCCGGATTCAGGTGCATGAGCGGCACCAGATGTATGAGCTCGCCATCGAACGTGAAGACATTCGCCGAACTCGCGCTGCAAAGCTCCAGCGCGGCCTTCGCGATCGTGTCGAAGACGGGCTGCACGTCGGTCTGCGACTGGCTGATCACGCGCAGGATGTCGCTCGTCGCGGTCTGCTGTTCCAGGGCCTCCGTGAGATCGCGGTTGCGCACCTCCAGCTCCTTGAACAGCCGCACGTTCTCGATCGCTATCACCGCCTGGTCGGCGAACGTCCGGAGCAGGGCGACCTGTGCGTCCGGAAACAGGCCGGGTTCCGGCCGGCCGACGTTAATCGTGCCGATCGCGCTTCCTTCGCGCATCAAGGGAACGGCTAGGACGCTGCGGAAGCCCCCGGCAACCGTCGTGGCCCCGATCGCATACTCGGGGTCTTCGAGCACGTCTGGAATCGCCACAACGTTCCGCGCCAGGATCGCCCGGCCGACTGCAGTATCGCGGCTGGGTGGCCGCGGAAAGACTTGGCGTATGGCCGGAAGATATTCCGGATTCACATTCACGACAGCCGCCAGATGAATCAGCTCGCCGTCGAACGTATAAACGTTTGCCGCGCTAGAGCGGCACAGCTTCATGGTGGCCGCTACAATGGTATCGAACACCGGCTGCACATCGGTCTGCGACTGGCTGATCACACGCAGGATGTCGCTCGTCGCGGTCTGCTGTTCCAGCGCCTCCGTGAGATCGCGATTGCGAAGTTCCAGCTCCTTGAACAGGCGTACGTTCTCGACGGCGATCACTGCCTGATCGGCGAAGGTCTCGACCAGCTCGACCTGCTTGTCGGTGAACGGCTCGACCTGGGCCTTCCACGTCACGATGACGCCGATCACCGACTCACCCCGGAGCATCGGTACCGCAAGCACCGTCCGGTAGCTTTGCAGGCGCTGTGCCTCCAGGTGCTCGTAGCCAGGCTGCTCAAGCACGTCAGGCACGTGGATGGTCCTGCGCTCCAGCGTGGCCAGCCCGGCGATCGATCCACGCCCGGGATGCATCGGGTGCTGCATCCAATAGTCGTTGAACTCTGGCAAGATCGCATAGCCTGCCATTGGCTTGAGCAATTCGCCGTCGAATTCGAAGATCAGGCTGTGCTGAGCCCCACACAGCTGAACCGCGCTGCGTACGATCGCATCGAAGACGGGTTGCACGTCAGTCGGCGAGCTGCTGATGACGCGCAGAATCTCGGCCGTCGCCGTTCTCTGATCGAGCGCGGTGGTCAGGTCGCGATTGCGAACTTCCAGCTCGGAGAACAGGCGCACGTTCTCGATGGCGATCACGGCCTGGTCGGCAAAGGTCGATACGAGCTCGATCTGTTTGTCGGTGAACGGCTGCACCTCGGATCGGGTCAACGCCAGCACGCCGATCGGAACACCCTCGCGCATCATCGGAACGCCGAGGATCGAGCGGAATTCCCCCAGCCGCTGCGCCTCCACGAACGTGTAGTCCGGATCGGCCTGCACGTCCGGGATATGAACGATCCGGCCTTCGAGCAGGGCCCGTCCGGTGGCCGAGCCGCGTTCCGCCACGATCGGAACATCTCTGACGTAGTCCATGAACTCGCGCGAGTAGCCGTAGGCCTCCGCGCGATAGAAAATTCCGTCTCTCTGGCGCGTGATGGTGCCCTTGTCGGCCCCGCACAGCCGTGCGGCCGATTCAACGAGGGCTCGCAGCACCGTCTGCAGGTCGAAGGTCGAGCGGCTGATGAGCTTGAGCACGTCGGCGGTGGCGGTCTGTTGCTGGAGGGATTCGCTCAAATCCTCCGTTCGCGTCTGCAACTCGGTGAACAGGCGCACGTTCTCGATGGCGATCATCGCCTGGTCGGCGAAGGTCTTCAGCAATTCGATTTGCGTATCGGGAAACGGCCTCGCCACGTCCCGATACACGGTGATCGTGCCAATGGGTTGTCCGTCGCGCAGCATCGGCACGGAAAGGGCGCTTCGGAAATTGGCCTTCCTGGCTACGTCGTGGTAGACGTACTCCGGGTCCGCACGTATGTCGGTAATGTGGACGATGCGGCGGGTCAGAATGGCGCGCTGGGTAGCGCCACCCCGGCTTGGTTGGCACGGATACGCGGTGCCAAAAGCAGCGATGCCTTCGGGTTTCAGATTCTGGAGAGCCCCGATGTGGATATGTTCGCCGTCGAACCGGAAGATTCCACTGAACACGGCGTCACACAACCCCAGCGCGTTGGCCGCAATCGTTTGGAAGACCGGCTGCACATCCGTCGGCGAGCTGCTGATGGCGCGCAGGATCTCACTGGTGGCCGTCTGCTGCTCGAGCGCTTCCTGCGTCGCGTGGAACAGGCGCACGTTCTCGATCGCGATCGCGGCTTGCGTGGCAAACGTCTCGACGAGCGCCACCTGGTCGGGTGCGAACAGTCCGGGCTCGCGGCGCCAGAGAAAGATCGCGCCGTAAGCCTTACCCTTGTGCATCAGCGGTACCGCCAGGACTGCCCGGAACCCGCTTTGTCTCGCGTTTTCCCCCGCAGCCGGAAATTCGGTGGCGAGCAGCGGAACCACATCGGCGTGATGGACGGTGGCGCGGTCGAGCACGGCGCGGCCGGTGATGGAGGTCCGCTGCAAAGGCACCGCGTGCATCGCCATCGGGTATTCGGCGTCGGCCGAATAGTGGGCCAACGGGTGCATCAAGTCGCCCTCGGCGAGGATCACGCGCGCAAAGGGCGCATGGCAAAGGCGGGCGGCCTGTTCCGCGACGGCTGCCATCACCGGCTGGACGTCGGTCGGTGAAGCCGACATCACACGCAGGATTTCGACGGTCGCCGCCTGCTGCGCCAGCGCATCGGTCAGCCGCTGCGCGGTCGTACGCTGGTCTTTGGCTAGGGACGGGCGCGACCGCTTGCCGGCGGGTGCCTTCGCACCGTTTCTGGCCTTGGCGGTCTTCGCTTCCCGGTCCATCGACCCTCCCTGTCGCCAGCGAACGTTATCCGTCCCGTGACCTGCGACAGGCTAGGCGAATGCGTCGCGGGGAGCAAGCATGATCGATGGACCGCGGCCCAGGCTTCAGTGAAAGTCGCGCGACCGGGTGGGGAGCGACCCCAGCATCGGCGTCAGGTCGACGAGATGCCCTGCAATCAAGTGGACCACATCGCTTTCGCGCTCGACGCGGCCGTAGACCGCCATCAGCCGTGACCCCAGCAACTCGCGTCGCTGGCGATCGAAGAGGTCGCACCACACGATCACGTTGGTCGCGCCGGTTTCGTCTTCGAGCGTCACGAAGATCACGCCGCTCACGGTGTCCGGCCGCTGGCGGCCGATGACGATGCCGGCGGTGCGTACGCTGCGGCCATGCGGCGTGCGCGTGACATCGGCCGCGGTGATGAGCCTCTTTGCCTGCAACTGCGCGCGCAGCAACGCCAACGGATGGCGACCGAGGGTGAGCCCCAGCGCGCGGTAATCGGCGGCGATGTCCTGGCCCTCGGTCGGCGTGGGAAGGGCGGGCGGCGTTTCGGCGAACGTCGTGCCGGCGCCGGCAAGGATGGGCGGCAGTTTTTCCACGCCCGCGACGTCCCACACGGCCGCATGCCGATGGCCGGCGAGGGCGGCCAATGCACCGGCCGCCGCGAGCGCGGTGAGATCGCACCGGTCGAGTTGCGCGCGATGCGCGAGATCGGCCACGTGCGCGAACGGCAGTGAAGCGCGCGCCGCGACGATGCGCTTCCCGCTTTCCTCTTTCAGTCCACCGATCATCCGCAGCCCGAGGCGCAAGGCGGGGACAGTTTGGTCCCGGTGCTCGGGCGAAGTGTTTGCAGGTGGGATTGACGACACTGGGTTCCCGCCTTCGCGGGAACGACGCCAAAGATTTTTGTCGCCCCCGCGAAGGCGGGGGCCCAGTGTAGTTATTGGTGACACATCGGAGTCGGCCTCCAGCGTGCAATCCCACTCGCTCACCGTAACATCGACATTGCGCACGTCGACGCCATGCCGCCGCGCATCCTGCACGAGTTGCGCCGGTGCGTAAAAGCCCATCGGCTGCGAGTTGAGGAGCGCGCCGCAGAAGGCCGCGGGCTCGTACAGCTTGAGCCACGACGACACGTAGACGAGCAGCGAAAACGACGCCGAGTGCGATTCCGGAAAGCCGTATTCGCCGAAGCCCAGGATCTGCTGATAGATCTGGCGTGCAAACGTTTCCGACAGACCGCGCGCGCCCATGCCGTCGATCAGCCGTTGCTCGAATTTCTCGAGACCGCCCTTCCTGCGCCACGCCGCCATCGAGCGGCGCAACTGATCGGCTTCGCCGGGCGAGAACCCCGCGGCGACGATCGCGAGCTGCATCACCTGTTCCTGGAAGATCGGTACACCGAGGGTGCGCTCGAGCACGCTTTTCACCGCGGCGCTCGGATACGTCACGGGTTCCAATCCCTGCCGCCGCTTGAGATACGGATGCACCATGCCGCCCTGGATCGGGCCGGGCCGGACGATCGCGACCTCGATGACGAGATCGTAGAAGCACGCGGGCTTGAGACGGGGCAGCATCGACTGCTGCGCGCGCGATTCGATCTGGAACACGCCGATCGTGTCCGCGCGCTGGCACATCGCGTAGACCGCCGGATCCTCCGCCGGAATATCCTGCATCCGTATTTCAACGCCGCGGAACTGCGAGATCATCGTCAGCGCGCGCCGAATGGCGGAGAGCATGCCGAGCGCCAGGCAATCGACCTTGAGCAAGCCCATCGCATCGAGGTCGTCCTTGTCCCACTGGATGACGGTGCGGTCCTTCATGGTGGCGTTCTCGACCGGCACCATCCGTTCCAGGAGGCCGCGCGCGATCACGAAGCCGCCGACGTGCTGCGAGAGGTGGCGGGGGAAGCCCATGAGGTCGCCGGTGAGCGTCACGAGCCGCGCGATCAGCGGATTGTCGGGGTCGAAGCCGGCTTCGCGGATGCGCGCGGGGTCGATGTTGCGGCCGTCCCACCAGGCGAATACGCCGGACAACCGGTCGACCTGTGCCAAGTCCAGGCCCAGCGCCTTGCCCACGTCGCGCACGGCGCTCTTCGGCCGATACGTGATAAGAGTGGCAGCGAGTGCCGCGCGTTCGCGGCCGTACTTGTTGTAGACGTACTGCATCACCTCTTCGCGCCGCTGGTGTTCGAAGTCGACGTCGATGTCGGGTGGCTCGTTGCGCTCCTTCGAGATGAAACGCTCGAACAGCATGTTCATCCGCGCCGGGTCGACTTCGGTAATGCCGAGCGCGTAGCACACCGCCGAGTTGGCCGCCGATCCGCGGCCCTGGCAGAGGATGCCTTTGCGGCGCGCGAACGCGACGATGTCGTGGACCGTGAGAAAGTAGGGTTCGTACTTCAGTTCCGCTATTAGCGCGAGCTCGTGCTCGATAAGTTCGCGGACGTCGGGCGGCGCCGCGACGCCCCCATACCGCCGAACCAATCCCGCTTCCACCAATTCACGCAGATGGCTCGCTGGCGTAGCACCCGCCGGTACCAGCTCTTCGGGATATTCGTAGCGCAGCTCGTCGAGCGAGAACGATGAGCGCGCGGCGAGATCGAGCGTGGCATCGGTCAATTCGCGCGGATAGAGCGTGGCGAGCCGCGCGCGCGAGCGCAGATGGCGTTCGCCATTCGGAAACAGCGCGTAACCGCACTCGGAAAGCGGCGTGCGCAGACGGATCGCCGTCAGCGTGTCCTGCAGCGCGCGCCGGGCGCGCGCGTGCATATGGACGCCTCCCGCCGCGACGAGCGGCAGTCCCGTGGCGCGGGCGAGCACCTGCAGCGAGTTGAGGCGCGCGCGGTCGCCGGAGCGCGCGAAGAGTTCGGCGGCGATCCACGCGCGGTCCGCGAATACGCCAGCGAACCAGCGCGCGTCGGTGACCGGCAGGTCGCTGCGCGCGACGCGTGGAAGCCACAACGCGAGACAGTTCGGCGCCACGCTGGCGACCTCATCGCGCGTGAGCGCGTAGGTGCCCTTGACCGCATTGCGGCGGCCGCGCGTGATGAGCTGCGCGAGATCGCCGTACGTGGTGCGGTCGGTTGCGTAGAGGACGAGTTGCAGGCCATCGACCAACGTGAATTCGCTGCCGATCAAAAGCGGCAGCCTGGCGTCCTTGGCCGCGAGATGCGCGCGCACGATCCCGGCGACGGAACACTCGTCGGTGAGGGCGAGCGCCGCGTAGCCAAGCGCCTGCGCGCGTTCCACGAGCTCTTCCGGATGCGAGGCGCCGCGCAGGAACGAGAAGTTGGACAGGCAGTGCAGTTCGGCGTAGGGCGGCAGCATGACCCGTCCATTATACCGTTTATTTATACGGTAAATGACGCCACAGCGCCATGTCCGTTCCACCCCAAGCGCTGACGCGGCAGGATTGCCGCTAAGATGCCGGGGCGCTCCAGGCAAGACCGCGCCGCCGGCCTGCCACCCCTCGACCTTCGATACCTTCACGCATGCCCGCCATCGCCTTCGACCGGTTCTACCGCTACGCCGAACTCACCGAACTCCTGCATGCGTTTGCGCGCGATCATCCGCACCTCGTAACGGTCGAAGCGATCGGCAAGAGTCACGAGGGCCGCGACATCCGGGTGGCGACGGTCACCAATGCGCAGACGGGGCCGGCGGCGGACAAGCCGGCGTTCTGGGTCGACGGCAACATCCACGCCACCGAAGTGGCGGCATCGGCGGCGAACCTCTACTTTCTGGACTACCTGGTCACGCAATACGGCCACGACGCCGACGTCACACGCGCCCTCGACACGCGCGCGTTCTACATCTGTCCGCGCATCAATCCCGACGGCGCGGAATGGGCGCTCGCGGACAAGCCGAAGTGGATCCGCTCCAGCACGCGGCCCTATCCGCACGACGAGGAAGACATCGAAGGGTTGACCGTCGAGGACATCGATGGCGACGGCCGCATTCTGCAAATGCGCATCGCCGATCCGAACGGCGTCTGGAAAGCGCATCCGGAGGAGCCGCGGCTCATGATTCGCCGCGAGCCGGCCGAGACGGGGGGCACGTATTACCGCATCGTTCCCGAGGGCACGGTGGAAGGCTACGACGGGTTTACGCTGCGCGTGAAAAAACCGGTGCAGGGCCTCGATCTCAATCGGAATTTCCCGGCGTCGTGGCGCCAGGAATTCGAGCAGCTCGGCGCCGGTCCGTATCCCGTTTCCGAACCGGAAATCCGGGCGGTCGTGGACTTCGTCACGCGGCACTCCAACATCACCGGCGGCACTTCGTTCCACACGTGGAGCGGCGTGTTGCTGCGCCCGTTCGAGCATCAACCCGACGAGGAAATGCATGCGGAAGACTTGTGGGTCTACCAGGCGACGGGACGCAAGGGAACGGAGCTGACCGGCTACCCGCACATCTCCGTCTATCACGAGTTTCGCTATCACCCGAAATCCGTCATCGGCGGCACGTTCGACTGGGTCTACGAGCATCTGGGCATATTCAGCTGGGTTGTCGAGATCTGGTCGCCGATGCGCGAAGCCGGCATCACCGACTACAAGTTCATCGACTGGTTTCGCGATCACGCGCCCGAGGATGATCTCAAGGTGCTGCGCTGGAGCGACGCCACGCTTGGCGGTCTCGCGCATATTCCGTGGCAGCCATTCGATCATCCGCAGCTCGGCAGGATCGAGATCGGCGGCTGGAACCGCTTTCACGCGTTTGCCAATCCTCCGCCGCAATTTCTCGAGCGCGAACTACAGCGCTTTCCGAAGTGGCTCGTCTGGCAAGCACTGATCTCGCCGAAACTCGAGTTGGTTCATGCGGGCGCGACGCCCGTTGGCGGCGACAACTACGCAATCGTGCTCGTCGTGCAGAACACCGGCTGGCTGCCATCGTACGTGTCGAAGCGCGCGCTGGACCGCAAGACGGTGCGCGGGCTCATCGCCGAAATCGCATTGCCTGCGGGCGGGGCGCTTGTGCAAGGCAAGCGACGGATGGAACTCGGACAACTGGAAGGCCGCGCGTACAAGCACACCGGCATTTCGTTCTGGCCGGACTACCACGTCACCGACGATCGCCTCAAGATCGAATGGGTCGTGCGCGGGAAATCCGGCGACGTCGTCAACCTCGTTGCGCGGCACGAGCGCGCCGGCACCGTGCGCGTCGACGTGACGCTTTCGTGACCCGCGATCCTGAGGTAGCGAAGTAGAGTTATGGCAACGCGCGCGATCGTTGACGCGGCGCAAGGAGGCCCCACGTGAATGTCCGCATGCCTGTCCAGTGGATTCGTGCCGGCGCGGTAATCGCGCTCGTCGCGACCGGCTGCGCCGCACCGCCATCTCCGCCATCGCCGCCGCTGGCCGGGCTCGAGCGCATCGAGCACATCGTCGTCATCTATGCGGAGAACCGCAGCTTCGATCATCTGTACGGGCGCTTCCCGGGCGCCAACGGGCTCGCCAACGCGACCGCCGACCAGATGAAGCAGCTCGATCGCGACGGCAAGCCGCTGCGCGAATTGCCGCCCGCGTGGAAAGGCAAGGATCCGGACCCGGCGTTTCCACACCGGATGCCGAATCGGCCGTTCCAGCTCGATGCGCCGCCGCTCAATCTGCCGCTGTCGCAACAGGTGCGCAGTCCCGTGCACAAGTATTACCAGAACATCGAGCAGATCAACGGCGGCCGCAACGATCGCTTCGCCGAAGTGTCGGATGCCGGCGGCTACGTGATGGGTTACTACGACGGCAGCAAGCTCGCGTTGTGGCAGTGGGCGAAGGACTACACGATCGCCGACAATTTTTTCATGGCGGCATTTGGCGGGTCGTACCTCAATCATCTGTGGCTCATTTGCGCGTGCACGCCGCGCGACGAGAAGGTCCCTGCGAGCATGCGCGCACAGCTCGACGAGCGTGGATTTCTCAAGCGCCAGCCGGGTTCGCCCGCTTCGGCGCTCGACGGCGACCTCCTGTTGTTCGATGGCGATTTCACGCCCGATGGTTACTCGGTCAATACGACGCAGCCGCCGCACCAGCCGTCGCTCGTGATGCCCGCGAAAGGCGGCGATGCCACGCGGACGGATCCCGCGAAATACACGCTGCCGCCGCAGACGCTGAAAACCGTCGGCGACACTCTGAGCGCCAAAGGCGTGTCCTGGGCCTGGTATTCCGGCGGTTGGAATGTTGCGATGAAAGACGGCGTGCAACCGCCCGAGAGCAAGCGCACGGTCATCTACAACCGCGAAAAGGGTGCGATCAATTTCCAGGCGCACCACCAGCCGTTCAACTATTTCGCGCGCTACGCGCCGGGAACTCCGGATCGCGCGCAGCACCTCAAAGATTACGACGAGCTCGTCGCCGCCATCGACAAAGGAAACCTGCCGCAGGTGGCGTTCTACAAGCCGCAAGGCTCGCTGAACCAGCATCCGAGCTACACGGATGTCCAGTCCGGCGACCTCCACATCGCCGATCTGCTCACCAAAATCAAGGCAAGCCCCCAATGGGCGTCGACCGTCGTCATCGTGACCTACGACGAGAACGGAGGTTTTTGGGATCACGTACCACCGCCCAAAGGCGACCGCTGGGGGCCGGGCACACGCATTCCCGCGATCATCATTTCGCCGTTCGCGAAAAGAGGCTACGTCGACCACACGCCCTACGACACGACGTCGATCATCAAATTCGTCACGCGTCGCTTCGGGCTCGAGCCGCTGCCCGGCGTTCGTCCCGATGCCGGCGACCTCACCGCCGCATTCGATTTCGGCCGTTAATGTCGGGACGGGCCGGTCTCGCGGGGGTCCCCCGCGGCGTGTGGGTGCTGGGCGTTGTCAGCCTGTGCATGGACGTGTCGTCGGAGACCATCCATGCGCTGCTGCCGCTGTACATGGCCACCGTGATGGGTGCAAGCACGTTCGTCATCGGCGTAGTCGAGGGCATCGCCGAAGCGACGGCGCTGATTGTCAAGCTCTTCTCCGGTGTTGTGTCTGACTGGTTCCGCAAACGCAAGCCGCTCGTGCTGCTGGGCTACGGTCTCGCCGCTGTCGCCAAGTTTGTGTTTCCACTCGCGCCGACGCTGGGCTGGATCATCGCCGCACGGATCGCCGATCGCGTCGGCAAGGGCATTCGAGGTGCGCCACGCGATGCACTGATCGCCGACATCACGCCGGAGGACGCGCGCGGACGCAGCTTCGGGTTGCGGCAGGCGCTCGATACGGTAGGCGCGATCGGCGGGCCGCTGCTGGCGCTCGCCGCGATGGCGATTTTCGCGAGCAACTTCCACTTGGCCTTCTGGATTGCCGTCGTGCCCGCGGTGCTATGCGTGATCCTGATCGTCGTCGGCGTCGACGAACCGGACAAGAAGGCCGATGACGCAGCACTCAGGCATCGCTTGCGGTTCGCCGACAGCCGGCGGTTACCTGGGAGATTCTGGTTCATCGTGGCGATCGCCGGTGTTCTCACGCTCGCGCGCTTCTCGGAGGCGTTTCTGGTGTTGCGCGCGCAGAACGTGGGCTTCGCCGTGGCTCATGCGCCGCTGGTGATGGTCG
>Ga0184626_10000607_pt1 | contig 11475 bp, 10 predicted proteins | sample PLM3_60_b1_FD_133142 | JGI IMG/M metagenome (GOLD analysis project Ga0184626, IMG submission 133142) | Groundwater sediment microbial communities from an aquifer in East River, Colorado, USA - PLM3_60_b1 | ecosystem: Environmental > Terrestrial > Soil > Riparian zone | place: USA: East River... | reverse complement strand
TATCCGACCGGTTCGGCGCGAGTTTGGACGGCACCGTCGCTGGAGATGAGATGACCGCGCTGACTCCAGCTCGCCTCCACCCCCAGGGAGGACCGGATGGGACCGGATCACGCGATTGCGGCACCCATGAAGCGCGAGCGGTTCCTGCGGCACCCCGAGCAGGTCGCCGCCGCGCGCCGCTTCGTCGCCGAGCTGCTGGCTCGTGGCTCCGACGCGCGGGAGACGGCTCGCCTGCTGGTCAGCGAGACCGTCACCAGCATGCTGGACCAGGCGCCCTACGGCCGCGGCGACGGCGCCTTCGAGATCACCTGCGCGGTCGACGACCACCGGCTCTACGTGGAGGTGTCGGACGACGGCGGGCCCGCGCGGCTCCGACGGCGCGTCCACCACGTCCATTCCGAACGCGGACGCGGGCTGCAGCTCGTGCAGGCCCTGGCGAGCCGCTGGGGCGTCCGCGAGGACGTGGCCGGTCGGACAATCTGGTTCGAGCTCGACCTGCCACGGCCACGCTGACGTGGCCTCGGGGCGACCATCCAGCGGCTCAGCCGACGACGGGTGCCGCCTGGGTCATGCCGAGTCCCCTTCCGCCTGGTGGAGCTCGTGGGCGGTCCGCACCGCGTCGGCCCGCAGCAACAGCCCGACCAGCCTGCCGTCGGAGGTGGTGATGGGCGCGTTCTCGAGGTCGTGGTCGACCATGCGGTGGGCCATCTCCGTGATCGGCACGTGCGGCCGGAAGGTGCTCGGTCCCGGCCGCATCGCCGCCTCGATCCGGCTGGCCGGGTCCCCCTCGAGCTCGTTGGCGCGGAGCAGGCCGAGCACCACGCGCTCCTGGTTGACCACCACGCAGGCGTCCCATCCCGCGGCCCGCACCCGGCCCTGCGCCTCCCCCAGGTGCTCGTCCAGCGCGCAGGTGGGGACGTCGCCGCGGGCGACCTCCCCGGCGCGCGGACGTCCCGCGCCGGTCCCCTCGATGGGCCCCCCGGCCGCCAGCCAGTCCAGCTTGCCGGCCACGTAGTGGTACACCTGGGTGAAGCCCATGCTCTCGAGCCGCCACGCGGCCCTTGCGCTGAGGTCTCAGGCCGAGTCCCAGCAGTACACGACGACCGCTCGATGCCGGTCGAGCACCTCGGCGGCCTGCTCCTCCAGCCGCCGCAGCGGCAGGTTGACGGCGCCGGGGAGGTGCTCCTCCTCGTACTCGTGCGCCGGCAGGACCTCGACGAGCTGGGCTCCGTGGTCGACGAGGCGGCGGACGCCCTCCCGGTCGATCTCGCGCGGCATGGTCACCTCCGGTCGGCGGTCTGGGTCGATCATGGCCGGGCGGCCGCCGCCGCGTCCAGACGCCGGGTCGCCGCGGTTCAACCGAACGGGGCGAACTGGTGGCGTGGCCGGTGGACCACGCCGTCGGGGAGGATCGCGGTGGCCAGCTCGCCAGCGGCCAGCGCCTCCAGGAACCCGGTCACCGGCATGCGGTGGACCTCCTGGCGGGCGGCGCGCGACTCCAGCAGGGCCACCGGCCAGTCGCCGGGGTCGCCCTGCGTCACCCAGTACAGCTCGTCGCCGTTGTCGGTGCGCCCAAGCGGCAGCACGCCGCCTTCCTCGGGGAAGGGCGGCAGCGGCAGCCGCGCCGGGAACCTGGCCCTGGTCTGGGCGTAGGCGGCAAGGACGCGGTCCTTCTCGAACAGCAGGTTGCCGTCCTGCCCCTGGGCGAAGGGGTTGAACAGGTACAGGAAGTCGTCGACCTTGCCCGAGCCGTACAGCTCGGTGAAGGCCTTGAAGTCGTCCGGCAGCCCGGTCCCGAGGGCCGCCTCGACCTCGGCCCAGCCGTCCGGGGAGGCCGGTTCCAGTGGCTCGGCCGGCGGCGGCAGCAGCCGGCGAAGCTGCTCCAGCATGCGGTCTCCTTAGGTCCTCGGCTACGGGACGACGGTCTCCTGGACGGCGGCCGCCGGGGTGTTGGCGACGGTGACGTCGAGGCGGAAGCCCCGGTCGCCGCTGGCGGTGATCCGGATCGCGCTGGGCGCTCCCTTGGAGGTGCGGCTCGGGTAGAGCGGCCGCACGGCGTAGCGGACCGTCTCGCCGGCCTGTACCGCCTCGGCCACGGCCGTCTCGTAGTCGCGCATCACCGGGCTGTTGGCCCGCGTCTGGTAGAGCGCGACCAGGTTGGCCGTCAGCGCACCCGAGCCGCCGAGCTGGCGGCCGAGCAGGTGCCCGCGGGCGCGGTTGCGCGCCGGCAGCCGGTCGAAGCCTGGCGGTCGGATGCCCTGGTCGGCCGTGGAGCCGAGCTCGTCGCGCTCGGCGGCGGTGACCATGGCGGGGGTGATGGTGGCGCGGATGCCGCTGCGCTGGCCGGTGTCGGGATCGACGCGGCCGTAGTCGACGGTGCCGCCGAGGCGGCGGATGGCCGCGCGGTTGTCGGCGGGTCCGTCGACGCCAGGGGGTCGCCGGGTCGTCGTCGGGTTCGTCGGCGACGGCAACGCGCCCCGGTCGACGAGCAGGTAGCCGATCCCGGCGACCAGGACGGCCACCAGCAGGTAGCCGAGCGAGCCGGACCGGCGGGAGGAGCGACGACGTGAGCTGCGGCGGCGCGGCGGCATGCGGCTCCAGGGGTCGGGTGGACGGCGATGGTGCGCGTGCTGCATACGCTCGCTGCCGCGGGCGGTCGGATGCAACTCCGAATGCACGGCAGAGGGAGGTTGCGGGAGGCGACGCGGCCGGACTAGATTTGCGCCTTGACGAATCGGCCTCAATCAGACCAATGAGGCCTAGTGGTCGAAGCGAAGAAGCCGATCCTCTCTCAGTCGCAGCACGCTTCCTCCTCGTGGCTGGTTGAACCGGATCGCAGAGTTGGTGAGCGTGGGACGCCAGGCTGACGCCGAGGCGAACCATCCCGGTGGTGGTACGCCAATGGAAGGCCGGAGGGGCACTGGGAACGGCACGGAGGATCCGAGCCGGCCCAAGGTTCGTCTGTTCTTGAGCTACGCGGAGGAGGACCACGCCGCCGTCGACGGCCTGGTGAGCCATTTCCGCGATGAGGGCTTCGAGCTTTACGACTGGCAGGACCCATCGCGACGGGGCGGCCGGATCGTCGACGGCATCGAAGCGGCGATTGGCCGGGCAGACGCCTTCCTGGCGTTTCTCTCCCCTCACTTCCTGACCTCTCCCTGGTGTCGTCTGGAGAGAAACCTGGCCCTTCATCGTGAGATGGACCGAGGACCAGGAGTAGCGCCGCTACCATTCATTTTCGTGCTGGAGGTCGCAAAGACCCCCTATCCCACGGCGGGGTTTCTGCGAGACTACGACTGGTTCGACCTGACCACCCCGCGACATCAGGAGCAGGCACTAGCCGACCTGACCAGCAGGCTCAGGGAGATTGGCGCCACCGTGGCCGAAACCCCTGCCACAACCAGCGCCGACCAGGTCCCACCGCTGTTCCGCAACCGCGGCGAAGAGCTGAAGCGACTGGTGGCGGCATTGACCAATCCAGCCGACTCACACTTCTGGCTCGTGATCTCCCCGCCCGAATTGGGCAAGTCCTGGTTCCTCGATCGTCTCAACGTCGAGATGGCAGTCCAATCGCCCAAGTGGGTGACGAGACTGGTTGACGTGAAGGAGGAACCGCTCGACATACGCAACGATGCGGCCCGGCTCTGCGCTCGCTTCTTCGGGTCCGGCGTCCCGCACGACGTCGCACAAAAGATCAATACAGGCACGAGTCCCTACCTTTGCCTCTTGGACAGCGCCGAGCTGTTGCAAAGGAAGACCGCGAGAGAATTGCGCTTCCATCTCGGAGAGATCTACCAACTCGTGCAGAACGCCGGTAACATCAACGTCCGGCTCGCCTTTGTCGCCGCGAGCCGCCGGCAGGACGACTGGAAAGGCGTCGAGCCGAAACCCCGCTTCTCCGCGCTGCCGCTGACCCAATTCAAGGTGAACGTGGTGAACCAAGCGCTACGCGACCTGGCGGAGCGAGACGGTCGAGCCTTTACCAACGACGAGTTCCAGAAGAATGCCGAGCGAGTCCACCAGCTGAGTGAGGGGCTGCCAGCCTTGCTCGTGCGCTGCCTCCATTGGATACAGACGCAGGGATGGACTGGCATCGGTCGTCTCGAGACGCAGGAGCTCTTCGAACAACTCGCGCGACCCTATATCCAGGGCGGGCTGCTATCGCTGGATAGCCTCTTCCCGTGGAGCGGGGACAATCCTACGGAACAGCGAACTCCGCTGGAACAAGCCTTCCGGGTGCTCGCGCCGTATCGCCTCTTCACGCAATCCCACCTACGCCACCACGCCGAGTCCGACGCAACGTTCAGAGCGGCCCTGGTCCGGTCTGAATGGCCTGTGGGGCATCTCTGGCGGGCCATCAGTGACACCGCCCTGCTGTTGCAGCCGCTCGATGAACCATGGCTGGAGATCCACCCTGCAATCCGCCGACTCCTCTATCGCTACTTCTACACGACTGACCGGCGCCGGGCGGGTGCTCACCGCGCCGCTCGCACATTCTATGACGGTTGGGGAGGCAGCTCGGCAGGAAAGGAGCAGGGCGTCGTCCTCGTAGAGTGCCTGTGGCACGAAGCGGCCTTCCTGCTACTGAAGAAGCCTAAAGGCATGGAGCAACTCCTCATCCGATCTGCCCGGAGGCTCTCCCAGACGCTACGAACGACTCCCGCGTTCGCCGAGGATGAGCTGCGAGCGTTCACAGCCAGGCGGATGAGGGATGACGAGGAGCTCCAGGACGCGGTGGGCCACTCCCGCGACCTGTTCGAGGTGCTCGTAGAGATCGTCGAGCAGCCGCCGGGACAGGAGTCCGCGCATGGATGAGGACGCCCCGTTCCCGGACTACATCCCGCGCCTCGAAGAGAAACGCATCCGGCAGGCGGCAGCACAGGTCAAGAAGGACCGGCGTAGCCGTGCGGTGCTGCTCTACGGCCCGGGCGGGGCGGGGAAGACCTCGCTGATCCGCGAGCTGGCGCGGACTGCCACCGACGATACGACCATCTGGCTGGAACCCATCGATGTGGATGATTCGGAATACTGGCTGCTTTCCAGCTTGGAGCGGAGGATTGCCGACGGGCTGGACCCCGGTGGGGTGTATTTCCGACGCTACGTAGACGAGATCTCTCGATTTCCACAATACACACAGGAGCGTATCGGCCACGAAACGGTTCTCAGTCACCTCAGGCGCATCAAACGGGTATTCATTGAGTGTTACGGCGACTACATCCAGGCTAGCGGTAAGACCGTGGTCATCGCCCTCGACACGGTGGAAGCCATTCGTGGCACCTACCTGCTGTTGACATTGACCCAGTGGATGAAGGCACTCCCGGGCACCCTCTTCATCTTGACTGGTCGTCCGCTCGCGAATGGTGATCGCCAGGATTCGATCCAGCGCGAGCTGAAGGACCCCCATCAGCCTCTACCCGTCCAGGTCGTCCGCCTGGCCGGCTTCAGTCAGGCCGCGGGACTCAGGTACCTGGAGAGGAGCACGGTCGCGACCGGGCTCTCCGCACAAGAGAAGCGCAAGCTGGTCCGTCTCACCCGCGGGCATCCTCTCTGGCTGGCGCTCGCCATCGACTACCTCACGAACGTTGGAGTGCCAGAGGAGGCCGAGCGAAACTCGCTCACTCGAATCCGGCGGGACGTGCCCTACAAGGGGACAATGAATCGCGACGGGAAGCGCTTGCACGAGGCGTTCAAGCGCCGCCTCGTGACTCCCTATCGGGAGACCGACTTCTGGCATGAAGCCATCAAACGTTTGGCGGTGGTGCGCCAGAGCGTCAACCAGTCGATCTGGCAACAGCTCATGAGCGACTGCAAGCTGCCGGATGGGACGGCAAGCTGGGACGACGCATGGAGACAGCTGCTCGACATCCCGTGGGTTCGGCCTCGCGCCAACCGCCACCACGTGACGCTGCATGACGCCCTGGCGGAAGAGTTGGCACTGCGCATCATCCCCCTGCACGACCTGGACCAGGCGTGGCGGCGTGGCCTGTGGACCAAGGCTGCAGGGATTTATACCAGGCTGACGCAGGGCCCTGACGAGGAGCTCGACGAGAAGCTCGCGGACCTCGATCGGAGATTGCAGCTGGCGGTTGGACGCTCTCTCCCACCCGAGCAGGCGGGCGCGCTCGTGGAAGAGGTAATTGGGCTCGACACCCGGAAGCGCAGGCTCGACCAGCTCAGGGCAGCCCGCCTCTACTATGAGATCCTCGACGACTTCGAGAAGGGCAGCCGGGAATTCCTTTCCCTCTTCGACAAGGCTGCCCGCACACACGATGTCCTGTTCCAGGAGCTGGTCGTCCTGGAGATGCAGCGATTTCTGCCGAACGGCATCGATCTAGCCTCATTCGGTGACGTCATCCGCGCCAGGATCATCGACTACCATAGATGGCTCTCCTCGAAGAAGCCAGGTATCTTCCTCGAGATCGGCCTGAGGACAGCAGCCTACCTTGTCGAGACCGAACAGGCGGAGATCGCCATCGAGCTGCTCGGCAAGCTTCCCGAGGATGAGGCCGACGAGGACCAGCGGTATGGTCTGAGCAATCACCGCGGCAATGCCTGGATGCGCATCCCCGGCCGCGTCCGCGAGAGCGAATCGCATTTCCTTCAGGCGCTCGCGGACGCGACCGCGTTGACGGCACCCGACCGCGAGCGAAGGATCGCGGAGGCCCACAAGGAGCTCGGCTTCTACTATCGCAACGTGGGCTTGTGGCGGGAAGCCGACGAGGCCTACCGGAAGGCGGCCCACGTGATCTCGGCGACCTTGACGTCGGAGAGCACGGAAGACGACCGGGAAGAGATGGCCTCGATCCACACCAACTGGGCCTACGTCAAGGCGCTGCGCGGTAGCTATCGCGAAGCCCAGAACCTCGTCGAGAGCGCCATTAGCGTCCGGCGAAGTCTGGGCAGGACCCGAGGGTTGGGGATCTCGTTGAGCGTCTGTGGCGAACTCTATCGGTATGACCGGAAGTTCCAGAGGGCCTGGAAGGCCTATGAAGAGGCCAGGATCATCTTCGAGACGTTGAGCAACTGGTCATGGCTGGGGCTGGTCTACCAGGAGCAGGCGATCTGCCTCTTTCAGGCAGTGCAGGAGGGCATCGAGCTCCCCGATGTCGACAACCCCGTCGGCCAGGCCAGACGCCGGATCACTTGGGCGCTGGACTTGTGCCGTGACCAGGCCGTCCGGGGCTATCCCTCCGCTCTCAACCGCGCCGGCCGCATCTTCGGCGCCACGGACCATCAGGCCGGGCTGGAGTACCTGGAGCAAGGCATCGACCAGGCTCTCCAGGTCGTCGACGGCTGGTTCTGGTTCGCGAACCTGATCGAGTATGTCGAGTTGAGCTATCACGCCTGGCGGGAAACCGAGCAGCCGGAGCACCTTGACCGCATCCTCCAGCGTGCGTCCACGATCGAGGAAGCGACAAACGACTATGGCTTTGAGGACCTCAAAGGTCGGTGGCAGCTTCTCAAAGGGCACCTGGCCATCCACGAGGGCCGGCTCGACGATGCGCTCCAGAATTACAAGGACGGTTTTGCCCTCATCGACGAGGGCTACGTTGGCTCGCACGGCGCAGCGGCGATTCCGAGCGAATTCAGACGTTTCCAAGCGCTGTTCGAGAAACTGGACTCCGAGGTCCAGCGGCAATGGTACGAGGAATTGCATCGCGCTTGGAGCGATCTCGAGCACGGTGACACCTCGCTCCTGGCTCGGCTGGAGGAGCTTTACGTAGGTGTGCAATGGCCACAACCCCACCCGCCAAGAGAGGGTTGAGACATGAGCGGAGCGCACCCGTCGCATCGGGCTGTCGCACTCTCGCCCTTCGATCTCCCAGAACCGCAGCAGTTGATGCTCAACGGCTGCGAGGACTGTGCCTGCCCGGTCGCCAGCGACCAGATCATGGAGGGCTGGGTTCCACCAGGAACCTCCGATCTCCTGGCCGACACGAGCCGATGGGTCTGCGGCAGGGAGGTCGCCGAGATACCGCTCGACTCGGAGCATCAGGTTCTCTTCAACCCGTTCGCGCAGGGTGGAGTCGTCGTCGTCAACCAGGCAGCGCGCCGGATCTTCCATGGCTTTCGGCGGCCCACCACGCTCGGCGCCGCACGCGCTGCGTGGCCCGGGCGGGGAGAGGAGTTCGACGCGGTGCTGGGGCGGCTTGTCTCCCTCCAGATCGTCCATCCTCTGGAGCGATCCCCAGCGCCTGAGTTCCAGGGCAGCACGGTGCTGACGGCGTGGCTGCACGTCACCAACGCCTGCAACCTCCGCTGTCCCTACTGCTATGTGAACAAGAGCAACGAGGGCATGGACGAATCCGTCGGGCGCGCTGCCGTGGAGGCGGTGTTCCGGTCGGCGGTCGACCATGGTTTCCAGGCGGTCAAGCTGAAGTACGCCGGTGGCGAGGCGAGCCTCGACCATCAGCTCATGATGACGCTGCACGGCCACGCGCAGGCGTTGGCCGTCCAGCACGGGTTGCGGCTGTACGCCACGCTGCTGAGTAACGGTGTCGCCTTACCTGTGCGGCTCAGCGAAGCGCTGAAGGCGCATGGCATCCGGGTCATGATCTCTCTGGACGGCGTGGGCCAGCAGCATGACGTGCAACGCCCGTTCGCGAACGGCAAGCCGTCGTTCCGGTTCGTCGAGCGCACCATCGCCCGGCTGATCGAGGAGGGTCACGCCCCCCATCTCTCCATCACGATCACCAATCGCAACCTGGAGGGATTGCCGGAGGTGGTGCGCTTCGCCTTGGAGCGGGAGCTGACGTTCAGCCTGAACTTCTTCCGTGACAACGACTGCGCCGCCAGCTTCGCCGATCTCAGATACGAGGAGCAGGCGATGATCTCCTCGCTCGTCGAAGCCTTTGCGGTCGTCGAGGAGTTCCTGCCGCCCTGGAGCGTGCTGGGTTCCATCCTGGACCGCGGGCAGCTGCTACAGCCCAGGCAGCGGTCGTGCGGCGTGGGACAGGACTACATCGTCGTCGACCAGCGGGGACAGGTGGCGAAGTGCCACATGGAGATCGAGAGGACGATCGGCGACGTCTTCGGTGCCGACCCGCTGCAGCTGGTCCAGCGGGACACGACCACAGCACAGAACCTCTCGGTCGACGAGAAGGAGGGATGCCGCGACTGCACCTGGCGCTACTGGTGCTCGGGTGGATGCGCGGTGGCCACCTTCCGTGCCACCGGTCGATACGACATCAAATCGCCGAACTGCAATATCTACAAGGCGATCTATCCTCAGGCGCTGCGGCTGGAGGGGTTGCGGCTCCTGAGGTACGCGTCTCACTCGTAGGGGTCTTCGGGCGCGGGGATCTCGACGACGTTGGTGGCGGCCAGCTCGGGCAGCTCGCCGCCGCCCGGTCGGAACTCCCCGGTCACGGTCACCCAGCGGTCGCGCGCCGGCACCCGCCGGCCGCCGACGACCCGCACCACCACCGGCGCGGCGTCGGCCGCGCAGCAGGCGATCTGGTAGCGGGCGAGCCGGAACGCGCCCTCCTCCGCGCCGGCCACGAAGCCGGTGAGCTGGACCGCGGCGCCGCCGAAGCTGGCGCCGTCCCGGTCGAAGGCGCGCTGGCCGAACTCGAGCAGGGTCATGGGGGTGGGCTCGGCGCCAGCCACCAGCGGGTCGAGGACGCCGGCGCCGGCGCGGATGTCGACGGTGGCGCCCCGGTCGACGCCGTAGCTGCCGAGCGTGGGGGGCGCCACCAGCAGCAGGGCGGCGATCGGCGCCAGCAGCAGCCATCCCACCCGCTCGTTGCCGCCATGCCGGTGATGGTCGTGCGCGTCCTCCTGGTGGGCGTGCCGCAGCGCCTGCAGCAACGTCACCAGCCCGACGACGATCACCGCCACCCCGGCGATCGCCAGCCACGGGCCCATCCCCAGGCGGACATAGCGCCCGTAGGTGCCGGTGAGCGTGAGCCGCAGCAGCACGGTGCCGACGAGCAGGCTGATCAGCCCGCCGGCCGCGGTCACAGCAGCCACCACCCGACAACGGCGCTGGACGCCAACGCGACCGCGAGCGTGAGCGGTGCGAACCGCAGCGCGAAGGCACGCCCGAACGTCCCCGCCTGCAGGGCGACGAGCTTCACGTCGACCATGGGGCCGACGACCATGAACGCCAGCCGGGCGCTCAGCGAGAACTGCGTGAGGCTGGCGGCCACGAAGGCGTCAGCCTCGGAGCAGATCGCCAGCACCACCGCGAGGCCGGCCATGGCCAGAAACGCCAGCGGCCCGGCGCCGGCCACGGCGTCAAGGACGCTCCGCGGCACGACCGTCTGCAGGGTGGCGGCGGTCGCCGCCCCGACGACGAGGAAGCCGCCGGCCTGGAGCAGGTCGCGCTGCGCGGTGGCCACGAGCACGGCGAGCCGCGGGCCGTCCTCCTCGCGCCGCCGGCGGGCCCGCGCGAGCAGCTCGTCGCGGCCGGTGCGCACCCAGATCAGACCGACGACGGTGGCGGCCAGCAGGCTGGCGAGCAGGCGGGCGACGACGACCTCCGGTCGGCCGGGGAACGCCACCGCCGTCGCCGTCAGCACCACCGGGTTGATCGCGGGCGCCGACAGCAGGAACGCGAGCGCGGCACCCGGCAGGGCGCCGCGCGCCACCAGCCGCCCGGCGATCGGCACCGACCCGCACTCGCACCCTGGCAGCGCCGCCCCCGCCGCCGCCGCCACGGGGACCGCCAGCGCCGGCCTGCGAGGCAGCACCCGGGGCAGGAACCCGGCCGGGACCAGGGCGGCGACCGCGGCGCTGATGGTCACGCCCAGCACCAGGAACGGCATCGCCTGCACGGCGATCGCGACGAAGACGGTCGCCCAGTGGGCGACGGCTGGCCGGTCGAGGAGCCGCTCCAGGACCGGGCGGAGAACGGCGGCCGCCACCACCACCACGGCGACGGCGGCGACGCCGGGGAGGCCGGGGAGTCCCTCGCTCTGGGCGCGGCCGACCGAAGTCGCCCCGTTCACCCCCTTGACCACCATTCTCCTCAGCATGTAACCATTGCGTCCCCCGGACATGTAACCATGAGCCGTCGGCAGGGCGGACGGGCGGACGCGGGAGGGCCGGATGAAGCGAACCTCGCTACGGAGCTGGGCAGGGCACCTGATCGTGGCGGGGGTCGCGGTCGCTGTGGTGGTCGCGGCCCCCCTCGCCGCGCCGAACCCGGCGGCGACCGACGGCGTGACCATCGCCGGCGCCCGGTCGCTGTCGGACCACGTCACGGTGAGCTACAGCCAGCTGGACGGGCGCCGCACCACCGACGTGCACCTGCTGGCCTTCAACGACCTGCACGGCAACCTCGAAGCGGGCGGGCTCAACATCTACGGCGAGTTCGCCGGTGGCGCCGCCTACCTGGCCAAGGCGGTGAAGGACCGCCAGGCCCAGTACCGCAACCGGCAGGCGACGATCCTGGCCGGCGACAACATCGGGGCCAGCCCGCTGGCCAACGGGCTGTTCTTCGAGGAGCCCATCACCATCGCCAGCAACCTC
>Ga0184626_10000606_pt1 | contig 11477 bp, 8 predicted proteins | sample PLM3_60_b1_FD_133142 | JGI IMG/M metagenome (GOLD analysis project Ga0184626, IMG submission 133142) | Groundwater sediment microbial communities from an aquifer in East River, Colorado, USA - PLM3_60_b1 | ecosystem: Environmental > Terrestrial > Soil > Riparian zone | place: USA: East River... | reverse complement strand
TTTGCCTCGCCTTGAATCAGCTTTCCGGATTACGTGAAGGTATGGACGCGGAGTGCTATCCTCCTGCTGGTGATTATGCGGAAGGTTCGTAACTTCGACCGCCTGAGAGATCCGATCAAAGTCGTACTCACGTTGTTTGCCTTGTGTGTATGCTCGATGATCGCAGGCGTCATCGTGGCCTCCTTGCTGGTTGACCCCCTGCGGCATGTCCTGGGCTGGATGACCGCTTTGTTACTGATTGTTGTCTCGATCCTGGGGGCCGGGGGCTATCTCATTTGGAGCCGGTACCTGGGCCAGAGCGGCATGCTTACACATGGACATCTGGAAGAACGCAATGAGTCATTCCTCAGAATCCCCCGCACGGGACGATCCCTTCCGGGAGATGGCGACGACCTATTCCGCGCGGTGGCGGAGACCGCGACTGACGGCATTATCTCGGCAGACCAGAATGGAAATATCATTTATTGGAACAAGACAGCAGAGAGAATTTTCGGGTATTCGGCCGGTGAAGTGCTCGGTCAACCCCTCACGCTCCTGATGCCGGCTCGCTTGCGTCAAGCTCATAAGGCCGGAATTAAGCGCATGGTATCCACGGGCGAACCCCGCCTGATTGGGAAAATCATTGAGCTGGCGGGATTGAAGAAAGATGGGAGCGAATTCCCCTTGGAGCTCTCGCTGTCAACCTGGACAACGTCAGAGGGACGAGGCTTTACGGGTATTATTCGCGACATTACGCAGCGCAAACAGGTGGAAAGACGCCTCACGGCTGAGCATACGGTGGCTTGGCTCTTGGCCGAGTCTCCTACGCTGGCTGAAGCCACCCCCAAAATCTTGCAGGCAATCTGTGAGAGCCTGGATTGGGAAATGGGCGCGTTTTGGAGCGTAGATGAGGGCGTCAATGCGATACGATGCAGTCAAATCTGGCATTCGCCGTCGATCAACGTCGCAAGGTTTGCCGCGTTCAGCAAGCAGACCACCTTTCCTCGGGGGATCGGCCTGCCGGGCCGCGTCTGGGCCAGTGGCGAACCCGCGTGGATTCCTGACGTCCTCAAGGACCCCAATTTCCCACGGGTGTCTGTCGCGGCCAAAGAAGGCCTTCGCGGGGCATTTGGTTTCCCAATTCGAAGGCCGGGACTGGTGCTTGGGGTCATGGAGTTCTTCAGTCGAAAGATCCAAGAACCGGATGACGACTTACTGCAGATGCTCTCCGCTATCGGTAGCCAGATCGGCCAGTTCATGGAGCGCAAGCGAGCAGAGGAGCGGATCAGCTCGCTCAAGGAATATGTTCAAATGATCCTTGATAGCGTGCCCGATCCCATAATGATTTTGAATGAAGATGCTCAGGTGCAGTACATCAACAGCGCATCAAATACGGCGTTCAACTTACACCAATCTGAGGTGCGGGAGTGTACGCTGTTTGACCTTCTTAAAGCAGACGATGCAACCCGTGAGGAATTGCACAGAGAGCTCAGCAGCTATATGAGGACCCAGCAGAAGCCGGCTGTCCTTTCCTCGGGTCACTGGGCGGGGCCCGTCGCGGTTCGAGACCCGCTCGCTCCTCCGCCGATCATCAGCAATCCGCATCCCCGCAAGGAAATTAAATTCGGCCGCCGCACCTATCACTACACCTGTTTTCCTGTCGAGGCCCACGCGGACGACGGCAAATTGATGGGCATTGTGCTTCGGGATATCACAGAGGAGAGCAGTCTCCAGGATCAGCTCATTCAGGCGGAGAAGCTGGCCGGTATTGCCCTGCTCACCTCCGGGCTTGGTCACGAGTTGAATAATCCCCTCTATAGCGTCCTAGGCCTGGGCGAGGCGATTCTTGATGAACAGGATGCGACGGTCATGAAGGAGCATGCCAAGATCATCGTAGAGGAGGCCCAGCGCATGGGCCGGATCATCAAGGATCTCACGGGGCCTAGCCGTCTCGAAGCCAGCGATCTACGCGTGGAAGTCGATGTGAATGAGCAGTTGAATCATGCCTTAGGCTTAGCATTACTCGGGCAGTCTGAAGACTCCGTGGTGGTTGAGAAGAATTATGCGGCAGATGCTACCCTGTGGGCCAATCCTTTCGAGCTTCGTCAAGTCTTTGTGAATGTCATCAGCAATGCCCTTCAGGCCATGAAGGGAAAAGGAAACCTTCAACTTGTCACGCATGTGGATCGAGATATGCTCACAGTTTTAATTCGGGACTCAGGTCCCGGTATCCCGGCTGCGCATGTTTCGAAAGTTTTCGATCCCTTCTTTACGACGAAGAAGCAAGGAGAGGGGACGGGGCTCGGACTCACCATCGCACGTCGGATAGTCACCAAGCATGCCGGACAGATCCGTGTTGAGAGCGACGAAGGGCAGGGCACGACGTTCACCATTATCTTCCCGCTAACGGAGCCGACGAACTAGTATCCTGCCAGAATGACGGTGCATTTGGCGCCGGCCGCTTGTCTTTCAATCCGTCATGCCCGCGCAGGCTGGAATCCAGAGTGCCTTTGAGAGCCTTCGAAATCCAGCCATTCCCCACCCCGCCCCCTAAAGATATTCCGAAAGTGTGCCGCTAACTCAATTGTTCGGTCAGCGCAGGAGCTAGCGGGAGAACCGTATGAAGCCTTTCAGAATTGCATTGATTCTTGTTTTGCTGACCCTCGTAGGGTGCCAAACCACAGGCACCTACTCTGCAAACAACGACTGGGCCGTCGCGCGGATAAAAATCGGCAGCTCCACCCAGGAGAATGTTCGGCGCCTTTTAGGGCAGCCGACCACCATCTACCAGAACTTATTGGTGGAGGGCGAGACCCGAGATGTGTGGAGATACGAGTATTCGCGGAGCGAGATCAATCCCTTGAGCCTTGTCCCCATCGTCAACTTCTATTCTTCACCGGGCCCCATCAAGCAGGCATCGGTCAATGTGTTCTTTGACTCAACTGGGCTTGTCAGCGATGTGCGCGTGAGCCGCTACAAAGCTCCGTAATCCAGATTCACATGGTTGAGGCGAACTGTCATGAGCGGATCGGTGAAGGGTGATGAGGACGTGCCCCTGACTCACTCAGCAGGGGCAAGGAATTCCGGCGAACCAGTAGAAGAACCAAATGCTCAGGGCAGCGGTCGCGTAGAAAATAATTTTCCCGGTCCTGATGAGCCAATCAGGGTCCTTTTTAACCGGTGCTCCGACTGCTACATCAGCCATGGCTTTCCTCCGTGTTAGTTCCGAAGGCCGGCAGGAGTCACTTGCGGACGCTCTTCTTGTTGGGCCTTGTCCTGGTTGACTAGCTCAACCGTTTCAACGGTCCCGACAGTATGAGAGATGATTCGTTCTTGTTGATTCCGATCATTGCCTGTGTCTTTCACAACATTGACTGACCCAAACGACAACAACCCTGCGAGTGCCACGATCGCGATTAGCATGTTCCCTCCGCTGTGATAAAGAGCAGTGAGGTTAATCTATCCTCATGGAAAAAATCAAGCCCTATTTAACTCAATAGTCTTCCCTAGGGCCATAGCCTCAGTTTTAATAAAGCCCGGTTAATACAGCTGATCCATGCGCCGCTCAAAGTAGGTGGGCATCTCAGGGACCTCGCCGATGGCCGGGGTTGACGGCTTCGGCCGCGTCTCGGGTTCAATCAAGGGCTTCTTAGTCGTCGCCCGGGCCTCCGGCTTGTTCGCGCCATTGTTCTTGCCGATGGCGACTTTTTCTTCTATGGGCGAAGGCGGCGGACCGTCCACGACGAACTGATCCGAGAGGAAGATATGGGTGATGATCTTCGTGACTCCATGCATGTGGGCGACAGAGAGGACTTTGTCCAGTTCCTTCCGGCTCTTGGCGATGCCCATAAAATAGACGACTCCGTTGACCGCGCGCCATCGAAAGTTGATGGAGCTGACCCCTGGCGCCATGAATAAGTATGCTTTGAGCTTGTTTTCGATCACCAGATCGCCGACCGTGGCTGTGATTCCCACTCCATCAGTCACTTGGAGCTCATTAAACACCTCCCGCACTCCGGTCACCCGGCGCGTGAGTTTTTCCGCCCGCTTTTTGGCGTCGCCGTCTTTTACCGTGCCGGTCAGCATCACCATCCCTTGATAGACATCCGTACTGACGGTCAACAAGAGCGCCTCATCGAATATCGCTTCGGTAATCTCTGATTTGATCGCAAAATCGTCCGCCACGTTGTACAAGGAGCGATCCGCCGCCAGCATTGTGCCGACGTCAATCCCGGTGTTGACCGCGGTGGTATACCATTGGCATCCGGCAGCTAAGCTGAGGAGAACCATACCTAGCGGGAGCCGAATTGTCTTTAAGTACGACATAAGAATATAGAAATTCTTCCAGTCCATTGGGCTATCGGCGGAAATTACCGCTACGTAGCTTATCGGAAGCTGTGCGACCGCTCTTGAATAGCCAGAGCCGATCAGAAATATGGCAGCGGCAGGCTCATCCCATGGACATGAAAAGTAGTTGACGCCATCGGCTGATGGCGTCTCAGTAGCGACACCGAATAGACAACGGATGACTATTTGGTCCAGTTTGCTCTGCAACGCGGTTCGTCGGTTGTTATCAGAGGTCCCGATGGGAAAGGGGGCGCGTCTCTCGGGAGAAGAGCCTGTCCGGGGGGAAAGGTGGCTGCTTCTTAGCAGACACAGGGCGGGCGGGTGAAATGGCAGGCTCGGGGCGGGAGGATGCGATGGCGACCCGGGGCGGGAGGGTGAGATATGTGGGTGACTAGCGGCCTCACCTAATTCGCCAGAGCGCTGAGGGTCTGATGCGGCTCCGCCGCCGCCTTCTCTTGGAAGGCGGCGGAGAGTACCTCCTCGATAGTCTCCACGAACACAAAGGTCATCTCGTTTCGAACCTGCTCCGGCAGCTCTTTGAGATCTTTCTGATTAGCCTTCGGCAGAATCACCCGTCGAATCCCGGCTCGTCGTGCGGCCAGCATCTTCTCCTTGATGCCGCCGACCGGCAGCACGAGCCCGCTCAGACTGATCTCGCCGGTCATCGCGGTATCGCTTCGGACCGGAATGTTCATGTAGGCGGACGCCAAGGCAGTCGCCATTGTGATGCCGGCTGACGGCCCATCTTTCGGAATCGCTCCCGCGGGCACATGGAGGTGCACCCCGTTCCGCTTAAAGCGGGAGATATCCATGCCCATGGACTCCGCATGAGACCACAGGTAACTGCGGGCCGCGCGAGCCGACTCCTGCATCACCTCTCCCAACTGCCCGGTTAGCGTCAGATCGTGAGACCCGGGCAAGAGCGTCGTCTCCACGTACAAGACGTCTCCGCCGGTGGCTGTCCAGGCCAGTCCCGTAGCCACTCCAGGAGGAAGCTGCTTGCGCGCCTCCTCCGGCATGAAGCGCTCCGTTCCCAACCACTCATCCAGCTGCTCGCGCCCGATCACAATCGCGTCAGGCGCCTCACTTGCCTGTGATCCATCATCGCGGGAGGGGGCCCCGTCCTGCTGGACCCCCCTCCCGACCCCACCCGTGGCCGTCGGCGGGCTCTCCGCCAACTTCAAGGCGACCTTTCGCGTCAGGCGCCCAAGCATCTGCTCCAGCTGCCGGACACCCGCCTCGCGGGTGTAGCGGCAGATGATCTCCGAAATCATGTCGTCGGGGAGCTGTATGTGGTCGGCGCTCAACCCTGCTTCATTGAGGCGCCGCGGCCATAGATACCGCTTTGCGATCTCGAGTTTCTCCTGTTCGCTATAGCCTGGGAGACGGATCACCTCCATCCGGTCCAGCAGGGGCTCTGAGACAGGGTCCAGGGTATTCGCCGTTGTAATAAAGAACACCTTCGAAAGATCGAACGCCAGATCCAGGTAATGATCCGTGAACGTGTGGTTCTGCGCTGGATCCAACACCTCGAGTAAGGCTGCCGCAGGATCGCCGCGAAAATCCCGGCCCATCTTATCCACCTCGTCCAGCATCAGGACGGGGTTCTTCACGCCGGCGCGGCGGATCGCCTGGATGATCCGTCCGGGCATTGCCCCCACGTAAGTGCGACGGTGTCCTCTCAGTTCCGCTTCGTCATGCAGGCCGCCTAAGCTGATCCGTTCGAATCGGCGCCCCAGAGCCCGTGCGATGGATTGCCCTAGACTGGTCTTTCCCACGCCTGGCGGTCCCACCAGGCACAAGATCGGCGCCTTGGCGGTCGGATTAAGTTTCAGAACCGCGAGATGCTCGACAATCCGTTCCTTAACGTCCTGTATTCCATAATGGTCTTCATCCAGTACCTGTCGCACGCGGGCCAGATCCACGCTGTCCGGGGAGACCTTGTTCCATGGGAGCTCCAGGATCAGCTCGAGGTAACTCCGGATGACCTGGTGCTCCGGCGAAGCAGCCGGAATCTTCGTCAGCCGCGCCAGCTCGCGCTCTGCGTCCTGGCGGACCTGTTCCGGAAGGTCTGCCTCTTCGATCCGCTTTTGCAGTTCGCCAGTCGCGCCTTCCGCATCCTCGCCTTCGCCTAATTCCTGTTGGATGGCCTTCAATTGCTGGCGAAGAAAGTACTCGCGCTGTGACTTGCCCATTTCGGCCTGGGCTTCGCTCGCGATCTTGTTCCGCAGTTGCAAGACCTGCACCTCATTGGAGAGCGCGGTATAAATCTTCCGCAGCAACTCGGCGCCCGTCGGGGCCTCAAGCAGGGCCTGCTCGCCCTCGACCGTCAGGTTCAAGAGCGCTGCCACCCGGTACCCGAATGCGACCGGATCACGCTCTGCCCGCAACGCCTCCGCAACTTCAGCGATCCCGGGCGACTGGATCAGCGTCGGCAGTTGGTCCACCAGATCAAGGATCGCCCGGTGTAGCGCATCAATTTCAGCACCGGAATTGGACGGCGCCGGAAGCTGTCGCGACCGCACCTTGAGAAACGGCGTGGAGTCTTCCAGTTTGAGAAGCACCAGACGCTCCACCCCTTGAACCAGGGCGTGAAGCTGTCCGTCTGCGGTGCGCCCCACCTGCTTGATGACCGCTTTGGTGCCGATCTGATACAGATCCTCCAGCTTCGGCTGCTCTACTTCGGGGTCGCGTTGCGCCACCACCAGGATGGTCTTGTCTTCGGTCTTCAATGCAAATTCCACCGCGGCGACAGAGCGATCCCTTCCCACTGTGAGCGGCACTCTCACGCCGGGAAACAGAACCGAGCGCTTGACCGGAAGAACCGGCAGGGTCGTAATCGAAGTATTAGGATTATCGCTCATTAAGGTATCACTCATGATCTCCTTTCGACGTTCGGTTGCCATTCGGACTGTCTGGCCGAACGCCTCATATTCGAATGAACTCACATAGAAAGGTAGACACCCTTTTAAAAGAGTCAAGCCTGAGGACGAGAGAACTCGATGCCCCGTGCGCGCTAAGGGCGGTGGAATTGCTTGCTTTATTATGGCATTATCGTGTGCCAGCCGCTTGCTGCGCCGGCGAAAGAGGTGGTCGCGTGTGTGTCTGCGCTGTTAAACCCGATTTTCAGTGACGGACAAACGAAGACCCTGATGCCGGTCCTCGTGTTAAATGCCGGTAGCTCGTCGGTGAAGTTTGCAGTGTTGAGGGAGGGTTTCGGGGAGAGTGCAGGCGAGGAACCGGTCGGATCTCTGCGCGGCTCCGTCACAGGTATTGGGAGTCTTGCCAGGTTGGAGGTGAGACAGAACGGCGGTGCCCCCTCAGCCCAGGAATGCTCCATTGCGGATCATCGGGAGGCGCTCCAGTGGCTCTTCGAGCGGTTGGAGTCGGTTCCTTCAGAGCGCGGGTCCTCTTTGCTATCCTCCGTGCAGGTGGTCGGGCACCGGATCGTTCATGGCGGTGATCGGTTTCAGGCAGTTAGGATTGACGAATCAGTGCTGGCCGAGATCGAGCAACTCACGGAACTCGCGCCGTTGCACAATCCTGCCGGAGTGGCGGGTGTCCGCGCAGCTCAAGCTGCTCTTGGCCGGCAGATCCCCAATGTGGCGGTATTCGATACCGCATTTCATCACGGCATGCCGGCCCGAGCTGCCACGTATGCGATTCCTTTGGATCTCGCGGCGCGCCATCGTATCCGTCGGTATGGCTTTCACGGGATTGCGCACGCATCGCTCATAGCCGGCTATGCGGCTGTGACCGGGCGACGGATACAGGATCTGCGCCTTGTGATCCTGCATCTCGGGAGCGGCTGTTCAGCCGCGGCCATTCAAGGAGGACGCTCCATTGACACCTCAATGGGATTTACGCCGTTAGAGGGACTCGTGATGGGCACCCGTTCCGGCGATTTAGATCCGGCGATCGTGAGCTATCTGGTTCGCCGCAACGGTCTGGATGGGGAGGACGTCGAACGATTGCTGAACGAGCGATCGGGGCTTCTTGGGCTTTCGGGTCGCTCGCGCGACATGAGCGACCTACTGGTGGCTGCCGAACAGGAAGGGGATGCTCGGGCGGCGCGTGCCATTGATCTGTTCTGCTACCGCGCGCGGAAATATCTCGGAGCGTACCTTGCGGCGCTCGGGGGCGCGGACGCAGTGATTTTCGGCGGCGGCATCGGGGAGAACGCGTCGGCGATTCGCGCCCGCATTTGCGAAGACATGCAATGGTGTGGCCTGTCCATTGATCCAGACCGAAATGCAGCTGCAGTCAGGCTCGGCGCGGGCAAAGGAGCGCGAATCAGTCCGGATGATGCCACGCTACCGGCCTATGTCATCCCGGCGGACGAGGAGAGTTGGATTGCCCGCGAAACCGAGCGCTGCCTTCGCGAGACGTCAGGCTGATTCCGAGGAGCGGTCATGTCCGGCCAACAAGAAGTGGATCGCGAGATAATTAAGCAGGCAGCCCGGTACCGGCAGGAGAATGCGCAATTCGCGCGCTGGGCGAAGGGCTATGGCCGGATTCAGCATACGGATGTGTCCCAGGTGCGGGTCTATGAGCTCGGGCAACGGCTAGGGTCACGGGAAAAGGATCAGAGGACGGGAGATGGACTCCCGTTTTACGATCTTCTCTACGCCCTTGATCGGCTGGCCAGCGCGGCCATGTGGCTGGTGGTGCATGAGACTTACGCGGGCCGTGTCTACCTGGATGGGCGAGCGCTAAAGGCGGAGGATTTCAAGCCCCACCCTGAGGGCCACACCGGGGGCTCGCTCAATATGGTTCCGGCTTATGCGGGCTATTTGGCGGTTGACGCACTCACCGGCGTGACCCGGGCGTGGTTGATGGGGCAAGGCCATTGCGTGTCGGCGGTGGATTCCGTAAATCTGCTGGTCGGCAATATGACGCCGGCGCATGCCGAGCGCTACAGCGTCTCGGATGACGGACTCACCCGCTACGTGCGGGACTTCTATTCGTACCGGCTTCGAGCGGACGGGCGTCAGGATTCGCCATTGGGAAGCCACGTGAACGCGCACACGGCCGGCGGTCTCATGGAGGGCGGGTACCTGGGGTTTGCGGAGCTGAAATACGCGCACATGCCGCTGCCGGGCGAGGGGCTGGTCGTGTTCTTGTCGGATGGGGCGTTTGAGGAACAACGCGGCAGCGATTGGGCGCCTCGCTGGTGGCGCGGCGAGGACAGCGGTTTCGTGACGCCGATCATGATTAACAATGGCCGCCGCATTGATCAGCGCACTACCATGTCACAGTCGGGAGGCGTGCACTGGTTCATGGATCACTTGATATTGAATGGATTCGATCCGATCGTCTTTGATGGACGTGATCCGGCGGCGTTTGCCTGGGCTATCTATGAAATGGAGAATCGGCTCGAGCAGGCCAGACAGGCGGTCTCGTCCGGCCAGGCCCAGTACCCGATCCGATTGCCGTATGGTATCGCGGTCGCACCGAAAGGCGCGGGCTTTCCGGGAGAAGGCACCAACCTGGCCCACAATCTGCCTCTCATGTCGAATCCCCACACCGATCCTCGCGCGGCAGCTCTTTTCAATGAGGGAGCCCGCAAACTGTGGGTCCCTGGTGAGGAACTGCTGGAAGCGGTCAATTGCTTTCAACATCACCCCACCGCCCGCCGGCCTCGGGAACGGGACAATGCCTTAGCGCATCGCTCGGTCCAGCTGAACGCCATGCCGGCAACGCCCTTTCGTCCGGTTGACGACACGGTGCGAAGAGACTCGGCCAGATGGACCATCGCCTCGCCGATGGAGGCGGTGGATACGCTGTTCGCGCTCATTGTCCGCGCGAATCCGCAGCTGCGCGTTAGGGTCGGCAATCCGGATGAGATGCGCTCCAACCGCTTGCTGAAGACACTGGAGCTGCTCAAGTTCCGCGTGACCGCGCCGGAACCGGACGTACCCGAAGCCTTGAACGGGACGGTGGTGACTGCCTTGAATGAAGAAGCGGTCGCGGCGGCGGCATTGGGGAACAAGGGGGGAATCAATCTGATCTGCACCTATGAAGCCTTCGGCATGAAGATGCATGGCATTGTGCGGCAGGAGATCATCTTCGCTAATCACTGCAGCGAAGCAGGGCGTCTGCAGCGATGGTTGTCGGTGCCGCTCATCCTCACCTCCCATACCTGGGAGAACGGAAAGAACGAGCAGTCACATCAGGACCCGAGCATGTGCGAAGCCTTGATGGGGGAGCTCTCGCATGTGTCACGAGTGGTGTTTCCGGCCGATTTCAATACGGCCGCGGCCGTGATGGAGCGGGTCTATCAGACCCAGGGGCAGATTTGGACGATGGTGGTGCCAAAGGTATCGGCGATCCCGGATCTGTTCACGCCGGCAGAGGCCCGGCGCCTCGTGGCGGACGGCGCCCTCGCCCTCGACTGGGTGGGACTTGAGAGCGAACGCGCGCAGATCATTTTAACGGCAATCGGCGCCTATCAGCTGATTGAGGTCCTGAAGGCCTCGAGACGGCTCGCTGAGCGCGAGGTTCCGCATCGGGTAGTCTATCTGCTAGAGCCTGGCCGTTACCGCATGCCGCGCAGTGACAACGAGCAGGCACATCAAGCCTCAGCCTCGTTGCGGGAGCACCTCTTTCCGAAGAAGATCGCGACACGGTTGTTCGTCACGCATACGCGACCCGAAGTCGTTCTCGGCATTCTTCGACCATTGCATACCGGTCTTCCCACAAGCGGGCTCGGCTACATTAGCCAGGGTGGCACGCTGAACACGCCTGGCCTGCTCTTCGTGAACCATGCGAGTTGGGCTCATTGTCTGGCGGAAACGGCGCGGCTGCTGAATCTTCCATTAGATCGAGTGCTGACTCCGGCCGAGTTGCAGGCTCTCCATGGGCAGCGTAGCCCGCATGGGATCATCATTCCTGAGGTCGCTGCTGGAGGAGGAAAATGAATCCACCTGAAGAGGACAAACCGCCGCTTGCGGCCGGGGTGTACACCCCAATCGGGCCGAGGCGAAGATTCTTCCAATGGGTCACGGGCGCGATCTTCGGCGTGATCGGATTGGGCTTGGCAATTCCATTGACCGGCTACATCATCTCGCCCGCGCTCAAGCGTCGCTCGAAGCCGTGGGTAGATGTCGGGAGCGTGGATGAGCTGGTGCCGGGAGAGCCCAAACAGCTTG
>Ga0184626_10000605_pt1 | contig 11499 bp, 10 predicted proteins | sample PLM3_60_b1_FD_133142 | JGI IMG/M metagenome (GOLD analysis project Ga0184626, IMG submission 133142) | Groundwater sediment microbial communities from an aquifer in East River, Colorado, USA - PLM3_60_b1 | ecosystem: Environmental > Terrestrial > Soil > Riparian zone | place: USA: East River... | reverse complement strand
TACTTCTTGATCAGGTAGATGATGCCGCCAATCAGACCGTAGAAGAATGTAAGAATATAATCCCAGATCGAAAACGCAACCGCCTGGGCTTCCGTGACACCGATCCCGCCGAGCAAATAGATGTAGGTGAACTCGCGTACGCCGATCCCATTTGGAGTTAGCGGCAAAAGCTGGATGCAAATCAGGATCGGCATCAAAATGGAGGATTCAAGAAGCCCCATCGGCATCGAAAGGCCACGCGCGATGAAATAGTAATACAGGATTACGTTGAGTTGGAGCAGCAGCCCCAGGACAAATGCATACGCAACGATTCGTTTGGAATTCGAGAAATGCCAGAATGAATCAAAGATTTCCAGCAGCCTGTGCGAAAATCTTTCCGGTAGTCTGGAGAGAGCTCGTTTCAGCCACTCTGCGAACCGCGTACTACCGTAAAAAATGAGAATCGCCGCAAAGCCGCCAACAGTGAGAGAAATCAGCGCAATGGCTAGCGGTTTGATCTCATTGAAGCGAGGATAAAATGCAACGGCTGTGACGCCGATCAGAAGAAGTCCGTAAATACCAGTGAGACGCTCCACAATGATGACCGCAATCGGACGAAGAATCGAGCCGGTATATTTTTTTGAATCTACCATACGATAGACATCACCTCCTACGCGGGTCGGAAGAAAGTTATTGAAAAACCCGCCGATCAGATAGGACTGCAGCAGATCCCATAGCGGCGCGGTTACCCCCTGTGCGGAAAGGAGTAACTGCCAGCGATATGCACTGATCAGCAATCCGATCACATGAAGTCCTCCGGCAAGCAGAATCCAGCTCAGATCGCTTTGTTTGAATTCAACTCCTACACTGCCAAGCCGGACCTTGAACGCAAATAGCAGAGCAATCAAAATCAAACCGGCGGCAAGCTTCAGCCAGAAGGATTGGATCTTCATTTTTTCCGGCGAGCAAAGAGCGTAACCGGCGATCCTGCAAGCCGTGTCAATCCGAGCGCGGAGAAGAAACGTTCCAGGATCTTCATGAAGCCGGCGCTGCCGATGAAGCGGTAGAACGAAAGCGGAAGATAGAATCCCGGATCGCTTGAGACGATGTGAAAGCCGTTCTTTTTCAACTCCTCGCGAACTTCTTTCATAGGAAACGTCCGGTATTCCTGGACATTTGAGACGAACAACTTCTTGATCTTGTGCCAGAACGGCGCAAAAACGAGGAATCCATGTCGGGGCGGTAAATCAAACACAACCCAATCGGCGGACACGCGACACAACTCGCCAAGCGCCTTCCTCCAGTCGATAACATGAAGGAGCATCCGGAAACTGAACGCGCAGTCAAAACTTTGATCGGGAAACTCCAGCCGGTGCGCATCTACAACAACGATTCGCAGGTTCGGATTATTCGTTTTTTTACGCAGAACGTCGAGCATCTGTTGCGACGCATCGCAGGCGGTTACTTGCGCGCCACGATCCAGCAACGGAATCGAGAAACGCCCTGTACCCGCGCCAACATCGATCACCTTCCACCCCTTCAAATCCGGCAGCGGCGACCCTTGTGGTCGCCCGCGAAGAAGCATCGAAAACACGACGTTTTCTTGTGTCGTTCTGATCAGATTTCCGACCGGACCGCCGAAACGGTCGGCATCAAACTCACGTGCGGTCTTCGGATCCGAATAGACCCGATAACTGTAATGCTCTTCCGTTTCAGTCATGTTTTGCAGTGTTGTTTGTCGCTGGAAGGAACCTTAAACTACGGGTTCTCTTGCGTTGCCGTTTACATATTGTCCCGGTTTCCGTAAACTGCCGACATAAGCGTACAAACGCCTGGTTTTGGCCACGTACTCGTCATAACTGTATTTTTCTTCAGCTACCTGACAGGCGCGCTTTACCATTTCGGATACACCAGGATTTTCCAGTGCTTCCAGAATTCCTTCTCCGAACGATTTTGAATCGGGTGCGGTAAGAATGGCAATGTCCGGATTCAGTACCTGCGTGTGGGTTACAAGATTTGTTGCCACGATCGGTTTGCCGCTACGCAAATATGAGTAGATCTTTAAGGGCGTGTTTGTCCCCGATTTTCTCGGTGAAACAAGAACATCGGCAATCTCCAAATATTGCGAGACATCTCCGGCCGGGATTTTTTCCATCAGTTCAACATTTTCGGTGACGCCGAGGTCTTCACTCATCTTCCGGTATTGGCGAAGCGTGTCTTTATCACCGCCGATCATGAGGAAAAGCACTCCCGGTTTTTTCTTTGCAACTATCGAAACGCTTTCCATCAGCAAATCCAGTCCCTGGTACGCTTCGAAAGTGCCTGCGTATAAAATCACCTGCCGGCCCTCAAAACGTTCTTGCGACAGATGAGAAGTCGGCGTTCCGGATACCAGAGTATCGGCCTGCGGTGTATTTTCGATCACAAATACTTTGCGCTTGATTCCGGCGTTCACCACGTGTTGAGCGAGATAAGGACAAATCGCTATGATTGCGTCTGATGATTTCAAAGCCAGATTTTCAAAAAATTCCAGAAGACGATGAATCACGCGTGAACGGATCACTCCAAAATTTACAAACTGTTGCGGGAGTGAGGAGTGCATGTCGTATACATGAGGAATCTTCCAGAGCCGGCTGAGTACGGCGCCCCAAAAGCAAGCCTCTTCATGTGTGTGGATGCAATCGTATCTGTTTTTCAGGAGCAGCTTCATCACGGTAAAGAAAAGAAAGAAATCGAGAAAGATCTTGCCCCACGATGGGCCGACCGCCACATTCTTGATGAAAGGGATGGGCAGTGACCGGTAAATCTTCAACCCCGGTAAGTCAACATCATTCCCGAGCGGATAGGTCGCGAGATCGATTTCGTGCCCAAGTTCGGTCAAAGCTTTGATCCGGAAATATTCGCTAAAAGGCGTACCTCTCGGTTCAAAAAAAGGTTCGGGAGCGATCATTAGGATTTTCATGAGGCTGGATCTGCGATCGATTTCGAAACGGGTAATTATAGCAGATCGTCACATGTTTTTCAGGACATGCTGGTAGTCGGCGGGGGTGTTAAGGTTCTGAAAAGAGCGTCCTTCAGGGTCGAGATCGTGCAGGTAGAGAACGTTTGAATTCTCAAGAGCGTCTGTGAGGCGATACCGTCTTGTCCTGATACCTTCTTGAAAAGAAGTGAGTAAGGATTGCGAGTATAGTGCATGAAGAACCTGCGGCCGGTTCTGCCCAACTGGGATGACAGCATCGAAGCTGTCGAAATTGCAGATCTTGCGGATCAGATCTGCGTTCAAGAAGGGCATGTCGCATCCGACACAAAAGATTTTCGATTCACCCGATTCTAAAGCCGAGGTGATACCTCCCATCGGTCCGATTCCCTGATAGCGATCCAAGATCGTGGGAAGGGATAATTGTGGATACGCATTCGGCTGATGAACGCTGAGCACGACTCGTGAAAACACCGAAGTCATTGTCTCAATGACAGATTCGATCAGCGTCCGGCCGCGATATGGAAGCAACGCTTTGTTTTGCCCCATGCGCGTGCTCTTTCCACCGGCTAGAATCACACCTGTAACCTTCGTGATCATTGGATTCACAGCAGAGGCACAAAGTGCGCAGAGAAAGGAAAAACTCTTTTCACTTTGCGACCTTTGCGGTCTTTGCGGTTAATCATACGTTGAAACGGAAAGTGATGATGTCTCCGTCCTGTACGATGTACTCCTTTCCTTCTAGGCGGAAGACACCATGCTTCTTCGCTTCCACAAAGGAACCGGTTTTCACAAAGTCCTCATACGAAACAACTTCAGCGCGAATAAATCCGCGCTCCATATCCGAATGGACGGTCCCTGCGGCTTTTTGGGCATTCAATCCTTTGCGAAGCGGCCAGGAGCGCACTTCCTCGGGACCGGCAGTGAAAAAGAGGATCAGATCGAGCAACCGGAATGTCGTGCGGATCACGCGATCGCGTCCGCTTTCGCTAAAACCAAATTGCTCCATGAACTCCAGTCTCTCTTCCGCAGCCAGCTCTCCGATCTGCTCTTCCAAAGGTCCGCAAATGTAGGTGATTCCCTGATTGCCCGCCAGCTCTTCGCGCAAGAATTCATCCCTTTTTGAGAGCCGGTCTTCGCTGAGATTGATGATGTGCAGGATCGGCTTCTCGCTCAAAAATGCAAAGCTGCGAAGCCGTCGCTTATCGGCAGGTTCAAACTCGAGCTCGCGGATTGGCTTTTCCGCCTCCACCTGGACCGCGCAACGTTGCAGAATTGCGAGTTCCTCTTCATTCTCTTTGCTTTTCATTTTCTTAACCATCTGGTTTAGTTTTTCCAGACGGCTGTGTATGACTTCCATGTCCGCCAGAATCAGCTCCAGGTTAAAGTCTTGAATGTCTTCATGCGGATGCAAATCGGAGTCGGCAACTCCCATTTCGGCATCTTCAAACGCGCGAACGACGTGGATCAGACAATCGACATTGCGCAGATGCCCCAGATACTCCGCTCCCTTCATTTCGCCGCGGTTTGCGCCGACCATATCTACGAATTCAGTAGTAGCCAGCGTCTTCTTTTTCGGCTGGATCATCTCCTCAAGCCGATCCAGTCTCTCATCGGGCACCTCGGATACTCCCAGATTGACCGCTTTTTTCTGGCTAAATCGAGAAGTGTCCGCATGGCCGCGTGTGAGTAGATTGAATAGCGTTGTTTTTCCGACTTTTGGAAATCCGATAATTCCTGCTTTCATAGAGCTAAAACATTATAATAATTGGCTTGTGAAATACAGGGTACTTGGAGAAACAGGAATCCGTGTCTCAGAGGTCGGATTCGGAGCCTGGGCGATCGGTGGTCCGGTCGACCTGTTCGGAATTCCGGTCGGCTGGGGAAAAGTAGACGACCGCGAATCGGAGGCGGCAATCCAACGCGCGCTTGATCTCGGTGTGAATTTCTTTGATACAGCGGACGTGTATGGTAGCGGACATAGTGAAGAGTTGATTGGGCACTGTCTGGAAGGCAAAGAGTGCGTGATTGCTACGAAAGGCGGAAACGCGCGCACGGAAAAAGGGGCAATCAAGGATTTTTCAACACCACACATTCGCGCAGCGATTGAAGGCAGCTTACGAAGACTGAAACGCGATTCGATCGATGTGTATCAATTGCACAATCCCTCGCCCGGGATCTGGCAGGCAGATGAAGTATTTTCGTTGCTTGAGCAGGTGAAGAAAGAGGGCAAAATCCGGGCAAGAGGCGTTTCCATTAGCGCAATCGATGAAGGAATCCATTTGATTAAGACGGGCAAGGTGGATTGTCTGCAGGTGCTGCTCAACATCTTGAACCAGGAACCGGCAAAAGAGCTGCTGCCGCTTGCCGAAGAATACGGAATCGGCATCATCGTTCGCGTTCCGATCGCGGCAGGTTTGCTTACGGGAAAGTTTAACAAGGATCACCAGTTTCCCGGCGATGACAACCGGAAGAACTACCTGACCCGGAAGCGATTTGAAGAAGTGATCGGAAAAGTAGCCCATCTCAAAGAACTGACGGATCATACAGGCTACACACTTGCCCAGGTAGCGTTGAATTTCTTGCTGAAGTTTTCCGCTGTCAGCACCATTATCCCTGGAGCTAAAACACCGGCGCAGGTGGAACAAAATGTTTCTGCTTCGGATGCAACTCTGAGTGAAGAAGTCTTCCGGTCGATCCGCAATGAATTTCAGGATTACAATTTTTTTCTTCGATACCATGTGAGGGTGTAGCTATGATCAATGAACATGATTTTCGGGACCGTGCCACTGAAGCGCTGGAAGACCTGGAAGAACGTGTGCTTCCAGTTGCGGAGCAACACGACTTTGAAGTGGAATCGGGAAGCGGAATGCTGACGCTGATTTTCGAAGAGCCGTCCTATGCAAAGTTCATCATCAGCCCGAACGCGCCCGCCAGGCAAATCTGGGTTTCTGCCCTTTCGACAAGTTACAAATTCGATTGGGATGACTCCGCAGACTCATTTGTCCTGGATAAAACCCGCGAGCCCTTTCGAAAGGTGATGGCGGGACTCGTCTCAAAGCAACTTGGTGCAGAGATCAGCTTCTAAGAATCCTCCCTCACAAATATTTGATGGTCCAATCGATCAGTTTCTTCATCTTGTTTGTGTATGGCGGATAGAAGAACGTCATAGCGCCTCGCTTTGGCTGATGCAGCACCGCGCGCTCATTTGAAAATGCTTTGAAGCCGTGATGGCCATGTGAATTTCCGATTCCGCTAGAATTGACACCACCAAAAGGAAGCTCCACATTTGCAAATTGTACCGCGACATCATTGATACAGATGTTTCCGGAAGAAGTTTCGCGCAGCACTTTTTCGACAAACCTTTTATCCCTGCTGAAAATGTAGAGGGACAACGGCTTTGCTTTCGATTGGATGAGGGCCAGAGCCTCTTCAAAAGAACGATACGGAACAACAGGCAAAACCGGTCCAAAAATCTCTTCCTGCATAAGATTGCTTTCAGCGGAAACATTCGACAACAGCGTTGGCGCTACGAATTTTTCACCACCGGATGCGGAATCGGTTTCCAAGGTCGCGCCTTTTTCCACAGCCTCCTGGATCAATGTCCGGATGCGGGTCTGATGGCGTTCGTTGATGATCCGGCAATAATCCGGGCTGGATGCGGGATCGCCATACATCGCCCGGATCGTTTCTTTTGCCACCCCAATGAACTCGCGTTGTCTGTTTTCCGGAATCAGAAGGTAATCAGGCGCAACGCAAGTCTGGCCCGCATTGATCAATTTTCCCCAGAGTATTTTGCGCGCAGCTTCCTTTAGATCAAAGGATGAATCGATCAGAACCGGCGATTTGCCTCCCAGTTCCAACGTGACGGATGCAAGATGTTTTGCGGCAGCTTGCATGACAATCTTGCCTACAGCAGGACTGCCGGTAAAAAAGATGTGATCGAAAGGCAATTCCAGCAACGCGGTCGCGACGGTATGATCTCCTTCAAAAACAGCAATTTCTTTTTCCGGGAACGTTTCCGAAATCAGTTCGCGGATAAAACGCGAGGTGGCCGGACTGTGTTCGGAAGGTTTGACGATAATGCAATTCCCTGCGGCGATTGCAGAGACAAAAGGGCACATCGCAAGCTGGAACGGAAAGTTCCAGGGGGAAAGAATCAGCACCGATCCTTTCGATTCAAACCGGACTTCCCCCCGGGCGCCCAGAAAAGTGAGCGGATTGCGGACCGGTTCGGGACGCATCCAGCGATGAAGATTTTTGCAGGCGTGTTTGATCTCTGTGGTTACTTGAAACAGTTCGGTAAGACCCGTCTCATGAGGCGGCTTTCGGAGATCATTTAGAAGAGCCGCTTCCAGATCAGATCTGCGTGCAAGAATCGCAGCATGAAGCTTCTGGAGCTTTTCGATCCGTTGCCGCACGGTGGTATTGCGAATTGCCGGACAGTTGGATTTCTGCTGTTCGAAGACACGCGTAATTTCCACGTAGCGATTTTACCGCAGAAACCTATGGAGCGCAGGCTTCCAGCCCCGCCCTGCCGGCTGAAAGCCGGCGGACATCTATGCCGGCAAAATGCCGGCGCTCATCTCGAGTTGCGATAGATGAGCGCCAGCCTCCCGGCTGGCATAACAGACCGCCGGCATTCTGCCGGCGTCGCAGGCATCTTGCCTGCAAAAATGTATGTACTGCCTAATAGACCGTGATTCCTTTGAACGCCGCTGTTTTCGTCTTGTTGCTCGGAGACCACACCCGGAATCCAACATTTCCGGAAGGTGTAGCGGCGGCGTTCAGTGTAATAATCAGCACGCTATCCACATAAACCTGGAAGCTGGTCCCGCTGTAATTCATCTTGATGTGATAGTTTGTGTTGGTGTTAATCGTTCGCGCCATTGTGATTGTAGTAATTGTTGTGCCGCCGGAAACTTGCTTTAACACATATCGGTTCTTATCGTCTCGAACTTCAAGTTCCACATAAGTGAAGCTATTCTGATACCATCCAAAGACAGGGCCTTTTGCGTTTACGATTGCTCCGGGCTGTCCCTGTACCAAAATTGACAGTGATGAGGTACCGGATGTCGCAAATTTGGCACCGGCATAGGTGCCCGGTTTGACGATAATTGTGTCCCCTGCAAGGGCGGTATTCGATGCCTTCTATGCATTTGCCGGAGAAACACGAGGATTATCGGGAAAGATATTCACGGCAAGCAATTTGGGTTCTTTCAGGTGCGCGCAAATGCACAGCCCGTCCGTGGGGAGTCAAAATCCCGTTTCTCTCCATGGCGGGCTTAGCATTTTCCACTGCGAATAAAATCGTGCAGGGGGAAGATTATCACCAATTGCAGCCGGAACGTCACAACGAATGGAAAATGCTTAGCCGCTACTGTCTGAATAACTGCGAAAGCAGCAGAACGAACCCGAATACGATCAATGCAAACACAAGGAAGAAGCCGGCGACAAGAGAGCCAAGGAAAATCCAATGCGCACGCGTGCTTTTTTCCGGTGCCTCCGCATACTGATGAAATAGTTTCATGTTTCGTGTATTGGACTTCCAGAAGAAATCAAAGGCATCTCCCAGAAATGGAATTGCACCGACTGTGACATCCAGAAGCGTATTTGCGATCATTCTCACAATTACAATCTTTGGCAGCTTAAACTGAAAGGCCCGAAACAATACAAGCAGACCGATTGCGCCACCAACAAGATCGCCTGCCCCTGGAACGAGGCCGATCAGGGCTTCCATACCGAATCTCCAGTTGATCCCTGGAATCCGAAAACACTGATCCATCAGATACGCGATCTGATCAAGTTGGGCGCCCGTTTTCGCCAGATCCATGTCTTTTTTTGGCTCGGAATGTACAATAGATGGTTCCATCGTTTTACCCGTTTGGATTCGTATACATAATGATAAGGGCAGTGTGAGTTGTCTACAATGAAAGATCGTTTCACCGATCTTCTGGCAGAATACGTGCTGGATCAGCATCCGGAAGACGTGCGTTTGAAGATCCAGGCGCACCTGGATTCCGGTTGCCAATCCTGTATCAGCGAGTTGCAGTCTATAGAGGAAGCGATGCATATGCTTCCAGTAGCACTTGGCGGCCGGCCTGTCTCTACCTCGATGAAAGAACGGATTGACGCCGCCCTGGAAACGGAAACGTCACAGCAGATTGAACGTGAGAGCGGTCGTCAAAGTGTGTCTCACTACCGTCTCTTGCGAAGACTCGGCATCGGCGCGATGGGTGAAGTCTTTCTGGCGGAAGATACCAAGCTTGGACGCAGCATAGCCCTGAAGATGATCCGGCCTGAGCTTGCCACAAACATCGAAGGGAAGAAACGATTCCTGCGGGAAGCGCGAGCGGCAGCCGTTTTGAATCATCGCGGGATCGCAACGATTTATGAGATTGGAGAAGCGGACGGCGCCAATTTTATCGCGATGGAATACGTGGATGGCAAACAGCTTTCCGAAGTCATCGATGGTAAACCGCTCGAGCCAGGTCGCATCATCCAGATCGGTGTACAGCTTGCCGGCGCGCTTGCCGAGGCACACGCAAGAGGCGTGCTCCATCGCGATTTGAAGCCTGAAAACGTGCATGTCCGGGCGAGCGATGAAGTGAAAATCCTTGATTTTGGTCTTGCCAAATTCAAGGAACGCAGACTGGAGGACGATTACACTACCTCCGGCGATCGCATTGTGGGCACAATTCCGTATATGAGCCCCGAGCAAATTCTTGGGGAAGAGCTGGATGCTCGCACCGATCTGTTTTCGCTCGGATCGATCTTGTATGAAATGGTCACCGGCAAGAGTCCCTTTTCGGGACGTAATCCGGGCGAGACGCTGGAAAATATTGTAAGAAAAGAACCGGCTGCTCTTGAGAATATTTCTTCCGAACTGGAAAAAGTGATCTTCCGTTGCTTACGGAAAGATCGGAACGAGCGGTATTCTTCTGCGAAAGAATTAGAAGAAGATCTGATCGCGCTGCAGCGTGGCGAGGATCCGAATCTCATCGAAAGACCTTCCAGGCGTATTTCGATCGCGGTTTTGTATTTTGAAAACCTCAGCGAAGAGAAAGAAAGCGATTACTTCCGCGCGGGGATGACCGAAGATATCCTGATCGAGCTGTCCAAAGTTAGATCCTGGGAAGTGCGCCCCCGTTCGCAAGTGCTCAAATACAAAGACCGGGAAATTGATATTCGGGAAGTGGGGGAAGATTTGAAAGTCACCCATCTTCTTCAAGGAAGTATCCGCAAGGCGGGAAATCGCCTCCGGATTTCTGCGCAATTGATCGATACGCGAAACGCAGTCTCTGTTTGGGCCGAACGATATGACCGCGGCTTGAAGGATGTGTTTGAGATCCAGTCTGAAATTGCCCAGCGGATCGCATCCGCTCTCAAGGTGCAGCTCACCGGAGCCGAGAAAGAGGATATCAAACGCAGGGCAACCGGAAGTTTGGAAGCGTATGATTTTTATTTGCGGGGCCGCGAAATGATTTTCAGGTTGAGCAAGGAAGGCATCAAGGCGGCCCGGGATTACTTTGAGCGGGCGATCGGCAACGATCCGAATTATGCGCTTGCCCACGCCGGACTGGCGCAAGCGTATGCGACCCAGTTGAGTTTTTACGGCGGCTCCGATTTGCTTGCAGATCTCGCAGTCGAATCGGCGAATCGCGCCTTGAATCTGGATGAGAACCTGGCTGAGGCATACGCGGCTCTTGGTTTCGCTTTTTTCCTGAAACGGATGGAACAGGAAGCTATTCATGCTTGCCGGAAAGCGATCCGTCTCAATCCTCATGACGCGTTTGCAACCTGGATTTCCGGAAGACTCGCCTATCGCCTCAATCGCTACGAAGAAGCTGCGCAGTGGTTCCAGCGCACGATCGAGCTGCTCCCGGACTTTTACACCGCTTGCAATGATCTTGCGCAAACATTTGAAAACCTCGGAATGCTGGATGAAGCGTGGAACGAACACCGCGAGACAATTGAAACTTGCCGGCGATATCTGGAGCGGTTTCCCGCGGAAGCGCGGGCTCATATCTTTCTGGCAAACAGCAGTGTGCGCGCTGGGGAGCGCGAAACGGCAATCGAAGAAGGGAAAATTGCCGCGAAGCTCAGTCCTGATGATCCGGTCATGATGTACAATCTGGCTTGTCTGTACAGCCAGTTGAACGAACCTGACGTCGCGGTTAGGTGGCTTTCAAAATCGATCGAAAACGGACGCCGCGACTTCGAATGGATGAAACGTGATCCCGCCCTCGAAAAGATCCGCACTCATCCTATCTATCTCAAACTGATTTCAGAATGAAAGCTTTTCGAAACAAAGACAACGCAGGCGAGAGGATAGAAGATAGAGAATTGAAGATGGCAACCACTTCTATCCTCTATCCTCAATCCTCCATCTTCTTATTATGAGAATCCAAATCATTTTGGTTCCGTATGATTCCGGCCACAAAGACGTACGTATGGGGCAAGGACCTGAATCGTTCATTCAGCATGGATTGACCGAGGCCCTCCAAACGGACGGTCATGCTGTCGAGGTAGAGCGCATTGAT